>Ga0268357_100150_pt1 | contig 117969 bp, 125 predicted proteins | sample BioMet10_FD_192466 | JGI IMG/M metagenome (GOLD analysis project Ga0268357, IMG submission 192466) | Sewage microbial communities from Oakland, California, United States - Biofuel 10 (Illumina Assembly) | ecosystem: Engineered > Wastewater > Sewage > Unclassified | place: USA: California...
AAGAATAGCTAAAATGCCGTTATGGGCGGAGAGCCGTATACATGGAGACGTGTACGTACGGTTCGGAGGCAGGCTGTTGGAAACCTATCGCCGAAAGGTGACAAGGCGCCGACTGCCGAGCCTACAGGTCGTGGATAAGAAGAAGCAGGATGCCGTATCAATGATTCCAAGCATAAAGATGGAGGACTGAGTATGAATCGCCAGCAAATCGTTATCCGTATAGAAAGGATGAACCGCTTCTCCAAGCAACTCACCTATTGGGTGGAGCTTGGAAGCGAGTTCTACCTCCCAGCCTTTGATCCAGAGCTGAGTCAATTTGGGCAGTGGGCTAAAGAGCTCCAATCGTACCTTAGAACTGAACATCCTGATTCATTAGTTCAACGCATACTTAGCTTTCCCAAGCAGGACTTGCTTCTAGAGTATTTGGAAGAACATCAGAGAGAATTGCCCAAGGAGATATATGCCTCCCTCTCTGCTTATGCCTCTACCATTAACGCCATTAAGGAATTGCTCAACGAGTTGAAGGCAGAGAATAAAGGCGATTTCCGCTATCTTGTGGATGGTCTGGCCTTCAAAGAAGCTGCTGATTTGCTCCAACGATGTGTAGATGCCGGCATATTGACCGAAGAGTATCAGCCAATGCCTACCACCACCAGTGCACAGCTAAGACTCATAGCCTTTGCCGTAAGCACCATCTTAAAGTTTAAGGTAAGAAATCGATGGGCCTTCTTTGAAGAACAATGGAACCATTCACACAACAAACTGTCGGGCGTGTCTCTTCCTATCCGTAATGCTGAGGTCATGGAAGTTGTTATAAATCTTTTCCCCGAAGTTGATTTCAGCTCTCTTTTTGCGCCAAAGGTCTATTTGAAGTTCGATACTCCATACAATACAGCCCACATCAAAAGATTGTACACCGACTTAATGCGGGGCATGTACTTAGATGAATCGACCTCATTTGAACAGTTCCTGGGCATCTTTGGTAAAGGTGATAATCGAACCCCTGTAAACTGGATTCAAGAACAAAGGAAACTCGGATATTTCATTCACCAAGCCTTTGCTCCAACCAACAAGGATTTTTGGAAAAAGGCCGTGAGCCGTTTCCGTGTCAACGGCGAGCTACCTCATAAAGGAAGTTTGCAGTCTGGCTATCAGGCATTGGTAAGGGACAACCTCGTCGAAGGCTACTGTCCAGAACTGATGGAAATAGCAGGCAGATACAAAAGACAATAAACGCTCTGTAATTGAGCATCTTAGTATAAACATTCAAAAATTACACTGAAATGAAAAGAACAAACTTTTCTATCTCTCTTTTTAGAGAAATGGCAGTGGTTCACTCAGTGGACACAGCCAAAATGTGGTAAAAATGGGCTGCATTTAATGGTGCGAGAAGCGCATCAAACTTATGTAGCCGAAGTGATGAACCTCGGTAAGCGTTACGAACGCTTTGCGGAAGACTTTCTCAATTCCAACCTCTACCACGATGCAGAGGATGCGTTAAGTAAGAATCAGCACGCAAAGAATTATGCCATCATTAAAGGTCTCCTCCTTCGCAAGGAACTGGTACAAAAATACTTTGTGGCCAGCGACTTGAAAGACGAAGACATCAAGCATTTACTCAACATCCATGACACTACCGCTCCCCCTTCTTTGAGCGTATTGTCTATAAACAGAACTGATAGCGGACATTCATTGCCCGCTATCTTTGTTTCCGGGAGCTCCTCCGACTTCAAGCCCAACATACCTTCTGAAGCTATCGACCTCATTGTACATTGTGTTAATGAGGCTGGTTTGTTTAGGGAGAAAGTGAGTCAGCAGGATATGCTGTCTTTCTTTTCATGTGCTACCGATAAGAAGTTTATTTCGTCCAACAACCGATTGGTGGCTATGTTCTTCGATGGTATCGCCGAGAAGTGCTATATCACTGATGCCTGGCAGCATGTGATAGAGCAGCATCAACTGATCATTAGTTCTTCTGGTAAGAAATTACTAACCGCTAAGGACTTGTCATCTTCGCTCTATCAGAACAATGAAAAGACCAGCAAATCCAAGGAAAAAGCGCTATCCAAATTGCTGGAAATGCTCCCGAATGTGGATTAAACGCAAGGAAATCCACTAAAGGAAACTCAAAAGATTGAGAATGGGATTGAGTGTGGCATTGAGTCTCAATTTTCGTTCTTTTTATCCTGAACCATACCCTCTAACTTTGCCCTCCGTAATCGATTACAAGACGATAACGGAGGGCTTTTGCCTTCCTATGTTGAACCAAACGAATTGAAATATGCAACATTCCAGAAGACAACGTGATAATGTCACTAATCAACGCCTCAGTAGCATTGAAGAGGCGGTATCACAAATAAAAAAGACGCTGAATATTGATAGTGCACAATGTGCCGCTCCATCTATGATTGCTCTATCGGAACGCTTACAAGCCGTTGAGCAGCGTCTGTTTAAGGAGAAAACCGTGCTTTCTACCACAGAAGCTTGTCAGTATATGGGCATCGCAGAGAGTTATCTCTACAAGCTGACTTCAGCCAAGAAGATTCCTCATTACAAGCCAAATGGCCGTATGATATACTTCGACAAGTATGAACTCGACCAATGGCTGTTGAGCAATCCCATAATGGTCATTCCCAATACTTCACCTATTATAAACACCCAAAAAGCCGCACAACAATGAAAGAGACAGAGCTAATCGCCATGCTCAAAAATGTGGAAGAGATTCACGAATATATGGGCAACGTAAAAGAAATGGACACCTTCTTGCAGAAAGTGGCCGACATCAAGAGCTTCTTGTCTCGCTTTGATTCACTTGAAGTGTTACTCAATCACATGAAAGTATTGGAACGTCAGGCTTACATGCTGAAAGAGTACTTTACCGTGGATGAAGCAGCACTCTATTTGGGCATGTCCAAAAGCCAAATCTACAAGATGACCTCACAAAAGGAGATTACGGTGTATAAGCCTCACGGCAAGAATGTCTATATGAAGCGTGATGAAATCAACGAATGGATTGGTCGCAGCAAGATTCTTTCTTCTTACGACCTAATCTATGAAGCAGAGAAAAATGCCAGAGAATGGGCTGAACTCAATGCTAAATCCAATAATAAACGAAACAAGTAGCACCATGTCTGAATTTTCAAAACTGTTTGAGGGGCAAAAGATTGACGAGAATAAGTACAAGGAAATCTTGAGCCACATACGCCTGAAAGTAACTGAGGAGTATGAGTTTCCTCCGGAAATCGTCAAGGTGAATGGTACCACCATTGCCACTATTGGCAATTTTAGCGCATCCACGGGCAAACCAAAGAGCAAGAAAACTTTCAACATCTCGGCTATAGTAGCGGCGGCACTATCTGGTAAGGAGGTGCTGCGCTATAAGGCTACCCTACCACCTGATAAGCGAAAGATCCTCTACATCGATACGGAGCAGAGCAAATGCCACTGCCACAAGGTACTGAAACGAATATTGAAGTTGGCAGGATTGCCCACCGACAAGGAAAACGAGAATATTGAGTTCTTTGTCCTTCGAGAGTACAATCCTGATCAGCGACGTGATATTATCAATTGTGCTTTACAGACAGAACACAACATCGGTTTGGTGGTTATTGATGGTATTCGTGACTTGATGCGTGACATTAACAGTCCCAGTGAGTCGCTGGACATCATCAACGACCTGATGAGGTGGTCCAGCTATTATGAGCTGCACATTCATACGGTGCTTCATTTGAATAAGGGTGATGATAATACCCGTGGACACATCGGTACGGAGTTGAACAATAAGGCAGAAACGGTGTTGCAAATAACCAAGTGCATCGACAACCCCAACATGAGTGAAGTCAAAGCCATGCACATTAGAGATAAAGAGTTCGCCCCTTTTGCCTTTGAGATTGATGAGCAAGCGCTACCACAACTGGTTAGCGATTATACGCACCGCATGACCAAGCGTGAACGAAGTGTTTCGTTGGATAAACTATCTGATGAAAAGCACCGTGAGGCATTAAAGATAGGTTTTACCTTACCTGATCCTGTTGGCTATGGGCAGATGTTGGAATGCCTAAAGACCGGCTATGAAGCTATCGGTTACTCTCGTGGGCGAAACACGTTGGTAAACCTCAGCAAGTTCCTAGTAAACTGCAATGCCATTATCAAGGACAGCCGAGGCTACTCTTTCAATGAGAGCTGGAGTGGTAGCGAATCATCCAAAGGTACTGCTAATCCCAAAGGTTAGTTTAGTGCGTGTATATATAATATGTAAACGGAAACGAACTCCCCTATTTACGATGAACATAGCAGAAGCAAAAGCTATCAACTTGGTAGCATTTTTGAAGGCCATTGGCTTCAAACCCAAGAAGGTGGTTGGTCAGCAGTATTGGTACAATTCTCCTTTGCGCAGTGAGAATACCGCCTCATTTAAGGTGGACAACAAGAAGAACCTTTGGTACGATTTTGGCCTTGGGCAAGGTGGTGACATCATAAATTTTGCCAAGTTTTTCTACAATACGATTGATACACCAACGGCATTGGCTAAGATTGCAGAGGAAGAAGGTGCACCTCAAGCCGCAGTGCAAGCGCTACCTGAAGTGATTCGCCAGAATCAAGCCTCTATGCACCACGTCGAAATGAAACCTCTCACAAATTTTGCCCTCCTATCGTATCTTGAATCAAGAGGCATAGATAGGAGTATTGGTCAGAAGTATTGTAAAGAGATACATTACCAACTTCGTGATAAGCAATATTATGGTATAGCCTTTCAGAATATCAGCGGTGGTACAGAAATCCGGAACCCTTATTATAAAGGATGTATTGGAAATAAGAACGTCACCATTATTTCCGAACGGCCAGACACGCCCTACATTGACTGTTGTGTCTTTGAAGGGTTCATGGATTTCTTGTCATACCAGACTTTAATGATGAAGCATGACCCAAAGGTTTGTATAGACAGACCCTATGATTGTCTAATCATGAATTCGGTGTGCAATCTTACGCCCACCATCAAGCATCTTGAGAAGTATGAGTACATCCACTGCTTTCTTGATAACGATAAAGCAGGACAAGTGGCAACAGAAACCTTGGTAGGCTTGTATGGATCCAAAGTGAAGAACGAATCCATACGTTATTCTGATTATAAAGACGTGAACGACTATCTTATGGACAAACGTCTGTAAACGACCTTACAGAACTACTAGAATTGGCTCTCCTTTTGGGGAGCCTTTTTTGTTTTCACTGTTCGTAAAAAACATGTTTAGAGTATGAAAACAAAGTATGATATTGATTTTTCTAAGAAGAGTTGTTAAGATTAAGGCCAGATGAGGGACAAAATTCTTTGTTCTGCAGTTTTCGTTATTCCTTTGCACACGTCAACAGCGGCAAAACTGCTGGCAAAACAAGAATTGTGTAACAAAAATCAGAGTATAATATGAGCCCATTCGTAATATTCGTAATCGTACTTACAGTCATCTACATTATCTACTATGCAGTGATGATAACCAGAGACTTGTATGGCAAGAAGGAAGAACATAAGTCGCAAGAAGAGGTCTTCGATGTGGGTGATATGGTCGAAGAAGAAACGGCTGTTTCCGTCCATGAAAGCGACAATGGTTTTAGCGTGGCTGATAAGGAATATGAAACAATGAACCTCCATGATGAAGATGAAGCAACTCCTTCATCAGAGGGCACAAGTGGAGACGCAAAGTCTGAAAAGCCAGCTTCAAATAATGTTGGAGAAGACTTGGCCCATAAGGTCGAAGAAAAGTGCGATGTGGCTCAGCCCTTCATGAGTGATGGTATGTATGCCGACGACTTCTACAAAAACTTAATCAATGGCAACAGAACGAATCGCCCTCAAATCAAAATCGAACATATAAGAAATGAACTGTAGAAATAGGATAACCAGCTTGGCTCTAACCGCTGTAAGTTCCCTCTATGGACTTACGGCTTCGGCCAAATGCGGTAGCGTGAATTACAGCCAAGGAGCGGATGCCCTTGCCATGATGCACGACTACGTGGTCACCATGATGCTATATGTGCTCTACCTTGCGTATGCCTTTGCTGCTATCATGGCAATTATTTCTGCGCTACAGATATACATCAAAATGAACACTGGCGAGGATGGCATTACAAAGTCCATCATGACCCTGATTGGAGCCATACTCTTTATGATTAGCGCTTCCATCGTGTTCCCGGCCTTCTTTGGCTACCAAATTTATACGTAAACTCAACTGCAGACGAGGATATAAAAAACAATGAATCAATTAAAAACAGAAAAGAATGTTCAAGAAAGCAACTAATTTTTTGAAGCGTACCGCTAAGAAAGCGATTACGTCAGAGCGTTTGAAGACCATGGCCCTCATGCTCGTAGTAGGAACAGGTGTCGCAATGGCACAGAACTCAGCTGGTGACTACTCCGCCGGTACCACGGCTCTCACAACTGTGACCGAGGAAATCGCTAAATACGTACCTATCGTCGTCAAGTTGTGTTACGCCATCGCAGGTGTCGTTGCCGTTGTTGGTGCGATCTCCGTCTATATCGCCATGAACAACGAGGAGCAGGATGTCAAGAAGAAGATCATGATGATCGTCGGTGCTTGTATCTTCCTCGTTGCCGCTGCCCAGGCTCTGCCTTTGTTCTTCGGTGTAACTAACTAAGTATGAAGGATGAATGGCAAGTCAAGAGCAGGAAATCCGTTACCCAGATTACCCACTATTCAAGGGACTGCAAAAGCCCCTTGAGTTCATGGGTATTCAAGGGCGCTACATCTATTGGGCAGCCGGGGCTATCGGTGGAGCCATCGTTGGCTTCATCTTAGCCTACTGTCTGATAGGATTTATCGCTGGATTAATAGCTTTGGTCGCTTCCATTTCCATTGGTGCTGCGCTCATCATCATCAAACAGCGAAAAGGATTGCACACCAAGAAAGATGACCAAGGTGTTTTTATTTATGCCTATAACAAGCGTATGTAACAAAAGACCATCATGACCAACGTGTGGATTAAATAGTAATGTAGAACGTAGGTAGGCTCACCCAACCAAGGGAACGAGCCTACCTTTATTTGTAGAAATCAAAATGAATAGAACTTTAGTCATTGGAGCTGTAGCGCTCACCTCGATACTTTGTTTGGGCTGTAAGGAGAAGCCCTATGAACTGGCCAAGTTGAAAGCAGTTAGAGCGGCTGAAGAGGCTCGCAGGAACTGGTTGCTTATGGGCAATGAGTATGTTGGTAATCAGAATGCCGACCAAGAGAAAGTAAATACGGCAACAACAGACAGCCTTATCAACGATAAGCCTATCCTCACGGATTCAATGACCAAAGATTCACTCTAAAACAACAATACAATGGTAATATACATTCTACTTTTCTTTGTTGCAGCCTGTATTGGTATGGCCATATCAGTCTATGCCTTCGGAACAGGCGGTAAGCGAAAGAAAATCTTTCAAGACATCTATTTCTCTGTAGAAGAAACAGATGGAATTGGTGTACTCTACACAAAGTCCGGTGAGTACTCCGCTATTCTAAGAATGGAAAATCCTGTACAGAAATACTCTGCAAACATTGATAGCTACTACGAGTTTACAAACTTGTTTACAGCGATTGGCCAGACTTTAGGTGAGGGCTACGCTATTCACAAACAAGATGTTATCAGCCGTAAGGAGTTTAAGAATGAAGATGGAAACAAACACGAGTTTCTTTCTGAGTCTTATTTCCGCTACTTCAAGGGCCGAGTATATACCGATAGCGCCACTTACATCACCATCACGCAAGAATCTAAGAAGAGCCGTTTGCTCTCATTTGATAACAAGAAATGGCGTGACTTCTTGGTGAAGATACGCAAGGTGCAAGACCAACTCAAAGATGCCGGCATTTCAGCCAAGTTTTTGAATAAGCAGGAAGCCAGCGAGTATGTCGATCGCTTCTTTGCCATGAACTTCAAAGACAAAATTGTGTCGATGAGCAACTTCAATGTGGATGAAGAATCCATAGATATGGGCGATAAGCGTTGCAAGGTCTATAGTCTTGTGGATGTGGACTGCGCAAACCTTCCTGCTGCTATCCGTCCCTTTACCAATATTGAGGTGAACAACACCAGTATGCCTGTTGACCTCGTATCATTGGTGGACAATATACCAGGCGCAGAAGTCGTGGTGTACAACCAAATCGTCTATATGCCCAACCAAAAGCGTGAGTTGGCATTGCTTGACAAAAAGAAAAACCGTCATGCCAGTATGCCCAACCCCAGCAATCAGATGGCGGTGGAAGACATCAAGCGTGTACAAGAAGTGGTGGCCAGAGAAAACAAGCAATTGGTCTATACCCACTATAACCTTGTGGTGGCTGTTTCTCCCGATACAGACCTGCAGAAATGCACCAACCATTTGGAGAACAGTTTCGGACGTATGGGCATTCATATCTCCAAACGCGCCTATAACCAGTTGGAACTGTTTGTCAACTCATTCCCCGGCAACTGCTATGGCATGAGTGATGAATACGACCGCTTCCTAACGTTGGGCGATGCTGCTTCCTGCCTGATGTATAAGGAGAAGATTCAGCACAGTGAAGACACTCCGCTGAAGATATACTACACCGACCGTCAAGGTGTTCCAGTGGCCATTGATATTACAGGTAAGGAAGGACGTAACAAGCTGACAGACAATAGTAATTTCTTTTGTTTGGGTCCTTCTGGAAGTGGCAAAAGCTTCCACATGAATAGCGTTGTTCGCCAACTTTGGGAGCAAAATACAGATGTTGTCATGGTCGATACCGGTAACTCTTACGAAGGACTTTGTGAGTATGTCGGCGGCAAGTATATCAGCTATACCGAAGAGAAGCCTATCACCATGAATCCCTTCCGCATCAACCGTGAGGAACTCAATGTGGAGAAGACAGGCTTCTTGAAAAACTTGGTGTTGCTCATTTGGAAAGGTTCTCAAGGAACGGTCAGTAAAACTGAAGACCGCCTGATAGACCAAGTTATTACGGAATACTACGACACCTATTTCAATGGGTTCACAGGTTTCACACCTCCCCAGCGAGAGGATTTGCGTAAGAGTCTGATTATCGACGACCGTAACCACGCCCATCACAATCCTGACGAAACAGAGAAAGAGCGTGAAGAACGCTTGGAACGCACTATCAATCAGATAGAGCAACGTCGTAAGGAGCTGAAAGTTGAAAGCCTTTCGTTCAACACCTTCTATGAGTTCTCTGTGCAGCGTATTCCCGACATCTGTAGTGAAAACAGTATTAGTGGTATTGATATATCCACCTATCGCTACATGATGAAAGACTTCTATCGAGGCGGCAATCACGATAAGACCCTGAACGAGAACATGGACAGCTCGCTGTTTGATGAAACCTTCATCGTTTTCGAGATTGATGCCATCAAGGATGATCCTTTGCTCTTCCCCATTGTGACGCTCATCATCATGGATGTGTTCCTGCAGAAGATGCGTATCAAGAAGAACCGCAAGGTGTTGGTCATCGAGGAGGCATGGAAAGCTATTGCCAGTCCGCTGATGGCAGAGTACATCAAGTACCTCTATAAAACAGCTCGTAAGTTCTGGGCCAGTGTGGGCGTGGTTACTCAGGAAATCCAAGACATCATAGGTAGTGAGATTGTGAAGGAAGCCATCATCAACAACTCAGACGTGGTGATGCTACTTGACCAAAGCAAGTTCAAAGAACGCTTTGATACCATCAAATCTATCCTTGGTTTGACCGATGTGGATTGCAAGAAAATCTTCACCATCAACCGACTGGAGAATAAAGAAGGCCGTAGCTTCTTCCGAGAAGTGTTTATCCGTCGAGGAAGTACCAGCAATGTGTATGGTGTGGAGGAACCGCATGAATGCTACATGACCTACACCACTGAACGCGCCGAGAAGGAGGCTTTGAAGCTCTACAAATCTGAGTTGCAATGCTCTCACCAAGAAGCCATCGAGGCTTACTGCCGTGACTGGGATGCTTCCGGAATATCTAAGTCTCTGCCTTTTGCCCAAAAGGTGAATCAAGCAGGACACGTATTGAATTTATCAACCCGTAAAACAAAAGTATAATGAAAGCAGAAAACTTATCGCAATCAACTGAAGCTTCTTCATCAAAGAAAGCCCCCAACCTTTTCGATGAAGAACTATTCAAAGAATGTTTGAAGCGTGACTTTCACGCAAAGCCTGTTGGCGGCCAAAAGCTGAATGACTTTGGCTGGCAAATGTACACCAGTGCCAGAGAAGCTTACTTGTCTCAACCTTGGTACATCCGGTTGTTTTATTCCAAAGCAGGTCGTATGAAGAAGGCCATGTTTGATGCGATGGCCATTCATGAAGTGTTCGTTTTTACTGCTGCTGAAAGTTGTGTGGCAGCAGAGAAATACATGTTTGAACATCGTAATACCATCCAAATTTCCCAATAACTAAGAACTCAATGAACAAGATACACCTACTTATCGTCCTATTCCTTTTCTGCCTTGGGCAAACCGCTCAAGCGCAGTATTACAGCGTGAACTACGACAAAAAGACTGTCGCAGCGATGGCTGCTGCCTACAATACCGAGGCTGCTACCGAGGCATACTATAATGAGCAGGTGCAAAACATCTTGAAGCACTACAATGCGGCCGAGGTAGCTACGGCAGGCATCTTTGCCTCCAAGTTCCTCGACCGCAAAGCGCTTACTGAATTGGGTGTTTGGAGCAGCAGTACCGAAAACTATTACTACCGCCGTATCTACAACATGGTCAGCAGAAAAATTATGCCAAAGATTTGGACGGTAGCCGGCATGATGCTCAAAAGCCCACAAACCGCCTTGTACTGGGGAAGCTATCTCGTGAAGATATGCGACGACACCAAGAGCCTGTGTATGCAGTTCGAGAGCGTCGTGACTAATTCTTCCCTTACTTTCTCAGACATTGCATTCTTGCAAATCAAGGATGAGATAACTTCTATCCTCAAACTATCAGAGATAGGTAATGTAGATTGGCAAAGAATGCTCGATGACCTGTCAAAGGTGCCGGGCAACTTTACGGTGGATAACCTAAAATCGGATATAGACAACCTCTATAAAACGGGCGTGAACTTGGCTTCTGCAGGTGTGAGTAACATTGGAGACGCTTTTCTGCAGAGTAGTCAGTTTCACGACTTGATCAATGGTAAGTTGGGTGCAGCCGTGAATATCGTAGATAACTACTCCTCGCTCTTTGAACAACTTGACAAGAGCGTGGGCAATACTTTGTTGGGAATGATTGGTGGTAAAGACAATGTCGCTGGCCTATTCAACTTTGCTAACTACAATCTGACCTCATGGATGACGGACTATCTGAGTGAAACCGCAGGTAACTACTATACCCAACGGTGGTACATTGCTCGCAGAGACCAAGGTACAGAAACGCTTTGCGATTACTATCCTCCGACCGATGATAACAGTGTGATCAACGGTGGCGAGTGGACCCGCTTTGCCACCAGCGACCCGAATTTCTCTCCAAGTTCTGCGCAACGCGAACAAATCCTGAGCAACTCTGAACGCTATGCCGGTTGGTCACGTAGCAGAGTGGCCATGCTGAATAAGCAGAATGATGGCTTCACCTATTATATAAACTACTACCTCAAGGCTTACATCATCAGTCGTAAGGGAAAGCAAACTCAGAAGTCATATGCATACGAAATCCATGTGACCAAATCTTGGAACCATGTGGAAGAAGTGTACGAAGAAGTGTTCGATTCCTATAGCATGGACTTGAATACCTTCAAAGCCCAGTTGAATGCTCGACTCTCTGAATTTAATGACAACGAAGAAGGCTATACCTATTATATAGGTTCCGATAGCAGAAACTATTATCAGGCTACCGATGCCGGCAAACTGAAAGGTTGCGAAAGCGTAACCATCAGTGTCACCTGCAGTGATGGCGTTTCTTTGGGAAGCGGCAGTACTCAGTACAAGTGTCGTGAATGCGGTGGTTCACTTAATGGGCACAGTAAAGAATGTGCGATGCGCACGACCGTTACCGAAAGTTCAAGCAGTCAGGAAGAATTGGCGAAGCTAGAAGCCGAATACAAGGCGCAGGTTGAGCAAATCAATTCAGAAATTGCCACATTGGAAGCTGACAACCAAAGACTGATTGAGCAAATGCACCATAACCCGACCTTAGGCCCTTACAACGTAAAATTGATTGAGGCCAATAATGCCAAAATAGCTCAGCTCAAAAAGGACTTAGCTGAGGTTCAACAGAAGCAGGCTGAGTTGGAGCAAGCCAAAACCGATGCAGCAGAAGACAATGCTGTGGCCACTGATGACTACTACCGCATTCCGGCCATCATGCAAGATTGTAAGACCGCTTACAATCTCACATGGCAAGGCCCAGGAGCTTGGGAAGGCTATACCTATGTGCGCAAGGCTACCATGCCCAACATCAATGGCGTGATTACCTTCAAAGCCACCCTGAGCATTGTACGCAAACCGAAGTACTTCTTGGGTATTAAGATACATCGAGCCATTCTACAAATCAGTTGGGAACTCACGTCGGAATACACCAGCACCTCTGTGGTAGAAGTGATGACGCTTGACCCGAATAAGAGTGATAAGGAAAAGGCTGACGAAGTAAACAAACGAATCTCTGAAATCGCTCAGGAATATCCTTCCTGTAAGATAACGACTGAATACGCAAAAACGGCTCCGACAGAAAATGACGGAACACCGGACACCTATCACTTGCTTTGGCAAAGCGACCGATTGGAGATTGCCAGACAAGTGGATAGTCGTATTACAAAAATCTATGCCGACTTGGTGTCGCTGGAGAAGATGATGCACTACAAACGTAGCATTATTGACGTGCTCAAATCCGTAGCGCCTCACATAAACGACGACCAAGGCCGACGGCTCACTTTGGTAGAACAATGCAGAAAACGCTGGCTAAGAAAGGCCGCAAACAGTATGCATTCTGACAGCTATAACGGTAAATACGACGAGGAGGAATAAGCAATGGAATACGTAAATGCTAAGATTAGGAAAGTAGTGCGTGCTATTATACTAATGGAAGTATTCATTGGCTATCAGCAAGAAGCACACGCGCAATGGAGCTTTGATGTGCCCAGTATTGAGGCTTATATCAACGACCATAAGAAGCAGCGCAGTCTGCTCTTGGCTAGAAGTACGCTTGAGTATAGCAATAAGCTGCTACACGAATACAGCAGCAAGGAAACCGTGAAATACAAGGAACTGAACGTGGACCTTGACAAGTACACACGTGCCTTTGATGTGATTGACGTACTCTATCAATCGCTTCGTACAAGTCTGAATGTATACTCCACTTATGAAGGAGTGAGTGACCGCATCAAGGACTATAAGAAGCTCTTGAATGATTACAACGAGAAAGTGCTCAAGCGCCACCATGTGGAATTGGCCGATACCATCATCATAGGCATCAACAAGCGAGCCATTGAAAACATAGCAGAGGAAGGTGAACACCTGTATAAGTCGGTAAGCGATTTGGTGCTCTATGCTACCGGAGCTGCTGCCTGCTCTACTTCTGATTTGTTGATGGTACTAGAATCCATCAATAATGGATTGGACAATATTGAAAGGCATTTGAATCGCTCCTACTTCGAGACATGGCGTTACGTTCAGCTTCGCATTGGTTACTGGAAAGAGAAGGTTTATCGCACCAAGACCAAACAGCAAATGGTTGAAGATGCTTTTAGCAGATGGCGTGTGGCTGGCAAATTAGGATATTAGTATGGACTAAAATACTACAACAATGAAAGCAATAAAGAAAATACTATGCGTGGCATTGATAATGACTGCAATAAGCCATGCAGCCTTTGCTCAAAGAGTAACATATAACCATGATTCCTCCAAGAAGAATCAAGTGACAGTGATGGAATTGGGAAGCGGAGCATTGACTCCGGAACTCTATTACACCCTGCTTCATCGAAGCTATAAGAAGTCTGCCGCCACAAAGAACAAACAGTCGTTCCGAACCGCAGCGAGTATTGCACTCTATAACCAAGTGGACGAAGCGGAGGCCATCGATTCTGCTCTTACTGCAAGAGCTAAGATTGAAGCTTTGAATGTGACCGACCGCACGGTGGATGTGGCATGGCTGGCCGAAGGCTCTAAAATCAATGGCAAGATGGAAGATTTCCAGAAGAACATTGATCGAATTATTCCTGCTGGTGGTGACTATTATGAGAAGCAACGATGGACGGAATACTATAACGTCTTTCAATGCGCTATCAAGTCCACTAAGGAAGCCTATATGCCCAATGCACAGCGAAAGAAAATGTATTTGAGCATCTATAAAGATGTGTATGCTCAGAACGAAATTCTTATCAAGCGCCTGGTGCAAATGAACAATGTAGCGAAGACCAAAGAATTGCTTGCAACGAATGGTTCTTACCGTACCGCAGATAAGCAAAGCATTGCTGATGGAGCTCGTGGACGTTGGAAAGAAATAGGTCAAAGAACGAACGGCGGGACAAAAACGGGACAAAATCAATGAGAAAAATGAATACTAAGCGTAAACATCAAAAGTAAACGACTATGGCAGATACGAGTAATATCTTATCCGACTTTGGCATCAATCTCCTTGAAGAAGAGATAGATGACGTGATTTTTCAGACCAATGAGTTTCTAACCGATGCGACATTCACTGGTTCACAAGGGCCGTTTTGGTGGATCCTTCAAATGAGTATGGCGCTGGCCGCATTGTTCTCCATCATCGTTGCCGCAGGTATGGCTTACAAGATGATGGTGAAGCATGAGCCACTGGACATCATGAAACTTTTCAAGCCGTTGGTTATCTCCATTATTCTCTGCTGGTGGTACCCACCTGCAGATACCGGTATGGGTAATAGCGGTAGCCACTGGAGTGTGCTTGACTTTCTGAGTTACATTCCCAACGCCATTGGTTCCTATACTCACGACCTTTATCAGGCAGAAGCCACTCAGATTGAAGACAAGTTTGCCGAGGTGCAGGAGTTGGTGTATGTGCGTGATACTATGTACACGAACTTACAAGCTCAAGCGGATGTGGCTCACTCAGGAACCTCCGACCCTAATCTTATCGAAAGTACGATGGAACAGACAGGCGTGGATGAAGTCACCAATATGGAGAAAGAATCCTCTCGTCTATGGTTCACATCACTAACCGCAGGAGCTGTAGTCGGAATAGATAAACTCGTGATGCTAATCGCCCTTATTGTCTTCCGTATCGGATGGTGGGCCACGATTTATTGCCAACAAATTTTGCTTGGAATGCTCACTATTTTCGGGCCTATCCAGTGGGCGTTTAGCCTTTTGCCGAAATGGGAAGGGGCTTGGGCGAAGTGGCTCACACGCTATCTGACCGTGCATTTCTATGGAGCCATGCTCTATTTTACGGGTTTCTATGTTCTGCTCCTCTTCGACATCGTTCTCTGCATTCAAGTTGAGAATCTGACCGCAATTACAGTGTCCGAACAGACGATGGCTGCTTACCTGCAGAACTCCTTCTTCTCTGCTGGCTATTTGATGGCCGCAAGTATCGTAGCCTTGAAGTGCCTGAACTTGGTACCAGACTTGGCCGCATGGATGATTCCAGAAGGAGACACCGCATTCTCAACCCGTAACTTTGGTGAAGGCGTAGCCCAACAAGCTAAGATGTCAGCTACAGGAGCCATGACCAGTATGATGAAGTAACAATCAAATAATAACGCAATATGGTAATCAAAAATCTCGAAAACAAGATTAAGCTCGTCACCATCATCTGCTCGATGTTCCTTGTGGGGTGCATTCTCATTAGTATCTCCAGTATCTGGACGGCAAGAAGCATGGTGGTCGATGCGCAAAACAAAATCTACGTATTGGATGGCAATGTGCCCATCTTAGTGCAGCGAACCACCATGGAAGAAACCTTGGACATAGAAGCGAAGAGTCACATCGAACGCTTCCACCACCTCTTCTTTACGCTGGCTCCTGACGACAAATACATCAAGTACACCATGGAGAAAGCCATGTATCTCGTGGATGAAACAGGTTTGGCGCAGTACAACACTTTGAAGGAAAAAGGCTTCTACTCGAACATCATGGGTACCAGTGCCGTCTTCTCTATTTTCTGCGACAGTATCAAGTTCAATGAAGAAAAAATGGAGTTCACCTACTATGGCCGTCAGCGCATCGAGCGCCGTACCAGCATCCTTACTCGTGAGTTGGTCACTGCCGGTCAGTTGAAGCGCGTGCCTCGCACCGACAACAATCCCCATGGATTGCTCATCGTGAATTGGCGCACCCTACTCAACAAGGACATCAATCAGAAAACGAAAGCTAACTATTAAAAGGTAAGCATATGAAAGGATTCAAGAAAATGCTCTTCGGAGAAAAGATGCCTGATAAGGATGATCCGAAGTATAAAGAACGCTATGAGCGTGATGTGGCCGCCGGACGCAAGTTCGCCAAAACACTTCGCATTGATAAGGCTGCAGCCAAGGTGCAGAAGTTTGCAGACATCCACCGCACGCTATTCCTGGTTATCGTTTTCAGTTTTGTGGCATTCAGTTTTGGTTTCAACATCTTCCGCATAGTGAAGGTGTACAACAGAGGCGGTGAACGTTGCACTGCCACCGAACTTCAAGACTCAGTTTTGAAGGCTCGCCACAACCGACTGGTAACACCCATTCAAAAGAGTGATAACGCTAAAACGAAAGAACAATGAAGCTGACAGATAAAATCAATTTTCGACAGCCTAAATACATGCTGCCGCTCATCGTATATCTTCCAGTGATTGGTACGGCTTACTTCGTCTTTGACATGTTCGACACAAAGATTGAGGACAAACCAGCTGCCAACCTCCAAACCACCGAATATCTGAACTCAGACCTTCCTGAAGCTCAGATTAAGGGAGGTGACGGCATTGGAGGCCGCTACGAAAGTATGGTCAAATCATACGGAAAGATTGAAGACCATAGTGCCATCAGTAACATCGATAGAAACAATCAAGATGAAAAGGAAGCATATGAATCAAAATACTCCGATGCCGAATTGGAAATACTGGATAAAGAAGCAGCCCAAAGTGCATCCCTGCAAGATAAGGAACTGCAAGAAGCCAACGCCAGAGAAAGAGACCGTCAAGCTCTTGCCGAACTCCAGAAAGCGTTGGCTGAAGCTCGCCTAAGTGGGCAGAAAGGGTTGGAACCTGATAGTGGTAAATCCGATGGTAGCCCAGAGTCCGATGGCAAAGTCGAAATGAAGGGCAAGATTGAGATTAACGACAAGGCTGTAAAGGGACTATCTGATGCAGAAAAGCCCAGTGAAGTTGTGAAGAAGGTGAAGACCTCTTCCGACTACTTCAATACCTTGACCGAAAATGAGAAAGAGCCCAATCTTATTAAGGCCATCATTGATGAGAACGTAAAAGCTGTTGATGGTTCACGTGTTCGCTTGCGCCTGCTCGATGATATTGAGATTGGTGTAACCGTAGTGCGCAAAGGTTCTTACCTCTATGCCACCATGAGTGGTTTCGGTTCTCAACGTGTAAAGGGCAATGTGAAAAGCCTGTTGGTAGATGACGAGTTGGTGAAAATCAATCTTTCCATTTACGACACCGATGGCTTAGAAGGCTTGTACGTTCCCAGTAGCAGCTTCCGTGAGACTACTAAAGATGTGGCCAGTGGCGCCATGTCCAGCACCATGGATATGAACACCACAGGCACAGGAAGCAGTTTCTCGCAATGGGGAATGCAAGCCGTAAGCAATGCCTATCAAAAGACAAGCAATGCAATCGGCAAAGCCATCAAGAAGAACAAGGTGAAGTTGAAGTACGGCACCTTTGTGTATCTCATCAATGGCCAACAAAAGAGCAATCAGTAATCTCATTTAGTCATTCAAAAGAACAAGAATATGAACTTTCAGAAAACCATCTGCGCCCTTATGTTTGGCGCATTATCCATCTTCCCCTCCATGGCTCAACAGACTTACGAGGAAATGGAACAGCTCACCGTCAATGAGCAAGTGACCACTGTCATCACCGCTACAGAGCCTATTCGCTTTGTAGATATTTCCACAGATAAAGTAGTGGGCGACCAGCCTATGAACAATACCATCCGCTTAAAACCCAAAGACAGCCTTTATGTGGATGGTCAAGTGTTGGCGATTGTGACCATCGTTACCGAACGCTACCGCACTCAATATGCTTTGCTCTACACGACTCGCCTGCAAGAAGCGGTTACGGACAAAGAAGTGCAGCGTCAGGAAATGATGCCTTACAACAACCCAGCGGTCAGTATGTCCACTGAAGATATGACAAGGTTTGCACGTCAGATATGGAACTCTCCGGCCAAAATCAGAAATGTGAGTACCAAACAGCACCGCATGGTGATGCGACTCAACAATATCTACTCCGCTGGTGATTACTTCTTCATTGACTACTCGATAGAGAACCGTACCAATATTCGTTTCGACATAGACCAAATAAGGGTGAAGCTTTCAGACAAGAAGCTATCTAAAGCTACCAATGCTCAAGTGATAGAATTGGACCCTGTGATGACGCTCGAACAAGCTAAGTCGTTCAAGCATGGTTACCGTAATGTTATCGTCTTGAAAAAGATGACCTTCCCCAATGACAAGGTGCTTACCATCGAAATGTCGGAAAAGCAAATATCAGGTAGAAACATTCTTCTTAGCATTGATTATGAGGATGTTTTGTCAGCCGATTCGTTTAACGCTGTCTTGTTAGAGGAGGAATAGTCTTATGAGAAAGTATTTACTAACCGTAGTATGTACTATCATACTAAGCGTATCGGCCTTCGCCCAAAGTGGTAGCGGAAGAGTGTCTTTAGGCACTGGTCTGCTCTATGAAAATGGCTGGGATGTTACCCTTGCCTATGAGCATGAGACCAAGTATCATAACGCTTGGGAGTTCTTTGGCAATGTCTATCTGAAATGGGATGAATGTGCTTCATGCAAGCACATCTGCCCTGATAGCTTTTGGAAGAACTACCGCTCGTATGGCGTGGGCGTAGCCTACAAGCCTTGTGTGGTAAGAGGCCGTAACCACCATGGTAATCTTCGACTGGGCGCATCTGCAGGAAGCGATACCAAAGACTTCCTAGGTGGTCTGCATGTTGGTTATGAGCACAACTATGCGCTTCGTTCAGGCGTGCAGCTCTTTTGGCAAGTGAAGTCAGACGTGATGATTAAAGGCGAGGATTTGTTCCGTACCGGAATTGTCCTCGGAGTTAAACTACCCCTAAAGTAAAACGACATGAAGCATATCACATTCTTATTACTGGCATTTGCATTGTTGTTGATGACAGCCTGCGATGCCCATCAGGATTTTCCTGATACCACCATCAAACCCTGTCACATCCTTTGCACCGATGGCAAAGTTGTGCCTTACTCTCAGTATGAAGCAGAGAAGAAGCAGGCCATTGCCGTTGTGTTCAATGCCCATCAAGGTGAAGACATGGAAGGTACTGGCTATGCCGTCTATCTGTGGGACATCGAACCTGTCGCTTTTTCCGACAGTTTGGGTTGTGCACAAGGAACATCTGCCGACCTCATGGCACATGATGGCAACCTCAATACCTACAAAATGTATGAAGGCAAAGAAGTCGGCTCACCATTGGGCAATAGCGTATTTGCCATTTGGGCGTATGGTCAGAGTGCCTACATACCTTCGGTTGCACAGATGCGCCTGCTCTATGCGGCCAAGGATATTGTAAATCCCTATATTGTGAAATGCGGAGGTGACCCCATCCCCGATAACCCCGATGATTGTTGGTATTGGACCTCCACCGAAGTGCAAGACCAAGATTTGGTCAAGGCATGGCTCTACTCGCTTAGCAGTGGGGCCATGCAGGAAACTCCCAAAAATGCCTCTCATAAAGCAAGGGCTATAATCACTCTGAATAACTAAAAGCAAACGACATGGAAGAAAGCAAAGAGTTACAAGGAGCCTATAAGATATTCCGAGCGGTCATCTACATTTCCCTTTTAGTGGAGTTCTTTGAGTATGCCATCAATCCTGAGATGTTAGACCACTGGGGCGGTATCTTGTCAGACATCCATGGCCGAATCAAGCAATGGATGATATACCAGGATGGAAACCTTATCTTTAGTAAGGTCGCCACCTTCTTGCTTATCTGTATCACCTGCGTCGGCACCAGAAATAAAAAGCATCTGGAGTTTGATGCCCGTAAGCAGGTGCTCTATCCCTTGGTGAGCGGTGTGTTCCTCATCGCCCTTTCTGTGTGGCTCTTCGGCTATACGATGGACATGCGTCTTTATTCCCTTAGATTGAACATCGTTCTCTACATGATTGCCACAATTATCGGAACCGTATTGGTGCATATTGCCCTCGACAATATCTCCAAATTCCTAAAAGAGGGATTGCTGAAAGATCGCTTCAACTTCGAGAACGAAAGTTTTGAGCAATGTAAGGACAAACAGGAGAACAAATACTCCGTCAATATCCCCATGCGCTACTACTACAAAGGCAAGTTCCGTAAGGGATGGGTGAACATAGTCAATCCATTTCGAGGTACGTGGGTTGTCGGTACACCAGGCTCTGGTAAGACGTTCTCTATCATCGAACCTTTCATTCGCCAGCATAGCGAGAAAGGGTTTGCGATGGTCGTATATGATTACAAGTTTCCGACCTTGGCCACCAAGCTCTACTATCATTACAAGAAGAATCAGAAGTTGGGCAAACTGCCAAAGAACTGTAAGTTTAACATCATCAACTTTGTAGAAGTGGAGTATTCACGTCGTGTGAATCCTATTCAGCAGAAGTATATCAACAACTTGGCCGCAGCCAGTGAAACGGCTGAGACCTTGTTGGAGTCTTTGCAGAAAGGTAAAAAGGAAGGTGGTGGCGGTAGCGACCAATTCTTCCAAACCTCTGCCGTCAACTTCTTGGCTGCCTGCATCTATTTCTTCATTAACTACGAGAAGGAGCCTTACGACAAGAACGGAAAGATGTTGATAGCTGAGAAGAACTTGGACACTAAAACTGGGCGCATGATACCTACAGGAAGAGTGTTTGATGACAATGGTAAGGAGGTGCAGCCGGAATACTGGCTCGGCAAGTATTCGGATATGCCGCACATCCTTTCCTTCCTCAATGAGAGCTACCAAACCATCTTTGAGGTGCTTGAAACCGACAATGAAGTGGCCCCATTATTAGGGCCTTTTCAGACGGCGTTGAAGAACCGTGCGATGGAGCAGCTTGAGGGCATGATTGGTACGTTGCGTGTCTATACCTCTCGATTGGCTACCAAGGAGAGTTACTGGATATTCCACAAGGATGGCGACGACTTCGACCTGAAGGTGTCGGATCCAAAGAATCCAAGTTACCTGCTCATTGCCAATGACCCTGAAATGGAAAGCATCATCGGTGCGCTGAATGCGCTTATCTTGAACCGATTGGTCACTCGTGTGAACACCGGCCAAGGCAAGAATATTCCCGTTAGCATCATTGTCGATGAGCTGCCGACGCTCTATTTCCACAAGATTGACCGCTTGATTGGTACTGCTCGAAGCAATAAGGTATCTGTTGCTTTGGGCTTTCAGGAGTTACCCCAGCTGGAAGCCGACTATGGCAAGGTTGGTATGCAGAAGATTATCACAACTGTGGGTAACGTGGTATCAGGTTCTGCCCGAGCCAAAGAAACCCTTGAATGGCTCTCCAGTGACATCTTCGGCAAGGTGGTTCAGCTCAAAAAGGGCGTAACCATCGACCGAGACAAGACCTCCATCAATCTCAACGAGAATATGGATAGTTTGGTACCTGCCTCAAAAATCTCAGATATGCCGACTGGTTGGATATGCGGCCAGACTGCTCGTGATTTCGTGGCTACTAAAACTGGTCGTGGTGGCTCGATGAACATTCAGGAGAGCGCCGAGTTTCAAACCTCGAAGTTCTACTGCAAGACCGATTTCAATATGGCCGACATCAAGAAGGAGGAAGAAAGCTATGTGGCTCTGCCCAAATTCTACACCTTCAAGTCCACCGACGAACGTGAGCGTATTCTCTACAAGAACTTCGTGCAAGTAGGTGAAGACGTGAAGGCCATGATCAAGGATATTTTCCAAAAGAAGAAGGCCATCTAAGAAACCTGCCTACCAAAAGAAACAGATAATGAAAACCAAACTCTTTCTGCTGATAGGATGCCTATTCCTATGCAGCACCCTTATGGCGCAAGAGCGAAGCCCCACTCGTGAGGCTTCGTCCTTGTTTAGCCTCCCTCCCTTTGAACGAGCCGTGCGATGTATCAAGTTCTATGAAGGCTTTCATCAGAAGCGTCATTATCCCTACATCGGCTATGGCCATCGATTGCTACCTGGTGAACGACTCACTTGGCGGCTCACAGAAAAGCAGGCCGACTCTCTGCTGAGGAGCGATTTGCGCAAACTCTGTACGCTATTCCGCTCCTATGGCAAGGATTCCTTGTTGCTCGCAACGCTCAGCTACAATGTTGGCCCGTATAAAGTTTTGGGCAACAAGTCCATTCCTGAAAGCCGGCTTATCAAGAAGATAAAATCTGGTAGCAGGAACTTCCACAAGGAGTACCTTGACTTTAGCCGATACAAGGGAAAGGTCATCGCTTCTATAAGTCGAAGGCGATGGACAGAACTCAAACTTTTATATCGGTCGTAAATGCCCTGTTAGTCCTCATTTAGAGGCAACTAATGGGGCGTTTTTATGTTATATAGCATGTGACTTGTTCGATATTCGGAAAATGTACATATATAGAGTAAAAAAGACGGATTTTTCCATACGTTTTCCACATATTCTCATTAAATTTGTGCCAGACGCAATAAATCAAGGAATGAAAATGAAAGATTTGAATCGCATAAAGGTTGTTCTTGCAGAACGAAAGAGAACCAATAAATGGCTGGCTGCTGAGTTAGATAAAGATCCTGCTACTGTTTCAAAATGGTGCACCAATTCATCTCAGCCCGACCTTGCAACCCTGAAAAGAGTAGCAATAGCCTTAGGCGTTGACATAAGAGACCTGTTAGTACCAACCCCTCAAAAAGCATTAGAGAATGAGTAACTGGTTGGTATTTGCAAATAAAGCAAGATGTAATCATGCGAAGGCTCTTCAAGAGTTGGGTTACATTTCGTGGAGACAGGACAGGGTCAGATTCGCTGTAGGCGATATTGTCTATCTCTTTATGTCAGACGAACGATGTGTGCGTTTCAAAACCATTGTTACCGCTGCTAATCAAGAACGTGGCGATAGTGCTTACTGGAATGGTGTGGCACCAAAGGATAAAACCTTTACGCTCGAATTTGTAGAAGAGTACAATGGTGATGCGTTGAGTGAGACAATGCTCTTTGAGCACGGATTTCATGGTGGCCGCAGTTTGCAGCACCCCATGAGAAATAACCCCGAGCTCTTCGAGTATATTATTGAACAATTTATGAAGATGTAGGCATTATGAATATTATCGACATATATGACAAGCTAAAGAGTAGTTATAAAAACTACATTGGAAGCTTCGTTTCCATAAAGGATGAGCGAATAAAGCAAGAAGTCAGCGAAGCCATACAAGATGAGAAACTATGGCCGAAAGCTTTAATCCAATTCAACCCCAATTTTGCTCAGGGAGTTGGTGTCTCTCAATTGATTGAAAAAGGACTTCCTATTCACAAAGATTTGGAACGCTTTTTCAAGACGTCATTCTACAAACACCAGCAAGAGGCGATTGAATTGGGCTGTCAGAATAAAGAGTTTATCGTTACTTCAGGTACAGGCTCTGGTAAGTCACGAACTTTTATGGCCACCATCTTCAACTATGTCTTGCAGCACCAAGAAGATTGTATCAATAAGACGATAGCCATCATCGTATATCCGATGAATGCTTTGATTAACTCTCAATCGGAAGAGCTGGATCGTTATCGTCAGCAATATGAAGAAGCTACAGGAAAAGAATGTCCGTTTACTTTTGGTAAATATACGGGCCAAGAAGATTCTGTAGCTCGTGAGCGAATGCAGCAAACTCCTCCCAACATTATATTGACTAACTATATGATGTTGGAGCTTTTAATGACACGTGCCGGTGACGAAAAACGTCTCAGAGATTGTTTTCTTGAAAATCTTCATTATCTTGTTTTCGATGAACTACATACTTACCGTGGTATGCAAGGTAGCGACGTGTCTTTCTTGATTCGTCGTATTAAGGCCCAGGCCAAAGGAAATGTGCTTTGTTTCGGTACGTCTGCTACTATGGTGGCAGATGACAAGCTGACCTATAAAGAGCAGCGTCAAAAGGTTGCTGATGTAGCTTCTTGTATCTTTGGCAGTAGCTATGATGCAAGTCAAGTTGTAGATGAGACACTGAAGGTTGGTTTGTCAAAGCCCAATTGTACCCAATCAGAATTGATAACAGCCATAACTACGCCCATTCCTTCCGCTTTGGATGCTGATATGATTCGTAATTATCCTACAGCAAACTGGATTGAGCAGAATATAGCTTTACGTTTCGACGAAAAAGAGAATAAGTATTTCCGAGGAACGCCATGCTCTATAGAAGATATTGCAGAAAAGCTATTTAATTATATTGAGAAGAATGTTTCGCTTGAGGAGTGCTATCAACATATCCTCGGTGTTCTAAATTGGTGTAATGAAGTTAATGTAAGCCAAGGTACAAATCTCTTACCTTATAAGATTCACCAGTTCATACCACAAACAGGTAATGTTTATGCCACATTAGGAAGTCCTGAAAGCAGATTTATTACAGTAGAAGAAAAGCTCTATTGTGAAGAATTGTCGGATGACAACCATAAGGTGCAATACTATCCCATCATGTTTAGCCGTCTTAGCGGTCATGAGCTGTATTCAGTAAAAGTGACAGGCAACAGCCTCTCTCCTCGTAACTTTGATGAACGTACAGACCCAGAAGAGGAAGAACAAGAGCAGTCTATCAATAACGGATACATTATAGTACCTCACGACCATGAATCTATTGATGATTTTCTTCTTGATTCCAATTCGGATGAAATACCAGAAGACTGGTATACATTAGATAAACAGGGAAATCGTAAGTACAAGAAGGCGTACTTAGACCGCTTTCCAAGAAAAGTGTACTTCACGGTATATGGGCAAATAGCAGACAGCGCAGATATGTACAGTGATGCTATTGAGGGAATTTATGTTCCTAGTCCATTAAAGTATGATCCTACTGCGAAAGCTATTTATTCTGGCTCAAGTAAAGAATGGTCGAAACTCTCAAAGATTGGTAGTGAAGGTCGTAGTACAGCCACGACTGTGCTTTCTTACGAGAATATCACCGAAATGAAAGATGCCGGTGTTGATTCAGCCGACCGTAAACTGATGACCTTTGTCGATGCTCGTCAAGATGCAGCGCTTCAAGCAGGACATTTCAACGATTTTATCCGTATAGGGAAAATCCGTTCTGCCATTTGGAATGCTGTGAAGGATTCCGATGAACCTATTGGTAGCGATAAAATAGCTCGACTTGTATTCAAACATTTGAATCTTTCTCATAGCGACTATTTTCGCTTTCCTAATTGGACCGGAGGTCGAGCAAAAAAGGTTGAAGGTGTTATGGAAAAGTACTTGGGCACTATCATCTATGATGATTTGGCCGGTAACTGGCAAGTAAACATGCCCAACCTCGAAGACTGTGCTTTGTTGAAAATCAACTATGAGTTCCTTCATGACGAGATCACAGGAGAAAACGAGAGCGAGCGCCTTTACGATATACCAGAGTTAGAAGGTTTGTCGGATGAGAATAAAGAGCGCTTCATTGTTCAACTCTTGGATTATTTACGCCATAAATTGTGTATCTATTCTGACGAAAGAACAGAAGAGGCCTCTAAAGACACAGAGAAATTAGTCCGTGAGAACTTAAAGAGTCCATGGACTATTGACGACAACGATAAAATCGCTGCCGCCCATGCTTTGTGCTTTGTCAAACCTCAAAGCAAGCGAAAGGCTTTTGGTAAGGAAATAGCCGGTTATCGTTCAAAGTTAGCGTTCTTTGTTCGTGACTTCCTTAGTGCGAATGGCGGTACTGCAATGATTAATTCAGCAGAAGACTATGTCAGCTATATGCAGTCGTTATTTGCTGCTTTAGGTAACTATATCCAAGAAAATGATGGCGCATACCAGTTGTTTTATTCAAGTATCTTGTGGGAAAAAGGGGACGAGAAAACTGTTCGAACCGACCTCACAAAGATTAGAACCATTGGCGACGAAATCGTATATACCCCCAATAAGTACTTCCAGGATTTATACAAGAACATACCATTGTCAGGTGTAAACTTAGAAGCCAAAGACCATACGGGGCAAGTTCCTAAAGCCGAGCGTGAAGAGCGAGAACAGCAATTCCGTAATGGCGAGTTCCCCGTACTTTACTGTTCGCCCACAATGGAACTTGGTATCGACATCAAAGACTTGTCTATCGTTGGTATGCGTAACGTACCTCCTACACCGGCCAACTATACGCAGCGTGCAGGTCGTGCTGGACGTAGCGGTCAGGCCGCATTGATATACACCTATTGCCGCCCACGCAACTCACACGAAAACTATTACCTCCGTCATCCGGAAAAAATGGTTAGCGGTGAAGTGAAAGCTCCTCGTATGGAGTTGGTAAATGAAGAGTTGTTCTCCACGCACTTCCACTCAACGATACTCTCGATATGCCCCATTCCTCAGCTCTCCAATGGCATTGCAGACCTCGTGGACTATAGCAATGCCAATAAGATTACGCTGAAGCCTGAAGTGGTTCATCATCTGCAGCTTTCTGATGAGAGAAAGGCTGAGATTAAACAAATCTTCAAACAGGTGATAGCTGACCATTACCTGTCAAACAGAATTACGGATGAGATGCCTTATTGGTTTACTGACAGTTGGATGGATGGCATACTCAATAGCTATCTTAAAGACTTCGATAATGCATTGAATCGTTGGCGTAGTCTGTACAAATTGGCACAGCAACAAATCGAAGAGGCGCAAGCTATCATTCGCAACAATGTGTACGGAGAGAACTCGAATGAAAAGAAGGAAGCCTTGCTCAAAGAAAAGCGAGGCACAGAACTTCGTGACATGCTGTTAGGACAAAACCAAGGAAAGAACGCAGAAGAAAATGAGTTCTATCCCTATCGTTACTTCGCAAGTGAAGGCTTCTTACCAGGCTATAACTTTACGAAGTTGCCACAACGTGCCCTCTTGCAATACAAAAACAGCGACAAGGTCGAATACCTCAGCCGTGCAAAATCACTCGCTCTGACAGAGTTTGGTCCTCAGAACATCATTTACAACAATGGTGGTAAATTCCGTATTTCACGCATGATGCTGACTGGTGACCCAACACCAAATAAATTCTTTTACAACCCCAAGACAGGCGTAATCTATAAGAACCAAGAGAATGCTGCTCATCACACAGACATCATCACCGGTGAGAGCCTTGATGGCGTATCTAAACTGATTCCGGGCTACTGCATTCAGTTGCAAGATATGGTGGCTCAAGAAAGCGAAAAGATAACCTGTCAGGAAGAAGAGCGCAGTCGTAAGTTCTACCAGTTGAAAACATTCTTCTCTTCTGATGATACACGAGCAATGAGTATGTGTGAACTTAAAACCAGCAATGGTACTCACCTTGCCAATATTCGCTACATCCCTTCTTGTCGTTTGACGTACATTCTTGAATCAAAGAACGATAACAACGCCAATGGCTTTGCCTTTGACACAAAAACAGGCGATTGGGTAAGTACGGATCGTATGGCTGTCTATACGCAAAGACAGCAACAACATCCAGAAGAACCCAGCAATATTAAGTATGTGAAGTTGTTTACAGAAACGACAGCAAATGCCATCTACATTCAACCACTTGAAGCCCTATCTTTAGGTGATAAAGGGGCTGTTCGCACCTTCTTATATGCCTTTAAACAGGCTATTGAGGATGTGTTCCAGATTGAAGGTAGCGAAATTGGAGCTGACGTGATGGGAGAAGAAAAAGTGCCAAATGTTCTCATTTATGAGAATGCCGAAGGCTCATTAGGCATATTGGGACGCTTGGTTTCAGAGCCTGCTTCTTATCATGCGGTCGTCAAACGTGCGTATGAAATCTGCTATGGTAAGTCCACACCGTTATCAGACGAAGAACGTGCTAAATTGATTCCTGCGGACTACACCAATCTGCTCAACTACTACAACCAGCCGTTCCATCAACTCATTGATGTCCGTAAGATATACAATACGCTTTGCATCATGTTGAGTGCTGACATAGAAATGCGCACAGCTGGCCAGCATCAGAGTTACGACAAACAATATGAGGCACTTGAAGAAGCTCGTGACCACAATAGTAGTACTGAGTATGAGTTTCTAAAGTATCTCTACGAACATAAGCTTCGCCTACCAGATAAGGCCCAGCCCATGTTCCCGGAACAATATTATGTGCAACCTGACTTCATGTATGGAGACCGTATCGTTGTGTTTTGCGACGGTACACCTCATGACCGTCCCGAAGTACAAGCAGACGACCAAAACAAGCGAGAGGTGCTTGAGGATGCAGGCTATGTTGTAATAGCATGGCATTACAAGACTCCTTTAGCTGAGTTTGTGGCGGCACATTCTGATATATTCACCCCGATAAGTTAATTGCAATGGAATATAAGACAGGAACACTCGTTGAATTTCGCTCACGTCCGTGGGTCGTTCAACAGTCATCAGATAAAGACCTACTTGTCATCAAACCTCTTGGAGGTACGGATGCCGAGACAATAGGATTGTATAAGCCCCTATATGGTGATAAGCTTGACGCAACCGTCAACTCCTATAATTTTCGTAAACCTTCGCCCGAGGACGTAGGTGCAAATAGTTATCCTGAGGCAGCACGCATTCTCTTCAATGCGTGCCGACTCTCGTTTCGTGATATTGCAGGACCATTTCAATGTTTAGGCCGACTCTCATTTGAACCTCGCCCTTATCAAATGGTCCCCCTGATTCTTGCCCTCAAACACAAGCAAATACGTTTGCTTATTTCTGACGACGTAGGTATTGGTAAGACTTTGGAGTCTTTGCTCATTGCCAAAGAATTGCTTGACCGCAGAGAGATTCAGCGCTTTGCTGTAATCTGTCTGCCGCATCTTTGTGAGCAATGGCAAAATGAAATACGCGACAAATTTGGTTTGGAAGCAGAAATCATTCGTTCCAGTACAATAAGCCGTTTGGAGAAGAATATGCGTGCCAATCAGAATGTGTTCCGTGATATTCCATTCCAAATCATTTCGATTGACTATATCAAGTCTTCTGACCGCAAACCCATGTTCTTGCAGCATTGTCCTGAGTTTATTATCGTAGACGAAGCGCACACCTGTGCCAAACCTAAAGGTGCCAACAAAGGACAGCAGTTGCGTCATTCCCTACTTGCCGATTTGGCTAAATCAGAACGTCACATCGTGCTCCTTACGGCCACACCTCATAGCGGAAATATTGAAGAGTTTCAGTCTGTTATTGGCTTGTTGAAGCCAGAGTTTGAGCACTATACTTTGGAAGATGCCAAGCAACGTGAAGAGTTGTCTCACTACTTCATTCAACGTCGCCGCGCTGATGTGAAGCCATACGTTGGCGATGATGTTATATTCCCAACCCGTGTGCCGTTTGATTCCCAATATAAGTTCAGTGCGCAGTATCATGCTCTTCTCATGGACATAATTGACTATGTTCGTGAAGGAGTGAAGGTCGCTCGTGCTTTAGGTAAGGTAAAACAACGCTATATCTATTGGGATTTGTTGGCACTCATCCGTGGTGTCATGTCAAGTCCTGAAGCTGGCATTAGTATGCTTCAAAATAAGATAGCTAAGCGCACAAATGATTCTGATGACATCCCCGAAGATAGCGAGAAAACCTACAAGTTTAATGATGCACTGAAAGATGGTCTTTTAGGTGATGACGTGATTCCTGAATCTTACGAAGAGTCATCCAACAGTGAAAAGAACAAGTTCCGCTCTTTTATCTCTACGCTTCGTGAAATCAAAGAGAAGAACCAAGATAATAAGGTGGCAGAATTAGCTAAGAGTGTTGAGTTTACCCTCAATTCTAGCTACAACCCCATTGTTTTCTGCCAATATATCCAAACAGCAGAATATTGTAAAGACTATATTGCCAAGCAATTGGCAGGTAACAAGAAGTACAAGGATGTTACCATAGAGGTCATCACCAGCCGTCTTACAGATGAAGACCGCAAGATGAAGATTGACGAGTTGTCCAAAACGCCTCGTCACGTCCTTGTATGTACCGACTGTCTCTCTGAGGGTGTCAACCTTCAGACTGGCTTCAACTGCATCATCCACTATGATTTGCCGTGGAATCCCAATCGTATGGAGCAGCGTAACGGACGTATCGACCGCTTTGGGCAAACCGAAAAGGAAGTGGCTATCTTTACGCTTTTCGATGGAGAGACTAATCCTGTGGATAAAATCATCATGAAGGTGCTCTATCGTAAGCAGAATCAGATACGCAAATCATTGGGCATTTATATCCCGATTGCCGATAACGATTCTTCTTTGATGGAAAGCATCATGGAAGAGATTATCGTGCTCGACACCAAGAAGCAACTCATTCACCAACCGACGTTGTTCGACATGGATGCGTTTAAGGAAACGACTGAAGAACATGATAAGCGTATCCAGCGTGCCGTTGAAATTGAAAAGAAATCTCACACTTACTTTGCTCACAATACGAAGGCAATGGATCCGACGCGTCTGATTGAAAGCCTTAACGAAGCGAAGAAGGTGATAGGTGACATCTATGATACAAGAGATTTTGTAATCGGCGAACTGCGACATGCCGGTGTAAACGTGAAGACGGACAATGCACCTCTATGCTACTCGTTCCAATTTATCGAACTTGAAGATAATCTTAAACCCTATTTCCAACGAGCATCCGATAAGAAAGGAACGGTGCGCATCTCGTTTGCTTCACCCACGCCCAAGAACTATATGTACATTGGTCGTAATCACACCTTTGTGGAAGACCTTTCACGTGGTGTAGTTAATGACACCATCAACGGTGGAGAACTTGGTGCTTGTCGTGCTATGGTGATACAGACAGATAAAGTGCAGACGGTGACAACAGTCTTGTTAATGCGTGTACGCTCTGTTATCAGCGAAACAAAGCACAGCGACCACCAACTCGTAGGCGAAGAAATGATATTCTTGGGCTATAAGGGAAAAGTAGAAAACCACGACTATTTACCCGAAGATGAATGTCGCAACCTTTTTTTGGAATCACAAGCTACTGGTGATGTTGACCTCGTTGCCCAACGTAACACTTTCAAGCGTCGTTTAGAGTGGGTAAACGACGAAACAACGCTGCGCCAGCACACCGATGAACTTGCTACTGAGCGAGCCAACAACCTTGTCCGCTCGTTTGCACAATATCGCACCTACCTCTCAGAGGCAGAGTATCAAGTGGTGAGCCCAGTACTTCCGATGGATGTGATTGCAGCATTTGTTTATACCCCTCAAGTTCCTCAACAATAATGTAAGTATTCGATATGGACTATACTTCAATACATATATATGGCCATCTTCTGTCAGATGATATTCTGCATGAGATAGAGACCGATTCATCCATGCAAGGCAATCGTGAACAAGACTTCAATCTCGATGTTTCGCTCACAGCTAAGATTGATAATGCATGGAGCAGCTTGCGTAACGACTGGAAACTCTTCGCAGAGCGCAACACCCTTCGTGATCCTTACGGTACAAAATCAGTGCGTCGTCTGATGGAGCGCTTCTTCTCAAGTCTCGACTATCAACTTGACTTTCAACCTGCACAGATTGAGGCAGGAGAACGTCGATTTGACATCCCATACATCTGTCCGGAACTCGGCCAGATGCCTATCATTATTGTAGGGGATAAGACAGGTGATGCCACACTTGACACGCTTGATAAATGTACCCTTGACCAGCGTGTAAAAGGCGAACGTCGCCAGAAATCTCCCCATGCCACGATGCTCGACTATTTGAATAGCACCGAGCATGTTTATGGTATTGTGACCAATGGTCAGGTGCTTCGTGTGATTCGCAACACGGGACAGCTGGTTAAGTTGACCTACATCGAGTTCGACCTTCGTCGTATGATCGAAGAGGATCATTATGCGGAGTTCTGCCTGCTCTTCCGCTTGATGCACACCTCGCGCTTTACGCACAGTGGTGATGACGCTTGCATCATGGAGCAATGGTTCAACCGATCCATTGAGAGTGGCAACCGTATTCGTGCCGGTTTGAGTGATGCCGTACAAAAGACCATGGAGGTTTTGGGCCGTGCTGTAGTCTGTGGCAAAGGCGAAGGTAATGAAGCTTTTCGACAAGCCGTGATAAATGGCGAAGCCAATGCACAAACGCTTAATAAAGAACTGATTCATTTCATATATCGCTTGCTTTTCCTCTTCATTATTGAGGATAGAAACTTGGTGTACAACATAGGTGATCCAGATAAAGATGCCGACTACGACCAAAAGATGCGTTGTCAAGACATCTACAAAAAGTTCTATGCTGTTTCTCGCCTACGTGGTTTGTCTGAATTGCCCTACTTGCGCAATGGTCGTTACAATGACCTTTGGGAGGGATTGATAGACTCATTCCGTCTGTTCGAGGATGAAACATTTGGCGCTCCCCTTTACATCAAACCACTCGGTGGTGTGTTGTTTGACAAGGAAACGTTGCACTATTTGCGCCAGTGCCAAATCTCTAACGAACAACTGCTCGCAGCCTTTTCATGCCTGAATGAGTTCAAGGATGAGAAGCAAAATCGCGTAAAAATCAACTACTCATCCCTAGATGTTGAAGAATTTGGTTCTGTATATGAAGGCATACTGGAAATGCGTGCAGTTATCACACAAGGCACCTCAGCATCTGGCTGGGATTTCACCTTTGGTGCAGGCTTGGATAGAAAGTCATCCAGCTCTTATTACACGCGCCCCGATCTTGTGCAGAGTCTGATTCGTACCACTTTGGAACTGGTCATCAAGGAGCGTATGGCTAAACAGCCTACTACCGAAGCTAAGATTCACGACTTGCTTTCAATGAAGCTCTGTGATGCAGCCAGTGGTTCCGGCCATATTGTGTTGGCCATGGCACGCACCTTGGCTTGGTATATCTGTACCTTGCGCACTGGTGAAGACAATCCAGCCTCGCTCGACTATCGCCAAGCATTGCGTGAAGTTATTCAGAAGTGTATCTATGCAGTGGACTATAATCCAGATGCCGTTGAACTCTGCAAAGTAGTACTTTGGATTGAAGGTTACTGTGCCGGCAAACCGCTCTCTTTCCTTGATCACCATATTCGTTGCGGTAACTCTGTTGTCGGAGTGACTAATCTCGATGCACTCCTCGATGGCGTACCTAAAGAGGCCTTTACGGCAGAAGATAAGGAAACAAAGAAGAAAATCATTGAGCTGAATAAGCAGGCATTGAAAGATGTAAAATTAGTTCGTGACGGTCAGTCAGCAGGTCTTTCTATGACCTTATTTAGCAATGACATCGCCATTCAGAGCATAGATAGCGAACAAGTTGGGCTTGCCGGAAAGGTAAAGGAAATCAATGCCTTGCCGGAAGATTCTCTTTTGCAAGAGCTCACCAAACAATCTAAGTGGGAAGACCTCATGAAGTCACCCCGTGTAGAGTGTCTGCGCCGTGCTTGCGATATCTATGCCTATAGCTTCTATAAGCAATTTAAGGAAGAAGATTTGGATTCTGTCATCGACGAGGAAACCGAAATATTCACTCCTTTCAACGTTCCCTATACCCGAACCGTTTACAACGCCCTTCAAGAGATCAAATATCTTGATTATACGCCTGAGGAAATGGAAGGCTTACAAGTGCTTCCTGATGCTTTCAAAGAGGAAGTGAACGAAGTGGCTCGCGCCAACCGTTTCTTCCATTGGTGCGTAGAGTTCCCCGAAGTCTTTGCCGACGGAGGGGGGTTCGACGTGATGTGTGGCAACCCGCCTTGGGATAAACTCCAAATGGAGGATGAAAAGTGGTTTGTTGGTAAGGACGACTCTATTGTTAATGCTGCAAACCAAGCTGCAAGAAACAAGAAGATTGAGCAACTCAAAGAGACAAATTCAGCCTTATATCATGAATATGTCTCTGCACGTGAATCGGTAGCAAGTCAATCCAAATTTATTAAAAGTTCTGGAAGATTCAGCCTGACAAACAGAGGTAAGATTGAATTATCATCTCTATTTGCTGAAGTCTGCACAGAGTTCTCTAAAGAAGCATGGGGATTGGTTATACCTACGTCAATTGCATTTGGCGATTCAACGAAATACTTCTTTGAAAAGCTTGTAACTGAAAATCGATTGAAGTCCTTGTTCGATTTTGAGAATCGGGAAAAGCTTTTTGATATTGATAGTAGATACAAGTTCTGCCTCCTTACGGCAGGACAGCAGCAGGATAAACCTCGTGAAGTGTCTGGAGGTTTCTATTTAACTAGATTAGACCATTTACTGGATCCTAATAGAATCTATAAACTGGAGACTGCCGACTTTGCAAAATTAAACCCAAATACTAAGACTTGTCCTGTATTTAGAACAAGTAAGGATGCTGCTTTGACGAAAAAGTTGTATTGCAATGCACCTATCCTCATAAACGAGGAAAGTGGAGAAAATCCATGGGACGTACGCTTAGCCACTCTTTTTAACATGGCAACAGCCTCCTCTCAATTTAAGACAAGACAGCAGCTACTTGATATGGGCGGTTTACAGATAGGAAATTGTTTCGATGTTAATGGTAATAGATTTGTACCACTATATGAAGGGAAAATGATTTGGTTCTACAACCATCATTATGGTGAGTTCCCAATGGAAGACGTAACGCGTCCAAGTTCGATACCTTCGACACCATCAGAGACATTACAAGATCCATTCTCAGCTTTACGCCCATGGTATTGGGTAAAAGAAGAAGATGTCGAAAGTAAATTGATAAAAACTGACTCTGAGGATAATATCCTTTGGGAATGGACTCATAGCTTCTACATCGGATTTCGTGATGTTACTAATGCTACCAATGAGCGGACTTGCGTAGCAAGCCTTATGCCCAGCACCTCTGGTGCTGGGGATAAGGCCCCGCTCGTTTTCACTTCGCGGGGCCTTATCCCCAGCTGTGCGCTGTTGGCAATGATGTCGTCTCTAACTTTTGATTTTGTTGCAAGGCAGAAGGTTGGTGGTTCAAGTATGGGTTTCTTTATGATGAAACAATTACCATTCCTTACTCCTGAGCAAATTCAAGAGTCCGGTTATGAGCAAGACATCGTTGAACGTGTAGCCCGCCTTTGCTGGTTCAATCACGACCTTGATGGCTGGATGGAAGAACTTCGTGAAGAGTGTCCTGCCGAGTATAATTTGCCGGAAGAACCCGTAATTTGGGACGAAGCAAAGCGTTCCGTATGGCAGGCTGAACTCGATGCCATCTTCGCACACCTCTATGGCCTAACCACCGAAGACCTTCGCTACATCCTCGACCCCGAAGATGTCTGTGGCCCCGGCTGCATCAACGAGACCTTCCGCGTGCTCAAAGACCGTGAAATACGTGAACTCGGCGAGTACCGCACCAAACGCCTCGTACTCGAAGCCTGGGATAAGTTCGGATTTGATAACTAAAAATTAGAGTATTCAATGTCTAAAAGAGAATACATAAAAACTGGAAAGTGCATCTGGTGTGGACGCACTTCTCCAGATGCCAAGTTCTATACCAAACCCCATATTGTCCCTCACAATATGGGTGGCGATTGTATTGGATTTGATATATGTAATGAATGTAATTCATATTTTGGAACATCTACAAGGAATACACCTTCAACAAATTTGGTATTTAAGGAGGTGTTTCACACAATACAATTCTTCAGTAAGACGTTGACTCCACAATCATACAAGAATTACCACTCTGCTTATTTCAGATATGATTATCGGAAAAATACAATCAAGTTAAGACAACTTCTGAGCATCAATACCTTTACAAAGCAGTTTAAACGCTCACTATACGAAGTATTCCTTCAGAAGTATCATTCTGTAACAGCTAACGCACATGATGCTAAGTTCAATTATGTAAGGGCTTTTGCGAGATATGCGAATTTGGTTGACGATTTGAAGGTATATTACCTCTACAATCAAGTGATATTAGCTCCAGAAGAAAGCTATGCAGATTTACCAATGTCGGAAACCATCATCGATGATATTGACAAGTATGGATTCTTTCCATTTTGGTTTAAGGGTCATTTCTTCTTCTTAGAAATAGATCCAATGAAATGTTCTTTATCAAGAGATATTTACTTGAAGGAGCAAGCTCAGCAATTTCTTATCTCAGTTGATGGAGGTGAGGGTATATATGAGTTCACAAATATATTCCAAATAGATTTCTTAATGAATCGTTTTGGAAAGACTCATTTTGATTCTAACTTCAAATTAAGACAATAACAAAAACAATTAGCAACAATGATGAATACCAGTGATTTTATCCTTGATTTTGATGCTTTTTTGCGTTCCTTCAAGTATAACATTGATACACCTTTTGCCTTCTTATTAGGCGCAGGTGCATCAATAACATCAGGCGTGCAATCTGCTTCTGATTGTATTTGGGATTGGAAGAAAGAAATCTATATAACAAATAATCCACAAGAAGAGTCCTTTATCAATATTCATTCAGAAGGATGTAAACGGAAAATCCAATCTTGGATTAACAATCAAAAGATAAATCCAACGAATGAATCAGAATACGAATATTACGCTGAACGAGCTTTCCCTATCGAGGGTGATCGAAAAAAATATTTTGAACGGATTTGTTTTGATAAGACTCCATATGTTGGCTACAAACTATTGTGCTTATTGAATAAATATGGAGTACTTAAATCTGTATGGACAACTAATTTTGATGGACTGACTGAAAGGGCTGCACATCAAGCGAATATCACGCCTATTTGCGTAACTCTAGACAATCCTCAGAGAATTAATGCAAATAATGAAAGCCGCAATGAGTTGCTATATGTAGCTCTCCATGGCGATTATAAATATTCAAAGCTCAAGAACACAAGCCGTGAGCTTGATAGCCAAGAAGAAATATTTGTGAATCGACTAAGTACCTACTTTTGTGACAAAAGTCTTGTCGTCATTGGCTATTCTGGAAGAGACAAGTCGTTAATGTCCGCATTGGAAACTGCCTTTACTAACGAAGGTAGTGGTAGATTGTATTGGTGTGGATATGGAGATTACATTCCAGAAGAAGTGTCTCGTCTTATAAAAATGGTACAAGCAAAAGGAAGAGAAGCGTATTATATCAGCACACAAGGATTTGATGATGTTATGATTTCATTAATGCTATCTAGCTATAAAGAGGATACTGCCAAAATCTTAGAGATAAAGAAAATCCTCTCATCAATCGGAGTGACAAATAGTACGACAAAATTTGAGTTACCTCATTATAATCCCAGTGACTTCATTCGTACTAATCTATTCCCTGTGGTTATACCGAAAGATGTATTTCAGTTCTCTGTCAAGTATCTGACAGGAGATAGCTCATGGAGTCAAATAAAGGACCGGATTAAAGGATCAAATATTGTTGCGGTTCCATTTGAGAACAAAGTTTATGCTTTTGGGTATGCTTCAGATATAGAAAATAGATTTTCTGACTTGATGGTAGATAGGATTCAAAGAGTACCATTAAGTATTGACGATATTAATAGCAAAGGTCCTCTTTTCAACTTGATACTTAATACCTTAATTTGTGGTTTGTCCTCTTATGCTGGATTAAATGCTTCTTTATCCAAACGTATTATTTGGGACAAGGATAAGGTGTTCAATTCGAACGATGTATATGAAGCCGTAAAAGTAGACTTATGCACTGTGCCAAACAAAAAATATGCACTCGTATCCTTAACTCCAACCCTATACTTTTCAAAAGGAGAAGCTATATCTTTGGAAACGAAAAAGGATTTGACGCATCGATACCTTGATTCTAAGAGAAATAAAGATTATGATTCTCTTATGAATATTTGGGCTTATCGATTATTCAGAGGGAATCGTATAAATTTTGATTATCCTAAGGACAGTAATAACAATTTTGAGTTTAGCATCAGTAACAATACAGGTCTTGTCCCAGTTGATTACACCTTAAAGGGTGCTATACCAGAGAAAGCTGTATCTGACCCCAGAACTCTTTTTAGTGGAATCTGGGTTGATGAACCTGAACTCGAATTCGTTGATAAAACCACCAAATTAATAGCTAAAGATATAAACCCTATGAGGGGACTGATTAACAATAATCCATTTGATTATAAGCAACAGTCTTACTTAGGAACCTCAATAAAACTGGCTGTAATTTGTCCTAAAAGTAAAAATGTGGAATTTAATAGATTCCTAAACAGATTGAACGAGCAAATGCCTAATGATACAAAGTCTGATTATGTACAGCCATATTTGGGTTTTAGCAAAACTTATTCATGTGACTTGATAATTCCAAAAACCGAAGATTCGCTTTGGCTTTCTTGCAATGAAGTACAAACTGATGCGATTATACTTGCTCAAAACATCTGTAATCATGCCAAACGCTTGCATGAAAGTCAAGGAAGTGACATCGTTGTTATTCTGATTCCTCAATCTTGGGCAAAACATCGTAGCTTTAAAAAAGAAAGCGGAGAGACTTTCGATTTACATAATTACATCAAGGCCTTTGCTGTCCAAAATGGTTTCTGTACGCAAATCATTGAAGAGAAAACGATGCATGATCATAGAATGAAACTTGAAATATGCTGGTGGCTTTCTTTGGCATTGTACGTTAAATCATTGCGAAATCCCTGGGCGCTATCCGAAATAGACAATGAAACGGCATATGCAGGCATTGGCTATAGCCTTCAATTTAACTTGCAAGGACAAGTACAAGTTGTTCTTGGTTGCAGTCATATCTACAATTCCAAGGGACAGGGCCTAAGATATAAACTAAGCAAAATTGACAATCCAATTATTGATAAGAAAAAGAACCCATACCTCCATTACGAAGAAGCGTATAAACTTGGCATGAGTATTCAAGAACAATTCATTCGCTCTATGGATAGAATGCCTAAACGAGTTGTTATACATAAACGCACTCCGTTTAAGGAGGAAGAAGTCAAAGGTATCGTTGATGCTTTAGCGCAAGCGAATATTACCAATGTCGATTTGATTAGTATTACAGAAGAAACAAAGATTCGATGTACCGATCAATACTTGAGCTATGGACATCTTTCTGCTGCGGCATACCCAGTTCTTAGAGGTATTTGTGTGCCAATAGCCCACGATACATTCTTGCTTTGGACTCATGGCTCAGTTGATTCTATTCGTAATGCAAGGAAATACTATGCAGGTGGAAGAGGTATTCCTTCTCCACTGCGTATAACAAAATATCATGGTACTGGCGATTTGCAGACTTTGGCAAGAGAAATTTTAGGTTTTACCAAAATGAACTGGAACTCCTTCAATATGTACACAAAGTTACCAGCAACCATTGATACATCAAATACTTTAGCTAAAATCGGTAATATGTTGACCAGCCTAAATGGCAATACTTTTGATTATCGGTATTTCATTTAGGCTATAGACTTATTACTTTAACTCGAACGAAATGAAGTTAGGATATATACATAATAGCAGAGAAGAGCAAACGAGGGTGTTACAGGTTCTGAAGATGACTTCGGAATCTGTGGCATTGGACGAACTTGGTATTGGCCGTATTCGTGATGCCTTTGCCGACCGTATGTTCCCGGGTATATCAACCCTGCAAAAACATATGAAGTATTTTTCGTTGATGCCACAGCTCTATCGCAAGGCTACAGAAAAGCGCTATAACCGTCCCAATGAAGTAAAGACTGAAGTTATTCGGCTTGAACGCATTATGACGAAGAATCTCTATGAAGGGAGTGAAGATAAACGTGGTATTACGGGTAGCGATATGATAGGCAAAAACTGGACGAACTACGTTAAGTACGACGCTGCCTACATCTACAATTCAGGTCTGCAAACTTTTGAAATATTGCGCAGCTCGCAGCTATATGATCTCATTTACTCTGCTTCCAAAGCTTTGCATAATGCTCCCAAGGCGAGTAAGAGTGAGGATGAAGATACCAACGATGACGCAAGCGATAAGTCTGGCCTCTTTCAGTTCTGCTCCTTCCCAAATGTTGATTATGATTTCACGCAAAGTTGCTCATTAGACCTCACAGTAGAGGACAAGGCTTTTATCACAGACCATATTCTCAAAGCTGAAGCATGTAAGGGTACACTCTTGCGCTACATTGTGGACAATCCTGACTTTGTTATAGCAGGCAAGTTTGAGCAAATTCCAACGAATCTACTACCAGCGTCGCTGGTAGAAGTGCAGGATTTGGCGCGACGCTTTGCCGACTTTATGTACATGGTGCATATCCGTTACAACTACATCTTCTCAAAATACGAAGACGACGAAATGCGCACGCTCTTTGAAAAAGAACTCCAAGCGTATCGTAACAGTGGTACAGATATAGATAAAGTATTGAGCGCCATAAGTCTTCGAGAGAATAGTGGCAAATGGTTCTGTAAGGAAGTAGCTGAACGCATTGCGGCCAACGATACGGCTGAAGGTGGTGGCTTGGATCAACTCATCATCCATCGTGAACGTCGCGTAAAAGGCAGTCGCAGAAAGATTGGAAATCCTGCCTATACCTACGACAAAAAGAACCGCATTCATTTCTACAAACTCACCTACAGATGGGAAACCGTGAAAGTGTTTGCAGAGGAATTAAGAAAGGAGGTTTGCAATGGCTGAAGCTTTATGGAATGACATTGTCTATACCGAAGTGATGCAAAGCGAAGGCTTTGCGGTGGACTATGCTGTTTGCACCACCTATAGCCTAGATATGCCCACGCTTCTGTCGGTGCCCTTTATGCTTGGTACGATGACAGATTTGACAGAAACTACAATGCGCTCGCCGCACTTGATATTGGAAACCATCAATCGTTCGGCAGGCAAGTTCGCTGTGTTTTGCAATGCGGGCTGCATTGCAGTGCCACAAGCCAACTCTAAAGTCTATGCGCTCTTGGAGCGCAGCGTGGTGCAGGTGACGCTACCGGCCAAATGCGGTGGCTTTGTAAACTTCCACCCCAAGGTATGGGTCATCAAAGAAACGAATCCCGACACCGACGAGAGCCAAATAAAGCTCGTTGTGCTCTCCCGTAACCTAACTTGCTCCAATGATTTGGATGTGGTGTGTGAATTGGTAGGTAAAATTGGTCGAAAGCCAGCTACGAAAAGAGCGCAAGCGAAACATGCGCCACTCATAGACTTCCTCTCATGGCTCGTAGGTAAAGCTGACGACCGCAACATCCGAAAAAATATGAGGGCTATTTGTGAAGACATCACCTACATTGAGCGTTTCGTTTTGACAGATTCTCCTTTTGAGGATTATGATTTCTTCCCGATGGGCATACCCGGCCACGATGGCTATTCAGAATGTTTGGAACAAGACCTCTTGAATCATGCTGCAGAAATGCTCATCATTTCGCCTTTTGTGGATATGGACGTACTTGGCAAGATAGCAGCGTGTGCACCTAGCGCTAGGAAGACGCTCATTACTCGTCATTCCTCCGTCACGCAAGATATGATTGGCTTATTCAATGACGGCATCTATGTGCCCAAAGAAGTGCTAACGGACAAAGTGGAGAAAGATGTAGCCGTTGACTTGCATGAAAAGGTCTATTTTGTGCGTCGTTACGAAGGAAACCTCAGCTACAATCATCTTTATCTTGGTTCAACCAATGCCACGAAGAATGGCTTCAAGCGCAATGTCGAGTTTCTCCTTCACTTACGATTTGCACCCTACAAGTCGTCGTATGATAAGTATCGCGGCGAATTGATTAACGACAGCAAAGAGTGCATGTTTGAAAAAGTAACATCTATCCCTAATGACGACATAAGTAAGGAGGATGTCACTAATGAACTGCTCTTGCGCACGGCTATTGCGGCTTTGCAGAAAGCTCAAATCACTGGCGATTCTGACAACTATACCATTACCATTGCGTGCCGACCAAACAAGTTGCCTGACAGAACTGTTACTCTCTATCCATTGGGGTGTGAGGGAAAAGAAGCTACCTTGGCTGACGGTATGACTTTTACGGGGCTGTCACTCTCTTTACTCACGGAGTTCTATGTGATAAGCATTTACAAGCTGCGTCGCGTGATAAAACTCCCGACAGAAGGTATGCCCATAGAAGAGCGTGATAATGCAATTTTCCGCTCTTTCATCAATACCAAGGGTAAGTTTATCAACTATCTCGCTTTTATGCTCACCGACGATGTGGAGCAATATGTGTTGGAAAGTCAGCAGATGGAAAAAGAACTATCCACTGAACACGCCACAGCCATGGAGCAACAACTCAGCACTTCGCTCTACGAAGACATGGTGAGAATGGCTTATACCAACCCCGAGCGAATCGCTTCCATTCGTCAAATCATAGAGAAGGCAGATAAGAATGTCGTACCCGAGCATTTCATGGGAATGTATCAAACCTTCGAGAACGCATTAAAACAGATTAAACGCTTATGAGCCAAGAAGTAAAAGATTTCCAGCGAGCCACAGCCGAACGCATACTCCATATCTACAAAGATTTGGATCATCGCCGTGTGCTGCTTGCCGATGAAGTGGGACTTGGCAAAACCTTTGTGGCCAAGCAAGTCATCAATCTGGTAAGAGAATGGCACAAGGAGAAGAAAGACGATTTTTTCAAAGTGGTTTACATCTGTTCCAATGCCAATATTGCCGACCAAAACATTGAAAAATTGGGCGTGGAGAATCGCATGAGCATTAGCGAAAGTCGTCTCTCCATGCAGCACCTCTATATCAAGTTGGCAGAGAAAGACATCGCAAAGCAGCACAATGAAGGTGAGATGCCAGAATCCATCATTCCGCTCACACCTTCCACTTCGTTTCGCTTTTACAGCGCCCAAGGCACTGCCAACGAGCGGGCTTTGATGTGCAACATCCTTTGTCGCCAGCCTCAGTTTTATTCGTACCAAGACGTATTGGACGACTTCCTTAGATGTGGCGTGAAATATTGGACAGAACTCATCAATAGCTATAACGAGAAGATAGAACGATGCGGTGAAGACTATCTCCAGGATATGCACGATAAGTTACAATCTAAATTGACCGATGAAATCATTAGCCAACTGTTGGATTATGCACAAAATGGTTGCGACAATCGTGAACGCGCTACCATCATCAACACTTTACGTCACATCTTTGCAGAAATCAGCATTGATATGCTCGACCCCGACTTGGACATCATGGATGAATTTCAGCGTTTCAACAGCTTGCTCGAACAAGGTGATGACGAACAATCGATGCTGGCCAATAAGTTCTTCGACAATGAGCGTTCCAATACAAAAATTCTGCTTCTCTCAGCCACGCCCTATAAGCCATATTCTACACTTGAGGAACTAAATACGGATGGCATGGACGAACACTATCAAGACTTCATGAAGGTGATGGACTTCCTCTTTGCCACAAAAGACAAAACCAACCAGTTTAAGTTGTTGTGGCAAAACTATTCTTCAGCCTTAAAGCGAACCGAAGTAGTGGATTTGTCACCGCTCATTACTGCAAAGAAGACAGCAGAAGAAGCGCTTTACAGCGTCATGTGCCGCACGGAACGGTTTAACAGTGGTATCATTGATGACTCACGTGTCAGCGATGTAGAAGTGCAATCCGAGGACATTCTGTCGTTTGCTGAATGCCAAAACCTGATGGATTACCTGTCTGAGTGTAATCCCAAAGCACGCTTGGGTAATGTTCCCATGGAATATGTAAAGTCTTCACCTTATCTACTATCCTTTATGGATAAGTACGAGCTGAAGAAACGCATCGTTTCAGCCTTGCAGCGAACGGATGCGAAGGAGGTTTGCAAGTTAGACGCATTGCTTCTCAGCAAGTATGCCATCAACAACTATCGCCCCATTGTTCCCGCCAGCGGCAAACTAAAATCGCTTCACGACCTTGTGTTTGGCGCTCGTCATGAGAAAAAAGCACACCTAATGCTCTGGGTGCCGGCCTCCAATCCCTATTACAAAGCTGGTGGACTCTTTGAGAGTGAGGATGCTAAAAACTTTTCAAAGCTGATTCTCTTCTCTTCATGGGAAATGGTGCCAAGAATGATTTCCGTGATGATGTCCTACTACGAGGAACTTTATACTTTTGGCGAATTAAAGAAGCAGAATCCAGAGTTGCGTTATATTTCTCAGAAGAAGAACCGTTATGGTGAGAACCGCCTAAGAGCTGATGGACTATTGGAATATCCTTCCCAAGCCTTGGCTACCTGCTATCATCCAGCCGACTTCTTCGGAGAACGATTGACTATGATTAGGAAGGTTGTCAAACAGCGCATCCAAGACATGTTATCTACAAATGATGTGATTCGTCAGATTCCTCAAAACGGAAGAAATAATGCCAAAATGATTCTTTCGTTAATGAAAGTGCTCGATGGTGAATCGCTTAAAGAAGCCGAGGGATTGTACGTTCCTGCAAATGCCTTAGACGTGATGACTGACATTGCTGTAGCTTCACCAGCAGTATGCGCTTATCGTCAATCGGGTGATAAAGAAGATGCAAAGTTGGTGGCCAAAGCTATCGTTTCTGTTTTCAATAAGCCCGAAAGTGCTGCCGTTATCGACTTGGTGTATAGCAAAAAGAGCGATGACGACTATTATGAATCTGTGCTCGACTACTGTGCGCTTGGCAATCTACAAGCTGTGCTTGACGAATATGCCCACATGATGCAGACCGAGAAATTGGGAAATGCTGTCAAGGAGGCTATTATCGATACCAGCAACTTAGGCATAGACACTAATGACTCTTTGGGTAATGAAGAGAAGAAGTTCTCTATGCGCTGCCATTTTGCCATTCCTTTTATTGACAAAACGATTACGGATAAGGCTGTGGCACGTACGAGCAACATTCGTAAAGCCTTCAATTCGCCCTTCCGTCCCTTTATACTCTCCACCACGTCTGTTGGGCAAGAAGGTTTGGACTTCCACTGGTATGCACGAAAAATCGTGCATTGGAACCTGCCGTCCAATCCCGTAGATTTGGAGCAGCGAGAAGGCCGAATCAATCGTTTCAAATGCTTGGCCATTCGGCGAAATGTCGCAAAGCTTTATGGTACGAGCTTATTCCACACTTGGGATGCCCTTTTCTCTACGGCATATACCGCATTGAAAGGCCATCATTCCGACATTGTACCTTATTGGTGCCTGCCTATTGCCGAACTGACGGATGAGCAACGTTCACGACTTGAATATATCGAGCGTATTGTTCCGCTCTATCCCCTTAGTCGAGATCGATACAAGTACGAACGCCTCATAAAAGTGCTGGCTCTCTATCGCATGACATTGGGACAACCCAGACAGGAAGAATTATTGAATCTATTGAGAGAAATGCATCTTTCAGATGAGCAACTCAAGGAACTGACCATCGATTTGTGCCCTTACAACAAAGAAAAGAAATAAGCTATGATCAAACTTGAACAACGATTGAGAGACTTTTCACTCAGTGAATCCTCTCGCCAAAACATAATCAACGGAAGCAATGAAACTCCCGCAGAATTTGAGGCTATAGCCCAAACGGCTTTGGCCGGACACTTTTGTGTCAAAGGTAAAGGTCCTGATATAGAGGTTCGCCCTATCTGTGTGGAGTTCTATTATCATGAAGAGGCAGCACTTGGAATTAAAGACATTATTGTGTACCACCGCAATACGAAAGATAGCCCCAAGTTCACATTTGAGTTTGGAACTCTCCATAATCATGTGTCCGGTGTTGATATTACCTTTGAAAAAGGGAATACACCAGATACAGCCATCAGGGCTTCTATGCTAATTCGTGAGTTTGAAATTGACGGAAAGAATGATGACCGTTCAACGATGCTTTACGAAGCGCTTTACCAGCAATCATCAGTATTTGATGGTATTTCTGTACAGTGGGTTGATGGCAATGTGCCAGTTGAAGTTACTGCAGATGTTCGTAAGAATGTAGCTAAATTTGATGTCAATGGTGAAAAAGAAAAGGCTTCTGATTATCCTGCACTATTAGCAACAGATGACAAGAAGTATGTACAAGACTTACGCAAATGGCAGTTCAAGCGCAAACAGATTGTAGACTCAGATACCAATAAAGTGTATATCTCTTCTTGGCTAAAGGACGAATGCCCTGATTTCTATGGTCGTTTTATCTCCTTGCTTCAAAACAATGGAATAGCATTTCACGTAATGCAGTCAACCAATGATATATGGGCCCGCGATTACATGCCTATACAAATTTATGATGACCATTTCGTACAATATTGCTATAATCCAAATTATCTGCAAAAGAGTGATGAAGACAAAGAAAGCATTACTGACGTATATTCCGTATGTCATGAGCTAGGTCTCTCTACATATAAGGCAGATTTGGTAATAGATGGTGGTAATGTGGTGAAAGTAGGGAAGTACATCATCATGACGGACAAGGTTTATGTTGAAAATAGCCACCTTAAACCTGCAGAAGTCCGGGCGCAACTTCGTTCATTCTTCCATAGTGATGTGATCATGTTGCCATGGGATAAGAATGAACCTTATGGTCATGCAGATGGCATCGTTAAGGCTATTGATGACAAAACGATTCTTCTTACCAATTACAACGACTTTTCCCCTCATTTCGCAAAGAGGTTTAAAGAAATCTTGAGCAAGTACTTTACCGTGAAGAAGCTTAGCTACCATGTGGAGCATCCGAATAAGAATAACTGGGCTTACATCAACTTCTTGCGCATTGGTGATACGATTATCATACCAGGATTAGGTGCAGAAGAAGATGAGCAAGCTCTTCAACAAATTCAAGGCTTTTATCCCGAATCCAAGGTGCTTCAGATTGAAGCTTCTGAAATTGTAAATAAAGGTGGAGCTATCAATTGTATCTCTTGGAATATAAAATCCTAATTAGAATATGGTACATAGTAAATCATTGGCAGAAATGTTTCCAGACATTGCATCACAATGGGATTATAATAGGAATGGGAGTATAACACCTGAAACAATAAGTACAGGGTCACATAAAGAAGCATATTGGATATGTCCAATATGTCATCAATCATATATAAAAAGAATCTGTAATAGAACTAGTCCAAGCAAGCGAAATAATGAAAGCGATAAATGTCCCATATGTTTAGGACGTGTTATAATTCCAGGTTTCAACAGTTTGAAAACAAAGTATCCTGATGTTGTGGAAAATGAATGGGATTATGATTTAAACGACGTTGATCCAGACACGATATCAGCTCATACGAATAAAAAATATTGGTGGCAATGCATACATGGACATCCAAGTTATCTATCTACTCCAAATAATAAAATTTCTAACACAGGAGGTAATTGTCCTTATTGTAGCCATCAAAAGTTATCTCCAGAGAATAGCCTTGCCGTTGTTAATCCCAAATTGGCAGAAGAGTGGTGTTATGAACTTAATGCCCTTTCTCCAGACAAGGTATTTGCTAACGCAAATATCTCTGTATTTTGGAAGTGTTCTAAGGGACATGTATGGAAAGCAAAGATTAATAATAGAAATTTAGGCAAGGGATGCCCAGAATGTGCAAAAGGACATCAATCGTCCTTCCCTGAGCAAGCGATATTTTACTATATTAAATCCGTCTTTCCTGATGCATTAAACGGATATAAACAAGGGAGGTACGACATGGATATTTTTATTCCTTCACTTAAAATAGGGATAGAATATGATGGGGAGTATTACCATAGTTCCCAAACTAAATTAATTCGTGATAGCCGTAAAACTAAAGCTTTGGCGAGAATGGGTATATCTCTTATAAGAGTTCGTGAGCTGGGGTGTCCTGCGATAAATGATGGAAGCGTTGTATTTAGATTCAAATATACAAACGACTATTCTGAACTAAACAATATTATTCCTGAGCTGATGTCCTATCTTGCTGTTGAATCTAACAAAAAGATAAAGATAAAAGTAGACATCGAATCCATACGCAAAGAAATATCCGAGCAGTTATCAATAGTTCCATTAGAAAAGAGTTTACAGAACATAAATCCTTCTCTTGCAAAAGAATGGGACTACGATAAGAATGCTCCATTGCGGCCTGAACAGGTATATCCAAGTTCTTCAAAGAAAGCCTTTTGGAAATGTCCTAAGTGCGGTTATCAATGGGAGGCTGTTATAGGTAGCAGAAACCAAGGATTTGGTTGTCCTCGGTGTTCTAACCGTGAGAATTACACTACAGAAGAATGGATTCGAAAAGCAAAAGAAGTGCACGGCAACAAATTTGATTATTCAAAAGTAAAGTATGAAAACAGCAAGAAATTTGTAACCATCATCTGTCCTAAACATGGAGAGTTTACTCAGATGCCAGCAGAACATCTAGCAGGAAAAGGTTGTAAATACTGTGCCCATCAAACCTTTCACCCTCTTGAAAGCTTAGCAATAGTTGCTCCAGAAATCGCGGCTGAATGGGATTACGAAATGAATAAAGATAGTGGCTACACGCCGGAAACGATTTTGGCTACAAATAGTACAAAGCAATTCTATTGGCATTGTAATAATGGAAAGCCACATAGTTATCATGCAACTTGTGCAAGTAGAGTAAAGAGACATACGGGATGTGCCGTCTGTCATGGAAAGCAAACGTCATACGACATGAGCGTAGAATATAACTATCCAGAATTGGCAAAAGAATGGTGCGACTCAAATAAATTGAGGCCATCTGAAGTATCGTGCGGTTCGGAGAAAAAGATATGGTGGAAATGTAAGAATCCTCTACACAAACCATATTTAGCTGCTGTCTACAACCGAGTTTGCCTTCATTCTGGTTGTCCAGAGTGTTCTGGTAATATAAAATCCGACATGACATACAAACAGGAATTGGCTCAAAGATTTCCCTATATAGAACTATTAAGCGAATATAAGAAATCAAGCGAAAAAGTGAAGTGCAGATGTCGGAAATGTGACTATGAATGGGAATCATATCCGTTTAACTTACTAAAGCGGAAAAATGGATGTCCACAATGCAAAAATTAGCTACAACTTTTTTGTTATAATATGGGGGACTTGTAGAATTGCTTTTTACTTCTGATAATGAACCAAGAATCGTAGTATCGCCATCGGATCCACATGCTTCCCCCTCAGCTTGCAAATAATATGTAGATGCTCCCCAGTGCTGCGTCCAGTATTCCCGGTAACACCGACCACAGTTCCTGCAGAAACCACATCGCCCTTACGAACGGCAACCTTGGAGAGGTGACAGTAGCTGACTGTGATGTCACCATGGCGAAGTATGACGAAGATGCCAGAACGCTTGTCGTAGCCGACTTTGTGGACGATGCCATACAGCATGGCGAAGACTTTGTCGCTGCGTGCATGAAGGTCAAGACCGTTATGCATTCGCTTTTTACCTGTAAAAGGGTCACGTCGATAGCCAAAGGGGCTGGTGACTTGAATATGTTTAAGTGGATAGGCCACGCTCAGGCGTAGGTCTATCTGCTTTTTTTGTTGGCCAGCTTGGAGAGAGTTCGAGTTGGTATTGGTTGATGCTAAAGGTGCATCAGGTAAGCGTGGAGTTGGCACAGAGGCTGACTTCACGCTTACTTTGTATCTAGGCACGTCTTGCGACACGGTGTTGAACTGAGCAAAAGCTGTGTTTGCAGTCAACAGTGAAATGGCAAATAGCAGAACTTTATATGACTTCATGACTGCAAAAGTAGCCCACAAAAATCGTAGCGACGAATCTCACCCTGATGACGCTCTTAAATATAACAATATATATGATTGAAGTATGAATATAGGCGTATTATCATACTCTAAGCATAATAAAATAGAAAACACATCTCTATAGAAGAAGATATTTCTTTAATCAGCATTTCTCACTATAATTTTGGCCTCGAAATATTCATTAAATCCGATTTTAAGTATGAAATGCAATCAATTTGAAGAGGGAGAAATCCCTTACGAGACGCTTGAGAAGTTTGGCCTCACTCACGAGATGATCGAAGACCTGCCCATGCACGTCTTGGAAGACATTTGGAGTGGTCGCCAGTCTCCTGTGCTCCCTATCCACGTCACCAATGACGAGGGTGAACTCATAAAGAGTCGCACCCGCTTCTCATTTGTCCGGATGGAAGATGGCAAAGTCGATGTCATGTTCTATCCGGTTTTGAAGTATGCACCCTTAGAACAATTTGACGACAACCAACAGCAGTTGCTCAAAGACGGCAAGGCTGTGGTGGCCGATGTGATGTCACCCCAAGGTACCATGATTAAGGCCTTTGTGCAAATCGACCCTGAGACCAATCAGGTAATGAACGTGCCTACGCCTGTCATTGGCCGCAACCTGCAAGTGCTTTCCGAAGAACTTGGACTTGGCAGTGCAGAGATTAAGACCATGCAGAATGGCCAACCTCTCACTTTCGTAATCGACGACGAGCCTGTCACCGTCGGCATCGACCTGAATAGCACCACCGGCATCCGCTTTGCCCAGGGCGACGAACAGCAATGGAAAGAGCGTGGCAAACGCGATTGGGACAAGTTCACCTTCGGCTGCTATGGCTGTTGGGTAACTGACGACGAGGGCAACCACGACTACGTGCTGGAAGACGAGTACAGCGAAGAACTCTGGAATGAGCAGAAGAAGAGCGCCCAGCGCAATGCTTCGCTCCATAAATAACCTAACAAAAAAGAAAGAACATGCGAAAAGGCCCTTATTATTCAGAAGACATCCTCGTGGAGAAAATGCAGCGAGGAGAGTACGATTGGTTGGACTATGTCAACCATTTTAGCGAAGAGTGGCAGGACGAGTATGAAGAATACTGCCGTGAACGCTCCCTGAGCATCGGCAATGAAACCGCCGAACAATTCGTGAACTACAAGTCCCAGCAGCTCGAAGAAGCGATGGACGAAGGTAACGCTTAATCCCTACAGACAATGGCTATCAGAAAGAATACAAATCCTAGAGAGATGGACTTGCAGCCCGAGATGCGTGACATTCTCATGCGCAACGGTATGCAAGCCCATATTCTCTCCAATAGCAATGGGTATCAGTTGGCCGTCCAAGGTCACGATTCTCCGTTGCTCACCTACAATCTGACAGAGAAGCAGATGCTCGCTCTGACCGATTGGGGCACCAACTATGCCAACAAGAAAGCCTATAACGTCTTTACAAGCATTGTTGGCAACGACTTCTATATGCCCCGAAACTTTGTTCATGCTCGCAACGCCAATGGCCGAGTAGCTATGGGTCTCCATGGCTACCGCATTGGTGCTGGTGAGTACGGCAGGTTGGGATGGCATCCCGACTTCTTGGGCTGGACTCCTCGACAGCAAGCAGGTTTCCATCTGCGCAGAGTGGGTGGAGCTATGTTCTATCCCGGAGCACCGATGGTGGATGAACGCCCCGACAGAAGGTTGAAACCCGGTGAACTACAAAGCGGTGGTTACAGCTTCTATTACAACAAAGGCAATCAGCAGCAAGCGCAAGTCCCTCAAAAGGATGTGCTTCAAGAGCTGCAGAGCGTCATCACGCCAGCCGTCAATCGCCCTCGCAGTCAGGAACCAGCCAAACCCTACAAAGAACTGATCACTTCACAAGTTTATTTCTCCAATGAGAAGTGGCAAGAATGCCTTGCCTCCCATGGCATCATCATCGATGAAAAAGCAAAGACCCTCACCATTCAGTCGAGCAACACCCAGAGCGATATGATTTACGACCTGAGAGCTGACGAACTGAAAGCACTGACCAGTAATTCAATCAAAGAGGTGCCAGTAGCCAAGCGTTTGGAAATCCTGAACAACGTCATCAAGGACGATTTTGCAGACAAGATTACCATGGATATGCTCAATAGCAAAGAGCAAATTGCCATCAATCTGAAGCCAGAAGTAAAGCAAGAGTTGGAAGCTCAACTCGCTCCTGTTGTGGTTGAAAAGCAAAACCAACCAATGGCCGTAGAGCAAGAAGTTGATGGCCCCAAGGTCGGCAGAGTGCATGGTCAGGACTTAGACGAGAACAAGGGATGGTTTCGTGAAGGACGACATGGCCGTGAGGTGATAGTGGAAGATATTCGAGTGGAACCTTCTGAACAAGAGGGGAAGTACAAGATGACTGCCGTTATCAATGGCGAAAGTATCAGCCACGAAATAACCCAAAAGCAGTACGACAAGTTTATGGCGGTTGACGACTATCACCGCATGAAACTTTTCTCCAAGGTCTTCAACGAAGTGGACATGAAATCGAGAGGTGACGGTGTAGGGTTAGGAACCAAAATCGGTGCAGCCTTGTTGGCCGGACTTCGCATTACAGGTGACGTGACCTATGGCGCAGCTGACATTGCTCATAACATTGAACATATCAAAGAACCCCATTCCGGTCCTGAAATCTATGTGGAACAGCATTGCGCCCACCCACACCCCTATTTCAAACCTGGTGTAGATACCCCGATGGATGTTGCTGCTCGCAATTTCGAGGCCGCAATGAACATGGATGGCCCTGACCACCACATGAGTAACGGACGCTAAAACAGAAAGCCCATGAATGAAAACGAACTCGAATATAGCGACTTCTTGCAAAAGCTCAGCATTCAAGAAGTCCTGCAGGATGCCGGTTACCAACTTAACAAGCGTGACGGCATCCGCTATCCGTCGTATGTCCGCATAGGAAGTGATGGCTGCCGTGTGCGCGGCGATAAATTCCTTGTCACACCCAATGGAGCCTGTTGCTTCCAACCACCTGAACAAAAGAATTTCAATGTCATCAGTTTCATCAAAGAACATCCCCAAATGTTTAGAGACTACAAGGTAGGCATGTCACCCGACCGCTTGGTCAACTTGGTGTGCAACCGTCTGCTGAATGTTCCCATGGAAGAACGCAAGCAGCGCATCTTCGAACCAGCGAAAGAAGCAAAGCCCTTTGTGTTGAGCGACTACGAACTGCACAAGTTCTATCCCAAGGACAGAGACAGTCAGAAGAAGTTTTACGGCTACTTCAAGCCCCGAGGCATAGACCTTACCACGCAGTATGCCTTCAGCAAAGCCTTCTTTCTCGCCACCAAGGAAATGCCCGATGGCAAACGCTTCACCAATCTCTCGTTCCCTTTGCGCAAGCCCAGTGAACCAGATATGGTTGTGGGTATGGAAGAGCGGAGCCGCCCCAATGCCAAAGGAGTCACCTCCTATAAAGGCATGGCGAAGAACTCCAATGCTGCAGAAGGCTTGTGGTTCGCCAGTCCACGAGATACCGCTCTTGACAAAGCCACCGATGTCTATTGGTTTGAAAGCGTTTTCGATGCGATGGCCTACTACCAGTTGACCAAAGAGCATATCAAAGACAGCATCCATGGCTACGAGCAGATGCAGAGTGAAGGCACCTACAGCGGCGATGCAGAAATGCGGGAACTGGAAGACGAGTTGAAGGAACTCAACAAGGCCATCTTTGTCAGCACAGGCGGCAATCCAAGTTTGGGGCAAATGCGTGGGATGATTGATGCCACCCATCAAGCCAACCACCATTTGGGATTCGATTGTGACGAAGCCGGACAAACCTTTGCCATCAATTTTGCAATGACGAGGGCCAATCGCACCTTCAATAGTCACATTGGCACCAACGGCAACTTGGTTGTTGTCGATACTACTGATGGTTACAAGCGAACGGAAATAAACTTGAAGGAGTTCTGCTTTCCGAAAGCGATGGAAGCCCTGGGCATTGGCCACATCATGAAGTACAATGAGATGGCCACCTACCTCAAGTCGCTCAGTGACCCTCAAAACATCTTCTCAGGTGATTGTGACCTCCTGCCTTATCCCGTCAGTTCGGCCTATGCCAAGTATGAATCGAGTTGGCAAGAACTTCAGAGCTCCAAACAGAGTGGATTGGTTTGTAAGGAAGAGTTGGACGAACTCCGACAGGAAACTGTTAAGTATGCCGATGACTATCATGTGGTCTTGAAGAAAGCCTTTGAGGAATACAAGCGGCAAGGTGGTCAAACGACGTACAATCCTTGTGAACAGGGATTCAAGGACTGGAACGACCAGCTGCTGGATAAACGCCAGTACAGCCAGATCGACCAAATAGAAACCGCCTTCGACGATAACGGTAACAATGTTGTCGTAGAACGCGATGAAGAATATGAAGAAAACCGGGAGCAGGACGAAGCGGAGAAGAAACAATTCCGCTTTCACCGATAACCCTCAAAAAAGGAAACGATGCAACAACTCAGATATAGAACAGTACGGATAAAACCCCATGCGATGCAGTTTGTCATCAACGAGCTGCCGCTTTTGCTGCTTTGTCCCATCGGACTGATTTACGCCGGCATGGACGGGCTTCCGCTTACGAATTTCGTCCTCGCTCTGACGCTTATCCTTTCCCTCATCTTGCTCTACCGTTTCATCTATTTGAAGCGGATGACCTATAGCGTGGGAAACGAACAATTTGTCTTTGAATATGGTGTATTTCAGCGTAAGGTGGACTATCTGGAGTTGTACCGCATCGTTGACTTCAACGAGCACCAGACCTTTATCCAGCAGCTATGCGGATTAAAAACTGTCAGCATCTACTCTGGAGACAGAACCACGCCCCGCCTTGACATCATCGGTGTGAAGAACGGTTGTGAGTATGTCACCTTGATCCGTGAACGTGTAGAATATAACAAAAGGAGGAAAGGCATCTATGAGATTACTAATAGGTAAAACAGTCGCAGTCATTCTGCTTACAGTGGGCTTTGGCATACAATCAGCCCAGGCACAAATCGTCGCCTCCAATCCTTTGGAATGGATGGCGTTGGCCGAAGGTAATGAGGTCATCAATAAGCAAATAGACAAGCAAATCAATGGGCAGACTAAAACAGCCGCACTGCAAAACGCCATTGCGGCAGAGTTCAACCAAATACACAAGTGGGAAAAGAAGTATAACAGCTATCTGAAAACAGCTAACGGCTATGCTTCTTCTCTCAAAGCCTGCACGCACCTCTACAGCGACGGTGTGCGCATCTTCATCACTTTGGGAAAACTTCGCAAGGCCATCAACAACAATCCACAAGGCATAGTCGCCTTGATGAGCATGAACAACCTCTACATCGAAACGGCCACCGAATTAGTGTCTGTCTATACCTTACTTCGTGAAGGCATAGCCCAAGGAGGAGCCGAAAATATGCTCACCGGCGCAGAACGCTCGAAGACTTTGTGGGCTTTGAACGATAAACTCTCTGCCTTCCAAAAGAAACTGAATGCACTCTATTTGAGCATTCGCTACTACACCATGATCGACGTGTGGAACAGAGCCACCGCCGGCATGATTGATAGAGACAACAGTGAAGTAGCCAGTATGGCTATGGAACGATGGCGCAGGGCTGCTGCATTGACAAGATAAGGAGGAGTAACCATGGCAAGAATATTCATCGTCATCATGCTCATTTGTGTGAGTATCGGCAAAGCTCAGGCGCAAAACGACCCAGTCTTGGCTGGCATGATCTACATGTACACAGAAAAGGCAGAGAAGGAGTTGAAGAACCAGGAGAAAGTCATGCTGATGCAAACCACCGGCCATATATGGACGAAGGAAGAAGTAGAAGCAACGACCGACCTACAGCGAGAGTTCAACAACTACCTAAACTCCTTTCGCTCCATCATCAGTTATGCCGCCCAAATCTACGGATTCTATCACGAGATAGACCGATTGATAGACAATATGGGCGGTTTTACCAAACAGTTAGAGGCGCACCCCAGCAATGCGCTGGCGGTAGCGCTCTCTACGAAACGCAACAAAATCTATCGAGAGCTGATTATGAACAGCGTAGAGATAGTCAACGACATACGTCATGTCTGTTTGGCCAACAACAAGATGACCGAAAAGGAACGCGTCGAAATCGTCTTTGGTATACGTCCAAAGCTCAAAGTCATGAACAAGAAATTGCAACGACTCACCATTGCCGTGAAGTACACGTCCATGGGCGACATTTGGAACGAAATACAAGAAGGCGCACAGCCTCCGAAAGCAGATAAAGCCAGTATCATTTCTACCTGTTATCAACGGTGGAAACAATACGGCAGAAAAGTAAAACCATCAAGATTTAAGAAATATGAGTATCTGGAGTAGTATAGCAAAAATGGCTGGAGGTGCCGCCAAAGGCACTTGGGGCTTCGCCAAAGCTGGTGGACGCTCATTAGGAAACACCGTGATTCATCCAGCCCAAACCCTCAAGGGCGCAGGCAGTGCGATGAAGACTGCCGCTGTAGGTGGTGCTACGGGTTATGTGGCGTGGGAGAAACTCACCACGGATAAAAGTGTCGTTGAAATCGTTGGCGATGCTGTGGTGGGCGAAAAAACCGTGGACACCCTTTCAGAAGCCGCCAACGACGTGAAAGAGTTGAAGACAAAAGCCGGTGAAGCCGTCGATGCCGTCAACGGAGCCATGAGCGATGTCAATAGCAAGTGGAGCGGCATGACCAACTTCTTCCGTGGCATCTTCGGCGGTAACGGTGTGGATATGTTTGGCAACTTCTTTGGCAATTTGGCCAAAGGCAATGTGTCGGGCTTGAGTATTGCCGGACTTGTGGCAGCAGCCTTTCTCACCTTTGGCCGTTTTGGCTGGTTGGGGAAGATAGCAGGTGCCATGTTGGGCATGATGCTGATTGGTAACAACTCCAATATGCAGAACTTGCTGGGAGGCGGTGGCGGACAAGCGCAACAGCGGAGTAATCCACAGGCAGAAGAACAACGCCCATCGGGAGGTATGAAACGATAAGTCGTTGGCAGGAATATTTACCCGTAAGAAAGGGGAAAATAGCAGTAAGGAAGTTTTTCTTTCCTTCCCAATAAAAAAATCTTCCTTCCCAATAATTTCAGCTGTCAATAAGCGCAAGAAACATTACGATAAATCAAACAAGAAACGAATGAAATATACAGAAGAAATGATACTGCGTTCGCCCAGTGGCTATTGTATGCCCTTTGAGGAACGAGGCAAAAATGTAGAAGTGACGTTAGGCTATGGCCAGCAGAAGCACCCTGTGACGGGAGAACCTTTCTTCCATCACGGTGTGGACTTCAGTGCCAACCACTATTTGTTGGCCGCATTGGCTTCAGGAACGGTGGCAGGCATTGGCAACGACCAAACGCATGGCATCTATCAGGTGATTCGCTACGGCAAGTACGAAGTAACCTATTCTCACTTGGCCAATGTCTATGTGAACTTCGGTCAGCAAGTAAAGGCTGGCACGGTAGTAGCACTCAGCGGTGACTTGCTTCACTTTGAGGTGAAGTACGACGGTGAAGAACTCAATCCCTTGGAATTTCTCACCATGCTCTATGGCAACCTCAAAGCCGTAGAACAGAGTGGTCGCATCGGAATGCCAGAATTTGAAACCTATGAAATGGGCATGGCTACCGACTACGATAAGTATCAGAAGGAAATAGAGGAACTGATGCTTCGCTTCTTGCCGTCCTACATGCAAGACCTTTATCACGGTATCTACGTCGTGCCCGAACGTACTGAGAGTTCCCTTCGCAACATTTTCACTCAGTCAGCTTCTAAGCACTATTTCTTTGAGGAGATGCCCTCCATTGCCAACCCACTGGGCATTGGTAATCGAGCGATGCCCATAGCCTGCAAGGTGCAGAATCTGTTGATAGCAGACTTCTTGAACTATCTGGCGCTGCGGCACAACGTGTATCTCTCCACATTGGATGAAATTCTAAAAAAAAAGCCCACGAGCAAGCCCTGAGTAGTAGCGGTGTGATAGATCCGTTGGCTGAACTAGACATAGATGTGCAAAGTTTCGACATCCCCAGACTGGTTACCGTCTATCCCGACCGTTCCGGCCTTCGCTGGTGGACAAAAGCATGGTTCAACAATCGAGAGGAAGGAGAATCGTCAGTGGAGATTACTCGCCAACTGGCCATTCTCTTCCTCCAGAACCAAATAGAGAAAGACCAATGGCTGGAAGAATACTTCCCCAAGCAGATGGAAGTCTATCACCACGCCATTGAACAAACAAGAGAGCAGTTGCTTAATCAGATAAACGTATAACAGCATGAGTCAAATCAAGAACCCGCAGCAGTTTGCTGCCATAGAATATTGCTTGCAGCACTACTTCACTGAAGAAATGGCTCCGGTCATGAAGCAGGTGAAGAACGAGCTGAACCGCAAGCAAGTGAAGGAACTTGCCAACTACCAACGCAGTCCGGCAGGCATCCTTGCCGCCGCCAATACAGCTATGGCAGTATCGCCCTTTGATGCGTTGACTCATGTACAACTGACCGGTGAGTGGAACAGCAAGACCGTGGAAGACTATCTGCGGATGTGCAACACCAAAATCCAGCAGACTCCCTCCATTCAGAAAGACCTTGCCGTCATGGCAGAAGAATGGCGTGAAGCGGTGGTCAAGCAGATTGGCAGACCCAAGTACGATGCCCTTTCCAAACAGCTCGGCGGTGATATGGCTTATGCCTATATCGGACAACGCATGGAAGACCTGATGGTCAGCAAGCTCGTGAAAGACGGAATGCCTAAATCATCGGCTGAATACATTCTTCACAAAGCCGTCCAAAGCACCCTTTGGGGACTGCCACAGCAAATGCTCAAATCGCCTTTGGCTAATGAGATTGAAGCCCGAGGAGAACGAGCCTATCGTCCAAGTGGCACAGAAAAGGTGGCTGGTAAAGCCACAGGTGCTGTCATTGATGCCGTGTCATTGGGAGGTGTCGGCACATGGAAAAGCTTCGTCACTTTTGTGGGGAGCGACTTGGCTTTTGCCTACTTGAGCGGTAAGCAGAAAACAGCGACTCCCCAAGAGCAGAAATCCAAGGCGATGCAGGCCGGCCTTAGCAAGGGTGTGTTTGGCAGTAATCAAGATGTGATAGTCGGATTCAGAAAGCAGGCCAATACGCTCAATGCTTTTGAGAGCTCCACGGTAAAGGCTATCAACAGCCGACTGGCCAACAAACTATTTATCCCTAACCCTAATTTCTCACTTATGGCATGGAATGAACAAACATTTACGCCACCCGCTTCGCCCTTCGTGAATAACCTACCGACTATCCCTACAGGGAAGCGCGATGAGAAGTATAAGAATGTACCACTCATTGTAGCTCCAGGGCAGGAAGAGGCCTATCTGAAAGGTGAAGCACAACGTAAAGAGGCGCAAGCTGCCAAAGCCAAAGAAGCCCCCAAGCAAGAAGTAGCTGCATCTTCTACGCAGCAGGAAGTAGCACCGCAAGAACAGCAAGTGTCGCCTGCAGTACAAACCAATCCGGAACAAACCAATACCAATGGTTGGGACGGATTATTAGCCAATGTTGGTCTTAATGGTTTTGGTGACATCACCAAAAATATGGGCTACGTGCTGGCCATGCTGCCCGACGTGTTGGTAGGCATCTTCACAGGTAAGACCAAGTCCTTGGGACTTCGTGACAACATCATGCCTATTGCCTCCATACTGTTAGGCATGTTCGTAAAGAACCCCATCTTGAAATGGACACTCATCGGTATGGGCGGTGCCAACCTTCTGAACAAAGCTGGACATGAAGCTTTGGACAACAAGAAGGCTGATGCGTTGGGTACGGCATCTACCGTACAAAGGGTGGGCAATACCCAATACAAAGTCTATCCCGATGAACCGCTCAACGCTCGTATCTCCAATCCCGTGTTGCAGGGGCACAGTCTCATCGCCACGATAGACCGTGTGCCTTGCACGATACAACTCTCCGAGAATGTGGTGAATGCTTACCAAGCAGGTGCTTTGCCTCTGAGCACCTTGGCCAATGCTGTACTGGCAAAGAACGACCAGATGCGACAGATGGTAGAGCGCAACTACGGAGATGCAGAGAACGAGGCCGTTCATCGCACGAGAGGCATTCAATAGCAATAACTAAATACACGCAATATGAAAGAAAAGAGTTTACAAGAAAAGAACGCAGCAGAGCGTCAGGTAGAGTTGATCACCAGTGCGCTCGGTGATGCTGCAGATAGCAAAGGCTATTGGCTCAATGCCGCAGGAAAGAGTATGCCGAAGTTCTATCCCAAAGGCGTTTCGGTGAGTCCATTCAATGCGCTTGTAATGGGCTTGAACGCCGACCGGAACGGCTATAAGACCAACCTTTACACCCTCTACAACGATGCGAAGAACCGTGGCGAGAGTGTAAGGGAACACGAGAAAGGCGTACCCTTCAATTGGTACAACTGGAACAAGTACGTCAACCGCCATAATCCCGAAGACATCATTGCTCGTAAGGATTATCTCACCCTGCCCAAAGAAGAACAGAAGCAATACAAAGGTGTGCACAACCGAGAAATCCGTGTGCTCTTCAATATCGACCAAACTTTGTTGCCCATGGCAGACCCTAAAATGTATGAAGCCGTGTTGGCCAAGGATGGTGGCGAACAGATTAAGGCCCTGACTCCCGAAGACGACAAAAAGCTCCGTGGGCATGTCAATGAGTTCATGCAGAAGATGCGTGAAAACTTGGTAGCCGTTCGTGCCGATGGTAGTGGCGTAGCCCATTATGATTCGCAAAAAGATGCCATCTACATGCCGCCGCAAAACAACTATGCCCACTACAACGACTACGTGCAGGAGATGCTTCGACAGGTGGTAAGCGCCACCGGTCACCAGCAACGCTTGGCACGAGAAGGCATGGTAATGAAAAACGGCGTGGCACCATCTGAGGATGCCATCAAACAGGAACGCTTAGTGGTGGAAGTTGCTTCTGCTATCAAGATGATGGAACTGGGACTGCCGGGCAAGCTCTCCAAAGAGAGTATGCCCATGGTGGATTTCTGGAACCGCGAACTGAAAGAGAATCCTTGCTTGATTGACGCGCTGGAGAGCGATGTGAACAATGCGTTGGAGGTTATCAAGCGTGCCGAGTTGGGGCAAAAGGTAGAGTATTCGTCAATGCTCAACCAAGCACAGACCACAAAGATGCAGGAGCAGATACCCAAGCATTACTTCGTGACCGACGAAATCAAGCAGCACCCCAACAAGGAAAACCGAATGGTCGTGTTGGTGCGTGACGAGGCGCATAAAACAGCTGATGTGATTCTGCCTGCAGGTGCTTCGTTGGAAGTCAACAATGAAGTGCCGGGCATGTCGAAAGACCGTATCAAACGTGCCTTGGAACAGGCTGGTTTCGAGACGGTGAACTTCTACAATCCTGATGGTGCTTTGGGCTATCGCCCCGATGACAGCTATTTTGCAGGTAAAGGCATCACGGTGGCCCGACTCAGAAACTGGGAATTGGAAGATGTGAGCAAACTCGATGTGACAGAGGCTGTGGCGCAGTCAAAGCAAGTTGGTTTCGACCGCATCCAAATGTTGCAGGACGACAACAAGCGCTGGGGCATGTACATCAAGCCCGAAGGACAACAGGGCTTCTCCATCTATCCTGATAAGGCAGACCTGAACCGCTTCTTCTCTACGTTGAAGCAGGCACAAGATACTTTGGACAGTCTCCGTGTGGAACTGGCACAAAAGTACTATGCCATGGCGGCTATGAAGCCCGACTTGAAGGTGGACTTATTCGGCCATCAAACGCAGAATTTGGACATCAACCGTATTCAGAAGGTCAATGTGTTCAAGACCAAAGAAGATGTCATTCTTTGTGCTGCCACCATCGATGGTGCTCCCGACTTGAAACCTCGTGCCGTATCGCCCAGTCAATGGCAACGCATGTGGTTGGCAGAAGACAAGAACGACTACAAAACTCACTTAGCAGCTACGCTTTTTGCCGATGTGCTGAAGAAAGGTCAGTCGTTGGAAGAGAACGCCAACGAGAAGCAGGACAAGGAAACTGAGCAGAAACAAGGTGAAACTGCTGTGGTTAAGCAAAGCGAAGAAACCAAGAAAGAGGTCAAGGCCGAAGAGGAAGAGAAGCCTCGTGAGACAACCATGACTGAACCTTCACCCATACTCAAGCAGTACCTTGACCTGAAGAAGAAACATCCCGATGCTGTTTTGCTTTTCCGTTGTGGTGACTTCTATGAAACCTATATGCAGGATGCAGAAAAGGCTTCCAAGGTTTTGGGCATCACGCTCACGAGAAGTAGCAAGACCAAAGACCCCGAAGGCAAATCGCTGGCTATGGCTGGTTTCCCGTACCATGCGCTCGACAGTTACCTGCCCAAACTAATCCGTGCCGGTGAGCGAGTGGCCATCTGCGATCAACTGACCCCAAAGCAGGAAAATCAGAGCGTGCAACGTGAACAAGAGTCTCAGCAATCTCACATGAAACGATAAGTATGAGCAAGAATCAAGAATATGCCGAAAAGTATGCGGAAGCAGCCATGGAGCAAATGAAGCGCTATGGCATTCCTGCTTCCGTGATACTGGCACAAGGAATACTGGAGAGTAGCAACGGCCAGAGTCAGTTGGCTCAGAATGAGAACAACCACTTTGGCATCAAAGCTACTTCCTCCTGGTTGAACAGTGGTGGCAAGTACGCCCTCTATACGGATGACCGTCCTAATGAGAAGTTCTGCAAGTACGACACGGTGAGTGATTCCTACGAACATCACTCGCAGTTCTTGAAGAACAATAAACGCTACAGCCAATGTTTCAGTCTTTCCCCCGACGACTATAAAGGCTGGGCTAAGGGCATTGAACGAGCTGGTTATGCTACAGGTGGCGGTTATGCTTCCAGTCTGCAATCAATCATCGAAAGAAATGGGCTGCAGAAGTACGACCAGATGGTCATGAACGAAATGCGCAGCCAAGGCAAGCAGTTTGGGGTGGAGCAGAATGCGCGGCAAACGTCAGCTTCAACAACTGTAGCTTCTCCCTCAAATCAGACTATGGTGCCGACTGGGGAATACTCATTTCCTCTAAAACGTGAAGAGTTTCTTTTTGTGACTTCGCCTTTTGGTATGCGTAATGACCCTATGGGTAGCGGCCAGCAGCAGATGCATAAGGGAATCGACATTCGCGCAAAGCAGGATGATATTCTGGCAACAGAGAGCAATGGCAAGGTAATTGCCGTCAACCATAACACCAATACAGGCGGTGGTAAAAGCGTAACGGTGGAATACAGTCGTCCCGATAACACCAAGGTGCAGGTAAGCTATATGCACCTAAGTACTATTGGCGTGAAGGTGGGCGATGTGGTTTCCTCCGGACAAAAGTTGGGCGTTACAGGTAACACTGGCACTCGAACGACAGGTGAAGACCTTCACTTCAGTGTGAAGAACATTGCTGCGGATGGCACCAGCCGTGATGTAGATCCTGCAAGCTACTTGGCCGAGATAGCTCAAAAGGGAAATCTCACCCAGCAGGCGCTACACAACGGCAATGATCTCTTGGCAAAGTACAAGACGAACGCCACTCCTGCCATTGACACCAGTCTTTCGCCCGATGAATGGATGAAGAAACTACTTTCTTCGGAAGATAGCAGCGTTGGCCTCTCAGGTAACGATCCCGTGATGAGCATGGCCACAGCGATGTACAGTGGTTTGCTCATGCTGGCTGTTCAAATCGACAACCAAAACGAGGAAGAGCAAAAGGCGCAAATCTCAGAATCGGTATCTAACCGTCAGATAGACTTGAAGTCGCTTGTCCCCTCGATGAAGGAATGTCGGTTAACGATTGGAGAGAATGGTAAAGCCGTGCTTCATGCAGACAATGGAACCATCAATGTGGCTCATGAATTGAGCGCAGCTGAGATGGCCAGACTCTCACAAGTGCTTGGCAATAGTTCGCTGTCCAATGAGGCAAAGGAAATGAGAGTGGCCGGCATGGTCAACACTATCGTGCTCTCTCAACAGGCCTCTCAAAACTATGAACAACGCATGTCCGAACAAGAAGGGCAGACGCAAAACCTACAGCGAAAATGAGAAAGCTGACTCTACTACTCAGCGTCACTTTTGTAGTGCTCTTTGCATTAGGCTTGTTGGCGGCTGTTTGCTACGGCATCTATCTATGGTTAGGTGTGTATGCTGCTATTGGGTACGCCCTTTTCAACTTAGTTGTTGGTACTTGGCTTGGTATAGAATTAGTACGTGCTCGTTGTAGTTCCGACAAAATAAAGTCTCCACTACTTTGAGTAATCACTAAATAAAGTAACTACTACATTACTACAATACTACATTCTTTGGTCAGATGGCAATAGTATTAAAAAGTAAATCATAATCAGATGATTAAGTGTAATGTAACAGTATGCGGTACTATCGGTAGAATCCCGGTGGTACGCGCAGGAAGAGAGGGTAAGCAGTTTACGACCTTCGGTGTGAACGTGCAAATCCCAGTGAAGAATGCAGCCAACAAATTGGTTGAAGTAAGTGTTATTCAAGATGGTGGTTTGAACACAGAGACCAGTGGTTTGACCATTGGTACGCGTGTTGAAGTAGTGGGTGTCTTGACTTTCAAGAAACGAGGTGAAGCCCTTTATCTCAACTTGAATGCAGAAACTATCACGCAGGTCGGTGCAGAAAAGCCTGATTCGATTCAAGGCGATATGCAGTTCCGTGGCAAGCTTGGCAAGACCATCGAAACGAAGCAGGACAAGAAGGGTAACGCCTACCTTGCATTCTCAGCTTTCAGTGCCGAAAAGGTGGGCGAAGAGTTTGCCTTTACGTGGGTGCGCTTCGTCCGTTTCGCTCCTGATCGAGAAGATTGGCTGGTGGAGAAAGCCAACATCGAAGCCAAGGGGCAACTCGAATTGTCGGTGTACAATGATAAGTTGAACATCGGCTGTCGCTTGTCGGAATTGGCCAAGTGGGAGAAACAACCTTATTGTCCGTTCTAAACTGAAAGCGTATGGCAGATTATAAGAAATATCAGTCCGATGGTGTGAGTGCCGAGGACAAGGCGCTGGATAAGTTTGCGGAGCTCATGATTGAGAAAATCGAGTCGCTAAAGAACAGTGATGGTTGGAAGCAGCCATGGTTCACAGAAGGCTCGCTTCGCTGGCCACGCAACCTTTCAGGTCGAGAGTACAATGGCATGAATGCTCTGCTCTTGATGATGTTATGCGAGAAGCAAAACTACAAGTTGCCTGTGTTCTGTACGTTCAATCGTGCGGTAGGTCTAAACTATACGACCGATAAGCAGGGTGCAAAGAAACCTATCACCGATGCAGAAGGCCAACCTCTCCCCAGAGTGAGCATCAACAAAGGTGAGAAGAGTTTCCCTGTCATGTTGACCACCTTCACCGTGGTAGATAAAGACACCAAGGAGAAGATAAATTACGAGGACTATAAGAGGCTCAGTAATGAGGAAAAGTCCCAGTACAACGTTTATCCGAAACTTAACGTATACCAAGTATTCAATCTCGATCAAACTAACTTGAAGGAGGCGCGTCCCGACTTGTATGCCAAGCTGGAAGCCGAGAACAAACTGCAAAGACCATTCTCCGGAGAGGGCGAAAGCTTCAAGTTCCCGGCCATGGATGCCATGATTGCTGAGAACAAATGGATTTGCCCCATCAACCTGGTGCATCAGGACAATGCGTACTTCTCGATTTCCAAGAATCAGATTACGCTGCCTGAAAAGTCGCAATTCAAGGATGGCGAGTCGTTTTATGGCACAGCCTTTCATGAAATGACCCACTCAACAGGTACAGCTGAGATGTTCAACCGCTTCAATCCTGAGAGTGGGTTTGGGTCAGCGGAATACGCCAAAGAAGAACTGGTGGCTGAGTTGGGAAGTGCCTTGGTAGCTCAGCGTTATGGCATGACCAAGAATCTGAAGGATGACAGCGCCGCCTACTTGAAGTCGTGGCTTGACAGTCTAAAGGAGTCGCCCAGTTTTATCAAGACAACCCTGATGGACGTGAAGCGAGCAACTTCTGTAATAACGCAGCGTATCGACGAAGTTGCATTGGAACTGGAGGCCAAACAAAGCCAGACCAATGATAAAAGCGTATCGATGGATGCCGAAGCAAAAGTAGAAAAGCCACAGCAGGAAGTTCATGAACCGGAGCTTGAAACAGTGGTCGCTCGTAGCGCATGGCATCGCTAATCACGATGGTTCCAAGGTGAGCAACAAAGCTTGCCTTGGAACCTCATTTTTATACGCATTGACAGTCACTTTCTGACGAGTTTATTCGTTTTTCTCGCTGATTTTTAGTACCTTTGTGTACGTATAAACAACTTATAGTCATGGAAATAATATTGGTTTTATTGGGAGGCTACTTGCTTTTCAAGCTGTTTAACGGCAGCTCAAGTAAGCCCAAAAGAAGAAGACGAAAGTCAGGCTTTTGGAGTTCGGAGTCAAGCTATTCTGAGTATGATGCTTGGCGGAAATCACACGGCGACGAAAACAAGTTATTCTGATTGCCGTGCAAAAGAGAAGAGAGCCTCAAGACCTCTTGCACCTGCCTTGAAACTCTCTGTTGTGGTGATTTTACACCTTGTTTTGAAGATGTAAGCTGCCTTCAAAACGCTTTATTTTCGATTGGGTAATCGCTGTTTACCGAATTGTTTTTCTTACTCTTCAAACCTCGAAAGGAATTGCTTCACTCTACTATCTGAGATAGAGCTAAGTGCTATGGGTTTGAAACCTATCTGTTGCTGAACCTGTAACGTCCCCAATCCATATTTAGAGCCATCCACTTGGATGCTTGCAAGCTCATTGGCTGATATGTAGCCATATTCTGTTTCCGCTAGTCCTGCGACAATCGTGAAGAGCGTGTAATCGTTTCCCTCTTGTTGCCCTTCCAACACATACCATTTGATGTTGGCCAACTCTAAGATGCCAATGCAAATGGCTGCTTTCCCAAGTCCATCTTGTGAGTAAAGCGGATATTTGGCTATTTGTTCTGCCAACTGGTCTGTAATCAATCTATTGTCCATACCTTATTATATTATGGAGGGATGGTTAGTCCCTCCGTTACCTTTTTCAAAAGTGATAGTCAATCACGCCACCGATATAGAGCGTTGTGCCTGGCTCCATTTCACAAATTCTGCGCATGAACTCGTATGACTCCTCTGCGCTTCGCGTGTAGCCTTCTTCGTCCATGTAGAATTGAAACGGGGTTTCGAGCGGGTTCTTCAGCGCTTTCTCAAGCTGATAAACTGGGCCAATCCAATCTTGTACGTTCTCTGTAGTTAGTTCGCTGGCTTTTGCTTGGATGTAGGCCACAAACTCTTTCTTCCACTGCTCGGCACCCCCTTTATAGATGAGCGTATCTTCTCCTGTGAGTTCAAACATACCGCTGGGGAGTATTCTATTTACTAAGATGTCGATGCATTGTTTCCTGATGTCAGGTTCTATCTCCATGCAATAATCATAGAAACTGCCGTCGCCTTGGGTGAGCGTGTTCTCAGTCAAACGTCCTTCGTCCGTTACCTTCACTGTGGAGATTTGGAAAATCTTGCTGTGCATAATCGTATCTTTTTGAGTTAAACTTGAACTTATTCTTTCCCTTATTTTGAAGCCTTTTTCGGCTCCGCTATCGGGGATTGATTTTACGTGCATATCAGACGGGGCGAAAAGAATGAGAGAACAAGGAACTCAATCTAAATTTGATGGAAAACCCAAATCTTTGATTTGTGGAAGGCTTCCATTCCAATTTGGGTTGAGTAGCGCAGCGGTACTTGGACTTCATTCGGGCACCGTACCTTTGCAACGGAAAATGAGAACCGGTAGATGGTGGACGACAAACGAAATCAGCCTTAAAACAGTACCTTTTCTTGCTAAAAATGGGAATCAAATACATTTTTCCAAAACCTCTGCTTCAATCTGGCATAACCCCACCCATACCTTTGCAGTGTCAATAGTGACAAACAACAATTAAATCTCAACATCATGCCTATTATGATCAATCGTGGGAAAGAGATGCTTCGTATCTCACCCAAAGACAGTAAGAAAATCGAGTACTCAACCAATCAAGGCCGTTCATGGATAGTTCGCTATAGCGGTTCATCGAACACTGGCGCTTTCAGTGACTTGATGGATGCTGGCAAGGAAATCCTTGGAACGACTGACAAAGGATTATTCTACTCAACCAACGACGGTAGAAGTTGGATTTGCCGTAAACGTGGATAGTACGATGGACAATCGGTTTATTCTAAGTCCGACGAATGAAATTGTGCTTAACGCTGATAAACTTTACAGTGTTGAGCATAGCGTCATTCACATCGGTATTGAGGATGTAAAAGCAATCATCGATACCGCAGAGAACGTGATTATCCTTCGTGGAAACGCTTTGGGGAAGATGTCAACAGCAGATGCTATCGAGGATGCTGTATTGCATTCTTGCTCAGTAGCTCAAGGATACGATTTTTTTACTGCTAACAAGGTTCTCGTTCAAATAACGTATGGTAGAACGCATCCGATGCTTGCCGCAGAAGCGGCAGACGTTGTACAATTTGCTGAAATGTTCCCTTCCACCACTTCCTTTATTTGGGGAGTCGCAGAGGATGACAGAGGCGAAGACGAAAGAACGGTCATAATCATGGCCTCGAACCTAAAAAAGAAGAACAACTAAAAATTACAAATGATATGGTAACAAAGAAACTTACAAACGAATTTATGGAGAAAATACTCAATGATTCAGCCTGGAAAGAACTCTCAGGAGACTTTCAATGGACGGAGCAAATGCTCGAAAAGCACAAAGCCAAAGTGGATTGGAAAGAGATTTCCAAGAATAGCAATGTGGTATGGACACCTGCTATGCTGGACAAGTTCAAAAAGTTCATTGACTGGAAGGAACTTTCCAATACCGGATGCGAAACCATCCTTACCGAAGAAACACTAGAACAGTTTAAGGGTTATTGGGATTGGTCGGTGTTATCCGGAAACAGTGACCTCAATTTGAACTACCAAATGATTGATAGATTCATTGACCTATGGGATTGGTCGGAACTCATTGACCGTTGGTGCGGGGAAGAACTGTATACTTTTGACTTCTTGGAGCGTTATGCGGATAAGATTCCATCAAGCAAACTTCAGGACTCTCGCCTTTGGACATCTCTCGTTGAGCAACGCGAAAAAGATTTGAAGTTAGAAGTAATTGCATAAGATGAAGAATCTATTTTGTAATCATACGCCAACAGAGGAAGACATCAAGGAAGTAGCGAATGAATTGGGACTACTCCAGAATGTTCACTTGTTGGCGTGTGATATTAACGACGTGAAAGTCATTCTGGATGGCGCTACCAACTACATATTAGTTGAAGGCATGGGCAATGGTTCCGGGCGTTTATCCAACGCACTGGAAGATGCTGTAATTCAGTGCTGCAGAACAGCCAAAAGCTACAAACTATTCAGTGCTAACAAGCTATTGCTTCATATTGAATACAATAGCGATAAGCCGCTTTTGGTAGAAGAACTAGAAGAGGTGCATACATTTATGGACATGTTTGAGAAAGAGATTCACCTCATAACAGACATGGCTGTGGATAATGAAAATGCGAATGGTGACACTATCATAGTGCGTATTCTGGCATCAAACTTGATATTTAAATAACGGAATATGGCTTTAGAACCCAAACAATTAGTTTATCAAGGCACCTTTGGCGAGGATGATAACCCCTTGCCAAAGGTTAACTACGAGGACATTCCCAAAGAACGTCGCAAAAAGCTCCGCAGGAAGCGTTTGTGCAATGTGGCTATTGAAGATTTCGAAGAGTGGTTGGCTGTAGAACTAGATTTCAACAAATACTGGTATGTAGGCGAAGGACTTGACTTTGAGCATAAGACAAAGAGGCTTGCTGACGAAGATGATCAGAAAGGCCTTGCTCAATATTATCGCGCTGAATACCGTCACTTGCAAGAATTCGCAGTTTGGGAGGAAGAGCATCTTACTCCGCTTGTTAAGGAATTAGCAAGCATGGCGAAGAGCGACCCGCAGTATGACTGGCATTTCCTTTATAAGCTGGAACGCAAGAAGTTAGTTTGTATGGAAGCTTATCTTTCTCATTCGAGAGTAGCAGATGTAAGTGGAGAGTATGTCGGCAAGAAATGGTTAGTGCTTTGTATCAATCTACTTGATTATATTCTCGAATATAAAAAGATAACCAAGCAGCAAATCAAGCAGATGAACCTTCGCAATCTTCATGGTTTGGTAGATGCCTATACCATTGAGCAATTCAAGAAAGAGAAATATGCCAAGAAAGATGACCTATGCATGAAAACCTTTCATGGCAAAGAAATCTATGTTCGTAAGATGGAGCGTCTTTACCACCTAATCCGGCTGTATAAAACGAGATATTGGTGGGAATAACATGTTAGTACACAAACAAGTATATATCATGCGTAAATTAAACGACATATTAATCCGAGTCAAATCTTTAGAAGAGCAACTTGAAGAAAAAGGTTATCATGACGCACCAAAGGTAATTGTTGCCGGCGGCAGGGATTTTGATGACTACGAAATGATGCGTCAGAAACTGTTTGAGCTATTCAATAACAACCAATTCTTTGCAGGCAACATAGTGAAGATTATTTCGGGAATGGCTGAAGGGGCTGATACGCTTGCCATAAGATATGCCGATGAGAACCGTTTGCCCAAAATCATGATGCCTGCATGTTGGTATTATAACCGACGTAGAGCTGGTTTTTTCCGCAATGAGGATATGCTGTCTATAGCTGATGCCTTGGTCGCATTTTGGGATGGAGAGTCACATGGGACAAAGCACATGATTGAGATTTCAAGAGAAAAAGGTATACCAGTCTGGGTGTTTGAATATAAGAACAATAAAACGAGCAGAAATGAACTATTACGAACGTAACGCAATTGAGCAAATCAGCGAGATTACAAATTGCTCTGAGCTAAGGAGGCATCTTCTTTCTGTTGAGATGCTCATCAAGGAACTCGTGGGTGATGATCCTTATTGTTTCTATAGTTCTAGGGCGCAGAACTACGAGAAGTATGAAAGAGTTGAAGAGCTCATTACCCTTCGTCAATTCATCCTCAACAAAATGTTCAATGCGACAGATAGCGAGGTTCACCGTTTTGAGAAGCTGAACGCCTTGCTGCTGAATCTTACGAACCAAATGTATGCACGCACTTGCTTGCTATATAGGAATACACTCAAGAGTGCAGATTATTCTTGGGATGATGACTATGAGGTAGAGGGCACTCTCTCCTGTCATCCCGAGTATGACAAGGATGATAGCAATCATCATGACATATTGAGACTGGAGGAAGATGATTATTATGGTTCTGACTTCGCATACATGGCTGCTCTCAACTGTGAATACGAAGATTATTATAATACCTGAGTTCGGGATAAGAAATTAGTGTATAAAATTGGTAACCATGTGATTAATTTGTATCTTTATAGTATTCTAAATCAACAAAATACACTATTAATTCATCATGATTACCGTAGACAAAGTTATCGAAATTTTCTGTATTGCAGATGATTTTTGCGGAGAATATTCCATTGAAGTTCAAAAACATCAATTAGAAAGCAAAGCAGGCAAGAAACACCGTAATCGTTCCTGTAGCCTCTCTGATAGTGAAATTATTGCCATTTTAGTTTGTTTCCATTTTGGCACATTCCATAATTTCAAGCACTATTATCTGTTTTTCATTAAAGAACATCTTCAGGATTATTTTCCCACAGCTGTTTCTTACAACCGTTTTGTCGAACTTGAAAGTCGAGTCGCTATTCCTATGATACTCATGCTTAAACTTCTTTGTTTTGGAGAATGTACCGGAATCACTTATGTGGATAGTACTTGTATTCCTGTATGCAACAACAAACGGATTAAACGTAACAAAGTATTCAAGGATGTAGCCCAGGTCGGTAAAAGCACCATGGGATGGTATTATGGTTTCAAACTACATTTGGTTTGTAATGATCGGGGGGAATTATTAAATTTCTGCTTGACCAAAGCGAATGTGGATGACCGTAATCCTGAGGTATTTAACGTACTAGGTAAAGAGTTATTCGGAAAGCTATATGCAGACAAAGGCTATATCTCGAAAACACTCTTTGAAACATTATTCAATGATGGAATACACTTAGTCACAGGGCTCAAATCAAACATGAAGAATAAACTTATGCCACTCAGAGATAAGATATTGCTTCGGAAAAGATCGATTATTGAAACGATTAATGATGAACTAAAGAATATAGCACATGCCGTACATTCGAGACACAGAGGACTGCCAAACTTTCTGATGAATATGATTTCAGCAATCATGGCATACTGCTTTTTCCCAAAGAAACCAGCCATTAAATGGGAGATAGAAAGACAGAACCAATTGGAACTGTTTTTCTAATTACTTATCCCGAACTCAGGTATAATGGCTCCTTTGGGGAGAATATAGAAATGTGCTCTATTCAGCACAATTCAGAAAATACGCCAGACATGAGTGACAACCAATTGGGATGTATCAATGACTTGGAAGATGGTACAACATGGGCAGAAGGTTGGTTGGGGCATCCAAAACTTAAGCATATCTGCATGTGCCATGCGGTGCATTCGTTAGTATGCCATCATGTCTTCTCCATTCCAGACATGCTCCGCATCAACGACTTCTGGGTCGAAGCAAGCATTAAGGTGCAGCATATTACTGACCAAACAAGTAAACGGTGGAAAAATATAGACTATGACTCACAATAGCTTCAAGTGGGTATTTACTGTAGAAAGAGTGGATAATATCAACAGAAATTCGGCAAATACGTTAAAAATCAGCTTATAAAGCAAAGTTTTTATCCTATGCCACGATTTTTCATAGGATATTATATACCTTTGTAAGCAAGTAAGTCTGCTATCAGCATTTTTCAATTTAATAGGATTAGTACACAACAGCGGACATTAGATTTTATAAATCGTATATCATATGCAAGACAATAATGAAATACAATTGTGGGCAGAGAAAGCTGCAAATACATATAATGGCATTGGAATGAACTATTACAGCCAATCTCCATTGACAAATCTAAGGCCAAAACCTATAATGATTTGTGGCATCAATCCAGGCTCTGACGGAATATTCGAGGAGCATAACGCTGACTTCCTGATAAGCGGGAATCCATGCTGGAAAGATCATCATAAATGGGGATATTGGAAAAATCTCAAACAGTATTTTGCTTACAATTCCGACCTCCTTGACGATGGCAATTACGTGCTAACGAATATGTCCTTTTGCGCCACAAAAAAAGCAAACGAAATCAACGAAGCTACGTTAAAAGCATCACTGCCAACCACAATAGAGCTCATAAAGGCTATCCAGCCTCGACGAATAATTATGTTAAGCGGGAAAAAAGCATTTGCTCTCCTCCAATCAACATCAGATATAATAAGCAATGTTAATGTTGTAAATGAAGATTTGCTACTGGGTAGAATATGTAACATTCCAGCGATAGGCGTAGCTCATCCTTCTGCTCGTTTCAAAAGTGGTGGTCGCGAAAAAATAGCTCGGGCTTTGAATGTGTTTATTCAAGAGGACTATTCTGTTCAAGCAATACGTGAAGCATACGGTAAATGCCGAATTCCTTTTTCGGCAAAAGATATAGTTTCTATATTGCACGACCAGCATGACTTAGTTCCTTATGAAATCACCAAGGATTTAAAGACCTACAGATTTGATATTGGAAAAGGCTTACAACTAACGATTACAAACACTCAACATGGCTACTGCGGCATTAGGCTGAAGGACCCAATAACATTGAGTAACGGTAAAACGTCATTCTTATCGGAGGAAAAAACAAAATCTATAGGTCAATCTCAAGGATGGACTTCTAACGAGAGCTGGATGGCAACTAAGTGCTTTGCACAATTCATGAACGTAGAAGAATGCGTTCAAGAAATACTTCTTATGAGTCGATATTAAATAAGAAAAAGTCTATGGCAGCAAACATCTTTGGCCGTTACGTATGGCTAATTGAACAATTCAGACGATATGGCCGACTGACCTATGAAGAGGTGAATGACCTTTGGCATAGAAGCGGACTGAGCTATGGGGACGATGATGATCTCGCCCTCCGCACTTTCCATAACCATCGCAAAGCCATCTTTGACATCTTTGAGGTGGAGATTGCTTGTGACATTAAGGATGGTTATAAGTATTACATCGACCATCCTGAGGATTTGGAGAAAGACAATCTTCGCATTTGGCTCATTGACTCCTATACGGCCATGAACCAGATTCAAGCAGATAGGAAACTGAAAGGACGCATCATTTTCGAGAATGTACCTTCTGGTCATAAATGGCTTAACGTCATCACCGATGCCATGCGCAACAATCAGGTGCTCAACGTCACACATCACGGCTTTGGGAAACCCGAACCTTGGTATTTCGACATAGAGCCTTACTACCTCAAAGTGGTCAAGCGTCGGTGGTATGTGTTAGCCCGCAGTCCGTATTATTCCAATCGGAACCAACAAAAGAATAAAGCAGATGGCGGCGACCGCCCAGAAGATGTATTCTTGGTCTATGCTCTCGACCGCATTCTTGACTGTCATCCGACAGGTTCCACCTTCCTCATGAAAGAAGATTTCGACATCGACGAATATTATCGCGGATGCTGTGGAATAATCCGTACCAACGAGGAGCCGGTAAGAGTTGTGCTGAAAGCCTATTATGGTGGTCCTGATTATCTTCGTACACTGCCAATACATGAATCACAACGTGAATTGGTAGAGCTGAAAGACGATGAAGCATCCTATTTTGAGTTGACCGTGCGCCCAACCTTCGACTTTTATCAGTCTTTGTTGGCACAAGCCGACCAAATCGAAGTACTTGAACCAGCATCGGTACGCAATGAAATGCGCAACTTTGCAAAGAACCTAATGTCGTACTATAAAGAGGAAGAACAATGAAAGACGGATTAAATTTTATAGCCATCGATTTTGAAACAGCAACACCCAAACGTGCCTCCATCTGTGAGGTGGGTATCTGTGTGGTTCGCAATGGTGAAGTAGTAGAAACGCGCTCATGGTTGGTGCAGCCAGAAGAGAATCTCTATAGCTACTGGAATATGCAATGTCACAGCATTCGGCCGGAAGATACAGAAAACTCACCATCTTTCCCCGAAGTTTGGGAAGAGATAGAACGCCTATACCTCGATGAGTTCGATACCTTTGTGGCACACAACGCACCCTTCGACCGCAGTTGTCTGGAGCACTCAGCCAAACTGTATCACTTGCATCTACCAGAAATAAACTGGCAGTGCTCTTTGAAGACTGCCCGACAAGTGTATGATTTCGGCTGTAATACCCTAGGTTATCTATGCGAACAATTAGACATTCCGGAAGGCACGCACCACCGCGCCGGGGATGATGCTGAGATGTGCGCAAGACTTTATCTAAGAGAATTATGTGATTCAAATAATATCTAATCAAGCAAATAATGAAGATCCCCGATTTAGTACAATCCCTTAGGCAAATCTTCCTTCAAGACGAGTTGACTTTCATTATTCCAGCATATCAACGTGGCTATAAGTGGACAAAAGAGCATGTTCGTCACTTGCTTGAAAGCATTGAGAGCAAGTTAAAGATATGTCAGAATGCTGATCAATATTTCTGCCTCCAAAATATCACACTTTGTGATTCAGAGGAAGGATTACGTGTGGTTGATGGCCAACAACGCTTGATAACTCTCACTCTTATTCTATCTCAACTGAAAGTGAAGATGAAGAGTCGTATCAATTTCCCTACAAGAGAAAAGACAGAAGCATTTATTAACAACCTCGTTTCCAATCACGAGTTGAGCGAAGCTGACAGTTTGGACGAAGAATACATTTCTGAAGCCGTACAAGCAATCCACGAGTGGTTTGAAACGAATCAGCTATCATTGGATTTATTTCTTGATAAAGTTAAACTGATTGTCAATATTATAGAGAATGAGGCAACCACAGAGGAACAAACTTTTGCAAATTTGAATGGTGTCAAGTCTGAGTTAGATGGGTCAGACCTTCTTCGGGCTATCTTTATCACACGATGCGAAACTGAAACGGAAACAGAACGTCTCTTAGGTGCAGAGTTTGATGAAATGAACAGGTGGTGTAAAGAGGAAGAAAACCGCAAATTCATTACCAAACTGGTTGAGATAAACAAGATAGTTGAAACCCCTCTAGATAAACTTGGATCATATCATGCCAGAATCACATTTGACGAAAAACGTTATCCTATTGACCTTATATATAAGCTATTCTTTGTCCTTAATCGAACTGAGAACGAGGAATACAACTACATTTTCTTTGAAAAGCTGCTTTCAGAGACCAACTGCAGAAAGGTATTAGAAGAATTACGATTATTATTCTCTGCTCTTAAAGTATGGATGAAAGATAGAACAATATACCATTTTCTCGGTTTTCTGATATTCAACACCAAGGGATATGGTTTTTCCCAAGTATATGAATGGTGGAAAGCAGGTCGAGACAAGTTCTTGTTACAAATCAAATCCGCTATTCGCAAAAGTTTGACAGCCGAGTTTAGAGAAGACTATAGTCTTACTGATTTAGGTAATGAGCGACACCCATGGTACCTTGGCCATTTTGATGATGATGGTAGAATGAGTGTACTCATCCACATTCTCATTTTGCAAGATATTCTTCTTTGTACTCGTTATCCTGAAGTGGGATATCTTCCTGTTGACTATTTCACAAGAATGAATGATGATGTAGAACACATAGCCTGTCAAACTCCCAATGAAAAGGATTCAAACGACCGAGAACGTTGGCAACTATATGTTGATGCCATGAAAGATTTGGCCGTTAATATAGATGACAACCAATTGAGAGAGGATATTCGTGTATTAGAAAACGCTACTAATGCGGAAGATGCGATGTCTGTCATCAACAAATACGGACTCAATAGTGCCGGCAATCTAGTCCTTCTTGAAAAGGGTTTGAACCGTGGATATGGCAATTCTATCTTTGAGTCTAAGCGCGAACAAGTTATCGAGGCATATTTTCAAAATGGCAAAAACCGCAGAAGATATATCCGCCCATACACACTAAAAGTCTTTCTGAGTTCTACTAATAAGGGAGGATTATCACGATGGACTTTTGAAGACATCATAAACAATACACATCGCCTGTTTGAGGAAACAAGAAAATGGATTGAAGAACAATGAACAAAGAATATAACATCAAGGATCTACTTCAGGAACACATCATCATCGTCCCTGAGATGCAAAGAGATTACGTATGGAGCGTAACCTCTGATAATGTGTACAAGCTGTTACAGATTATTCATGATGGAAGTCCCTCAAAAATCAATATCGGCTTCATCTACGCTTGCGGACAAGAAGGTCTCTTTTGTCTTATTGATGGACAGCAACGATTAACGACATTGGTATTATTGACCTTTTACCTATCTCTTAGAAATAATGGGAAATGTTGGGGTGCATTTCAAGAAATGATTGCACCTGATAAGGATTTACGATTCACATATCGTGTGCGCAAGTCTGCAGAGCAGTTCATGAAAGACCTGTTCCTGTCTGAATCATGCCCTTCATTTGACGATATACGAAATCTATCAGCGAAAAAGTGGGATAATGATACCAGCGTAGAGAACATGATTGAAACTCTCCACATCATTGACCGCTATGTGCAGATGAGCATATTTAGCAAGAATGAGCGTACACTCGACTTTGAAACGGTCATTCAGAATGTCACCTTCTACTATACCGATATTGAACAAACCGTTCAAGGACGAGACATCTATATCACAATGAATAGCTGTGGACAGCCTTTGGCGAAACATGAACGCCTCAAGCCTTATATTATCGCAGGCAATGACAGTTTAGAGAAAAGTAGAACTTGGAACACATGGGAAGATTGGCTCTATCGCCGAACAAAGGAGTTTCAGTTAGATAAAGGTGCAGTAGATATAGCCATGGGCAATTTTTTGCGCATTGTGTATGAACTTAAAACAGCCAAACAAATCACCGACAATTGGGAAACAGCAGCTGAATCAGTACTATGTTATGAGGATGTATGTCTCTATTTTGAAGCATTAATTCGCTTGTATGAGTTCTACCCTAAAAGGGTAATGGAGTTGTTCAATCCTGCAAAGACGAAAGATAAAACGCTTTATTTCAGAGCTCCCAAAGCCCTACTGCAGGTTTCATACTTGATGCCCAAATTCCAATCAGGTGAGTTGGACAGAATGAATCATTTAGTAACTATGTGCCTGAGAGCAAAGCGTATGAAGGATGAGGATTTGCTTCTATTCTTGCGTAGATATAGAGAATCTCACCTTGATCTGTACTCCTTTGTAGATAGATATGCAAACGACAGCATTGTTACCTCGTGCTTACATTCACACGAAATCAGAAAAATACAGATTATTCAGCATGGTACAAATAAAACAGAGCTGCTCTTACTCAAGGCAGAGGAACTGAATTTGTTCTACACAAAAGACTATTATTGCCTCTTGAATGCGTTGTGGAATGAGAAATTCTCAGGTACTCCATCGATGTGGACGGAAGAAGATGATGACGAATTTACGAAGCGAATAAGCACTTTTGAATACCTCTTCAAAAACAAATGGATGGAATTAAAACGGAAACATGAGGAAGGTGTTATTGACAATGCTTTCTTAGCTCGTTATCTTCTCTCAATGGACATGTATGATTATTATCTCCAAGATAGAGATTACCGTATCTTGGGACGAAATGATACTTGGCGAGCAATACTGTCAAACGACACTTCTTGTAGACGTATCTCCAGCATGATAGACAAGCTATATAACGTCTTGCCTAAAGATATTTATGCAGTTATGAATGGACAGATTGAAGCTACATGGCAAAACTATTCAGCGCCTCATGATGCTCGCTATTATATTCTCAAATATCCCAATTCATTAAGGGCAAAGGCTAAAGGTTGGAACAAACTTTGGATTGAGTCTATTTGGAATAATCGTACAACTTGGAAATCATTTAATGTTGCTATCTATTCCGCTCCACAAAATTGGAATGAAGAAAATGGAATTTATCTCTTTGAAAGTCTTCTTGCTCACACAGCAACAGAATTGTGCATTAATGAGTGGACGCCAGAATTGCCCAATGGAATATACTTGCTTAATGGCAGAGACCGACACGGTTGGCAAATCTATTATGGTGAGAAGACTTCCAGAGAAGCTGTTACAGAATCCCTACGTTCATTTACGAATGTCAATCAGCAATATTTCAATCTATCACCAGCAAAAGATGGTGACAAATTTGTTTTTATTGATGTTCGTAGCGATTATGACTTAATAAAAGGAGGTGCACTTCTTCTTGAGTACTTGAAGGATTACCCTCAAACGAATTAAAGTCTCACTTCGTAATAAGATTTGAGATAATCCACTGTGGCACCGTTTATTACCCTCAAACGAATTAAAGTCTCACTTATTTGAAATATTGAATAAAAGCATTATGAACTATAAGAATCAACAATATGCACGTCAAGAAGCACTCATCAAAGAACGGACTATATTTGATGGTGTGACTGGTGGCGGGCGTTTTATGGGCAAACCACGCACATTTGTGCTACAGGACCCAGAAGCAAATTTATATGCCCCCATTCGAGAGTATGTAAAGGCTTACTTTGCTGAAAACGGCATTGATTGGTGGCGTGGGAACGGCCCATCTGGACATACATTATCATCGCAGATAGCATGTCTCAATCACTTGGTACCTATTATGAACGATGCGCAAACTGTGCTTTCTATGATAAATGGTATTAGAAATGAATTTACGGAAGTACTTCCTATCAGCTGTGATAAGCATCCGGCCTACATTTCCATTGAGGTGGTCAGTGATGCGGGTCATTTGAATGAAAAAAGTTCAACTCGTGGCGCAAATTGCACATCCGTTGATGCCTTGATTATGGCAAAGCATCAGTCTGGAAAGACGATTCTCATTCCTATCGAATGGAAATACACTGAGTCTTACCCTACGTTTGATAAATCAACAGAGGGTGATATGAAACGAAAGGGACTGGAACGTCAAAGACGATATAATCAACTCATTCAGGACTCGAAACAGTTGAAAAGTTTGGATCTGTATGAAGGAAGCATTTACTATCAAGAACCATTTTACCAACTTATGAGGCAAACACTATGGGCAGAGCAGGTCATAAAGCATAAAGATACAGAATGTCTCAAAGCTGATGACTACTGGCACGTTCACATCGTGCCAGCAGCCAACAAGACGCTTCTTTCTTGCAAATACAAAGTGTCTGGGCAAAGCATGGAAGAAACATGGCGAAGCATGTTGAATGACCAAAGCAAATATTCCATTGTTGATCCATCAGAACTGTTTGCGCCATTATCGTCGAAGGAAGAATATTCTGCTTTGGTAGAATATCTTAAAAATAGGTATTGGTAATTTGTAAATAAGGGGCCGACTCTTCACGAGCCAGCCCCTTCTTGATTGTTAGACCTAAAAAATCATTAGAATGAAGTATTCACTATTTGTAGTTTATACTACAAGTAGTATAAGCACACCTTAGTATGACGATTGGCCTCTGTAGGCTTGTAGTCATCAATACCGCCTTCACTGACTTTGCTGATGCGACTGCCATCTACGCCACGCTTAACCAGCTCGTTATAGATGTAATCAGCTCTCGAAGTGCTGAGAGAATTGTTGATAGGTACGGTGCCGGTTGCACTATCGGCAGCACCCGTTACAGAAACTCTCAGATGGTATGCTTTAGCTACTCGCGCCAACTCATCGAGGTTGAGAAGCTGCGAGGATTCTGTCAGGTCAGAAGTGTCTATCTTGAAGAAGAAGTAGATGGGCGAACCAATGCACTTGCTGCCTGAAGCCATCAATGAAAGGTAATCACCTGCAGGAATACTGTCGGCTGGACTGTCCACATGCTGAATGGCATTCGATGTGGCGGATTGACCATTCCAACTACGATTGGCCAGTCGGGCACGAAGCGAGTTCAGACCGCTGTAGTCATTTCTCGGATAGCCATCATTCTCTTCATCGAAGGAGGCGCTCTTCAGCTTGTCGCCATAAGTACCGAGCAAGCCTTCAATCTCCAAGATTTTTTTCATTTGAGCAATCACGTTCGCATCGAGCGAGTGTTGCTTGCTGAGACTATGATTCTTTTCATGAAGCGCATTAGCGTAGTCAATCAGCCATTGGTTTTGTACTATGTAAGGCTTGGCGTCTATCACCCTTTGCCATCCTGCTTTACCGATGTCGAAAGTTATACCAGCTGTTAAGCCAAGAAGATGGTCACCTAACTCCCGGGAAGCGCCGCGGCCGTCGAAGTCTTTGAATGTAGTGGTGCCACCAAGTTCCATGGTTAGGTGTATCTTTTTAGCCAGCCGGTATTGTCCAATCACACCGTAAGAGAATGCGAAGGGATGATGTCCGTTCGATTCGTTATGAAGAATCCCAAGCCCTACATAGGGTATGAGGTCAAACCTCGGGCGGTCCCGTGCGTTATAGATGTGATGCGTGATGTTCCACATTAAATCTCCATGCAAGGATTGATAGTCGCATGTCTGCAACTGGCTATCCTTAAACTGGAAACCTTGAAACGAAACACGAGAACCAACCATTGGAGAGAACCATTTACCTGCTGAAATTACCATTGCAGGTTTCATCCTGCCAAACAGGTCTTCACATCCCAGCGGACTTCCGACGAAAGCGGAAGTGCCACCTGAGACATTGAAGAACCAGTTGGATTTCCAGTTGAAATGTGCCACTTCGTTAGAAAGAAACGTCGGCTCTAACGGTTTCAATATTTCCTCTTGATGAAGGAGGTGCGTTTGCTTGATGCTGTCGGTTGGCAACACCACGCGCGCATTGATTTGCCCTTGAAAAGAGAAACCAAGTGTCAGTATGAATAATGTCTTTTTTATCATAAATCGAAATTGCTATTAATCCTATCCCAAGTGTACTGAATGGCACAATCAGCGTTTGCGGCTCTTTCCACCAGCCGGACGCATCATCTTGCTTGCCATCTTTAAACAACGTCGTGCCCACTGACGAGAGTCTTCGTCATCGTCACGGCCCCATTTGAGGTCGCTGCCACCACCGCCGCCACCATGACCTTCAGCAAAGGTGGTTGCGCCATCAAGGTAACCCAAGAAGAGGAGAGTGGCACAATGCAGGATTTCAGAACCATGCTCGGCAAATTCAATCAAGGGAGAACCAGAGAGGAATTTGAGTTCCTCATCTGACAACGATGCTCTGCGAGTATGAAAGTCGTTAATCAGATTCTCCAGCATCGCATCCTTCACGAAACTGCCCACATTCTGACGGATTTCCTCAGAGTACTTGGCAGACTCTTCTTTGAGGTCATCTGTACGTTGCTGAATGTAGGATTGATCCTCATTCAAGTCACGCAACTTCTGGTCAGCCACGGAGAGCTTCTCTTTTTTGTCTGCCAGTTTGAGGTCAAGGTCACTGAGCTCATGCTGCAGGTCTCGAAGTCTAGCGGTAAGTTCAGCGCTATCGCCTTCCTGGTTTCGCAGCTGCCGATGAAGTTCTGCCACTGCTTTCTCCTTTTCAGCCTTTTCAGCTTCCAGATTATTGACCATTGAGGTCAAACCTTTCACACGACGTTCTGCCACAGATACCTCACCGCGCAATTCAGCAAGAGCCTTCTGATGTTGGCTTACCTCCTCCTCGATTGAAGCACACCAAGCGTCCAAATGTCGGCGATATTCCTCTGTTGGGCGATGGCGTGCGCCAGTCTCAGAAACAGCCGTACCACGGCCAAGACCATAAAGAGCATTCACCTTTGCCAGTTCATTATGGAGGCGTTTGGTATTCATGGAAAACTCATATTTGTCCTTACCTGCAAAGAGCTCTTTGAATGCAAACTTACCATTCTTGATTGGCATCATCGTACAATGTAAATGAGGGGTCGTTTCATCACAGTGTACATAAAAGCCAATGATGTTTTCCTCACCATATTTGTCACACATGAATGTGTACATGTCTTTCGCCCAGTGCTCAATTTCAGGCATACGTTTCAGCCCATAGTTCTCGGCATTATCTCCTGGTTCAAACACCACGGTTTGATTCCCGAAGGCCAATTTGCGCATCTGTTCTTTGGAACCACTTAGGATAAAATCCACCACCGTCCGGTACTTAGGGATCTCCAATCCTTGATTCGGATCTTTGATACCTCGTTCCGCCAAACTTGCAGCCATCCGTTTTGGAATAGATACAGAGGTATCAATCGGGCGTATCTTCCCTCCTTTGGTTATTTCAAAATTCAGGCGCTCACGAGAACGGTCATAGTTACCGTGGAGCATGGCGTTCTCCCATGCCCTCTCGGTCCAATTACGCTGATGCTCGTTACTCTGAGCTGTGGTAAACCCCTTCATAACATTGAAGTGGACTACTTGTTTGCTATTCTCACTCATATCTTTGATATGCTTAAAACGTTTCAAAATCACCTGTCCCAGCTTGCTGCTTGTCCGGACACTCTCCCGAAGACTTTTAGTCGGAGGGGTATTAGGTTACCCACTCCCTTATTTCGTGGACAACGGGCAAGCCCGGTGCGCTAAAACTGCCAAACCAACTACGATGCTATGATTGTTAAGACATAAGCTATAGATTGGCCTTAATCAGCGATATAAGACAGGATTGATATTCATATTTAGAGAGCCTACTATAAGGGAACTTTCATGTGTTTCTGCAAGCCTTGATAGTAATCCATGTCTATCTTATAAAAGGCACGGTAGTTTTCACAAACTTGCTGAAACAATGCGACCTCTTCATCTGATACCAATTTGAAGGATGATGCTTTCCCGTTTAAAACGACTTCAGGCAACTCCTCGATGAAAAGAAGAAGTTTTTCCCAATCCTCGCTAAGTGAGACGATGAAGACAGAACAGATTGACTGCTGTAATCTGTCCTCTTCTTGGGTTACCAAAGGAGACTTACGAATCCTTTGAAGCAAAGAGGCAATGAACGCATGTAGTATTTCGTTCTTAGCAGCACGTTCCATTTCTAAAGTGCGTTCTGGCACAGAAGCCTCATAATGCTGCATACTACAAGTAGCGATATGTTCACATAATGAAGCGATGACCTTTCGGTCAAATTTGCCACTCAACCACATGTCAGTGGTGTAGTCCATCATAAAGATGAAATGCCGAGAGACTTCACTGGTCAGCAGACCTGAATTGTCTATACAAGTCATTTCAATGATGAAACACTTTGCGAGTGGCTGTTTTTCCAGATGCCCCAATTCTTCCAGCTTTTCAAGGAAGCTTCTGACTGTAGCACGATGCCAGTGCCATTCATCAGCCAACTCGGAAATAGTTGTGATGAACTGACATTCCTCCAAACGTGGAATGGTGTTCTGAGGAACATTGTTTGGGATATAGCGAACCACCGCTTTATCCAGAAGTGAGCACAGTGCCTGTAATTTACTATGCCGCTCACCTTGTTTGTCTTTTATCAGATCCAAAACTTCCAAACTCATGATAGCTTTGGTCTTAGAAGTTGATTTATTGTTCATTGTTCAATCTTACTTTGTTAGGAGCCTAAACATCTTTGCGTATGAAGACCGATGTAAATATCTGCCACTTCCAAATGGCAGAGACCAATTTGTATTTAGAAGTAATGTATGGCTAAGGCTTCCCGATGCTCGCATATCTGCTTGATCAAATCCGGATTGTTCGTCCAATTCAAAATCTTGGTAGATGGGTAAAACAGAGCTGCCATTAAGATACAAGCGATGGGTAGCGCGAGAGTATTCAGATTTAGAGTGAACATCAAGATGATATTCAATATTGCTACAACGTAGAACAACTTTGGTCTATCTTTCAAATGTAGGAGCAGTGTATCTGCACATTTGAACCTGAACAGCAATAAGCTGAAACCTGATGAAACTATCACAATCCAATTGGATGGTGATAGTTGATGCTGTGCAAAATTAATCACTAATAGTACCAGTAGTAGCACCAATACATAGAACTTACGGAACGACTCAAAAGTAATCATGCGGTCGTAAAAACGGAGCATCTTTCGTGATTTATTTTGATAAAGACACCCAGTTAGCACCACGATGAGTAGCGTGAGAAAAAGGAGAATAATATGATAAATCATAATCGTTATTGTTTACATAAAATTTGATTCGTAATCGAATAGTTCAAGCTTGATTATTCCAAATGAAGCCTTCTCTATAATCTTCTCCACATCTTTATAAGAAATGAGACACTCAGAGAAACGCTTCCTGAAATTGGGGTCTTGGGCTTTCATTTGAGAAATGGCTTTGTCCATATCATATTCTGTTACGGCCCATGTGTGTCCCTTCTCATATTGCCACTTGGAACGATAGTTTCGCAACAAGATTGCAGGGCATAATGATTTCCTGAATTGGCCATCCACCAACATTGAGAACTCAACATAATGGTTGGCATCAGCAACCTCCATCCATGTGCTGCATTCATCAATGATGGTAGTGATGCGTTGAAAGAGAACCTTCCTCATAAAATAAGATCTTGGTTCCAGCTAAACGAAGTATTTCAATACATCATACTTGGGACGTTTATACTTAAAAGATCCCGCCTTAGAATGTAACTCCAAATCATTACAAAGGTCACCTCCCATAAATTCCATAGACTCATAAACGGTTACCCTAATCTGATCTACCAATCCGTATCCATTTGTCATCACATTGATCTTATACATATGTCCGAAGGACGGATTAGAAAAGGCACAATAGCAATGACCAAAGGAGGTCGCACTTGATGGAATCATATGATATAGGGGGATGAGCACCATTTCATCTTCCAGCATATTCATTATACTCTCCAGATTAAATGATACCGATGGGTTGAACACAAACAAAGCATAATCTTCGTAATATATAGGTTCTTCCATCCATTCTGTACTAATGAGCAGTGGAAGTTGTTGAGCTGCACAGTCAAAGAAATCGTCGATAAAATGCTGTAACATAAACTATCTTTTTAGAAGGTGGATAAATGGAGTTTCAGTAGCAACTTAGGAAAGTCGGTTTGCATACCAGTTCCCTCTTTACGCTGCTTGTGAATTGCATTGACGGCAGTGGGCGTGTCAGTGGCTATTTGTTCAAAGAAATACCGCTGTTTTTCTGATAACACTGCCATTCCAAAGTCATCAATGGCAAGATATGGCTGCACAACCATGAATAAGTAAGCCGTTAGTTGTTGGTCCGACTTTACTCGTTGGGCCCGAATATCCTGAATGCATGTTTGAGCATTTAGAAGGAGCCGTCGATTCGTTCGCATAGCCATATAAACCACCGCATCCTTAGGCTGCAATCGAGCATCATCCTTAAACATGTTAGCTACAAGCTCTTCCGTCTTATGGGTAATGTCCGACATGGAGGTATGCTCCATGTTATGAAGATGACTGAGGAAAGACCGAAAAAGTATATCTTCCTCTCGGATAAAAGCCATCAACTGCTTTTTGTCATTAATGCCGGAAGTAATAGTATTGGTCAGAAACTTGTCATACTTGGCAAGAAGTTCTGTTTGACCAATTTTCAATGTGGGGTTATTGTCAAGTGAATCAAAGAAGGCTGATGCATCCATAGTTGCATTTTTGATAATGGAATCATTACTATAGGGTGTACAGGCAGCTTTGAGAACAACTACATCCTTGAAGGTGCGAGGCTGAGAAAAAACCAAACGATACATCTCCTCTCTGATTGAATCATGCAAATGATGATAATTGGCTTCAGGATAGTAATGCACTCTTTGAGTCGTATCTCTTTTGATACAAGACCATACAGAGTCACTCAAAATTTGCCAGTCACGGACAAATTTCGTCAAGTCTTGTATTGAGGCCGTCTTTTCTTGTTTAAGATCTGCTAGAAAAAAGGTGTACGATTCAATAGCCATCTTTGGTGATTGGAAAGTATGATTATAATCGTTAGAAGAACAAGACGTAATAGAACATACGGCAATCAAGCTGGCAAGTACAGTGTACACCATCCGCTTCAATCCAAAATCAGTAAAGTATGATTTTGTTTTTAGACTGAACGATTTTGTCTTGATTGTTGTCTTCAAAGGACTACCACCTTCAAAATATCGTTTGTTATTATGCTTCATAACGCTGTTTGTTTGATTTTACGGATGCAAAACTACTGATAAAAATCAGGATATTACAAACTTCGCCCCAATGTTTAATCATTCTTTCAAATCATACTTTTGAGTATAATAATTCCGACAAATATCTGCAAATAAGAGAAAATAGCCACTGATAAAAATGTATAATAAAGTATCAGAGTATGATTTGTTTTGAGAAATATGAAGTACCTTTGCAAGCAGTGAACATTTTAATGTATAACATCTATGGCAAAAGTAGGATACATCTTCAAGGCTGACCATTATGACAACCTTGAGCAAGACAAAACTTGGATGGAACAATTTGGATGTGTGCGAGTAGTAGAAGAACTCTCAACACACGAAAAATTGCGCCCGGCATGGAAGCAACTCATGAATTGTTTGGAACGAGGTGATGAATTAGTTGTTTCTAAGTTTAGTAACGCTGTTCGTGGTTCTCGCGAACTAGCAGTCTTGCTGGAAATGTGTCGGATAAAAGTGATACGAGTAATCTCCATTCATGATAAGGTAGATTCTAAGTGCGAACTCTTTCCTGAGACAAGCATAGCTGATGTACTGGTCATGTTTGGATCTTTGCCAGAAGAAGTGGCTGCCTTACGCAGAGCCTATGCACATGTGGAGCGCCTCAAAGCCAATGTTATAGTCAATAAGAAGATTGCCAACGAGCGATTAGAACGCGAAAAGAACATCGTGAATATGTATAATAGCGGGCATTCTATTGATGATATTTGGAAGGTTAGCGGTTTTAATAGTCGCAGCTCGGTGTTCCGAATCTTGAATAAATATGGTGTGGATTTGAATCGTGGCAAATTCAAAGGTCCGTTGGGGAAAAGAAAAACTAAGGAGGAATAAGTTATGAGCAAGTATATCGAACAGCAACCTTATAGTTGTGGACTGTCATTGGTCCGTAACGAAAAGTATGAATATGCCTACATAAACGAGAAAGGTGATGAGGTTGTCCCTTTTGGAACATACTCATGGTGTGACCCTCAGTTTGTGTGTGGTTATGCTAGAGTATTAATTCAAAGCGCATTTGACACAAAGAAGTGGGGTATTATTGACACTCAAGGTACTGTAGTCATCCCTTTGGAATATGACAAAATCTGGATATTGAAAGAAGGCTATCTTAGCTGTATAAAAGCCTTTCAAAAAGAAAAAGAGGTAACACTCAACCTATTCAAACTAAAGAAAAGGTTTATACTTGATGGTTTGACCTATGTAAAGAGTTTCTCTGTAGAGGAGTTTAAGAATACGTTTCATGTAAATACAATCTTCGTAAAAAAGGATACATCTACCAATGTTGTATACATGGAATATGGTTCAAATATAGGAGCAGTTGCACTTAGTTGCATTCCCAAAGAGCCAATGATTTCAATCGTAGTAAATCGCTTGGGAGATATGTTTACGATGTTACATGAATCTACTGATTTTAGAAAGCAGGATTTTCCTCTTAAAACGACTGTAGAAAACTCGACTACGCAAAAACAAGTCCGAAAGGAAACAGGAGCATATCCCAAAACATCTTTTGCGGAATATGAAAACGAAAAGTTGAATGAAGACTGGTCCGATCCTTATGGTGATATAGCAGCATATAACGATGGTTGGGATTCAGATGACGTGGATTCTGGTTTATATGATGCTTACGAAGGTGATTTTGATGAATATAATAATCGATGACAATGAATAATCCTTTTCCAAATATATCAATAAAAAAGATTCTTTTCCTTCATGGATTTACATCAGGAGGAAATTGCGATATAGCTCACACTCTTATTGATGCATTGCAGGGTGAGGTAGAGGTGGTATCTCCAGACCTTCCACTACACCCTACCGATGCTTTGGATTTTGTTCGTCATCTATGTGTAACTGAAAAACCCGATTTGATTGTGGGTAGCAGTTGTGGCGCATTTTATGCCCAACAAGTGGTACGTACCGAAGGTATTCCGGCCTTGCTAATCAATCCGTTCTTTATGATGAGTGAGTTCTTGGAGCCTCGTATTGGTACCCATGCCTATAAATGTAAGCGCAAAGATGGCAATCAGTCTTTGAAGATAACCTCAGCCCTTATTGAAGAGTTCAAGCAGATGGAACAACATCAGTTTGATTTGTACGATGACTTCAACAAAAACCGTATCTGGGGATTGTTTGGCACTCAAGACCACTTGGCGCATTTTAAGACTAAGTTTAGTGAATACTATTCCACTATTCGGAACTTCGATGGTGGCCATACTATTGAGCCACAAAATGTATGTTCGGTATTGGTACCAATGATTAAAGAAATGTTGGCTACAGTTCATCCATTACACGAACGCTACTTCCGTCATTTTAAGGGCAATCTCTACCGGATGTGGCAGATCGCGCTCGATAGTGAAACCATGGAACGAAAGGTTGTCTATCAAGCCCTTTATGGCGAACATGGTTATTGGTGCCGTCCGGAGCAGATGTTTTTCGAGGTGATTGAGCGCGACGGCAAACGAATGCCGAGATTTAAGGAAATCGTAGCTACAGAAATACAGAAGTGCGCGATTCCAGATAGAAATAATAAACTTCTCGAAGATCTATTAGTTCTATGGAATGCATCTGTACACACCACCCATTCTTTCCTTTCGGAAGAAGCCATTGAGAGTTTGCGACCATACGTTTTAAAAGGACTGAAAGGCGTAACCCATCTTTATGTGACCTATCGCGGTGAGAAGCCTATTGCCTTCATGGGAATAGCCAATGAGAAGATTGAAATGCTGTTTGTATCTCCTTATCATCTCCGCCAAGGGCTTGGCAAACAATTGGTCGAATTAGCCCTAAAAAACCACCAAGTCATTTATGTGGACGTAAACGAACAAAACGTGCAGGCCAAAGCATTTTATGAACATTTGAACTACGAAATATATGGACGGTCAGAGACCGACGACCAAGGCAACCCTTACCCTATCTTAGAGATGGAGCAAAAGAACATTTCCTTTTATACGGAAAGACTCTTTATACGCCCTTTACAGATTAAAGATGTAGAAGTACTTCATTCCTTCATGAAGCGAATAGAAGTGATGTATGCTTGGGAACATGGGTTTGCACAGAAAGAGGTACGTGAGTGGATTAATAAACAAATCTATCGTTATTATTCCGATGGTATGGGATATTGGGGCGTAACTCTACGCAAAGACCTCAACGTAGTGATAGGACAAGTCGGGCTACTCAAGACAGAAATTGATGGTAAGCAAGTAATCGAACTGGGATATATCTTCAATGACGCTTATTGGCATCACGGATATGCTTATGAAGCAGCCTTTCAATGTTTGCACTATGCTTTTTACCACTTAGATATTGATGAAGTGTATTGCACGGTTCGACCGATGAACAAGAGTTCTATCCGATTGGCTGAACAATTGGGAATGAGCAAATATAGTTCTTATTCTAAAAGTTATCGCGGTATGGATTTAGTTCATTTTATTTACAAAATAAAACGAGAAGAATTCGCATGAAAAAAGTAAAGATAACGGTAATCAGAAAGATTCACCACGCTGACCTTTCGGCTAAATACGAGAATCCCATTGAGCACGCTTGCGACATGCAGGAGGGACAGACATTCATATCCGTAGATGCACAAAAGCCCGATGGCTTGTGCGAAAGTGCTTGGGGTTCGATGCAAGCTTTTGTGATGACGCTGGCTCATGGTGGCGAAAACTTCTACGACGGGTGGATGAAGAATCCAAAGTCAGCTATGATTTCGTGCAACGATGGCTTCCGCCCCGTGAGTTTTTATATAGAAACGATTGAAGAATAACTGTATGTGGAATCAAGTAGAAATCCGACAGGAAGCCAGAAGCCGTGGCTTCCATCTCGTCACTGGTGAGATCACTCGCCAACTGGGCACACTGCCCAAGGTGGGCTTGCTTCATCTTTTCATCAAGCATACTTCGGCGGCGATCACCATCAACGAGAATGCCGACCCCGATGTGCGTCGCGATATGGAGAGCATCTTCAACCATTTGGTGAAGGAGCGCGAGTCTTATTACTTGCACACGATGGAGGGCGATGATGACATGCCGGCACACGCAAAATGCAGCATCATCGGTCCCGAATTAACAATACCTATTACCAATGGCCGATTAAACCTCGGCACATGGCAAGGCATTTACCTCTGCGAGTTTCGTGATTATGGTGGTAGCCGCAAAATAGTAGCGACCGTTATGGGAGAATAAACGATGGAACAGACCGCCCTGCAACTATTTTTGCTCAGCATTGGTGCCAGCTTCGTGCAACGCACCACTGGCTTCGGGTTCGGCATCTTCATCATGACGATGCTGCCTGCCATTATGCCCTCCTATGGTGAAGCGACCACCCTATCAGGAATCTTGGCCATGACCACTTCAGCCATTATCGTCACTCAAAAGTACAAGTATGTCAATTGGCCACGTCTTTGGCCCATCCTGCTGACCTTCATCATTGTGTCCTTCGGTGCCATCTTTATGCTGGGGCGAATGGAATACGGTATCTTGAGCATCCTGCTCGGTATCACCCTCATTGCGGTGAGCATCTACTTTGCCTTCTTCAGCAAACGCATCAAGGTGAAGACCACGATGCCTGTGCAAATCACCGCCGGTGCATTAAGCGGCGTGATGGGCGGATTCTTCGGGATGCAAGGGCCTCCTGCCGTGCTCTATTTCGTGAGTTCAGAACCCGACAAGGAGCATTACTTAGCCCAGACACAGACCTACTTCTTGGTGGGTAATGTGATGATGACCTTGGCCAGAGCCTACAACGGATTCTTCACCTCTACTGTGGGCATGGGCTATGTGTATGGCATAGCCGGCGTACTCATCGGCAACCTGATGGGTACTTGGGTATTCCGCCACATCACAGGCAATTTGCTGAAATATATCATTTACACGTACATCGGAATCAGCGGCCTCACATTTTTGTTTGGAAGTTGATACTTTGTGTATGTATTTTACGAATTAAAAAAAACGACAATGAGAAAATTAAGTAGAGAAATGGATAGCGCCTGGGCGCTTGAAGTGATGCGTAAGGCTCCCTATATTACGGTGAGTTTTACCCGTCCCGACGGAACCGCTTATGGCGTTCCCTTCTCATTGGCTGCTACCGACGACCTGACATGGTATTTTCATTGCGCACAGGAGGGCGATAAACTAGATGCCATTGCATGCCACCCGGAAGTCTGTCTGAGTGCTGTAACGAAATGTGCCCCCATTGTAGGACCCAAAGACAACTCGTTCACATTACAGTATAAATCGGCTATTGCGTTTGGACAAGCTGCAATTGTTACTGACCGCAACGAACAAATAAAAGCCATGCGTGCTATCTGCGAGCGCTTTCTGCCTGAACATATGGGTGCATTTGAGGCGAGTATTGAGCGGAGCTTGCATCGAGTCACAGTCGTGCGAGTCAAGCTCAATGAACCTCCCACAGGCAAGCGGAAACAATATGACAAAGAAGGCAATGAAATGAAGTACGGACGAATGGAATAAACAAAATATGAACGCAAAAGAATCAGCTTTACTCGCTCAAATGCAAGACTTAGGCTATAGCCACGGAATGGTTGTAACCGCTCTTCAGCTATTAGGACAATCACCAGAAGCTGTAGAGGATGCATTATTATATCTATATGATAATCAGCCATCAGAAAAGGATTTTGTGGAATACCTTGCCGACATGTGTGAGGACTAAACAAGAAGCGTATGAAGGAATATAAGATATGGATAGGTGGCTCATGCGATTATGGTCACAAGGAGCGAGCTGGAGCAGCAGCCTGCATTATTGAGTATGAAGGGCAGACACTTCGCAAGGATGTGGTGTCGGATTTACACACCACGAAGTTTCGGATGATGCTAACGCTAATGGTGAAGACGATGGCAGAACTGCCGAAAGATTCTGAGTTAATCTTTCTGACCAATGCTGCGTACATTCAGAATTTCGATACTCCACCTACAAGCAAGTCGGCCAACCCAGACTTGATTCTTCAATGTATCGAAGAAAAGAAAAGGCATCATTCGGTAAGCGTAAAGATTGTGCCCTATCATAAAAATCCGCTCCTTATCGAGACGCATGAGCGTTCTACCGAAGCGATGAAGGTGCTTAGAACCGAGTTTCATGCTCAGCAAAAAGAAAGAAGTAAAATATGAAAAAACGTAAGGTAATTGATGAAGGTCCATCCTTGTTTCCTGAATGGAACGAGGAAGCTGAAACAGAGGCTGAACCTGCAATCGAGGAGGTTCAGACAAAGATCTATGACCATACGGCACTCTTCGAACGATTGGCTCAATCGGCCTTCCGAAGCAAGTTCAAACTATCGGCCAAGGATAAGGCTTATATCCAGGAAAAAGGCATGACCACCATCCGTAGTCATGCCGCTGATTTTGTAGCTAAGCGTCTGGCACCTGCCGTCATCCCCAACGATGGCAAGCAGACACCCATGCGTGGTCATCCTGTATTTCTCGCTCAACATGCCACGGGTTGCTGTTGCCGAGGGTGCTTCGCCAAGTGGCACCACATACCCGCAGGCCGAGCACTCACCGCAGACGAACAACAATATGCGGTAAGTGTACTAATGACGTGGATAGAGTTACATTTATAGGCTTTCTAATCCTACTATCAACGTAAAAGGGCTGTTATTGCTTGTCTGCTGATAAGTATAACGAGAGAAGTTCTTGATTTGCTTCACCATTTACCTCGCTTTCACGTTCTTCTTCAAAGATTTCAAGTGATGAGCTGCATTCAACGCATACATCCACTCCAATAACGTCCTCTGAACGTAGAATCACAGAGAAAATCTTTTCAAGTTCTGGAAGCGACATGCTACCTTGGTCCCAATTTGTAACAGCTGCCTGCGTATTGAGCACATCTTTATCTACAGAGATATAAACAGGCTCCTTCAGGTGTGCCATCGAGAAATTCTGCCATGATTCGTCATGAGAGAGTTGATTCTCGCTATAAAATCGCACACGTTCACGATACTCTTCTGTTACTTGTTGAATCAGTTTATCCGCTGCACCAATAATTACTACTTTGCGCAACCAGGGATTGGTGTCTATCACTGATTTCACCCAACAGCCACACGACATTAGTCCTTCAAACAACGATGGTTGCATATCGGGATGATGATCGAAGACAATGAGTGAGAATGGTTCTTCAATCTTGTCCGTCCAAAGTTTACTTAGATAATGATAGTTGCCAGAATCTATGAAATGAATGCCATGGGCAGAAAATGTTTTTATTCGTAGCACCAGCTCGTTTTGCGTATCCGCATCAAGATAACAATCTGTTCCTTGAAGGTCTGTGCAGTTTACCCATGAGAATCGCTGGTTGCTAACAAAATGCTCCTTCTCATAAACGTGCGTGAAATTCATAACGACAATAGACGGCTTCATAGCTATTCGTTTTTATCAGTCTGCAATGTCCATCCGCAATCATTGTGATAAACCATCAGCTTGCTCATGCCGCCATCGATGATGATGCACTGGCCATTGATGAACGAATTTCGCTCGTCGCAAAGGAACTCCACCGCACGCACGATGTCCATTGGCTCACCCACGCGGCCCGACGGGTGCTGCTTCTCATCGCCTTCGCTGTATTCAGGTTGGTAGTTCTCATCATGATATTTGCCCGTATCAATCCAACCAGGGGCAATGGCATTCACGCGTGCTACACCCGATAGGCTCACGGCCATAGCATGCGTCAGAGCTGTGATGCCACCTTTGGCAGCTGAATAGCTTTCCGTGTTAGGTTGCGACTGGAAAGCTCTGGTAGAAGAGATATTCACGATGGAGCCCACGCCACAAAAGTGGTCCTTGAGAAGTTTGCTCAGCATGAATGGAGCTACAACTCCTACTTGCTGGATATAAAGGAAGTCCTCATATTCGCATCCGTCCAAGATACCACCATGCATTAAGCAGGCATTGTTTATCAAACAATGAATGCCGTCGGGGTTCTCTTGAAGCACCTTGGCGGCGAAGTCTATAAGTGTTTGCTTGTCGGCAATATCTCCCACAAAATCGTGTACATTCCATCCTTTACCACGAAGTTGGTTGCCCACCACAATGGTAGTTTTCGCATCGTTGTCGATAAAGTACACCTTATTACCTTTGGATGCCAAAAACTCCACCATGCAGCGACCTATTCCTTTGGCACCACCGGTTATTACAAAAGTCTTACTCATTTCTTCTCGTTACGTTCCAAGTATTCTCTCATGGCCACATTCACGATTTCTCTGAGTGACATATTCTTGTCGATGGCCAAGTACTTCATGCGAGTATGAATGCTTTTATCAATTACGAAGTTGCAGTGAACCGCCTTTTCCTTTGCAGGATTTTCAGACGCAGCGTCAGTTACTTTCTCCTCCTTTTTAACTGTAGAAGTGGATGAAAGGAGGCCGTTCAAGCCTCCCTTTAATCCTTCTTTCAAAAAATCACTTTTGCCCATAGCTTTATTTTAATTTGAGAACCTCTTGTGCCAGCGACATGTAATCCTGGGCACCATTGCTGTTCTTATTATACTGATAGATGTTTTTGCCGTTTACTGGAGCTTCGGCCAAAGCCACGTTGTCACGGATGATGGTCTTGAACACCTTATCGCAGAAAGAGTCCTTGATAAGCTCGGTCACACCTTTGTTCAAAGTCTTACGACCATCATATTGAGTGATGACGATACCACCAATCTTCAAGTTGGGGTTAAGACGTTCTTGAACCACCTCGATGACGTTCATAAGTTTGGCCATTCCACGCATGGCTAAGAACTGAGCCTGCACCGGAATGATGAGATAGTCAGCAGTAGTCAGCGCATTCAAAGTCAACAAACCAAGTGAGGGAGGGCAGTCAATCAGAATGTAATCAAATTTCTCTACTTCTGGAAGCTTGGCAATCAAGCCCCTCAATATCATTTCACGTCCAGGTTCATTGATAAGCTCAGACTCTGCCGCAGACAGATCCAAACAAGAAGGCACCAATGTGATGCCGCTCTCTGTCTTTATAAGAGGAAGGGCATATTCACCCTTGAGAGCACCATACACAGTATTCTCTTCTTCGATGGAATAACCAAACGATTCGGTGAGGTTAGCTTGGCCATCGAGGTCAATCGCCATCACACGTTTTTTCTTCTGCTGAAGAGCAGCAGCAAGGTTAATCGAGGTAGTAGTCTTGCCTACGCCTCCTTTATGATTTAGTATAGCTATTATTTTTGCCATAGTTTATATTGTTCTCTATTTGTATACAAAGGTACGAATTTATTTTAGTATTTACTATAGTTAGTACCTATTATTTTTACTACGCTACTACATTTAGTATCTACTAATAATAGCAAAGCGAATAAATTGCCTATATAACTGATATACAGACATAATTACTCGCTTTTCCCGTTAATAGATATTGGTAATCCGCTTATTTGAGGACTTCGCTTTCTTCGTTGTGTAATACGTTCCACCTTGCTCTTTTCCATTGAAAAAAGCAATAATGTGGTTCGTATTAGCAAGCAAAAAATCATTCCTTCTGAGCAGACAACCATTAAAATACCGTTCACTCAGGATGATTATTCTATCGGCCTGATTCAGCAACTCTCGGTACTTGTTTTGCAAAGTTGCAGTCCATCGTTCACACTGACCTCTATAGGGCACTACGGCTATGAGCCGTATATATGGAAGCTCCTTTTTGAGGTTTGTAACGGCTTCGGCTGCAACCATATCGAAACCAATGGCCATGCCACACAAAAAATCTCGAATGCCATTTTTGTAGTGCTCACGTATGGTTTCAGTCAGCTTTTGTTCGACTTCATGCTGCTTTCCAAAGGGCACCTTCCGATGCCCCGTAAAAGCTGCCGATTGCTCTAATTTGAAAAACACTTTGTTCACATCGATTACTTATATTTATAACTTGTTCTACCTAAAAAGAAACCTCCCAAGACGTTGGCTCCAAATGTTTCAAGCTGATTGGCGAAGAGTGCATAGCTTGTGCCTGTTGTTACAACGTCATCCATCACGAGCACATTCTTTCCGTTGAAATACTCAGCATCAAAATCGATGATTTGTACTCTGCTCACACTCTTGTCGTGGCGATGCTCATGGATGGCAAGGCGGTCGCTCAACACCTTAACATGGGTAAAGCCATTAGCGATGCCGGTCAACTCGCTTACTCGCTCACAAAAACGTGCGTATCTGCTTTGGTTCTGCTCTTGGGTGCTTGCCGGAACGCAAACGAACACCATATTAGTAACCTGCCCGCCAAACTCATCCTGCAGATGGTCGGCTGTCATTTGAGCCACCTTCTCGTAAGCATCATCCCGGGAGTCTTTGAATGCCCAGATGAGATTTCTCGCTGCCACTGCATCCTCGCCAACGTTCTTGATGCGGACGGGGAAATACTTCAAGAAGTGAACCATCTTCTTGCTTAATTGTCTTTTCAGACTTTCGCCAATTACTTTTGCCATAGCTTCAAACTTTTTATTTCCCTTATTTCGGATAGCCTTTTCAGCTTGTCCAAGGGATATTTTCTGCCGACAAAAGGTGGTGGCACAATAAAGCAAATCGGTAGCTCAAAATACGCTCCTCCATAGGTGGAGGAAGATTTTCAGCTAAATAGGCCACAGGCCCATGGCCGACTTGCTGTTTGACCAAGCCACCAAATACCTTTGCAGAACATATCCGCAGCGGCAAGGTGACAGGATTGAAGTATAGCTATAAGAGGTTGCCTTACAAAAGAGAAAAAGGGCGGGCGTGAAGCAGTCAGAACAGCCAGTCAAACTTCTCGACGAACGGACTTTCGGTTGAGGTGCCAAGTATTAGTGCAGTCTTTAGACCGCACGTCCTTGGCGACGATGACCGAGAGTTGGTTCGTGTTTGACCTTTGACAAAGATCCGCGAGTGTGTTTTGAGGAACTCGTTCCCCTAAATGCACTCGTGGTTCCTTGGCAAACTGTTCGTGACGCTTCGCGAGGTGTGGGATGTTTAGTATAAATAAGGAACATGGAAAGCTATAAAGGCACAGATATGACTCATTGAAGTCGGATGAACATCAAGGAATGGACTTGCGTTTACACAAGTTGGTTCCGTTCATCCATGCCTTAAAATGCCATAACAGACGGAAAAGAAGGTTTCCTTCCTTGTAGTCCGTTATACCTTTTTGAGGCACGAGGTGAGTCCTATAAAGGAAAGTTGATAACCTATAAAAGGTTGATGGGTAGGCAAAAGAAGAAGGAGTGCATTCATACACTCTGTCTTTGGCTACCCATTGCCATCTTGCTTTGCCCACATAAGCGCAGCCTATGTCGGCAATGCTAAATGGCTATTACAAAAGAGAATGTGCATCTAATAAGGGAAATGTATTCATATAAAAGGAGAAGCAGCTATATAACAAAAGCGACCCTAAGGCCGCTCTTTTTGAAGTGGGATGAACTACTTCTGTGAAGGAGTGTCTTCTTTCTCAACCGCTGGGTAGAACTTGGTGGCTACCATCACGATGCGGTTGTGCTTCACACCGTCTTTATCGGTCCATTCTTCCGGCTTGCAATAGCCTTCAACGGTGAGCAACGTGCCTTTGGTCAGCTGGCTGAACGCTTCAGCGTTTTCATTCTTGCGCCATGCCTCAAAGTTCATGAAGGCCGATACACGAGTGGTTTCTTCTCCATTCTTCTCTTGGCGGCTGATGGCCAGTGAGAAACGTGCAACTGATGATGTTGCGAACTGACGGATTTCTGCGTTATTACCTACGAATCCTGATACTGCGAAGTTGTTCTCGATCTTTTTCATTTTGAATTGATTTTTGAAGTGAAACTTAACTTTTACATGCAATCAAAAGCAGGGCTGTACCTATGTGGATAAGCCATGAATGTTCGTGCAAACGAGAGCAGAGTCGAACTTGTTCGAACTCTGCCGAGTGCAGCCGAACATGAGCGAAGATAAAATAGAACTGAATACTCTTTTCTGCTTGTCGGAAAAGGAAGATTCTGGACTATTTTATTGGCAAGAGTGCCAACGACCACACAAGATGCCAAAGCATCGCTGCAGCACGCTACCTTTGCATTGGAAAAACAAGTGGCTTCAGGAATAGACAATTCAGAGAAAGAGCGAGGCAAACGACTTCGTTCTGGAGTCTTGTCGATAACTGCATTCCTGTCATCAACATCATGATGTACCTTATCACCATCAGCCGTTAATCATAAGAGGATATAGGGAGAAACCACAACTCATGCTCAGGCCTCATACGAGGCTATGCGCTTTTGGAAACGCTTTCAGCCAGCACAAGGCTTCTTGATCATTGAAGTGCAAGCGGAAAAATGGCATGGAGGTGTTGCACCTCCGTAAACTTCGGTAGTAACGCCAGCGTTAGAACAAGTTGGGAATGAAGCTGATGCCAAACAGACATACACCCATGAAGAGCGGTTTCGGTCGCATAGAAATTGAGAAGCTGCATAGACTATAAAAGGAATCTGGCTTGGATAAATGGCGAAGCTATAAAGGGGAAACAGGCATAGGGACGTAGGAACTATGCCCGATTTTAGAAATGGGGTTGCCTATGAAAAGAGAGAAAGGACCTGTCCTGCAAGATGCCTTCCTCTCTTTTGTTAGGCGTATCAATCATAAATCAGCACATCATCCCGGCTCTCTACGATTTCTTTGCCATTGTTCAATCTCACCACCAGGTCTTTGCCATAGTCGCCCACGATGTAGCCTTCCGTATACCCACGATAAGGAATGAGCAAAGTACAACAGCAACCGACCACATCGGTTATTTCTTCTATCTCGTATAACATATTGGTTACTTTTAGGGTTATTGCTCTTTTGAATAAATCACGATGCAAGGCTCAACCTCGGCTGCCTGACCGAAGAGTGGATAATAGGAAAACTCAGGTTGAGCTTCGCCGTCCACCTCGATGGGTGAAACCACTTGCACTTGCCACTGGTTGACGAAGTCATCTACCATCTTGATTTCTTCATCGGTCAGCCCACTTGGATCATCATTGATGAGATAAGGCAGGCTCCACGTAGGGATGTTCTCTGTACTTTCAAACTTTTGCATATCTGAGGTTTTTGATAGTTAGTAACGAATGTCCCATTCACCTTGTGAAAAGATGCGGAAACTTACATACTCATTGCAGAGCTCGTGGGTAAGCACACGGATGTAGATGCCCTGCTTGTCTTCAAGGCTTTCAATCATTTCATTGATGAGTGCCTCGGGGAAGTCCCATTTTGAATAGAACTCGCCATCTACATAGTCTTCGCTGCGCTCCAAATAGCAGTCGAAGAACTTATCATCCAAAAACTTCTCTACCTTTTCAAGGTCGTTTTCATTCTCTGTGCTGCAGAAGAAGAGGTTTGTTGCGTAATTAGCCATAGTAAAACTGATTATATTAGTTCAACGATTTCATCTACCTTGCCAAATAAGATGGCTCTTAGTGAGGTCTTATCAATGGCATAATACTCGTGGATTTGCCCGAACTGCTTCACCCAATAAAGATGAACCGCATCGGTAAAGTCAAATTCCCAGCCCATCACTGGTACGCCACGACGGAAGTAGCTATTGCGGTTGATAGCCTCTGTGAGCCAATTTTTATCGGCTCTACTCAACTTCTCACCGTTGTTCAGCTGCTCCCGAAGTTGGTAAGCTTTGCAGCTCTTGAGGGTTGCCAATGCTGGTACGTCCCACTTTACGAATTTTGTTGCGATGCCCATAAACTCAAACTTTTTATTTCCCTTAATTCGCTTCAGCTACTTTCGGGATTAATTAAAATTTTGTTGCCTCAAAAGGTCTTGTGGAGCATCGTGCAAGGTTCTCAGGTCAAATACTACCCAAAGGGTGGAGATTTTATCAGAGACCGTAGGCTTGACCTTGCGACGATGCAGACACAAGAAGTACCTTTGCAACCAAATTGCTATCAAATCCCAGAAAGACGATGAAAAGAGAATAACGAGAGACTATTCTACTAAAAATGTAGCCGTTTATAAACAATAAGTATATCTGTAAGCGAAAAAATAAACTTTTTTATTCGTTTGTTTCAATTATTATTTGTACCTTTGCAGTTGAAAAATATATTAATTTAATAAACTATGAGTATATCTTCGGGAACAAAAATAAACCAACTATTAGCAAATACCAATCCATCGGGTTTGCTTTTTTCGGGATGGCTAAAGTCTCAAGGGTATTCCGAACAGCTGCAAAAGCGCTATCGTGACTCTAAATGGCTTAGCTCCTTGACCAGAGGTGTTATGTTTAGAACTGGTAGCAAATTATCTGCTTATTCTGCTTTGGCATCTTGTAATGCACAAACTGGTACAGAACTAAGAATAGCAGCTCATTCTGCACTTGAATTTGCAGGATTTAATCACTATGTGCCGATGGGTAAGCCTATATTGACAGTAGCACTAGCAAATCTAGGTAAACGTCCTGCATGGATGATTGACGACATGTTTGACATGACATTTAGAACGTTTAATACAGATGCCTTTGGTATGATGGAAGTTGTAACTAAAGATACTGATAGTGGAAAATTAATTATATCATCTCCAGAATTTGCATTTTTAGAATGCCTATTACTCGCTCCTAAATACTATGGTTATGCTGATTTGTATTATATAATGGAACAACTAACGACTCTGAGAAGCGACATTGTTCAGCGCCTATTGGAAACCACCAAGAACTATCGTGTGAAACGCGTTTTTCTTTATATGGCAGAAAAAGCATGCCACTATTGGTATGATGAACTAAATCTTGAGAATATCGATTTAGGTCATTCCAAAATTCAACTGTCTTCTGATGGATTATATAATTCAAAGTATAAAATGACAATTCCAAAATCATTAAGTCTTTATGAAGGATAAATACAAAAAACAGGTAGCGCTATTGATTCGAATCATGCCATCTGTCTATAAGATAAAAGAATTTGCCGTCCATGGCGGTACAGCCATCAATCTATTTCACAAGAATATGCCACGCTATTCTGTTGATATAGACATTACTTATACACCTATTGAAAGTCGTAATGTGAGTCTTATGTCCATAAATGCCAAACTTCAGGAAGTAAAACAAAGTATAGAGAGGAGTATTCCTGGCATTAAAGTCATCCATAAACCAGATGTATGGAAACTGCTTTGTACACATGGAGAAGCTATGGTAAAAATTGAAGTAAATGGCACTAAAAGAGGTTTAATTGGTGATACAATTGACATGCCACTATGCGAAAAAGCAAGAGAAGAATTTGCCATGGGATGTAAGGCACGCACAGTTTCTTTCAGTCAATTGTATGGAGGGAAGATTACAGCAGCTCTAAGCCGTCAGCATCCACGCGATCTTTTTGACTGCAAATATATGAATATCGATTCATTCAGCGAAGTTAAGGATGGATTCATGTTATGCCTTCTTGGTAGTGACAAACCAATTATAGAGTCATTGCAGCCAAACAATATAGATCAGACTGACGCATTAGAAAAACAATTTGAAGGGATGTCTGACATACCATTTGACTATGCTGATTATTTATCTGCAAGAGAGAATTTACTTAAACTCGTTAATGCCGGTTTAAGTGACACTGATAAAGAGTTTCTCATATCCTTTGAAATGGGTGAACCTGAATGGAGTAAATGTAGTGGAGGTGATTTATCTAATTATCCTTCGGTTCAATGGAAGTTGCTTAATATTGAGAAACTAAAAAAGAGTAATATCAAGAAATTTAATCAAGGGGTAGATAAATTGAAAGCATATTTCAAAATGTAATCATTTTAAATGGCATAGGAATCTAGGAATGACAAACCCCGATAACCCCAAGGCCAAAAACCAGAAATATAAAAAGAAGCTATAAAGCCGCAAAATCATGGCAAACGTATTTGCACTCACATATCCTGAAGCCAAGAGTGTCGTCATCTCAGGCGACATTCATGGCGACTTCAATGAGTTAGTGTTCAAACTCTGCATCCAGTATCAGATGAAGGACACTTTGCTCGTTGTGGCAGGTGACTGTGGCTTTGGCTTTGAAAAGAAAGAGTATTACGAGCAGATGCTCAGACGAAATGCCAAACGCTTGAACGAAGCCAATAACTGGATTTTGTTCATCCGGGGCAACCACGACAACCCTGCTTACTTCGATGGCACCACCTTCAAGCACAAGCGTATGATGTGTGTACCTGACTATACCGTGTTGCAAGCCTGTGAGCACACCATCCTCTGTGTGGGTGGCGCTATTTCCATCGACCGCAAAATCCGTACGGAAGCATGGGACAAGAAGAAAGCCAAACATGGCTTTGATTCAAATTCCAACGATAGCATTCCTCGTGCTTACTATTGGCCAGACGAACCACCCATTTACGATGAAAAGAAAATGGATGCCATTCGCACTGCCTATAGCATAGATACCGTCATCACCCACACAGCTCCCTCCTATTGCGAACTGCAAACAAAAGGTGGACTCACAAGATGGGCTGCAGATGATCCTACACTCATGGACAATGTGCAAGCCGAACGAGCCACAATGGACCAGCTATTGAATCGCCTCCAAACAGACCACCATCCCGTGTCGCATTGGTATTATGGCCACTTCCACCAAAGCTGGCATTCTGCCATTGATGGCATCCTATATCGAATGCTCGACATTATGGAGTTCTGCATGGTCTATTAGAGGACGCAAGTAGGTAGATTGGTTTATTCCTTGGAGTAGATATACAATGACTAAACTAATCTTGCTTTTGCTTGGAAAACTCAACGAATCCGAGTATATTTGCAAAACCGATGTGAAGCTTTACCACGTAGAAGCGAGTGAAGGGAGTGTTAACAAATGTAAATTGACAACTTTGAGAAATTCACATTTTCTTTTGATTGCCCGAAGATATGGATTTGATTTGCTTTTGTTTGAAAAAGAAACGGTACGTGCTGATACTCAACGGATTGTGAAATTTTCTATTGTTTATAAGAAATAGGAGACCAAAAACAAACAAAGGAGGTGATATTTGCTGATTTTAGGCTTTTTCTTGTCCCCAGTTTGTCCCTTGCTATTTTTCTTTTCAATGCAAGTAGCTGATATTCAATATGTTTTAATTTTCATTTGACCCTCTGTGTGGGAAAATAAGATACTGCATCGGAAAATAAAGCTTATTTTTACCACTGAAAATAAGAGCTAAAAAAAGCACCTATAAAAAGATATTAAACCAATTTATTAATAGCAACTTACAGAGATAGCATATACTTATTAAATATTTGCTATCTTTTCTTTTGCTTATCCCTTTTTTATTGTATTTTTGTTACCACATTGTCACTCGATCCATTATCAGTGACAATATTTTGTCATTAGTGACAAAAATAAAGGTAAAGATATGAGAGACAAAGAGACAAAAAGAGCTAGTTAAACTCAGAGAGAAAGAACTGGTAAATGGAAACAAAAGCCTATATCTGTATATAACAATGGTGATGTAACTTCTCGTGGCGATTCTTGGCAATATATGTTTCTCAACAATGTGTGGTACTACTATAACAAGGTGATACGTATAGGTGATGATATATTCTCTCACCTTTGTGGTCACACATTCGTGAAGAGAACGAGGTTAGTGCATTCAGAGAAATGAACGATTTTCGCCAGATATTATATGGTAAACATCGTTTATACATAGAGGATTTTAATGCAGAACATGAAAAGCACCTTACCTTTCTCAAACAAAGTGTTATAGAAAGTACAGCTAAACACATTGTTGTCGTAACCCACCACCTACCGACTCATTAAGTTGTTGGTGAAAAGCGAATAAAAGACCGCATGAATAATGCCTATGTTACAGAGTTAGGCAACTTCATTGCCGATAGTCGAATTGATTATTGGATATACGGACACTCTCACGAAAACTTTGAAACCGAGATTGGTCATACTAAAATCATATCCAATCAGTTGGGGTATTTACTCAATGGGGTGCAAGCAGATGGATTCAGTGAAAGTCGATTTATTGAGCCTATAAGGAAAACGAATACAAAATGAATATAATTCAACAAATAGAAAATAAGAAACAATATTTAGACCTGCTGCTACTTGCAGACGAGTCAGAATCAATGATCGACCACTACTTGGAGCGTGGAGACATGTTTGTGCTTAATGACAATGGTGTAAAGGCTATTTGTGTCGTCACAGATGAAACGGATGGAATTTGCGAACTCAAGAACATTGCAGTGCCTCCCGAATCACAAAGACAAGGATATGGTAGGAGACTGATAAAACATCTACTCTCCTATTATTCGGGAAAGTATAATCAGATGATAGTTGGAACAGGTGATGTACCGAGTTCTGTCGGGTTCTACAAAAGTTGTGGGTTTGAATATTCACATCGGATAGAAAACTTCTTCACAAACAACTACGATCATCAGATGATTGAGGATGGTGTGCTGCTTAAAGATATGGTATATTTAAAACGGAATATTCCAGAGAACATCATAAAAACCTATATGATTTAAAATTATGCTATTACATCAAGGAACTCAAACAATTGAGACTGAAAGATTAATACTTAGACAATTTCATTATACAGATAATAATGATATGTTGATATATTGGGTTAGCGATCCCAATATACAGTCGTTGTATTCTGAACCAACGTATACTACAACAGATGAGATCAGAGAACTCTTAGATAATTATATTAGCTCGTACGAAAGAACGGATTACTACCGTTGGGCAATCATTGAAAAAGAATCTAATATCTGTATTGGGCAGATTGCTATATTTTTGGTGGATAATAAGAATAATTTTTGCGAAATAGAATATGCGTTAGGAAGTAAATTCCATCGCAGAGGTTACGCATCCGAAGCCGTTACATCTATTTTAGATTTTTGCTTTGATAAAGTAAACTTCCATAAAGTGCAAGTGTGCCACAAAGAGGGGAATATCGCCTCTCAAGGTGTTATACGAAAATGTAATTTTACTTACGAAGGAACTTTGCGTGATTTCTTCTTTACGGATGGAAAATATGTAAATCGCTTATACTATTCGATACTCAAAGATGAATACGAGCGTGGTAAATTAAAATAGTAAACGAAATGGATACAGATTACAAGGTTGGCAAATTGATTTATGATGCAAATATTTACGATGGATTGAATACCTTTCTCTCAGATTTGCAATTTTATAAAAAGTGGCTTCCGACGAACAAAGATGCTCAAATACTTGAACTTTGCTGTGGTACAGGAAGGCTTACGCTCCCAGAACACTTGACTTGCAAGAAAAATTCGACCTTATCTTTATTCCATTTAACTCAATCCACCATTTATACCGAAACGAAGACCTGTTTAAAGCGTTAGCATGCATCAAGAACCATCTCAAAGAAAAGGGTTTGTTTCTGTTGGATTGCTTTAATTCCAACATTCAGTATATTGTCGAGAACGAAAAAAGTCAAGCAGTGATTGCCGAATACACAACGGACGATGGTCGAGAAGTTTTGATAAAACAAACGATGCGTTATGAGAGTGCAACCCAAATAAATCGTATTGAGTGGCACTATTTTATAAACGGAGAGTTTCATTCAACCCAAAATCTGGATATGCGATTGTTTTTCCCTCAAGAATTGGATTCATATCTGGAGCGGACAGGATTTAATATCATTCACAAGTTTGGCTGTTTTAAAGAAGAGCTATTTCGGAATGAATCAGAGAAACAAATATATGTTAAATCGTGTAACGTGCGGGGATGTAGCGAAGTTAAACATGTAGATTTTTGTTTTCAGTGCGAAGAATTTCCATGTAATAAGACCGGGTTTGATGAGCATCTGTACAACCGGCATATTAATATCAACAACAGAATGAAAGAGGTCGGTGTTGAGATGTATTATGAAGAGATAAAAGATTTACCCAGATATTAATTGAAATGGTTACTATAAATCCTGATAGAACAGATACACTTATTGATGCTTTGACCACATTGTGGGAAGCATCGGTACGTGCTACGCATCATTTTCTGGCCGAAGATGATATTCATAAACTTACCCCATTTGTAAAGATGGGATTGTCGGGTGTAGAAACTCTTGTCATTGCATCTGAAAATCATAAGCCTATTGCCTTTATGGGTATTGAAGCCGCTAAAATTGAAATGCTTTTTGTATCGCCTGATTACTTCGGAAAAGGGGCTGGAAGGCAGTTAGCAAAACTTGCCATCTCACAATACGAGGTGCAGTATGTGGATGTGAACGAGCAAAATCCGCAAGCGGAAGGCTTTTACAAACATATAGGATTCGAGGCATTTGAACGCAATAAGTTCGATGAGCAAGGCAATCCATTCCCGATTCTAAAAATGAAATTAAAATGAGAATATTACTATTTATATTGATACTGTTGTGTAACCTTAACGTTTGTTTAGGGCAAACGGCAGAACTTAAAAAAGAGATTGAAGATATTGTCAGCGGTAAAAATTTAAAGCTGGGGTTTGCTCTGTATGACTTTTCGTCGGGCAAATCCATATCCATAAACGGAAATGATAAGTACCCGATGCAGAGCGTGTTTAAGTTTCCGATTGGGGTAGCTCTGCTCGATTGTGTGAGTAGGGGCGAGTTTTCATTGACGGATAGCGTTACGCTGACCAAAGCGGATTTGTCTCCTGATCTTTGGAGCCCTATTCGAGAGCGATGGCCTGAAGGTGTGAGATTGCCGTTGATCAATGTGATGACTTATATGGTTGCTCACAGTGATAATAGCGCGACCGATTTTCTAATTCACAAAATCGGAGGTGCGATACGTATTCAAGATATCATCAATCGCCTTGGAGCGAAAAAAATCAATATCCGCAACACCGAAGCCGAGATTCAAGGCTCGTGGTCGGTGCAATTCGATAATTGGACTACACCCCGAGCAATGGTTGATTTTCTTCGATTGATGAATGAAGGTAAATTACTCGACAAAGCGAATACGACCGTTTTGTGGGAAATAATGGCTAGTACCTCTACGGGTTCGGTCAACAGATTAATTCCTAAGACTGTTACTTTTGCTCGTAAAACAGGATATTCGGGAGCCAATAGCCAAGGCATTATCGCCGCACAAAACGATGTCGGAATAATTAAATTAGAGGACGGAAAACGAGTTGCATACGCAATTTTCTTGACCGACTCCACGCTTGGCACAGATGCCGGGTACGACATACTGGCTCAAATTGGCAAAGCTATCTGGAAAGCGTATGAGCACTGAGAAATAAGATTTTATAAAATAATAATCTCTTCGTATCTGGTAGCAAAAATCAAACTCTGTTGTGGTTAGAAAACTGTTTATCTTCTCGTCAGAATATACATTACTTCTTATTCATTGGATTTTGGAAAGTGAATTTCCACTCCAATGGAATGGAAGACTAACTAGATTCGGACAGATATTGACAGAAAATCATGATCTTTGCCCTCACAAACCATTTGCAACTCCACTGCGGTAACACTCACAAAATAAATCCTCTAAAATTAATTTAAGACATCTACTAACGGGCTGAAAAATGCGGTACAACATGTATATCGAAAAGACTGAAAACCAACACATTGAATTTTCCGATACTTTCAGTGTAATTGTAAAATGAGGTTTGTACCGTTTAAAAGAGCAAAACGCTAACAATCAATAGCGTAAATATGCTGTATCGGGAAATAGCATAATGGCTTATTACAAATTTTATTGCTTGCCCTGAAGGCAAAACAAAGCTTAAAGTATTAGTGGTTCGATTTTTACTACACAGTTTTGAATAATTTTATTTCATAATACAATGCAATAATTGCCAACACAATAAATATTCCAACTTTTGTTATCAATGCTTGTATTGACAATCCTATTCCGTAGTGTATTTGAAATAAGGTTTGTATCGGAACCATTAACCCTACAAATATGCAAATTGTTAACATTATTCCCAGTAGTATATAACCTAACCTACTTTCTCTGTTCAGTAAGTACAGGCAAATAAAACACAATGGAGATATTATCCCCATGTCTAACACGTATGTTATTTGTGTAGTATATACTTCTATTAATTCTAATGACTTCCCATTAACAAGCGATATAATAATATCAGGCAACCATGCAATAAATAACGAAATTCCTGAAATGATCAGAAATATTTTTATTCCTTTCCGAGGGATATTAATCCTGTCATTTAATCGAACTTGAGATATGCCGATAATCACACCAAAGAAACTTAACCCGAATAATCCTATATAAATCAAATGTAAGACATTGTATGTAATACCAAATGCTATACTTGTCGAGTAGTATGCAAAAATAGAAAGGATTGTTGTTAGAAACAATTTTGTACGAGTACTATTTCTCTGATAATCTAATAGCAAGGAAATTATTAATAAAGGAACACCAATAAATAATATTGCAAAATCTGTTCCCTTAAATATTGTAGCCATAAAAAAAGAATCATACTTATATAATCCGTTTCCGAACATTTTTACAGAATTGCCATATTGATTGATAAAAATATATGATTTACCTGCATCGGAATAAAATAAACCAAATGAAGTTGCAATTACTGAAAAAATAATAATTAAAACTGATATAATATGTAATATGTGTTTCATTTTAACTCTTTTCTATTTGAATGATCGCTAAAGCACAAATATCAGCGACTTGATTACGCATATCCACCTTAAATCGGTAAATATCACGCAATAAAATCACACTTACAAAAATACAATCTTTCCATATAACAGCCTCAAAATATTGGATTATTTATCCTTATTGAGCAGAAAAGAAGATAATTAACAATCTTCCGCGTGTTTCTCATTGTGTTTCCCCCAGTGGTGCCCATCACAGCCCAATCACTTATTTCATTTGCACCGTATCAATCAAAAACGGAAACTGTTCAATTAACTGAGAAGATACACAAGTAATGAACGCATAACCGGAACAGGGTAATACAGCTACAAAGGTTTCAACTTGAGTCAATTCACCTGTTTCCATATCGACATAGCTCAGTTTATCACCGGCAAAGTCGATATACATTTTACCCCGGTGAAGCATTTTCAGTACTGTAGATGGTTTTATTGCTACTATGTTTTGTTTTAAGTGATAACGGAACTATGTCAGGCTATAGCCATCGGGCACGTCTTGTATATATTCTTCCCATAACAGTTGAACCGTCATGTGTTTATATTGAAGCTCCTGCTCAAAATGCGGAAGTCGTGTCTTAAAGTCTTCAAAGCGTTCATCACAATAGGCCGGATTACCGCCATTGAAACGGTGGTTCAATTCCGGATCCTCCAAGAGAAGAAGTGCCTCTATACCTAATTTGTCTTCCCTGGCCATTTTGATATAGCGCTGCACTGTGGTAGGACTCATGGAGTACATTGTTGCCAAATCTCTGACCGAGATTCCATTTATGTGTCTTGTTAGGACTTGTTTGATGATATTCATTTTTTTGGTTGTGAGCCATATACTTAAGGAATTTGATTCATTTCTTCAAGGTAATAAATTCATCAAAACTTTAACAGCATGCTCTGTTTCTTTGTGCTTTGCACAAAATACTGTTTATCTAACTCTCTTATACACAGTATACCGTATTTCCAAGAAAATAGTCTTTTTGAACTATATTTTCATGCAACTACTTGTAACAGTATGCTCCAGTTTTTCCACATTACTCTCGTTTATCGAAAGGAGTAACCCGGCATAGTAATATAACGAACGTATTCTGTTCTCTTGCTGGTTGCGAATGTGTTGAGATATGGCTTGAGATATAGCGACCTTTACGTCGGGGCGTTTACACTCAATCACAACAAACGGGATTCCATTCACAAACAAAACAATTTCTGATATCTGCTTTTCAAGTATTGGTTCAAGCAGAACATTCGCTGACTTGCCACGTAAAGCCTCCGCCTCACCCTTTGAGAGAAATGTTCACCCAATTTGGTTAAGTAACTTTAGTGCAGGAATCTGCGATATATGGTCTTCTAAGAATGAAATGGTCATAATTTACTTGTTCTCAAATTTTTTTCTATTTTGTTTTTGCAATTCATCAAAATCAAAACTCGATTTAATTTGCATTATTATTGATTTTACGATTTTATATATTTCGCCTTCTTTAGAATAATCAGCAGCACAAGCAAAATTAACCCTATTCTCTTTTACAAGTTTTTTTGCACAAGTCTTTTTCTTGCTATTACGAGATTTGTATACTGCTATCGAATTACCTCCTTGTTGTTTAATCAATTTCATACAAGGAATATCTGTTTCACCATCACCAAAATATATCATACGTTTAAACGGGATAGGACGATCTTCTTCCGCCTTAAACTCATTAACCTTGTAATTCTCACTTATTTTTGTGATACCTTTATTTATCATAAAAAGGAACTGTGTTTTTGCAGTAAAATCAACAGCGACTGCAGGCCATACCGCAACATCATCTTCATACATAAATGAGCAAGCGTATATCTCTTTAAATTTCTTACTGATTTTTGTTCCCTCTATCATCTCTTTTAGACCAGAAGAATTAATATAGTGCTCTATAGTTACTCCATTATCTTTCCCCAGTTGATTTATTGTATCAAACCAGTCATCCACGCCTTCATATAGTTCTATACTATCGCCAAAATCCACAAATTGTTGTCTCTTAATACTAACTTTGGCTGCTCGCGCCTTATCAAGCATTAGCTTCATATAGCACAATATATTACTTGCTTCGTTCTCCTTCACAAGATTGCTATTTTCCTCCCAAAAAGCTTTTTTATTTTTAACCCCAATAGCCTTAATAAAATCATATTCTTGCATATTTAATGGCGATAGCGTTCCATCAAAATCGTAAATCAGTGCCACTATTGGTTTCTTTTGTTTTGCCATATTATTTGGATTTTAATAATTATTCCAGTTTATTTGAGCAAACATTCGCATCCCGTTGGCAGGGTTATACAAAGGGTATAATTGCAAGTACTCTTTTTCTGCTTCGGTGAAATTTGCATTGATAGCATGTACAGCCTTCAAATATAAAAGACCTATTACTGCTGAACGCGACACACCTTGATTGCAATGAACAAATACTCTTACCCCATTTTCAAGGTTGTCGTGTATGGCATGGATAGCTTCATCAATAATCTCTTTTGGAATGTAGTTTGGAGAGTCTGCATCTATTAGGTTTAGAATTAGACAATTGTCTCTGCGTGCAATAAGATACTCTGGATTGTCTTTCGATACAGAACGTCCAAAATATCCCAAAGCCTGACGATGGTAAGGCTCTTTACAAGCGTGTATAACAAACCAACATTCTTGGTATTTTACAATGCTCTCATAATCATTTTGAGAGCCGATATATAAGTTAGGATATATTTCTTTCATCGCTTAATGCTTTTTATCTTTGGAAGGACAAGTATCTCCACCGAAACTATTAGGGTTCTGAATTGTGCCATCTTTCTTATGAGAGATCAACTCTGCCCCAATATTCTTAGCTTGAGTTTTTGCATAATCCATTGCCTCCGTTTTTGTTTCAAAGTGTTTTGATGCCCGTTCTGCATTTTCTCTTTTTGAGTCCCAACCACCTCTTTCGCTGTTAGGAACTACATGTACTTCCTTTCTATTTCCCATAATGTATAATTATTATTAACTTTACAATCTTGATATTATTTCTAAACCTTTATCCACGAGTGGAATTATCTTTTCTACAGCTACCTCCACTACAACGGCTTTCAATCCATTAAAGGCTGTTTTCAACAACTTTGGTTTTGGGATTTTTGAGTCCAATTCTTCTCTTATTGTTATAATCGCATCAGCAATGTCTGTTCTATCTTCATCAACTTCATTAGCAATAGCCTCAATTTGATTAACAATTTGTTGTAGTTGCTGTTTGTTATCATTAGAAATTGTAACCATGTTATTTTGTCCGCCAACCACATTACTATTGTTGTTTTCCATTGAGCCAGTTCCTGTATGTACAATTCCTGCATATATTGTATTATTTACTACACGCTCAATATCTTCTTTCTTATTCATAACATTAAAATTAACATCTAAATTAACTTCTTCATTCAATTTTAGAAAGAAATCCAATAATGAAGATTTAAGTTTACTAACAATTGATGCGATTGATGCGATATCAGAGTATTGCCATGCCATTTGGACTCCACCATACCTGAGCATTTTCTGAATTTCAGAATAAACAAAGGTTGGGATTTCCATACTTATCTCTTGTGAATTTTCTTTGTTTTGAATGCTTACTATATTCTCGATTTTAGATATAGGCTCATTTATTCGCATTTTACTAATATGCTTATAAATTTTCTCCTCAAAATTTGATACTGGGATTTCAATAATGTATTCTCCTTCATACGGGATTGCAACTTTTGCTTTAACCAAACACGAAATATATCTATATGCTGGTACAACATCAATATTATTCCAGCCATTTTGTTCATTATTAATCAATTCAGAGAATGATTTGTTCTTTAGGACAAACGCAATGGCTTGAGCTTTTAATAATATTGTAGATACATCTGTTCCATCAGTAAAACACGAAACAATATCTTCTATTTGTGCTTTTAGATTCATATCATTATATTTTTAATTGCTTTTTGCCGGTTAGGAATTGTTGCATAAGGGCTCTTTTTTGAGTGCGGAGGGTTGCGTCTGCGTTTTGCAAGATCGATTTCAACGTCTGCCGTAGTTAATGCCTCCGCTATTGCTTTTTGTTCATCAATAGTAGGAATAGCCAACTTTAGATTTAGAACCTCAAATTTTGAGATATTAAATCTTGTTGAGCCTTGAGCTAGTACAAACATTCTTTTTCTGAAGTCGTAAGCTCTAAAATAATGTACAGCAAAATCTGGCTGTATATTATCAATTTTTTTCAATCTATACCCAAAGCAAAAACTATTTAAATATGTATTGTTTAACTCGATTAATAAGACCGAAGACATTCCTACCTCTTGCGGAGTTTCAGAAGATATAGTAAAAAATATATCGCCATATTTTACTATATTTTGGCTCTTGTGAGGATTAACCTTAACAACTCCAAGATTACTTACATCAATCCGTCCATTATTAAAGATATTGACATATGGAATATAATTAGAATCACCGACTTCAAAGTCTTCTTTATTTTTACCTGTCAATCCATTATAAGTAAAGCACAGTTTATTTAGTTTTACTTTTTGCCACGGTTGGGTGAAGTTGGGAAGGCGGCGTAGTGGGGTGAGGAGTTGTTGCATCAAGGCACTTTTGCGGGTTTGAAGTCGCTCGACCAACTTCGCCTGCAACTCAATCGCCTTGTCCCACTCTCCCAATACCTCCGCAATCCGCTCCTGCTCCGCCATTGGCGGAACAGGAAGAAATGTGTTTTTAAGAGACTCTAACGATAAATTCTTTATAGTAGAACCAGATAATTCACTTACAAAATAATTCTGTACTATTGTTGATTGTAATAGTTGGTAATAAAACTGAAGATTATTATCAAATCTAATATATGCTGCACTTTTGCCAAGCATTACGGGCTCGTCTTTGTATCTAGCAATATTACCAATCGTTCCATTGATTGAGAGTTGTATTGTATTCCTATCTAAATCCTTTTTGTGAATCAAATATTCTTCTCTCGAGACCCATTTTGTGTCAGAATTTATAACAACACAACCTTTTACAAGATTATTCCCATTTATAAAGTAATACTCCGATTCGTGCACATATCTAGGTGTACCATGAATGCCATCATCAATTTTATTAGCAATATCCCCTAATCTCTTAACCTCCCACTCCTGCAAAATAATGCCCAACGCCAAATCTTTATAGCCTTCAGGTATATATTTGTTATTCTCCATAATAGCTTATTCTTTTGTTATGACTCACTGCATCTATCTCATTTATAAATTCTTCGTTAGTTTCACACAATGCAGGACGCCAATTTGTCTCGACTAATTTTATACAATTTAAATTTAATCCACATTTTCTAATAGTTGCATTTCTTCTAAATATATATTCTTTGACATTTCCTCTTGACATTACTTTTAAAATCACAAAACATTGCTCGTACACTGCATATAAAGATAATAAATAATAGTATGGTATTAATAAAAAGGTTAATACAATAGGTAGCATTAAACTATTAATGAAATCTCTTGAAAACAGAGAATTTGGTCTTTTGATTATTTCAAATAGACAAATAACAAATAGAGCCATATAAATAAATTTTAGTACCTCTTTTAAAAATTTATTTACTGACATATCCTTTTCGCTCTTGCGGCTATAGAATTCGAGTATTATTATAAACCAAATAACAAACACAAGTATGAGTTCTACCGCTATGCTAAAAGTATAAAAATCGATTATTGCAGTGAATACAGCATTAGCTGTAATTTGCTCAATCACAATTTGTTTAAATGAGGTATTACAGCGTTCATCTATAACTTTTATAATAACGGCGACAGACCAAGCAGAATAGATTATAGAGTCTTTTAACATAGATATATCCCAGAGATTAACGATTGAGAACATCCAACAGAACATCGAAATGAACACAACCGTTAAAAGGAATGTAAATAAAACCTTTTTTGCAAAGAACGCTTTTACGACATTCCATATTGATATACGAACACTTTTTGTTCGGCATACGTAAATCAATAATACTATTCCCCAAAATAGCACGGCTATTTCTCTATTTGACAAAACATCACTCACTAAATTCTATTTTTTCTTTTTAGTTTTCTGTTCCAATGTTTTGATGCTTTCCAAATACGCCTTTTCAACCGAGGTCAATGTTTTCGCTTGATAGGTGCGATACTCTCGTTCGGCTTTCTCTAAGGCTTGTTTATGACTAATAGAGCCTGAGCCTTGCAACAGTTTGGAACCTGTGGCAGAAAGAATTTTGTCAAGATGTTCGATATAGTCACTCATATACATCGGAGTGTGGTTCATTGCCTGAATTTCAGCAAAATCGAAATATCCCGAAACCAAATTATTCAGCACCTTCAACTCTTTCTCGTCAAGGTAGTTCTTGGCTACCCCAATCTCGCTCTTTACAGGCAATTCACCAGCAAAAGTTGTAAGTCCCATAAATGGCTTAGTAGCATCGGCGCGCTCATAGATAACCTCAGCAGCCGTATGTCCGTGAACTGCGAAGTGTATCTTGTTCTGCACTATCTTAAAAAATTTCAAAGATATTTCAGATTTAGGGTCATAGTCTCTACTTGTGGCATAGAGGTCTAATACTTGGCGATAGAGAACCTTTTCAGATGAACGAATATCACGAATACGGTTCAACAGTTCATACCAATAGCTGCCGCCACCTATCTGTTTCAAACGTTCATCGTCCATTGTAAAACCTTTGAGCATATACTCTTTGAGTCGCTCGGTAGCCCAAATACGGAACTTGGTGGCAACACTTGACTTAATGCGATAGCCCAGTGAAATAATCATATCGAGATTATAAAATTGTATCTCTCGTTCAACGCTACGATTTCCCTCAATTTGAACCTGTCGGAATTTCCGACAGGTTGAATCTTGCTCCAACTCACCCTCTTCGTATATGTGCCGTATGTGTTCAACTATATTGGTTCTTGATGATTGATACAAATCAGCCATTTGCTGCTGCGACAGCCAAACATTATCGTTCTCAAACTTTACATTGATCTTGGTTGCACCATCTTCGGTTTGATAAATAACAATATCTCCTCCGCTATTATCTTTATTCTCCATATTATTTTTATTTAATAACCCAACTCTTGTAAATATCCCTTCATCTTTGCTCGCACTTCAATGAGTTCGGCTCCAAGAACATCAATCTCGGATTGAACAGCAACCACATCAATTTCCGCTTCTTCCTCGTATGTATCTACATAGCGAGGAATATTCAGATTATAATCATTCTCGACAATCTCGTCCAGAGTAGCGACATAGGCATATTTATCCTCCACGACACCTTATGGCAATTCTCCATTTGTAAATTTGCGACAGGTGTTGACTATGTGTTCAATGTCAGTGTCACGTAAGCGGTTCTGATTCTTGCCATTCTCAAACTCACGACTAGCATCTATAAACAATACATTATCACCTTTCTTGCCCTTATTGAAAATCATTATTGCCGCAGGAATTCCAGTGCCATAGAATAGATTTGAAGGAAGTCCAATGACTGCTTCAAAGATTCTCTTCAATGGTTTGCTGGCATATTTTTCCTTCACTCGCACCACGAAACAACACTCCGTGAGGTACAACAACACCTACCTTACCAACACCTTCCAATGCTACCTCTATCATATGGCTTATAAATGCCCAATCGCCCTTACTTTCAGGTGGAATGCCACGCCAAAAACGATTGTACGGATCGTGTTCGGCATCCTCTGCTCCCCATTTATCCAAACTAAATGGAGGATTAGCGACTACAGTATGAAACTTCATAAGTTCATCATTTTCTTTAAGTTTCGGATTACGAAGCGTATCACCCCAGCGGATAATTACATTATCAAAACGATGTAAAAACATATTTATCTTAGCTAAAGCCCAAGTGCGACCGTTCAATTCCTGACCATAAAGCGAAAAATTACTATATATAAGGTTGCGAAATTTACCATCCCCTTTGAGGAAAATAATATATCATTATCTTGAAGAAGATACTTCTCTTTTTTATTACTCGAGGCAATATCATCAAACGCATTATCGAGATATCGACCTGCACTATCAAAATGCCTAGATTGTAAATATTTTATGCAGGTATCAGGGCTAGACTTAATAAATGATCCCGATGAAACTACTGCAATATCTTTTATTTTTACCATTTTATCATAGTATATTTATCACTACTATACAAAAGTACTAATAAAAATTAAACATACAATTTTTTTATTGATTACTTTTTTAGTATATCCGCCACTAAGTACAGAAAGTAGCCTATTTAAAATCATAAAATTAAATTATTATTTTATCCTCAAATGTGTTCCTTTGTTTTCACCACAAAAACATTTTGTACACATGGGTAAAAGTACACATTTCTTCGGACAGCCGAGGATGCAACGAACCTAAGTGGATGAAACGGCTACAAATAATGGATTCTACAACTATCACATTGTTTTCCAACCTGCTTTTCAAGGGTGTAGGACGTCATCCAAAAACCGGAAAGAAAAAAGGAGGAATCAAGGTGCACACTG
>Ga0268357_100155_pt1 | contig 113790 bp, 95 predicted proteins | sample BioMet10_FD_192466 | JGI IMG/M metagenome (GOLD analysis project Ga0268357, IMG submission 192466) | Sewage microbial communities from Oakland, California, United States - Biofuel 10 (Illumina Assembly) | ecosystem: Engineered > Wastewater > Sewage > Unclassified | place: USA: California...
CAGAAATAATATTCTTTTTTCCTTCACTCATTGAATCTCTTCTCTTTGCCATAAAAAAACAGCCTCCTATAATATTATTATTTTATCATAGAAAGCTGGATTTACAGACTTTTTTTCACAGGCTCTAAGCTTCTATGGATACATCCATAATACCGCCGCATACCATGCCTTCATCTTCTGCCACATATCCGGTCATGTCTACTCTTTGAATCTGATATCCACCATTTCTCAATATGTAACGTGCATTATCAATAACGGCTCCTTCACTGCAACCGCCTCCTATGCTTCCGGATATTTCTCCATGAGGCCACACAATCATCTTTGCTCCTTCTTTTCTCGGTACAGATCCCTTGGTATCAATAATTGTTACAATTGATTTTTGTATATCATTCTCTTTGCTGAGCTCAATAATGACATCTCGATCAAATTCCGGCCAATTGGTTTTTACATTGTTTGGATTATTTTTTGCAGCATAATCAATTCTTCTAGATTTTATTACCTGAGATATAATTGAAAAAGCTATTTCATCCGGTGTTACAGCACCAATTTCAAGACCTATAGGTGCATAAACTTTATCTAGGGCTTTCTTTTCATAGCCTTCACTAAGCAACTGTTCCATAACACCTTTAACTCTTCGCTTTGAACCAATCATTCCGGTGTAGGCAGTTTTGTACTTTAATACTTTTCTTAAACAATCAAGATCATGCCTGTGGCCTCTGGTCACTATAACTACGAAGCTCGCCTCATTTATATTTATCAAATCAAAACACTTTTCAAAGCTTTCACAGATTACCCTATCAGCATCTGGGAATCTAGGAGTATTTGCAAAGCTTGGTCTGTCATCTATAACTGTAACAGCAAAGCCTGCTCTTGCACCAAATTCCACAAGAGGCTTGGCAATATGACCTCCTCCCAAGACTATGAGCTTTGGCTCTGGAAAAAAAGGCTCAATAAGATATGCTTCACTTTCTGAAGCCTTAAAAAAATCGAGATTGCCAGTTTCAATTGCATTTTTTGCTTTACTGAAAAGCACTTTATCAACATCTGGGTTTTGCGTATCGCCATTAAGATTTTCCTGGGTCAAAAGTATCTTGTTTTTATTTCCCATGGTTGTTATCATAACAGCTTTTTTACCGGAATCCACTTCATCCAGCAATTTTTTATAGGCATTTTCATTCATAACATTATTCCTCCAATTACAGCTTTGTATTATATAATAATTATATCTATTATTTTTTATAAAAGCAAAATTCGTGCCATAATAGTTTTTTACATTTAAACAAAAATTTTGTTTTGTTATGAAACATAAAATTTGAAACCACTGTATTAAAAAGTAACTATTGTATTAAATCAAAACAAAGGATGTCTCGAAAATGAGACACCCTTATTATTAATCGTATAAACCCATGGACAGATATTTTTCTCCTCCGTCTGGAGCTACTGTTACTACTTTTTTGCCTTTTCCAAGCTTTTGAGCTAACTTTATAGCAGCTGCCACATTTGCACCCGAGGATATTCCAACTAATATACCTTCTTCTTTAGCTAAAAGCCTTGCATATTTATAAGCATCTTCATCGGTAATTGTAATTACCTCATCAATAACTTCCTTATCATAAACTGAAGGTATGAATCCTGCACCTATCCCCTGAATTTTGTGAGGGGAGGGCTGCCCGCCGGAGATTACTGGTGAATTTGCAGGCTCTACTGCAACAACTTTTATATTATTATTCAGTTCTTTAAGCTTTCTTCCAACTCCGGCAATAGTTCCGCCGGTACCTACTCCTGCAGTGAATGCATCCACATCATTAATATCATTAAATATTTCTATAGCTGTAGTTTCATAGTGCTTCTGAGGATTTGCCGGATTAGTAAACTGTTGAGGAAGAAAATAGTGCTCATTTTTACTAACAAGTTCTTCTGCAGTGGCAATTGCACCTTTCATTCCTTTGGCGCCTTCAGTTAAAATGAGTTCTGCGCCATAAGCTGTCATAAGACTTCTTCTTTCAACACTCATGGTGTCAGGCATGACTATAATCACTTTATAGCCTTTAATTTTGCCTATCATTGCCAGGGCAATTCCCGTATTTCCGCTGGTAGGCTCAACAATTACACTGCCAGGCTTTAATAACCCATCTTCTTCAGCTTTTTCAACCATTCCAAGAGCTGCTCTATCCTTTATGCTTCCGCCTGGATTGAGTTTTTCTAATTTCACATATACATCTGCGGAGCCTTCCTCTACAATTTTGTTTAACTTAAATAGTGGAGTTCCACCTATCATATCAATCACGTTATTATATATCATTTTTACATTCCTCCAAATATTTATTATTAACTTCTAAATTTATTCTTTATTTATCAAAATCCGGTTTTTTGATAAATAAAAAACTTCTGCCTCTATTACAGAGGCAGAAGTATTAAATACTACCGCGGTTCCACTCTGTTTAATACGTAAATAAATACATAAAAACTCGTAATTTTGGTACAATCATACCTTAACGCTTTAACGGGCGTACCCGCTGAAGTCTACTTAAACTTCAATTCAGAACTCAAGGATGCACTTGGGTTATCTTCAACTTAAAATCCCTCACACCCAAGGGGATTTCTCTCTGAAAGTATATTATAACTTACTCTTCCTATCATTGTAATTCTTAGTATTCTACTCTGATATAGCTATTATATTAATTTATATTAGGATTGTCAAGTGGATTTTATAAATTTATATAATAAATTTGGAATTCACTTAATTACTAAGAATGTTTACAATGATTATTTATTAATGCTATAATCTAAGCAAGAAATTCTTGGAGGTAATTATGGAAGGTAAAGAGGCTTTAACACCTTTAGAGGTAGCAAATATACTTAAAATTTCTAAGAATACAGTTTATGAATTAGCCAAAAGAGGGGAAATCAATTCTTATAGAGTTGGAAATAAATTAAGAATTGATGTGAATGATGTGGAGGACTATAAGAATAGAGCAAAAAAAGGCTCTAATTTCACAGACTCAAACACTCTATCCTTGGAGTCAGGTAAAGTTAAAAAAAATAATGGATTTGTTATTTGTGGTCAGGATATTATTTTAGATATATTATCCAGGTATTTGCAGAGTCAAGGTATACAGGCGCTTAGGTCTTATGAAGGAAGCTATAATGGATTATATGCGCTATATAATGATAATGTACATATTGCTACATCGCATTTGTGGGATGGTGAAACAGGTCAATACAATATTCCTTATGTTAAGAGAATGCTTCCGGGTGTACCTGCGATTATTATTCATCTGACAAAACGAATGCAGGGGTTTTATGTGCTTAAGGGTAATCCAAAGAAAATATATGGATGGCAGGATTTAAAAAGATTAGATATCTCTGTGGTGAATCGTGAAAAAGGAAGCGGCACTAGAGTGTTATTAGATGAATATTTAAAAAAAATGGGTATAAACCCGTATAGTTTATCCGGATATGAAAGAGAGTGCACATCTCATTTGGGAGTAGCTAGTACTGTATCAAGAGGTGAAGCTGACTTTGGATTGGGAGATGAAAAAGCAGGATATCAAATTAAAGGAGTGGATTTTATACCTTTGCAGCTAGAAAATTATGATCTTGTTATTAAAAAAGAAGATATTGATAAACCAAATTTTAAAGCAGTAATTCAAGTGCTTCTTTCTAAGGAATTTAAGCAGGAAATTGAAGGGATTGGTGGATATAATTTAGATAATTTAGGCGAGGTTGTAGCTGATACAGGTTTTAAAGTGAAAGATTATTAAAAGATTAGTATAACTAAACATAACAAAATGAAATGAAAACCCGTTGTATTCAACGGGTTTTTTTATTTAAAAAATGTACAATATTTGCGCGAAATTTGGTGCAAATAAAAACAAAATGGCATAATAACACTGTAGTTGGTGAAATAGTGCTTATAATTTGAATAATATTACCACAGTACTGTATCAATACAATACGATATAAAACTAGACATAAAGCTATAATTTGATGTATAATAACTTAAAATTGTTATGTTTTGTAATGAAAAAAATCATATTATTCATATAGATTAACTGGGGGAAATAATTATGAATATTAATGGGGCCATGACTAAGAAAAGTATTAAAGCAAAAACCAAATCAGTTATAAAATCATCTGAGGATACAAAAATCTATTATTTGCTAATTGCTATTTCTTTCTTACCTTTGATTGCAGTTATTATCTCACTGGTTATTGGCAGGTATCCGATTTCCTTACCGGAGTTTTTCAATGCAATATCAAATAAAATTTCAGGGACAAGCACCATGGTTAATAGTATAGACACAGTTTTGTTTAATGTAAGAATCCCAAGGATTATTGCAGCATTATTGATTGGTGGAGCTTTATCAGTTGCAGGGGCAACATATCAAGGTTTATTTAAAAATCCCATGGTGTCTCCGGATATACTTGGGGCCTCTGCTGGTGCGGGTTTTGGTGCAGCACTGGGTATTCTCCTATCTTTTAATACTGCCGGAATACAAATATCAGCATTTTTGTTTGGACTTGGAGCGGTAACTATAACTTATTTACTTAGCTCAGCAATAGGAAGGGGCAACAGTGCAACACTTGTACTGATTCTTACCGGTATGGTGGTATCAACTTTATTTTCATCTTTTATTTCAATAACTAAATATGTGGCTGATCCAACAGATAAGCTTCCAGCTATAACATTTTGGCTAATGGGAGGATTATCTTCTGTGGGATTGAAAGATCTAAAGACATTGTTAATACCAATAACTCTAGGCATAATACCATTGTTCTTTTTGCGATGGAAACTTAATATACTTTCATTTGGAGAGGAGGAGGCAAAGGCTTTAGGACTTGATACTTCAAGCTTAAGAATAGTAATAATTTTTTGCTCAACGCTAATAACTGCAGGCACAATATCAGTAAGCGGGATGATAGGGTGGATAGGTCTTATAATACCGCACATGGCCAGAATGATAGTAGGACCTAATTTTAAAGTACTGCTTCCTACTTCATTAATTCTGGGTGCTACATTTCTTCTGTTGGTAGATGACTTTGCAAGATGTGCTTTCGCAATGGAAATTCCCTTAGGTATATTAACCTCACTTATTGGTGCACCATTTTTTATCTTTTTATTAATGAAAGGAAGGAAAGGATGGGTATGAGATTAGATATTAAAGATGTCAGTTGTGGTTATGGCTCAAAAAATGTAGTTAATAATATCTCTTTAAATGTAAGTTCGGGAGAAATATTATGTCTTCTTGGTCCAAATGGTGTAGGAAAAACAACCTTTTTTAAAACAATACTTGGTTTTTTAAAGCTTCAAGGTGGGAAAATCATGATTGATGAAGAAGATATACGTACCTGGTCCAGAAAGCAACTTGCTAGAGTAATAGGCTATGTTCCGCAGGCTCATGCGCCCCCTTTTCCATTTACAGTGTTTGAAGTTGTTTTAATGGGAAGGACTGCTCATCTTTCAATGTTTGCTTCTCCTGCAAAAGAGGATAGGGATATTACTGAGGAAGTAATAGAAATGCTAAAAATATCCCATTTAAAAGATAGGATATATACGGAAATAAGCGGAGGAGAAAGACAAATGGTTCTGATAGCCCGGGCACTTGCACAGCAGCCTAAAATATTGATAATGGATGAACCAACATCGAATTTAGATTTTGGGAATCAAATTCGAGTTTTAGAACAGATAAACAAGCTATCTAAAAGAGGGCTTGGTGTTATTATGACTTCTCACTTTCCAAATCATGCTTTTTTGTGCTCCACAAAGGTTTTATTTATGAATAAGGGCAGTGAATTTTGTGTAGGTAATGCGGACGAAGTAGTAACTGAGGACATGTTAAAAAAAGCATATGGTATTAATGTAAAAATTGTTAGTACAGTTAACTCTGAAGGCGAAAAGATAAAAACCTGTATACCTCTTATAAAATGAAGCAAAAATACAAGGAGGTAATTAGTATGGAATTGAATCTAATGAGATTACTATATGAAAAACAAGAAAGTAATGAAGAGGTGGCCCTTGTTACGATTATTTCATCGGATTGCCTAAAAAATTTCAGCCCTGGTAAAATGATTTTGGTGGATAGAAATGGAGAACTTTTATGCGGAACTTTTGGTAGTGGTATTCTTGAGGAAAACGCAAGAAAAGAGGCTAAAGTATGTATTCAAGCGGGCTTGTGTCGAAAGGCAAAGATAAATTTGGAGGATACTTCAGTAGAAATATTTACTAATTCGTTTTGCAATAAAGATAAACTCATAATAGCAGGAGGAGGAAATGTGCCATGGCATATATACAGGTTTGCCAAGGCTTTGGGATATAGCATAACTATTATAGATAATAGAGCTGAAATGCTTACTAAGGAACGATATCCAGAGGCTCAAAATCTGCTATTAGGTGATATCCCTCAGGTGTTATCATCACTTGATATTACAAAAGATACATCTATTGTAATTGCAACACATCATCATGAGTTCGATAAACCGGCACTTAAAGCTATTATTGAATCTCCTGCCAGATATATAGGAGTGCTTGGAAATATAAGGCGGGAAGCAGCTTATATTGAAAGTTTAAAGTCATTAAACATTTCAGAAGAGCTTATTAAAAAAATCCATTCACCAATAGGATTAGATTTAGGAGGAAGGAAAACCGCAGAGATTGCTCTTTCTGTAGTTTCCGAAATTCAGGCTGTTAAGAATGGCAGATTATTTATACCGATAACTTTATAAAATATAATTAATCAGTGTAAAAAAATTAAAGGGGAATCTGGTTTATGAACATAAAAAGAAATTTTAAAATCATTATTGCTACAGCCGTTATTATATTTATTGCACTAGGCGGTTGGTATATAAATCAAAGTAAAATAAAATCTGAAATCTTGACAAAAAACAGCACAAGAAATATAACGGATATGGATGGGAATACTGTTGCAATCCCAAATAATGTAACTAGTGTAGGGACTTCCTGGCCCGGCTTCTGCAATATTATTTGCAGCGTGGGAGGAGGAAATAGTATAGTTGCAACTTCAAAAACAATACAGAATTATCCTTGGAGTATAAAGATATTTCCAAAGTTAAATAATATAGTATATCCTTTTGCCACTTCAGATACTAATATGGAGGAGCTTATAAAGAGTAAACCAGATTTAGTATTTTTAAGAAAAGGTGATAAGATTGACAAGATTAAGGAAGCTGGAATACCGGTGATTATGATTGATTACACCCATAACAATATAAATGATATGATTAATGCTGTAACCTTAGCTGGACAAGTTATTGGAGGAGACGGGGTAAAAAAAGCTGAGCAATATAGTACATATTATCATGAAGCTATTGATAAAATATCCTTAGTTACCTCCAAAATAGCAAATGACAAGAAACCTAAAGTTATTTATCTTTCAGTAAGCTCTGGTTCATGGGTATGGGGGAAGAATATGCCTCAGGACGAAATTATTAAAATAGCTGGAGGAATAAATGCAGCATCAGAAATTGACGGATATAAGGAAGTATCCTTTGAGCAGCTGCTCAAATGGGATCCTGACTATATATTTATTGACGGCGATCCTAATCAGAGCAAACTTATGAAGGATTCCTCCTGGAAGACTTTGAAGGCTGTAAAGAATAACAAGGTTTTTGTAAGTCCAAATGGAGTTTTCGCGTGGTCAAGGCTGGGAGCAGAAACTGTACTTCAACTGCAATGGGTAGCAAAAACGTTATATCCTGATCAGCTTAATGATATGGATATTAAAAAGGAAACAAAGTACTTTTACAAAACATTCTTTAATTATGATTTAAGTGATGATCAGGTAAATAAAATATTAAATGCGCAAAATCCTTAATATGATGTAGAGAGGAAATAAAATGGAAATACAGGAAAGAATAAATAATTATTGGTCAATCAGATCAGATGATTTCAGCACTTGCAGGCGTATGGATATGGAAGGGCCTCAAAGAAAAATCTGGACGGATATAATAGGGGAAGCGGTGCCTGTAAAAAATGGTCTTAAAGCACTGGATATTGGTACAGGAGCAGGATTTTTTGCATTCATTCTAACAGATATGGGATTTCAAGTAACCGGGATAGACTATTCTAAAAAGATGCTTGAAAATGCTGAAGCAAATTCAGAAAGACTTGGTTATAAAGGAATAAAATTTTTAAAAATGAATGCGGAAGAGCTTGAACTTGATGATGAAAGTTTTGACCTTGTAATTTCAAGGAATGTAACATGGACACTGCCTAACCCTGAAAAAGCATATAGAGAATGGTGTAGAGTTCTTTTGCCAGGTGGAGTAATAATGAACTTTGATGCAAATTATGGAAGAGATTTCAAACAGGCAGATGAAATGGGATTGACCTATAAAGATATGCAGAGGTATAGAAGCTGTTCCTATAATAGGCCAAAGCAGACAAAAGAAATGATACGAGAGCGGAATGATATTGCTAGAGAACTGTACATATGCAGCTGCACTAGACCTCAGTGGGATGTGAATGTGCTGATTCAAAACAATATAGACAAAATAACACTGGACACAGATATAAATAGACGTATATACCAGGGAGCTCAAATTTCAAAGGAAGAGGATACAAATGTAGAAAGATTTCCGGAATCAAAAATGTTTATGATATGCGGGATTAAACAGAAATAAGATGCAAAGGATGTGCAATGATGAAAAACTCATTAAAATGTATAATGGTTTTTGCTATGGCAGCGACCTTTTTATTTACAGGCTGTAGCAAAGGTGGAACTTCGAACACTGGAAACAGCAATAAGAAAACCATTACCGATGCAGCAGGAAAAAAAGTAGAAGTGCCTTTAAAAATTACAAAGATAGGAGATAGTTGGCAGGCTCACAATGAGGTGCTGGCGGTGCTGGGAGCTGGAGATAAAATTGTGGCAACAATCCTTACAGAAAAAACGAGACCATGGCTTTATAAAGTGAATCCTCAAATGAAAAATGCTGTAACTGCATTCAGCAGTGATGGAGTTAATACAGAGGAGCTTGTAAAAGCAAAGCCAGATATAGTGTTTACTCCTTTAAACGATAAAAGCGTAGATAAAATATCAGGTTTGAACATCCCAACAGTTCAGTTAAATTTTACTGATTTTAAGAGCCTTAAGGAATGCATAAGCCTTACAGGAGAAATTCTGGGGGAGGACTCAAAGAAGAGAGCAGACAGCTATATATCATATCTCGACAGTAAGATTAATGCCATATCCGGCATTACCTCAAAGATACCAAAAGAGCAAAAGCCCAAGGTGCTTCATGTAACTTCTCTTTCACCGATTACAGTGGATGGAGGCAGCACAATAATTAGTTCATGGATAGAAATGGCAGGAGGAATAAATGCTGCAGAAGAGGTAAAAGGAAATAATAAAGAAGTGTCTCTGGAACAAATTTTAAAATGGAATCCAGATGTAATAATTTTAAGCAGTAATACTCTCATGAAAGTAAGTAACGGTAAGAAAAATATAAACCAGCTTTTGACGGATCCTGCATGGAAACAGGTAAATGCAGTTAAAAACGGAAAAGTATATTTCAATCCGGATGGAGCCTTTTATTGGGACAGGTATAGTGCTGAGGAGGTATTGCAGATTCAATGGGCAGCAAAAATTATAAACCCTGACAAGTTTAAAGATATAGACATTATTAAAGAAACAAGATATTTTTATAAGACATTTTTAAACTATGATCTTACAGAGGAAGAGGCAAATAAAATAATTAATGACGATCCTCCAATGTAATAAGAATATTTTGAACGGGATTGAACGTCTAGAGGGTGGATAATATAAAATGATTCGAGAAATGTGGTGAAGTAAAATGTGGGGAATTTATGATGAACTAATAGATTCAATACCTGAAGATTTAACTGTAATTAAGTGTATGATAGTTCTTACCTGGACGCTTGTAAGGTCAGAGGCAGGTGTTGGAACAGCAATGACTATGAAAAGCAGAGAAGGAGTAGGGATTAAGAATATTGCAGGAATGAAGCTTAAGGAGCTTGCAGCTTATGCTAAATCATGGAATGTAACTCAGGCTGCAATAGGACAAGCTGCAATAAATTCTGCATTAAATACTCAGAGAAATGTTAAGTCTATTACGGGAAGCTATGTTGAAAAAACGAATAACCCTAAAAAGTTAAATGCTTTCTCGATGCTTTTACCTGAAATTAAGGGTAAGAATGTGGCAGTAATCGGGCATTTTCCTAAGATTGATGAATTATATAGGATATGTAACCTGTCAATACTAGAGAGAATCCTTCAAGATGGTGATTTCCCTGATACTGCATGCGAATATATACTGCCTGTTCAAGACTATGTTTTTATTACAGGTACCGCTTTTATAAATAAAACAATGCCTCGTCTTTTACAGCTTTCAAAAAATGCAAAAACTATTTTGGTAGGACCGAGTGTTCCGATATCTCCAATATTATTTAAATATGGAGTAAACTCTATAGCTGGAATGGTTGTTGTAGATGAAAATATGTTTTGGAAAGGCGTTCAAGAGGGAGCTAAGCTTAATATATTCAGACATGGTGGTCAAATGATATGCATAAACAGTTAAAAAATAGAAATGTTTTTATAACCGGGAAAAAAGGAATAGGAAAATCAACATTATTAAATAAAATCATAAATATCGTAGGTTGCGCTTTAGGGGGCTTTGTTCAGGGTAAAGAATTTACTGATGAAAAAATAAGCTATAAAATAATCTCACTTTATAATCCGAAACAAAACTACACCATTGGAATCTATGATAAGAAAAAAGCTTATTTAAATACGGATATAAACATATTTAATGTTGTGTCGGAGGAAATTCTGCAAAGATGTTTGAACAGCGGGGATTTAATAATACTTGATGAATTAGGATTTATGGAAGAGAACTCTGAAGTATTCAAAAACTCAATTTTTAAAATACTTGATAGCAATAAGCCTGTTTTAGGTGTGTTGAAGGAGTGTAATACAGATTTTGTAAGGAACATAAAAATGAGAAAAGATGTACAGGTAATCAGAATTGATGAAATTAATAGAAACCTTATGGAAAAAGAAATTATTAAAATTTTAGTGAAGTAATATATTGAGCTATAATAAGTAAGGAGGAGAAAATGAAAAGAATATCAAGATATTAATTTTAATGCTTTTAGTTATATTTTCTTAATATTCAGTGATACCGATATTGTTAAAGAATCAGATGCATTCTACCCAAAATTCTATAACACTACTTTTACAAAGATTGGTGGAACAATAGATTAGTTTACTTACTTTTTAAATAGATATTTCCTTAATAGCTCCCCAAATAGAGCGTCTTAAAATGGTTAAAATCCATTTTAAGACGCTCTTACATTTTAATGCAAAATTTGTTGGTACCAATAAATTTTTTAATTAATATAAATTGCTGTATATATTTATAATATCTTCTCTGGTCAAAGGCGCATAACTGTTAACAAGTAGCCTTTGTTGTCCGGCAATTACACTGTCTGTGAATGTTTCAATCTCTTCTTTTTTCATTCCGTATTCCCGAAGGGGCTTTCTAATTAAAAGCTTATCCAATACAACGGTTAATGCCTCATATACCTCTGTACTCTTACATTTTAATATGTTGCAAAGAATACAATTTATATCTTTGATTTTACCATCAGGATCTTTTTTATTGTATGTTTTAAATATTTCCACAAACATTTGATAATTTGCCTCTCCATGAGTAACGTGATATGTACCTCCTAATGGGTAAGAAAGGGCGTGTACTGCGCCGGTACCGGTATTGCTGAAGGCAATTCCCGCATAATTGCTTGCTTTAAGGAAATCTTCAATAATTTCATTTCTGAAGTCCTCGCCTCTTTCTAATATCTGCATATATCCATTTAGAATTAATTCGATAGCTCCTACACTGAACAATTCTGTATATGAATTAGACTTTGGTGATACAAAAGATTCTATAGCATGAATCATGGCATCTACGGAACTGGTAATGAAAAATTCATAGGGAAGTCTCTTTACTAAATCAGGTATTAGAACTGCATAGTCCGGGAATAATTCGTCTGTTGCAAGACCCATTTTTGTGTTTTTTTCTTTGAGTTCAGCAATGGATATGTTGGAAACCTCAGAACCTGCTCCACAGGTAGTGGGTACTGCAATAAGCTCTTTATCCTTAACAAATGGAATTGTTTTTTCAAATAAATCAAGAGTATTTTTGGCATCTTTTATTACAAGAAGTTTTGCAATATCTATAATTGTCCCTCCGCCTATGGCAAAAATTCTCTTATATTTCTTACCTTTCATATCCCTTATTATTAAATTTATCATCTCATCTGAGGGTTCCCCTTGGCCGTACTTGCCTTTAAACATTATTACTGCCTTAAGTTTTAGGGACTTTAAAAAGGAATTATATGTAGATTCACTTGTAAGTATAAAATCATTTTCATCAATATTGAAGTACTCCACAAATTCCTTACAGGTATTAAATCTACATACTTGCGTTTTCAATTGAAACAATTTCATAATTTCACACTCTCCATAAGTATTATTTACAAATTTTATATCAATATGATAACATATAATTATATATATGTGTAATAAATATACTGGAGGGAGATGATAGATCTGGATACAAATTCAAGGAAAAATGCATGGAATAAGTTCGTAAATGAAGACATTATTATCCCATCAGTGCATCATTATGTGGCAGATTCATGGAAAAGATGCAAAGAAATGGGCGTAGATTATAACGATGGCATAGGTAAAAAAATAAGTGGAGAAGTACTAAAACAAGTACTTTATGAAAATGATGAGCTTATAAAAATTGCGCGTCCAATTATGGAAAATCAGCATCATATAGTTGAAGGCTCCGGCTTTATAATAGTGCTTTCGGATAAAAACGGTTGTATAATTGAGGTTCTTGGGGATAAGCCAATAGCGGATAGAGCGGAAACACTTAATTTTAACTTGGGATGCCTTTGGACAGAGAAAGCTGTTGGTACAAATGCTATAGGAACTGCTTTGTTTTTGGATAGACCCCTTCAGATTATTGGAGAAGAGCATTATTGCAGACCACACCACAAATGGACATGCTCTGCTACTACAATACATGATTCAAAAGGTAATATAATAGGATGTCTTAATATGTCAGGAAAGAGAACAGGAGCACACCCTCATACACTTGGTATAGTAGTTGCTGCTGCATATACTATTGAGAAACAGGTGGCACTATTAAGATCCTATGAACTAATCAATACTACTTTTGACGGTACAACCGATGGCATAATAATTATGGACACAAACTATAATATAAATAAATTTAACAAGAGTGCTGCTGAAATTCTAGAACTACATCCTAAGGAATTATATAATATTAACATGAAAGAAATGCTTAAAGATATAGATTTTGAATTTCAGGCATTCAGAATTAAAGAGATGAAGAGTTATGTTGATTGTAACTTTTATACTGGAAATAAGGCAATAAGATGCAGTGTCAATCTAATACCAAGGGCGCTAGGCAATAAAGTAATAGGAGTAGCCATTGTATTTAGAAAGATAGAATATCTTCACAAGACAGTAAATAAAGTTACAGGAAATAAGGCATTGTATACTTTTGATATAATTATTACTAAAAACAGTAAAATGCTTGAGCTCATAGAATCGGCAAAAAAAATGGCAAAAACGAAATGCTCTATTTTAATAGAAGGCGAAAGCGGTACAGGTAAGGAATTGTTTGCCCATGCTGCTCATAATTACAGCAGCTTTTCAGAAGGACCTTTTGTACCAATAAATTGTGCTTCCCTCCCAAAAGACCTGATTGAAAGCGAATTGTTTGGTTATGAAAAGGGTGCATTTACAGGAGCAGCTAGAGAAGGAAATCCTGGAAAATTTGAACTGGCGGAAGGAGGAACTATTTTTTTAGATGAAATTGGAGAACTTCCTTTAGAAGTTCAATCTAAATTATTAAGAGTGCTTGACAATTATAAGGTCAGAAGAATAGGCGGGAAAAGTGAAAAGAAATTAAACTTGAGAGTGATAGCTGCGACCAATAGAAATTTGTTTGAAGAAGTGAAAAATAAAAACTTCAGACAGGATCTTTACTATAGGTTAAATGTTCTTAAAATAGATATTCCTCCTTTAAGGGATAGACGTGAAGATATTGAACTATGTGCCAATTATTTTCTCGATAAATTAAAGAGGGAGTATAGTAAAGATGGAGCTAATGAATTTACCCCTGGGTTTATCAATCAACTGAAGCAACATAACTGGAGTGGAAACGTAAGGGAATTGCAGAATGTAATTGAAAGAGCATATTATTTATGTGATGAAATGTTAATAACAGAAAAATATCTATTAGGGAATATTATAAAAACAGATATTCCTAATATTGGTGTTGTTTCATTGGAAGAGGCAGAAAAGGGCAATATTATAAAGATGATAATTGAATGTAATGGAAATGTAATTGAGGCAGGAAAAAAATTAAATTTAAGTAAGTCTACAATTTATAGAAAAATAAAGAAATATAATATTGATTTAGATAAAATATTTTAATTATTCCCTAATTTGGGAATAAACCATTTTCCTAAGACTCATAAATGGGAAAAGCAATAAAAAAACATGCTTCTGTGAATATTATATATGAGATTAGTTTCAATTGCGGGAATTTTCTGATTGAGTGTTTTGAAATTTACTTAGAGAAAAAGGCGTATATCAAGCTTAAATGCTTGATATACGCCTTTTTTGCAGCATTTTTAGGTTTCATTACTGGCATGCTATTTGCTATATATGATATCAGATAATATAAAAGGAGGTAAAAAATATGTTAAAGGCTGCATTCATGTTTTTGTCACCAAGTGCAAATCCTGATCTTCATGTATGCAATATTGAAACTGAGGAAGTTGCGCTTATTACTATAGGAGTACCAAATTATGAAGTAGCTTGCAGTGTGGCTTCAAATTTAGTTGAGAAAGGCGTAACAGCAATTGAATTATGCGGCGGCTTCGGCTTTGAAGGCGTAGCAAAACTTAAAAAAGCAGTAAAAGGGAAAATACCTATTGGGGTAATAAGATTTGACACTCATCCAGGGCTAGATAATAAAAGTGGTGATTCCATATTTTAAACTGCACAAATGAAAACAATTTCAAAAAATATAAGGGGGAAGGTATTAAATAAACTTAGAACTAGGAAAAATATAAAAATTAAAACGGGAGGGATTTGTTTTGGAGATATCAAAAGTAAATGTTATTGACATGTATGAAACTATGTTAAAAATAAGAAAGTTTGAAACTACAGCTATGAATTATTTTGCAGAGGGAAAAATCCCGGGTTTTGTGCACTTATACATTGGTGAAGAAGCAGTGGCTACAGGAGTATGTGCAAATTTAAATAATGATGATTATATAACCAGTACTCATAGAGGTCACGGACACATAGTAGCTAAAGGCGGAGATTTGAAATTCATGATGGCAGAGCTTTTTGGGAAAGTTACGGGGTATGGAAAAGGAAAAGGAGGCTCCATGCATATTGCAGATGCAACAAAAGGAATATTAGGTGCTAATGGAATAGTAGGCGCAGGTCATAACATATCCGTAGGTGCAGGGTTAAGTGCACAGTACAGGGGTACAAAACAGGTATGTGTATGTTTCTTTGGAGATGCCTCCACAAATCAGGGAACTTTTCATGAGTCTTTAAATATGGCAAGTGTTTGGAAGCTTCCTGTAGTATTTGTATGTGAAAATAATCTGTATGGAATATCTGTAAGCCAAAGCAGACACCAGGCAATAAAAGATGTATCCGATAGGGCCGCAGCATATAATATGCCTGGCATCACAGTAGATGGAAATGATGTTTTTGCTGTAAGTGAAGCAGCTAAAGAAGCTATAAAAAGAGCTAGAGAAGGCAAGGGACCTACTCTTATAGAATGTAAAACTTATCGTCAAAGAGGACACTTCGAGGGAGACCCTGGAGCCTATAAACCTGCCGCTGAACAGGAAGCATGGCTTAAAAAGGATCCAATTCCTAGAATGGAAAAATTTATTTTAGAAAATAATATAGTTGATGAAAATGAACTGAAATGTCTGCAGGCAGATGTGGACAAGCAAATTGAAGCAGCAGTGGAATTTGCTAATAATAGTTCATATCCACCATTGGAATCAGTAGTAGAAGATGTTTATTCCGATATGAAAGAGGAGGTAAGAGTAAGATGAATATGACATTTTTAGAAGCAATAAGAGAAGCCATGAGGATAGAATTGAAGAAAAATGAAAATGTATATTTATTAGGGGAAGATGTAGGAGCCTTTGGTGGATGTTTTGGTGTTACTGCAGGTCTCTTTGCTGAATTTGGAGATAAAAGAGTAAGGGATACTCCAATATCTGAAGGAGCAATAGTAGGCTGTGCAATCGGATCAGCAGCTACCGGTTTAAGACCTGTGGCAGAGCTTATGTTTAATGATTTTGCTACTGTGGCTATGGATATGATAGTAAATCAGGCAGCAAAAATGAGATATATGGTGGGAGGAAAGATAAATCTTCCGCTAGTAATAAGAATGCCTCTTGGAGCAGGAGTTCAAGCCGCCGCTCAACATTCCCAAAGTTTAGAAGCTTGGTTTACTCATGTTCCTGGGCTTAAAGTTGTATACCCAACTACGCCGGAGGATGCATTGGGATTACTTATGACTTCAATTGAAGATGATAATCCTGTAATTTTCTTGGAACATAAATTGCTATATGAAATTAAGGCGGAAATACCTGAAAATATAATGCCTATTCCACTGGGAGTAGCTAAAGTACGCAGGGAAGGAACTGACGTTACAGTAATTGCTACAGGCAAAATGGTCTATGAAGCCCTTGATGCCGCAGAAAAGCTTTCTAAAGAAGGAATATCTGTAGAGGTAATAGACCCAAGAACATTATACCCACTTGATAAAAAGGCAATATTTGAATCAGTAGCAAAAACAAACAAAGTACTAGTAGCAACGGAAGAAAACAAAAGAGGTGGATATGGCGGAGAAATTTCAGCTATGATTGCGGAAGAATGTTTTGACAGCCTCGATGCGCCAATAGTCAGGATAGGAGCTTTAAATACACCTATACCATTTTCGCAATGTCTTGAAAGCTTTGTAATTCCAAATTCTCAGGATATTGTTAATGGAGTTAAAACACTTTTTTAAAATAAGGAGGGGATTACCCCCCTCCTCAAAAAATTAGGGGTGGCGTCTATGAGTAAAATTGGGATTATTGCGAATCCAGCTTCCGGTAAGGATATCAGAAGGCTTGTATCACATGCTACCACAGTAGATAACAATGAAAAGGTAAATATTGTAGAGAGAATAATACTGGCGGCTCAGGCTTTTGGAGTAAGAGATTTTTTTATTATGCCTGACACATTTCAAATTGGGCATATGGTAAAGGATAATTTAACTACTTTAGGAGAGCTCACAAGCAGGATAGAAATTTTGGATATGATAATAACCGGATGTATTGATGACACTACTAATGCTGTTATAGAAATGGAAAAGAAGAATGTAGGTTGTTTGGTTGTACTTGGGGGAGATGGAACAAGCAGGGCAGTAGCTAAAGTAATAAATGAAACACCATTAATATCACTTTCTACAGGTACAAATAATGTATATCCGGATATAATTGAAGGCACTGTGGTTGGTATGGCTGCAGCATTTATAGCCTGCAAAAAACATGATATGGATAAAATATCTCGCAGGGATAAGAGAATTGAAATATACAAAAATGATATGTTAATTGACATTGCATTAGTTGATGTTGTTATATCTAAAAATATAGTTATCGGGTCAAAAGCAATATGGAATTTAGATGATATCTTAAAAATAATTGCATCTAAGGCTCATCCTGCCTCCATTGGTTTTTCAGCTATCGCAGGTTGCAAAAAAATTGTTAGGACAAAGGATGATTTTGGGATATGTGTTGATTTAACCGAGAAAAAGCATAAAATTCTTGCACCAGTAGCAGCAGGCACAATTAGACCTGTTTTTATGGGAGATGAATGTATAATCAGGTTAAATGAAGATTTTAAATTCATACCTGAGGAAAATGGGACCATTGCTTTAGACGGTGAAAGAGAAATTACTTTTAAATCCAAGGATAAATTTATTTTTAAAATAACAAGAAACGGTCCTCTTCGTGTCAATGTGAAGAAGACTTTAGAATCAGGTCATGAGGAGGGCTTTTTTAAATGCGATTAATAATCAAATATAATGATAGGAGGAGCAAACATGGCAAAGATTGTGGTAATGCCAAAGCTTGGCTTAACAATGAAAGAAGGAACCATAGTAAAATGGATAAAAAATGAGGGAGAACAAGTAAAGGCAGGAGAAGCGTTATTGGAGGTGTCTACCGATAAGCTTACAAATGAAATTGAAGCAAATGAAAGTGGTGTGGTTAGGAAGCTCTTAGCAAAAGAAGGAGATACTGTGGAATGTCTAAAGCCAATAGCTGTCATTGCAGCTAAGGAAGAAGATATTTCAGACCTGCTTAAAGAAAGTGGGTTAGGCGAAGCAGCAGCAGCCCCTTTAGAAGAGGAAAGTCAAGTTAAATCAGTAAGAGTTGAAGGACAAATTAAATATAGAGTAAAGGCTGCTCCAGCTGCAAAAAAACTTGCAGAAGAAAAAGGTATTAATCTTCAATTAGTAAAAGGAACTGGCCCTGAAGGAAGAATAGTAATTAAAGATGTGGAAAACTACATTGAAAATGAAAAAACCAGGACTAAGGCTTCTCCTGTAGCAGCTAAATTGGCGCAGGAGTTAAACGTTAATGTGAATGAGCTGGGCAAAGTCGGCAGGGTTATGAAAGAAGATGTACTCGCCTTTGCAAATAAGGGTGCTGACAATCTATTTGAAGAAAAAAGGGTAAAGATGAATCCTATGAGGCAGGTAATATCTGCCAGAATGCACCATAGCTGGAGCGTATCTCCTGCAGTTACCTATGATATGAAAGTAGACATAACTAATTTAAAAAGAGTGAAAGACAGCTTGAAGGATGTTTGCAAGGTGACATACACGGATTTGCTTGTAAAAATACTTTCAAATGCTTTGCTTCAGTTTCCGCTGGTAAACTGTTCTATTGATGGTGATGAACTTATAATTAAAAATTACGTAAATATCGGAGTAGCTGTGGCAGTAGAGGGCGGACTCATAGTTCCTGTAATAAAAAATATACAGTCAAAAGGTTTAAAGGAAATATCAGAATCAGTTAAAGCCGTGGCTTCAAAAGCTAAAGAGGGGAGACTCACCACCGATGAAATGAGCGGAGGATCCTTTACAATAACTAATCTAGGAATGTTTGGAATGCAGAGCTTTTCCCCAATAATAAATCAACCTGAAGTTGCAATACTTGGAGTAAATACAATAGAAGATACTCCTGTAGTTAGAGATGGACAGGTTGTAATAAGACCACTCATGAATTTATCACTTACAGCGGATCACAGGGCAGTAGATGGAGCGGTGGCAGCTCAATTCCTTTCAAGGGTCAAAGAATTAATTGAAAAACCGGAAATACTAATACTATAAGGAGAGTGACGGTTATGAAAATAGTTGTTTTAGGTGGGGGACCAGGAGGATATGTAGCTGCAATCCGAGCAGCTCAATTAGGCGGCGAAGTGACACTTATTGAAAAATCAAAACTTGGAGGAACATGCTTAAATATAGGATGTATACCGACTAAGGTATTGCTTCACTCCGCAGAATTGTTAAATGAAATAAAAGAAAGCCATAAATTTGGAATAGAAGTAAAAGGAAATGTGGAAGTAAACTGGGATAAAGTGCAAAATAGAAAAGAAACTGTGGTAAACACTCTGGTTTCAGGTGTAAAAGGCTTGTTATCAATAAATAAAGTAAAGGTCATAAATGGCTTGGGAAAATTTGAATCAAAAAATATTATATCTGTAACTAAAGAAGATGGAATAATTGAGAAAGTTGAATTTGACAATGTCATTATCGCGGCAGGCTCCCTTCCATTTTTACCCCCCATTGAAGGTAAAGAGCTTGCCGGGGTAATAGACAGTACAGATGCATTAAGCCTTAAAAATATACCTAAGAGTATGGTTATCATTGGCGGGGGAGTTATAGGCGTGGAATTTGCCAGCGTTTACAGTGCTTTTGGATGCAAAGTAAATATAATTGAGATGCTTCCATTTATATTGCCTCCTATAGATAGAGAAATTGGAGAAATGGTTAAAGCAAAATTAGTCAGTGATGGTATTGAAATATACAATAATTGCAAGGTAAATAAAATTGAAAAATTAAATGAAAATTTAAATGTATCATTTTCTAAAGGCACTGCGCAGCTAAATATTGAGGCAGAAAAAGTGCTTGTAGCTGTAGGAAGACGTGCCAATATAAATGGTCTTGATTTGGAAAAGGCCGGGGTAATAACAGAAAAAGGATGTATAGCAGTAAATGAAAATATGGAAACAAATGTAGGTGGAATCTATGCAATAGGAGATTGTACCGGAAAAAATATGCTGGCTCATGTAGCCTCAGAGCAAGGAATAGTTGCTGCAGAAAGAATAATGGGCAAAAATTCAAGAATGGATTATAAGACTGTGCCTGCATGTGTATATATACGACCTGAACTTGCAGCAGTGGGGTTAACGGAGGAACAGGCAAAGGAAAAAGGAATAGCTTATAAGGTTGGAAAGTTCCCATTAGCTGCTAATGGGAAATCTCTTATAATGAATGAAACCAGTGGAGTAATAAAGGTTATTACAGATAGAAAATATGATGAAATTCTTGGAATTCATATATTAGGGCCAAGAGCTACGGATATCATTACAGAGGGGGCACTTGCTTTAAGAATGGAATGTACACTAGATGAGCTAATAACTACAATACATGCACATCCAACCGTAGGAGAAGCAATGAAAGAAGCTGTTTTAGCAGTAAATAAAGAAGCAATCCATATGCCTAACAGATAGTTAATAGGGGGGAGGAGATTGAAGTATATAAGTAATAACTCAAATAACCCTTATTATAACTTAGCACTAGAAGAATATATATTAAAAAATAATGACATCACGGATAACTATTTTATTCTCTGGCAAAATGAACCTACTATTGTAGTAGGAAAATACCAAAATACTTTAGGTGAGATTAATCAAGATTATGTTAAAGAAAATAATATTAATGTTGTTAGAAGAATTACCGGTGGGGGTAGTGTATACCATGACCTTGGAAATATTAATTTTTCCTTTATAACAAAATATGATGAAGGTCATCTTCTAAATTTTAAAAAATTTACTATTCCTGTAGTATATGCTTTGGAAAAAGTAAAAATAAAAGCTGAACTTTCTGGAAGGAATGATATCCTTGTTGGAGGGAAAAAAATATCAGGAAATTCACAACATATATATAAGGACAGAATGCTTCATCACGGTACGCTTCTTTTTGATTCGAAGCTTGATAATGTGGTAAAAGCGTTGCATGTAGAAAATGATAAGATCGTATCAAAAGGTATCAAATCAATAAGAAGCAGAGTAACCAACATAAAGGATTATTTAAACAGAGATATTACTGTTGAAGAATTTAAAAAATTATTATTTCAATATATATTTGAATATGATAACAGCCCTATAATCGAATATAAACTTAGTAATAATGATATTTCAGAAATTGAAAAACTAATGAGGAGTAAATATACAACATGGGATTGGAATTATGGAGAATCTCCCGAATGTAATTATATAAACTTCAAGAGATTTGATGGTGGCAAGATAGAGGTTTCCTTAAATGTTATTAATGGATATATTAGGGATTGCAAAATATGTGGAGATTTTCTGGGAACTTTAGATGTATGTGAAATAGAAAAAAACATTGTTGGTATAAGATATGAAAGGGATGATATAGATAACTTTTTTTCATTTGTGGATGTAAGAAAATATTTCGGAACTATATCAATGGATCAAGTAAAAACATGTTTTATCCGATGAATACGTTTCGCTTAATTAGCTTAGGCTGTCTTTTTGAGGCAGTCTTTATTTTTTAAGTAATTATTCTAATGAGCTCTTTAGGGATATTGGCAAATTTATTGATGCTAACCTCCTTGACTAATTTTACAAAAAAAGCTAAAATATTTTGGAAAGATTAAACTTAGGAGGGACTTTTATGGATAGAGAAAACGGAAATATTTCAATTCACACGGAGAACATTTTCCCAATAATTAAAAAATGGCTATATTCTGATAAGGATATTTTTGTTAGGGAACTTATTAGTAACGGCTGTGATGCCATAAGTAAATTAAAAAGATTGGTTTCCATCGGGGAAGCAAAAGAGGAAAGTGAAACAAAGTATATAGTAAAGGTTACCTTTAATAAGGATGCAAAAACCCTTAAATTTTATGATAATGGTATAGGAATGACTGCAGATGAGGTGAAAAAATATATAACTCAAGTGGCCTTCTCTGGGGCTGAGGATTTTATTGAGAAATATAAGGATAAAATGGATGAAGCAAATCAGATAATAGGACATTTTGGCTTAGGCTTTTATTCTGCATTTATGGTTTCAGATAAAGTCGAAATAGATACACTTTCATATAAAGAAGGAAGTGAAGCAGTAAATTGGGTATGCAGCGGCGGTACTGAATATGAAATATCAGAATCATTAAGGAAAGAAATTGGAACTACAATAACGCTGTATTTAAGTGAAGACAGTACTGAATTTTTGGATGAATATAAATTGAGAGAGATAATAACAAAGCATTGTGAATTTTTGCCTGTAGAAATTTATTTGGAAGATGAAAATGCAAAAAAAGAAGATGTGGAAGCAGCAGAAACAAAACCTTTAAATGATATACACGCTCTTTGGAATAAAAACCCTAAAGATTGCACAGAGGAAGAATACAAGGAATTTTACAAAAAGGTATTTCATGATTTTAAAGAGCCATTATTTTGGATTCATTTAAATGTGGATTATCCTTTTAATCTGAAAGGGATACTATATTTCCCGAAGTTTGATCATGAATTCAATGCAGCGGAAGGCCAGATAAAACTTTATAATAACCAGGTTTTTGTGGCAGACAATATAAAGGAAGTAATCCCAGAATTTCTGCTTCTTTTAAAGGGAGTAATTGATTGTACTGATCTGCCGTTAAATGTTTCAAGAAGCTTTTTGCAAAATGATAAAAACGTAATAAAAATTTCTAAACACATAAGCAAGAAAGTTGCAGATAAACTTACAGAGCTATATAAAAAGGAAAGAGACAATTTCAATAATTTTTGGGATGATATCAATGTATTTATAAAATATGGCTGCATGAGAGAAAACGATTTTTATGAAAAAGTAAGAGATATAATTATATTTAAGAATACTGAAGGTGAGTATACTACCCTTAAGGAATACTTAGAAAGAAATAAGGATAAGCATGAAAAAAAGGTTTTTTATGTGGATGATGAAAAACAACAGGCTCAATATATCAGGATGTTTAAAAATAATAATCTCGAAGCCTTAATACTTGATTCTAATATAGATGCTCATTTTATAAGCTTCCTTGAGATGAAAGAAGAGGGAGTTAAATTCACAAGAATTGACTCAGATTTATCTGATACATTAAAGGAAGAGGGCGAAATAAAGGAAGAGGACACAAAGGGCCTGGAAGATTTATTTAAAAATGCTTTGAAAAATGACAAACTTAAGTTCAAGGTGGAAAGTCTTAAGGATACTGAAATACCAGCAATTATTCTTCTTTCTGAGGAATCAAGAAGAATGCAGAATATGAAAAATATGTTCCAGGGAATGGATATGGGTGATATGTTTAAGGACGAGGAAACCTTGGTTGTTAATATAAAGAATAATTTAGTTCAAAGAATTTTAGGTAAATCCAAGGAAGAAAATAAAAGTGATGATATAAAGCTTATATGCCAGCATATTTATGACCTGGCAATGATAAGTAATAAACAGCTTGATTCAGAGGCAATGGCTAAGTTTATAGCTAGAAGCAATGAAATAATGAAATTAGTGATTAGTTAATAGTTTTATGTTTAGCAGCAACTTCAATTTTGGAGTTGCTGTTTTTTTAAATTATATTTACTTTAAAATAAGATAATGTAATAATGTTTATCGAGAATATATGGATTTTAATTTTAATAAATAAAGGAGTACATATGAAGATAGGATTTGATCACAAAAAGTATTTGGAAGAACAGTCAAAGTTCATTTTAGAGAGGGTAAACAATTACGATAAATTATATTTGGAGTTTGGCGGCAAATTGTTATATGACCTTCATGCTAAAAGAGTATTACCCGGATTTGATGAAAATGCAAAAATTAAGCTTCTTCATAAGCTGAAAGAAAAAGTTGAAGTGGTTATATGCGTTTATTCTGGTGACATTGAAAGAAACAAAATAAGAGGGGACTTTGGCATAACCTATGATATGGATGTTTTAAGATTGATTGACGACTTAAGGTCTTACGAACTTGATGTTAACAGTGTTGTAATAACAAGATTTGAAGGACAGCCGGCAACTACAGTTTTTATAAATAAACTTGAGAGAAGAGGAATAAAGGTTTACAAGCATAAAGCCACAAAGGGATATCCCACAGAGGTGGATATAATCGTAAGTGACGAAGGGTATGGGGAAAATCCATATATCGAAACTGAAAAACCTATAGTTGTAGTTACGGCACCTGGTCCAGGCAGCGGAAAGCTAGCAACTTGCTTAAGCCAGCTTTACCATGAATTTAGAAGAGGTAAAGTGGCAGGCTATTCAAAGTTCGAGACATTCCCAGTATGGAATCTTCCGCTAAAACATCCTGTAAACATTGCTTATGAAGCGGCAACAGTGGATTTAAAAGATGTGAATATGATTGATCCTTTTCATTTTGATGCATATAACGAAGTAACTGTAAATTATAATCGTGATGTCGAAACATTCCCTGTATTAAAGAGGATTATTGAGAAAATAACGGGAGAAGAGTCTGTTTATAAATCACCTACAGATATGGGTGTAAACAGGGTTGGTTTTGGTATAGTAGATGATGAAGCAGTAAAAGAAGCCTCCAGGCAGGAAATAATAAGAAGATATTTTAAAACAGGATGTGAATACAAAAAGGGATACATTGATAAGGAAACCTATCAAAGGTCTAAGCTTATTATGGAGGAATTGAGTTTAAAAGAAGAAGACAGAAAAGTAGTAATTCCTGCAAGAGAATACTTAGAAAAGTTAAAAGGCATATCTGGGGAAAATGAGTTCTGTACTGTAGTAGCCCTTGAACTTAATGATGGAACAATATTAACAGGAAAAAGTTCAGCATTAATGGATGCATCTGCTGCTGTAATATTGAATGCTATTAAACATTATGCAAATATATCTGATGAAATTCATCTTATATCCCCTGTTATTCTTGAGCCGATATTGACTCTGAAATCAGAGACATTTAGCAGTAATATTCCGGCTTTGGATTGTGAGGAAGTATTGATAGCGCTTTCCATATGTGCGGCAACAAATCCTATGGCACAGGTGGCTATGGAAAAACTTACAATGCTTAAAGGGTGTCAGGCTCATGCCACTGCAATACTAAGTGTTAATGATGAGCAGACCTTCAGAAAGCTTGATATTGACATAACCTTTGACCCTGAATATGCTTCAGACAGCCTATATTACAATAATTAATATATAGTGCTAAAATATATGTCAGGAAAGAATGGGATAGCATGGTTGTCCTATTCTTTTTTAATTTTCTGTAATAATTATAGTGTTTTAGCACATATATATCTGTTTTATTTAAGTGTTGATAGGCAATTTCTCTTTGAAGCAACACTATATTTAAGCTCTAGTGACTAAAAACTAAACACAAGTATTTATGGTATAATATAAGATAGAGTCTAAATTTACTTTAAGGAGAAATTATGGTTGGTGAGGATAAATTACTGCAAATGTTTAATGATGAAACCAGTGGAAACAATCAAATCAATGGACAAAGGGTTCTGAAGTCAGATTTGGTTTCTTCAGTAAGTATTACTGATTGTGATAATTTAATATGTATAGATGGAACTGTTATATCAGAGAATCTTTTTAATGAATATAGTACAAAAATTGAAATAGATAGTATGAATAAAAATATTCTATCCACATTCTGCAGCTGTGCAGACTTTGAAAAACATGAATTTACCAAAAAAAATTATTGCTGTAAGCATTTGAATGCGGTGTTTTATAAAGTTCTAGAGGATTTAGCAAAGTATCCTATGTTAGTTGAAGGTGAAAATAATGAAGTCAGTATATTTAAAACAAAAGATAATGTGCTATCAATGCTTTTAGGTGAGGAAAAAGATAAGGAAGAAATAAAAATTGAAGTTTATATAAATAAGACTGGTTTGTGGGACAATATTTCAGCCGAATTTAAAATAGGATTAAAATCTATTCATTCCAATAATCTTTATATTTTAAAAGATATAAATTATTTTTTGGCAGCTTATTATAATAATATGCCTATAAGCTACAGCAAAAACTTTACATTTAATATGGATAATCAAAAATTGAGTACAAGAGATAAAAAACTTATGGATTTTATCGAAACTCTAAAGGAAATTAAAGGAAGCATCAACTATAGCAATAGAATAGGAGAAAAGGTGGTTGATGGAAAATATTTAAACATCCCCAAATATTTAGTTCGGGATTTTTTACAGATTATAAAAAATCATAGAGTTTATTTAAATGAAGGATTTTTTTACAGACCTGTGGAGACGGATATATTGATGCAGCAGCCAGCTATAGATTTTGATCTTAAATTGATAAAAAATAATTATATTCTTAAATCCATAGGCGGAATGCCGCAAGCCCTGGGTTCCAAAAAGGATGTTTTTTTATACGGTTCAACAATATATCTTCCTGATTATGAATTTTGCTATAAAATAAAACCTTACCTAAAGGTGTTTAAGGATGCTAAGGTTGTAAACATTCCTGATATTGAGGAAGAGAGAGTACTTAGAAGGCTTATCCCTGAACTTAACTTTTTAGCACAAGAGGTTACATTATCGAAAACAATAAAAGAGAAGGTAGAAATGGGAGAATGTAATTTTAAGTTTTATTTTGATAAAAAAAGAAAAGATATTACTCTTAAGCTTAATGTTAAATACGGAAAATTTGAGTTTAATATATTTGACGACTGCATTGAGAAGATTATTTACAGAGATACAAAAAGAGAAGGAGATGTCATTGGAATTCTCAGAGCTTTAGGATTTGAGGAAATTGATAAAATGTTTTATCTTATTGCAGGAGATGACTACATATTTAGATTTTTTAAAAGTGAAATCGGAAAGCTCCAGGAAATGGGAGAGGTATATTATTCGGAAAGCTTTAAGGGGATAAAGTCCCTTGGAGCTAATGGTATCAAAGGGGATATAAAAGCAGGCAGTTATGATTATTTCCAAATGGATTTTAAGATAGGGGATATATCCCCTCAGGAAACTACAGATATATTAAGGGCTTTCAGGGATAATCTCAAATACTTTAAGCTTAAAAACGGAGAATATTTAGATTTGGAGGAGTTAGAGCTTAGAAAATTTCTAAAGCTTCTAGATGCAGTTTCTTCAAATAAAATAAATGAAAATAAGGTTCAAATAAATAGAGGCAAGGCTTCTTACATTCAGGATTATTTTGAAGAGAATAATATAAGATATATAAGCGGAACTAAAGAGTTGAAAAAAATAAAAAATAAACTAAAGAATGTAGAAAAACTTAAATTTAAGGAACCAACAAACCTTAAGGGGAATTTAAGGGAGTATCAGAAGGTGGGTTATAATTGGTTTAAAGTATTGGATTATTTAGGCTTTGGTGGAATTCTAGGTGATGAAATGGGGCTTGGCAAAACCATTCAGGCTATTACATTCATATTGTCTAATAAAGACAGCAGATCCTTGATAGTTGCACCTACATCACTTACCTATAACTGGTTAGATGAATTTGAAAGGTTTGCTCCTGAATTAAAAGTTGCTGCCTTTAATGGTTCAAAGGAAGAAAGAATGGAAGGCTTTAATCACATTAATGAATTTGATGTAGTAATAACCACCTATAATCTTTTAAAAAGGGATTTGGAAAGCTATAAAACCATAAGATTTGATTATTGTATATTAGACGAAGCTCAGTTTATAAAAAACTCTAATTCTCAAAATTCTTTGGCAGTAAAGGAGATAAATGCAAACCGGAGATTTGCATTAACTGGAACTCCAATTGAAAATTCTTTGATGGAACTCTGGTCTATTTTTGATTTTATTATGCCTGGATATCTATTTGATGAAAAAAAATTCAGCGTCAGGTATCATAAAAAGTTAAAGGAAGGGCCTGAAGTTATTGAAGAATTAAATAAGTTGATAAGTCCATTTATTTTAAGAAGGAGAAAAAAGGAGGTTATAAAGGAGCTTCCTGATAAAATAGAGAAAACGCTGGTGGTAAATTTAGAGGATGAGCAAAAAAAAGTATATAAAACCTATGCGAATTATGCAATTGATTTGATTGAGAAAAAGGTAAAAAATGATGAATTTAAAAGCAGTAAAATAGAAATTTTGGCGTATATAACTAAGCTAAGACAGTTATGTTTAGACCCATCTGTGTTGGTAGATAATTATAATGGTGGAAGTGCAAAGCTTGAAGCAATAGTAGAACTTTTAAACCAAACTGTAAGTGAGGGTCATAGAGTACTTATTTTTTCTCAGTTTACCTCAGTGTTAAAAAATATTGGAATTAGACTTAAATTGGAGAAAATATCTTACAGCTATTTGGATGGATCCATATCTTCCGAAAAAAGAATGGATATAGTTAAATCCTTTAATCAGGGGAATAATTCTGTATTCCTAATAAGCCTAAAAGCTGGAGGTACGGGTCTTAATCTTACTTCAGCAGATATAGTAATTCATTTTGATCCTTGGTGGAATCCCGCTGTGGAGGACCAGGCAACAGACAGGGCTCATAGGATTGGGCAAAAGAATGTTGTGGAAGTAATAAAAATTATTGCAAAAGGGACAATCGAGGAAAAGATACTTCTGCTTCAAGAAAATAAGAAAAGACTTATTTCAGAAATTATGGGAGATGGACTTCATAGTGCAGAAAAATTTTCAACACTTACGGAGGAAGAGATAATGGGACTTTTCTATAACAACTAGTTTATAAAATTCTAAAATTCAGTTAGAGTTTTTTAGTTCATCTGTATTATTGAAATGTGTATACGCAATTAACTAGGTTATTTTCAAAAATCTTTAAGAAATAGTATTAATTTAACTATATTTAGGCAAAATATACAATATATAGTCTTAAAGAAAGAGGAGGTAATTTAGTGGCTGATGAATATAATGTAAAAGTTATTCCTTTAGGAGGCCTAGGAGAAATAGGAAAAAATATTACTGCGATCGAATATAAAGACGAGATTGTGGTTATTGACTGCGGTTTGGCCTTTCCTGAGGATGAAATGTACGGGGTGGATTTGGTTATACCGGACATATCCTATCTTATAAACAATTCCGGTAAGGTTAAGGGCATTTTTCTTACACATGGACATGAGGACCATATAGGATCACTTCCATATATATTGAAACAGTTGAATGTTCCCGTTTATGGAACTAGATTAACTTTGGGAATAGTTGAAAACAAATTAAAGGAACACAATATTCTTTCAGATTGTAGTCTTAATTATGTTGAAGCTGGAGCTATGATTAACACAGAAAATTTTAAGATCGAATTTATAAGGGTAACTCACAGCATAGCAGATTCCTGTGCTATTGCTATACATACGCCTGTTGGGGTTATACTTCATACTGGTGATTTTAAGATAGACTATACTCCAATTGATGGTCTTGTAATGGATTTAGAGCGCATTTCTAATCTAGGAAAGAATGGAGTATTGCTGCTTATGGCAGACAGTACAAATGTTGAGCGTAAAGGTCATACCATATCCGAAAGCTCTATAGGAGATACTTTTACGAGAATTTTCTCAAATGCAGAAGGCAGGGTAATTGTGGCAACTTTTGCTTCAAATATTCACAGAATGCAGCAGATAATAAATGCTTCAATAATGTATGGTAGAAGAGTGGCCTTTAGCGGAAGGAGCATGGAAGAGATATCGAGGGTTGCCTCAGAGCTTGGATATCTTCACATACCAGAAGGCTATGCTATAAGTGTAGATGAAATGAGTAATTATTCAAATAAAAATATAACCATAATAACCACGGGAAGTCAAGGGGAGCCAATGTCGGCCCTTGCCAGAATAGCTTTTTCAAATCATAGAAAGATCAAAATTGAACCTAAGGATTTGTACATAATTTCTGCATCTCCAATACCTGGGAATGACAAACTTATATCCAGGGTTATTAATAATTTATTTAAAAACGGTGCAGATGTTATTTATGAAGATTTGGAGGAAGTTCATGTATCAGGTCATGCTTATCAAGAGGAACTTAAACTTATCCATACCTTAGTTCATCCTAAGTTTTTTATGCCTGTACATGGTGAATATAGGCACTTAAAGCACCATATCGACTTAGCACAAAAGCTTGGAATGGACAAATCCCATATTTTTAATTTGAAAACTGGGCAAGTTCTAGAACTGTCAGATAAAGAAGCGCAAATATCCGGAGAGGTATATACTGGGTCTATTTTTGTAGATGGCTTAGGGGTTGGAGATGTAGGTAATGTAGTGCTAAGGGACAGAAAGCATTTGGCTCAGGATGGCATGCTTACGATTGTTGTAACAATTGAAAAAGATACACTCAGCATTATTGCCGGCCCGGATATAATAACCAGAGGATTTGTATATGCAAAAGAGTCTGAGGAACTTATTAATGAAGTAAAGGAAATAGCAAAGCGGGAACTTACTCAATGTTTAGATGATAAAATTATAGAATGGTATGTTTTAAAGTCAAGTGTTAAAAAATCCGTAGAGAATTTTTTGTATGAAAAGACAAAGAGAAGGCCGAGCATTCTTCCAATTATTATGGAAATATAGATAACCATTATTTACTTGCAAAAATACTTTCACAAATATTTAAAAAATCAGATTAAATATGTCATTCTATGCAAAATAATAAGAGGGAATTTGTTCCTTTTGTCGAAATATATATTTAGGGTACTTTTATTAAATATTTTCATTAAATATGGGGGTAGTAAATATGAATTTTCAAGCTGCAACAATGGATCCTGTGGAGGTTGACCTGAGATTTCCTCCAATTACAGAATGCTTTACTATTAACGTTAAAGGAGATAACTTAATAGCCATGATGTATATTGCTCAAGGCGAAGGGCCACATCCAACAGTGATTTTATATCATGGATTTCCTGGAAATGAGAAAAATATTGATTTGGCTCAGGCATTAAGAAGAGCGGGATATAATGTACTAATTTTCCATTATAGAGGTTGTTGGGGGAGCCAGGGAATATATTCAGTAAAAAATGACCTTGAGGATGCTGAGGCTGTGATTGATTTTCTTAAGTCAGATGACTGCAGCAAAGCCTGTAGGGTGGATCCGAAAAATTTAATTTTAATGGGTTATAGTTTAGGTGGGTTTACTGCATTGATTACTTTAACAAACCATCCAGAAATTAAATCTATGGCATTTTTGGTAGGATATAATTTTGGAAGATATGCAAAGGGATTATATGGAAATGAGAAATTGATTAAAGAAGCAGAAGAATTTTGGTCAGGAGCATTTCCACCGTTGAGAGGAATTACTAAAGAACAATTCGTACAGGAAATTATAGAGAATAGAGAAAATTGGGATTTGGTGGATTATGCCGAAAAATTAAAGGGGCATAAACTTCTGTTTGTGGGTGGAAAAAGAGACACCGTAGCAGATATAAAAAATCACTACCAGCCAATTGTGGATGTACTTAAAAAGAATAACCAGAATGATTTAACAGATATAATTCTAGATACAGATCACGATTGTTCCTGTAAGCGGATTACACTAGCGGAACAATTAATAAGTTGGCTTGAATAAGAGGGACGGTTAACAAATTTTATTCATTTAAATTAAATATGCACAGTACAGATTAATGTAAATATTTGAACTGGGATAAAAAATGATTATATTTGAATAAAAAGAGCTGAATAATTTAGTTTATTCAGCCCTTTTGTAATGCAAAAAGTTTGCTATTCAATTAAAATTTGTAATTTGATCTTTTTATCATCTTGCTTAATGGGACTGCTAAAGCAATTCCAACTAACACTTCGATCACGTTTGCAGGAACATCTTTAAGTGACACAATTAAACCTTGAGCAAAAGTCACATTTTCTGATAATAAAAATGATGTAACGAAGGCTCCGGCGATATAATAAGCAAACACCATCCATATGCCAGCAAATACAAATGCAGCAATGTTATTTGCAATATTATCTCCATTATTTTTACCTCTATATACAATTATTGCTGCGATAAGTGCCATAGACCCTTTTATTATTAAGGTAAAAGGTGCCCAAACTATATATCCTCCTAAGATATCGGCTAAACACATTCCTATTGCGGAGGAAACAACTGCTTTTCTTTTACCAAGTAATATTACTGATAAAAAAATCATGCTATCTCCTAAGTGTGTATATCCTGCATAGGTTGGCACCCTTACTGTCATTGTAATTAATGTTGTTATTGCAATCATTAATGCAACTTGAACAATAGACAATGTTTTAATATTGACTACACCTGTTTTTTTCCTTTCCATGATATTATATCCTCCTGATCTTAATTTGATAAATTAATTATATAACAAATCAAAAAAAACAAAAGTGTATCCATACAATGGGGACGGTTAACAACTATTTCAAAAATAAAATTGTAGCTTCAGTTACAATAATTGAACAAATAAAGTAGCAATAATATCTAATTATTGTGGATATTTAAAGCATGTACAACATTTTGGTTAAATAAATAGTAAAATCAATATTTAGAATTTTCTGTTTATCAGTAACTATGTTTTTCAATGAATTCTTCTATTATATTTTGGTATTCCTTATCATATGTAATTAGATTAAGTCCTATTTTTGTTAGACTCGACACTCTGGCTTGAGTGATATTTCCAAGTGATTTACAAATATCGCTGCATTTTGAATCACAGAAGCACCTCATGAGAAGTGCTGATATTGCTCTGGGATTTATAAAAGCTCTAGTGTGTTTTGCATGAAGCATTTGTTTATTAATATTGATTTTATTGGCAACAAAATCAATTACAAGATTTTCTTCGAAATTACGTATTAGAGGTTTTCTGTGGCTAATATATTCAGAAGAATCTTCTGAAAACTCAATTTCTTTTTTAAATTCGACTTGAGTACAATTATGTATAAAATTTAAGTAATTATTATCTGAATTTAATATGCTAAGTCCAAAGACAGAATGAATAAAATTATAATCTAATATTTCAAATGGATCTTTATTTAAATTAAGATACACAGAAAGGCTTGAAAAGCTGTATTCTTCAAGCCTATTTTTATATCCTTGCAAATCCAAGGGATTATTGTGAATATAAGCAGAAAGTGTATATAAATATCTATCGCTATTTATAACTTTACTTTTAAATCTGTCTTGAAAAAGGTGCCCATGCCTTTTATGAATTCTGTTAAAATATTTGACATAACTCAAATTAATGCCATGCATTATTTTTGAAATATCAGCGCCATTAGCATCAATAATAAAATGTCCATGATTATCCATGAGGCAGTATGCGTAAACCTTAAAATGATAAATATTCTGATATTTTTTTACAAAATTAAAATATTTAACCTTATCTTTATTGGATTTGAAAAGTTTAATTTCACTTATACTTCTCACCATTATATGGAACATAGAATCAAGCGGTTTTATTCTTGCTGAACGTGGCATAGAGATCACCTCGATAATATTTATTTAATCATTTGTTTATTATTTACAAAAAATGAAAAAACATTCATTGTGCTGAACTAATTGTTAACCGTCCCTAAATCATGTATAATGAAAGTATTGGAGGTGTTAATGTGAAAAGATATACAAAACCTTATTTAGTTTTTGCAGCTATTTTGATTGTATTAACCGCAGTATTGTATACTGGATGCAAGTCGAAAAATGTTAATACAACCACAAATATTGATAATGAAACTAAAAAGTATACAATAAGTGATTACTATCCTTTTACGGCTAATATGAAAATGGTGTATGAAGGTAAGGGAAACGAATATGCTTCAAAAACTGTATATGTTGATTATATTAAAGGTGATAAAATGCAGCTTAGAACTGACAATGGAGGGACTACACTTGCACAGGTGCTGCAGAACAAAAATGGTGAATTAATACTCCTGAACTCAGAGGCTGAATCTTACTATAAGGAAGACATAACATCTCTTGAAGGTAAGAAAAATGAAGTGCTGTTAAAGGAACCTTTAGCTAAAGGTACTAGCTGGAAACTTTCAGATGGAACAAAAAGATCTATTACTGGAACAGATGTGGACATAACTACTCCTTTGGGAAGTTATAAAGCTCTAGAGGTCACAACCGAGTACAGCGACTCAAAGGTTAAGGATTACTATGTTCTAAATATGGGACTGGTTAAAACAGTACTTGTGTCAGGGGGTACTGAAGTTACAACATCATTGAAGCAGTATATTAAGGATTCGTCATTAGTTCAAACTGCAAGACTGTATAATTTCAAAGTGACGACAACAGACATACAAGTAGTGTACAAAGGTATTACAATCAATTTAAAAACTAATGATGAGATAAAAGATGTTTTTCAAAAATATTTTAGAGAGTCTTTAGTCGGTGGTACAAGTGCATTAATGAGTAAAAATACAAAAATCAATAAGATATATAAAAATGCTAATGAAGGCAAGGTATATATTGATTTTTCTAAGGAATTTGAAACAGAAATGAATGCAGGTACTACAAAGGAATCTGGTATACTTAGAAGCATTACAAATACTTTGGGTAATTATTATAATATGAATAAGGTAGTAATTACCATTGATGGAGAACCATATTCTTCAGGTCATATAGTAATGGATAAAGGAGAAGCTTTTAATACCGATTATAGTAATGTAGTAGAAGTTAAGTAATATTATTTTTACCGCTGTTGATATTTATTAACAGCGGTAAATTTTTTTAAATTTAAGATTTAAATTTAAAAAATGCCATAAAAATGTATTTCAATATTAAACTAATAACATAGTGCTGCTGATTCTGCATATGCAATCGTTTTATGTGTAGTTTGGAATAACAAATTGATAATTTTAAGAAAAAATCATTGTGTTTAACAAATAATAGTATTATAATTGCTAAATATAAAAGTTAATAGTTTTGAAAAGGCAACGACGTCTTTAAAAAGGGGAACCTTGAGTTCTTTTGTTTAAAGACGTCTTTTGTTTTTTGATTAATTATGACAGCAATAATACAAAAATAAATTTATCAAGGAGGCTTTCAAAATGAACAATATTAATGGAGCAGACACCGCGTTTCTTATTCTATCAACGGTACTTGTTATGATCATGACACCAGGATTAGCATTATTCTACGGTGGAATGGTTAGAAAGAAAAATGTTTTAAGCACCACTGCAAAAAGCTATGCTGCTTTAGTGGTTATTTCAATTCAATGGATTCTAATAGGGTATACTTTATGTTTTGGTACAGACATTAATGGACTAATAGGGAATTTTCAATGGCTTGGATTAAAAGGGGTAGGCTTCGTGCCAAATGCAGATTACTCAGCTACTATTCCACATCAGCTATTTATGTTATTCCAGCTGATGTTTGCTATATTAACTCCGGCATTAATATCTGGAGCAGTAGTAGAAAGAACAAACTTTCTAGCATTTACAATTTTTGTATTGTTATGGTCTACATTAGTATATGATCCGCTTGCACATTGGGTATGGGGTGTAGGTGGATGGATAAGAACAATGGGAGCACTGGATTTTGCAGGTGGAAATGTTGTTCATATAAGTTCAGGAGTTTCCGCATTAGTGGCGGCAATGATGATAGGTAAAAGAAAAAAGATGGAGACAATTACACCTCATAATATTCCTATGACCTTTATAGGAGCTGGAATACTTTGGCTTGGATGGTTTGGTTTTAATGCAGGAAGTGCATTGGCTATAAACGATGTTGCATTGTTTGCATTTATAAACACTAACACATCAGCAGCTGCAGCAGCATTGGCTTGGAGTTTGTGTGAGCTTATGTACAGAAAGAAAGTAACATGTCTTGGTATTGCTAGTGGAGCAGTGGCAGGGTTGGTTGCCATAACACCTGGAGCTGGATTTGTAACTCCTATGGCATCCCTTATAATTGGCCTTGTTGGAGGTGCTGTATGCTTCTTTGCTGTTACAATTGTTAAAAACAAATTAAAATATGACGATGCATTGGATGCTTTTGGATGTCATGGAGTAGGCGGAATATGGGGAGGTATTGCCACAGGCATATTTGCAACTACCACAATAAATTCGGCGGGAGCCAATGGATTGTATTATGGAAATGCTAAGCTTTTAGGTTTCCAGCTAATTGCAATTGTTGCAACAATTGCATATTCTGGAATAATGACATTTGTATTACTAAAGATAATAAATAAGTTTATTCCAATAAGGGTCAGCAAACAGGAAGAGCTGGATGGACTGGATGTTTCTCTTCATGGTGAAGAAGCTTATGGCGGTCTAAACATTTAAGCATTGTTTTATATGAATCTATGTTATAATTAAAAAAATGAGGAGGGACCTTTATGGATAAAAAAAAGTTGACTAAAATTGATATAATCATATGCCCAAGCAAGTTTGAAGAATTAAAGGACGCACTTGGTGAGATTGGAATTGCTGGCATGACGGTTTCAAATGTTTTAGGATGTGGAATGCAGAAGGGGCACAAGGAGATATATCGGGGCAAGGTGGTAGACATTAATCTGCTGCAGAAGGTAAAGATAGAAATTGTGGTTTGCGAGGTTCCTGTGGAAACTGTAGTGGAGACAGCAAAGAAAGTACTTCAAACAGGTCAAATGGGAGATGGAAAGATATTTATATATGATGTTGAAAATATTATAAGAATAAGCAATGGGGCAGAAGGAAGAGATGCCCTTCAATATAATGACAAATAAAGTCTGTAATAAAAGCAAGGTCACTATCGTACCGGAGGGGTACAATTAAATAGAAAGTATATTTGATAAGGAAAGGTGAAGAGTTTGAACAGTAAATTTAGTAAAGAAGATCTTTTAGCAAAAGTTGAGGAATTGGATATAGAATTTATTCATCTTCAATTTACAGATATTATGGGCATAATGAAAAATGTTTCAATTACAGTGGAACAGTTGGAAAAGGCCTTGGACAATAGAATAATGTTTGATGGTTCATCCATAGATGGATTTGTAAGAATTGAAGAATCGGATATGTATCTCGTTCCAGACTTATCTACATTTACTGTTTTTCCTTGGACAAATCTTCATAAGGAAGCAAGGCTTATATGTGATATATACAGAATTGATGGTACCGCATTTGAGGGTTGCCCTAGAAACACATTGAAAAAAATGTTAAAAGAAGCAGAGGATATGGGATATAAGCTTATGGTGGGCCCTGAGTGCGAATTTTTTTTATTTAATACGGATGAAAAGGGCAATCCATCCTTAGATACTCACGATGATGCTGGATATTTTGATTTAGCCCCTATAGACTTAGGTGGAAATGCCCGAAATGATATGACAATAGCTCTAAAGGAAATGGGTTTTAATATTGAAACTTCTCATCACGAGGCTGCTCCAGGTCAGCATGAGATAGACTTTGAATATGGTGATGCTCTAACTACAGCAGATAACATAATGACTTTTAAAATGGTGGTAAGAATTATTGCTCAAAGAAATGGGCTGCATGCTACATTTATGCCAAAACCCAAATATGGAATAAATGGATCAGGAATGCATCTCAATTTGTCTTTGGCAACTTTAGATGACAAAAATGTTTTTTGCTCTGAGGATGATGATTTAAAGCTTTCAAATACTGCTTACTATTTTCTCGGGGGATTGATGAAGCATGCAAGGTCTTATACAGCTTTAACAAATCCAACCGTTAATTCTTATAAAAGACTTGTTCCAGGATATGAGGCTCCTGTTTTGATTGCTTGGTCTGCAAGCAACAGAAGTCCTTTGATTAGAATACCTGCTGAAAGAGGAGATGGCACGAGAATCGAACTGCGAAGTCCTGATCCATCTGCAAATCCATATCTTGCATTAACGGCAACTTTAAAGGCGGGATTGGACGGTATTAGAAATAAAATACAACCTCCAAATCAGGTTACAAGCAATGTTTATGAGATGGATACAGAAGAAATAGAAGAAAGGGGAATAGAAAGGCTTCCTACTAACCTATATCAGGCTATAAAAGAGTTATCTAAGAACGATGTAATTAAATCTTCACTTGGAGAACATGTATATAAAAAATTTGTAAATGCTGCCCTATATGAATGGAAGGAGTATTCCAAATATATATCTAAGTGGGAACTCGATAGGTATTTGAGAAAATATTAGTGTTATGAATAACTATAAGATAGTGGTTGCTGATAGTGATAATAAAAGTAGAGATAAAGTTTGTAATATGCTAAAAAAGAAGGGATATCTTGTTTATCAAGCAGCTGAGAGCGGCGGCGTGCTCAGAATAAGCAGAAGCATATTTCCTCATTTGGTTATTATTGATATTAATTTGCTTGGACTTAATGCTTACAATACTGCGCGAATAATTGAAGAAGACAAAATTTCTAGTGTAATTTTTATTACAAACAATATTGATTCTTCATTTTATGAGAAACTTAAAAATATGAATATCTTCGCATATATTAATAAACCAGTGAGTGTAGAACAGTTATATCAAGTAGTTGAATTTAGTATAAATAACATTAATAAACTTAATGAACTTCAAGAAAGAATTGAAAATCTTGAAACCGCATTAAGAAATAGAAAGAAATTGGATCGGGCTAAGGGGATTATTATGAAAAGACTTAATATTTCTGAAGATGAAGCCTATGGATATTTAAGAAAGAAAAGCATGGATATGTGCATTTCCATAGACATATTAGCAGAAAAAATTATTAAGAAATATGGGTAGTTTAAAATTTTTATTGGATGAAAATAAAGCATAAGGATAGCTATATTAAAAAAATCGTGTAAACACACGATTTTTTTAATATAGCTATTAATATCTTTCAAATAACAAATGCAATACCTTTTTAGACAAATTTTTCTTATTAATATCAACTTATAAGGATAGAAAAAAGTAAATTTCAGAATTATCAGATATAAATCAACACGAATTTGATATTATTATGGTTTTTATTGGTGAAAAGTGTTAAAATTTACTATGACTATATGTTAGGGAGGAATGAAAATGTTTGAAAATGGTTTTTTTTTAAGTTCATTAAAAAAGGAGGTTAAGAAGGTTGACGATCTTATTTATAGCATATCTCAAGGAGATTTAACTAAAACCTTAGATTTAAGGGACGCACATAAGAGCACTTTACACTCAAATCTGAATAGTTTGATATATAAATTTAGAGGCTTAATAGCTCAAATAATTACTCTAACTGATAAAAGTATTAACTTTACAACACAGTTAAAAGAAGATGCTGAGGAAATAAAGATATCTAGTAGAGAAAATTCCAAAGTAATTAATGACACATCAAAAAATATGGAAGATCAAATGCATTTAGTTAAAGAAGCAAAGGAATACACTAATGAAATTACAAATGCAGCTAAAAATGTAGCGCTAAAATCAGAAACCATTAAAAAAATGGAATATGAAAACATGCAAACTATAAGCAGCAGTTATAAAAATTTTGAAGTTTTAATAGATAAAATGGAACAAGTGGCTAATTCGAATATGAAAACTAATAAACAAATCAAAGATTTGGAAGAAAAAACTCATTTGATTCAAAATATTGCGGATCAGGTAAGTAAAATTAGTGAAAATACTAATCTTCTTGCGCTTAATGCTTCCATAGAGGCTGCAAGGGCTGGAGAAGCAGGCAAGGGGTTTGCTGTGGTTGCCGATGAGGTGAGAAAATTAGCTGAAAATTCTACACTACAGGCAAAGCAGATTGAAGGTATAGTTAAAGGAATAAAAGAAGAGATAAGGAATATATCTTCAAATATGGAAAATGAAATTAAAGCATTTAATGAATATATAAATTTTTCTACAATAACCAAGAAAAATTTGGACAAGATAAAATCTGATACTCAAGTGAGTTTCAATGCATTTTTAGAAATAGATAAAGAATTAGAAAATCAAGTGGATAAAATAACTAAAATAGATAATATAGTTAGAAGTGTGGATGTTACTTTTGAAAGCATATCTAGTTCCACTTTAGAAATTGCTGCTGCCTCAGAGGAACAATATAAAGTTACTGGAGATATTTTTGATAGCTTGCTTAAATTATCTAGTATGAATCAGGATATACAAAAGTACATATCTTCTTTTGTGAAAAATTACAAAATAGACGAGGAAAAACAAAGATATATAAATAATGGCATAAATGATTTAAAAGAGATAGCTAAAAATCCGCAACTTTTTACCGGGGATTATTCAAAATGTACACCTTTAATAAAAGAAGCTATAAAAAAATATCCTTATTTTGAACTAATTGCGTTATTTGAAAAAGACGGGTCTAGAACTGCAATTACCTTAGACTGCAACGATAAAGATACTGATCTAAACTTTTCACATAGACCATATTTTAAAGAGGCAATAAAAGGTGGAGTGTTTATTTCGGAGCCATATATATCTGCAGATACTGATAATTATTGTATCGTTATATCTGTACCTATAAGAAATAGCAATGGTGTAATAGTTGGAATTGTAGGAGCAGATCTAAAATTATAAAAATATTGTTAGTATGATCATAATCTGAGTCAGCGTGGGTAAGAAATCGTGTAACAACATGAATGAGTTCTTTAATATTAACCCTAATTTCTCTGTGGAATTTATTGCAATAAAGTGATAAAATCTATATTGGAGTATATAAGGGGGAATGTAAATGTTAAAAAACGGCTTTTTTTTAAGTTCATTAAAAAAAGAGGTCAAGAAAATTGACGATCTTATTTATAGCTTATCTCAGGGCGATTTAACTAAAACTTTGGATTTGCAGGATTCATATAAGAGCACTTTACACTCTAACCTAAATAGCTTGATATATAAATTCAGAGGGTTAATAGCCCAGATTATTACATTGACAGATAAAAGTATTAATTTTACTACGAAACTAAAAGAAGATACTGAAGAAATAAAGATATCCAGCAGAGAAAACTCTAAAGTAATTAACGAAACATCTAAAAATATGGAAGATCAAATGCACTTAGTTAAAGAAGCAAAGGAATACACTAATGAAATTACAAATGCAGCTAAAAATGTAGCATTAAAATCTGAAACCATTAAAAAAATGGAATACGAAAACATGCAGACCATAAGCAGCAGTTATAAAAACTTTGAAATTCTAATAGACAAAATGGAACAAGTTGCTAATTCCAATATGAAAACTAATAAACAAATCAAAGATTTAGAAGAAAAAACCCATCTGATTCAAAATATTGCGGATCAGGTAAGTAAAATTAGTGAAAATACTAATCTTCTTGCACTTAATGCATCCATAGAAGCTGCAAGGGCTGGAGAAGCAGGCAAGGGGTTTGCTGTGGTAGCCGATGAGGTGAGAAAATTAGCTGAAAATTCTACTGTGCAGGCAAAGCAGATAGAAGGTATAGTTAAAGGAATAAAAGAAGAGATAATAAGTATATCTTTAAATATGGAAAATGAAATTAAGGCGTTTAATGAATATATAAGTTTTTCCACAATAACTAAGAAAAATTTAGACAAGATAAAATCTGATACTCAGGTGAGTTTCGATGCATTTTTAGAAATAGATAAAGAATTAGAAAATCAGGTGAATAAAGTTACTAAAATCGATAGTATTGTTAAAAGTGTATATGTTACTTTTGAAAGCATATCTAAGTCTACTCTAGAGATCGCTACAGCTTCTGAGGAACAATATAAAATTACTCAAGATGTTTTTGACAATTTGCTTAAATTGTCTATAATGAATAAGGATATACAAAAATACATATCCTCTTTTATAAAGAATTATAAAATAAATGAGGAAAAACAAAGATATATAGATAGTGGTATAAATGCTTTAAAAGAGATTGCTAAAAACCCAGCACTTGTTAATATGGATCGTATAAAAAGTACACCTATACTAAAAGAGGCTATAAAAAAATATCCTTATTTTGAACTAATTTGTATAATGCAAAAAGATGGCTTGAGAAAAGCTATTACTCTAGATTACACAGAGAAGGAAACCTTTGTTAATTTTTCTCATAGACCATATTTTAAAGAGGCTATACAAGGTAAAGTATTTACTTCTGATCCATATATATCCATTGATACTGATAATTATTGTATAGCTATGGCTGCACCTATTAAAAATAAAGATGGTGAAATAGTAGGAATAATAATGGCAGATTTTAAACTGTAAAAAATATTGATAAAATAAAAAAATCGTGTATTTGTGTTAGAATAATACACGATTTTTAAATGTAATTAGTTAGAAAGGTTTTATAAACATTTGAGTCCAATAGCAATTTCCATTTTTATCTTTAGCAAGGCCAACACCAATTTCGGTATAGGATGGATTTAATATATTTGCTTTATGTCCGGGAGAATTCATCCATGAATTCATTACCTCTGCGGCGGTTCTTTGACCCATGGCAATATTTTCACCTGCAGATGAAAAATGTAATCCGAAGGATTCCATCATATTAAATGGAGAACCATAGGTTGGAGACTGATGAGAAAAATAATTTTTGTCAATCATATCCTGAGACTTATATCTAGCCACTCTAGAGAGTTGCCAATTCTGTTTAAGTGGTGCAAGCCCTGATTTTGCTCTTTGTTGATTGACTAGTTTAACCACCTCAGTTTCTATGGCAATTACATCTTTAATATTCGGTATATTTAATTTTTCACCGGGATATATGAGACTTGAGTTTTTTATTTGTGGATTTGCACTTACTATTTCGCTTATACCTACCTGATATTTATTAGCGATTTTCCACATAGAGTCTCCTGGTAGAACTGTATAGATTAAAGATTCTGCAAATACTTGGGTGGTATAAAGTATAACGCATAGTGTAAAAATAATTATTCTAATTATTTTCTTTTTCAAGATAATCACCTCAAGTATAGTTTAGGGAATTTATTAATTTTTATGCTGGAAAATTCTATTGTAAAATTAATAAACCGTACAGGTGGGATAATATTCTTATTTAATTTTTTCATAGGACATCATTTCTTTTAGGATTTTAGCGTAATTTTTGGAAACTTCTGGAAAGCAACTCAACATTTTGTCAATAACAAAATCTATGTTATCATCACTAATTTTCTTTCCAATAACATTCGGTGCTAAGGTCATTTCACTATTTTCTATGGAATCGTAGATGATATTAACTATATCAGCTTGCATTACAGTGTCACTTTCGATACAGTTTTTAGAAAAATACAAATCTCCATCCAGAGCTATAAACTGTCCAAAGGTATACTCTTTGTTAGAGGACCCAGAAGCATCCTTTTCGCATTTATATTGTGTATGTTCCACATGTTTAATATCCAATATGTTCATATCTTCTTTTCTTGTCAGAACACTTCTTAGCTCTAAATCAAGCAATCTTTCTTTCATATGAGAAGAAAAAGTGTCTCCGAATTCTGAAATAAATTTTTTCATTGATATAGTTTTTTTAAGTTTATACTTATTACTATTGTTATTTGTCATATTATCTCCTTTTAAATAAAAAACTACCTATTTAAGGCTATATTAATAAAATATCAAAAATTAAGCAACCTCAACGGTATATATATATTATAACACAAAAATATATAAATATGTTTGACTCTGGACATTAAAATTGTTATAATAGTTTGGTAGTGAGAAACATGTAATATGGCCCCTTGGTCAAGTGGTCAAGACGTCGCCCTCTCACGGCGGAATCAGGGGTTCGAGTCCCCTAGGGGTCACCATAACTGATGCGACTGGTTTTACAGCGATGTATAACTGGTCGTTTTCTATTTTCCAACACTTTTCCCACATCAAAAAAGAATAATGATGTCTGTTAAGCCTTGTGCTTCACCTCCAGTGTTAGCTTTATTACATATGCACTTTAACAATTTCTACTATATTTTTAAAATATGGTTCTAAAAGAAAAGCCACAGTATGATGGCTCTAATAATAAAAAAACAAGACACAAATCAAGGTTGATGAATATAATGAATTAGCTAAAGAAATCTCTTTTATACTTGCAATGATAATTTGACATAATTAGATAAAATAAAAGGAGGATTTATATGAGTCTTAAACGTTATAAAAGAATACTAAGCGATATAATTAGCATATACTGTATCTTGAAGGAAATAGCAACTTGCTTTTCAACTAAATATTCAAAGAAATAATTTAAAGAGGGCTCTGGAGTTTTCCAGGCTCTTATTTGCTTTTGACAAAATTAATTGTTAAAATGTGTTTACATATGTTGTAAATTATAAGTAATAGTTGTATAATTGGGAAAAGTGATATATTTTGTCGGAGGCAGAAAAATGTTTGAACAAATTGAAAAACTTAGAGATAAGCTAAATAAATTAATTTTGCATAATGATGTGTTAAGTGATGATGAAATATTAAAGGTTAGTCAAGAGCTGGACAAGCTGATTAGTTTATATTATTTTGCACAAATAAATGAAGAAGGAAAATTAACATCTGCTTAGAGATAAGCCAATGTAATTAAGTTAAGATGAGAATATCAAAAAGTGGAGTATGTGGAAATACATGCCCTGCTTTTTTTTATAAGAAAGTTTAAAAAAATTTGGTGAATCTCATTATTATCGGAGGTGACGCAATGAACACAAACGCAAACAAATTTAAAAGCGGCATGCTAGCAATCATTAAAGATATGGCAAATATAATTCATCGGTTTGTACTTTCAATCAGGCCAAACTGGTAACGACAATGCAAAACTATCGGAATATAACGATAGATTCTTTAAATTAAAGCAATACTTACAAAATTTCATTTATAAATAAAGGAATATGGAAGTAGATGTAGAATATTACAAATAAAAAACATGGAAGAAATAATTGGAATAATTAGACAAGAAAAACATGATTATGCTAATCATATTAATGTAATACAAGGATTATGCACTCTAAATAAGCCCAATACAGTGGAACGAATAAAAGAATATGTATTAAAGATTTCTAATTCAATACATGCATCATTTAGATATTTAGACACAGGGAATGATTATTTGGATGGTCTCTTAGCAATTAAATATAATTATGCTATTAAAAATGGTATAGATTTTAAAATTGTAATTAATGAATCCTTTAGTTCTCTAAAAATTAGAGAAGATGAATTGATTAGCATTGTAAGTAACATTATAGATAATGCATTTGAGGCAGTTAAATCAGATTCAAATGTAAGTAATAAAGAAATATCTATAACTACTTCATTAGAAAATGATATGTTTTGCATTGAAGTTTTTGATAATGGAGACGGTATACCTTATGAAATAAAAAATAAGATATTCGATAAAGGATTTTCAACTAAAACAAATGCAAATGGATCTCATGGATATGGTTTGTTTATTACTAAAGAATTAGTTGAAAAAAATTGTGGAAGTATAGTTTTGAAAAGTGAACCGGGAAAAACTCAGTTCATATTAAAATTTCAAATATGAAGGGTAAGTAGATGGATAAACTAGTTAGTTGTATTGTAAGAAAAATTTCACAAACAAATCCTGAATTTTCAGAGTTGGATGTTAAAAAAATGGAATATGGACTGCTTTGTTTTTTTGATGAAATTACAAAGTTAATTTCATTTTATATAATATTTTACTTATTTTCACTTCAACAATATTATTTAGTTACTTTTATGTTTTTTTGCCCCGTTAGATTATTTTCAGGTGGATATCATGCAAAAACATACTGGGGATGTTTTATTATGAGCCTTCTTATATTTTTTATGATAATTGCTATTGGTAAAAATTTTATATTTGGCAATGTTGTACATATAACAATTATGTTTATTTCACTTTTGCTAATATTTATTTTTTCTCCGGTAGATAATATAAATAAGAGAATAAAAAGTAATGAACGAAGATTAAAACTCAAATATTTATCTATATTAATTACAATTACATTATGTGGCTTAACATACATATTACCGATTAAGTATTTGGCTACAGGTGTAACTTCTATTTTAGCGGCTGTACTAATGATGCTGTTTGGGAGTTTAAATAACAAATTAGAAAGTAAATACTAAATTAAATGAGATGCTTATAAATAGCATCTCTAAAAGTTAATTGCAACATGTGGGCAGACAGATTAAAAAATAAAATTCTAAGCAGATAAGGTCTGATTCCGATATTAAATTGGATTCAAACCTATTTATTTTTTGTATCGCAAAAAACTTCTGAGGATTTTACATTTCATTCACATATCCATACTTTTGATTTAAGTTTATTTGGCTGTAGTACAAGCAGCATTGTAACTAATAATTTAAAAATTCATATTATGATAATGGATAAATTTTTCATATAAATAAGTTGGGAGTTGTAATATGGAAAATCTTAAAAAAATATTTAGAGGGATATACTATTCAAGGGAGGAAGCTGTAAAATATGCTCAGAGGTATGCGTTAGTTCCAAATAAGCAATATAAATATTTTGGTGTAAATCAAAATATGGGAGGAGACTGCACTAATTTTGTTTCTCAATGCTTATATGCAGGAGGTATTCCTTTTTCCTATAATAAAAGAAATCCATGGTGGTACAATTTTAATATGAATAAAAAAGAGGTGTGTTCTCTTTCCTGGTCTGTAGCCAATTCACTTTATTGGCATCTAATTAAAAACGCAGAAAATAGAACTGCAGGTGCAAAGGGTATGGAAACCAACAATGTACTAGATTTGGAATTGGGAGATCTGATTTTTTATGAAAATAAAAAAGGTATAATATTCCACTCAACTATCATCACTGCCTTTAGAGAGGTACCATTAGTATCCCAGCACTCTGTGGAAGCATTAAATGTATCTTATATTAAACCCTATTATGTTGCTAAAACCCATCTTGTAAAGGTATATGTATAATGTATCCTATTGCAGATGGAACATTTATCCAGTCAGATCTGGTGGAAAGTTGGAGCGATAGGGAATGGCTAGATGAATTCAAATATCTAATGGAAATAAAAATGCATTATATCATTATTGGAACTTCAGAAAATACCAAGGTTGATGTGGTGGATATGTGTTTAAAAAATGCTTTAATTTGTGGATTAAAAGTTTTCATTAGTATTAATTATAATAGCAGTTGGTGGGAAAAAGGAAGCAAAGATGAAAAGTGGTTATACGAACAAATGAGGATAGGGGGAATTATTGCAGATCAATTATATAATAAATATCATCATAAATATAGAGATTCTTTTTATGGATGGTATTTTGTATATGAGGTTGACAATATGAATTTTAATACAAGAGAAAAATTCATTGTACTATCTAAAGCAATAAACATTTTATTAAGTCACATGCGCCAGAAAAAACACAGACTTCCACTGCTGATATCTCCATTTATGAATTCAGCTTATGGAAATGCAAAGACGTATGCTGATAACTGGGCTTATCTATTTACTCATTCCGAGCTTGGACAAGGAGATATATTTTGTCCTCAAGATAGTGTGGGTGGAGGCGGATTAAAAATTGACGAGGTGGAAGAATGGTTTAGCAAGTTAAGAAAGGCAGTAGATAAAAAACCCGGTTTACTTTTTTGGGCAAATACAGAAACATTTGATCATACAAACTGGTGCAGTGCTCCATTAAAACGTTTTGTGCACCAGATGAAAATTGAAAGCAGATATGTAGACAATATAATCACATTTGCTTACAGTCATTATTACAGTCCAAATAATATTGATAAAAGACTTCACGAAATATATCTAGATTATACAAAAACAGGATGCTTGGTAAAAGATAAGCCGTCGCCTCCTAAAAATATTTGTGTAAAGAGAATTGGATTAAATAAGTTCAAAATAATCTGGAATAAAGGAGAGAGCAATTTAGGAATTTTCGGTTATGAGTTATATCGAAATGGTAAGAGAATTTTCAGTACTTTTTTAGAGAGAAAATATGGAGGAAAGCCATCTGGAATAGTATACAGTTATATCGATACAGTAGTTTTAAGATGGAGTTTTTTGCCAATAGTATATGAAATTAGGAGTATAGATTTAGCTGGGAATGTTTCAGATGGTACCAGGTACCGCGTCAGTCATTTTATGCGGTTTTAAACTGGTACCAGGTACCAAGCATAGTTGCTTCATGCTGTTTAGAGATGGTACCTGGTACCATTACATTTACTTGATTTTTATATTTGCCTTAGCTGACATCCCAGGCTTGATGTCTTTACCCTGGGTATCAAAATCTATTTTTACAGGTAAATTTACAGTGGTACTGGAAGAACTGAAGGATATTTCTGTACTGTAAGGACTAATGGCAGAGGATGTGGCCAGGCCAACTTCGCTGACTTTACCACTAAAAAAAATCTCTGGAACTGCGTCTATATTAATGTTAACTGTCTGCCCAATTTTAACTTTTGTTATTTTATCTTCATTTACATTTCCTATGATTTGTACTTTAGATGTATCTATTATAGAAACTGCTGCCACTGTAGGTGCAACAGTAGCTCCCGGAATGACATTGACCTGAGCCACAACTCCATCTATGGTGGCTTTTACATTCGCATTATCAAAATTAAGCTTAGCTAAATCATAATTGGCCTGAGCTATTTTAACTTGATCTTCTGAAATTTGTATATCCTTATCTGTTGCTTTTTCAACTACTTTTGATAATTGGGTTTTTGCAACATCTAATGCTGCTTCAGCCTGATTTAACTGTATCTGAAGCTGCTGTGAATCAATAACAAACAAAATATCTCCGCTTTTGACTTTTTCTCCGGGTTTTACTTTAACATCTATTACACTACCGGATACCTTTGGTGTTACATTCAAAATATCACTGCTTATCTTTCCATCATCCATAGAGACATAGGTAGTAGTCTGTACATACCAGTATATTCCATAAAAGCCCAATCCAATTATTATAATTGTAAAAAACCATATAGTAAACTTTACAACGGGAGAAACTTTTTTATTCCTATTTTTGTCTATAGTAATCACTTCCTTTTAAATATTTATCAGGCTAAATTGCTTGGGAAAACTGACTGTTGTAGAGCTCAGCGTAAAATCCCCCTTTTCTAAGAAGTTCTTCATGATTTCCCATTTCTATTATTGTGCCTTTGTTCATAACAAGTATCATTTCTGCATCTCTTATTGTGGACAGTCTATGAGCTATAACAAAACTTGTTCTATCCTTCATGAGAGCTGTCATGGCTTTCTGTATATAAACCTCAGTTCTAGAGTCAACACTGCTTGTAGCTTCATCAAGGATTAAAATTGCAGGATCTGCAAGGATTGCTCTTGCTATAGTTAACAACTGCTTTTGACCTTGAGAAATATTTGAAGCTTCTTCATTCAATATTGTGTTATATCCTTCAGGAAGAGTTCTTATAAAATGATCCGCATGGGCTGCTTTTGCTGCTATTACTATCTCTTCTTCTGTGGCATTTGCTCTTCCATAGGCAATATTTTCTCTTATGGTACCGTTAAAGAGCCAGGTATCTTGGAGCACCATACCAAACATACTTCTAAGCGCACCACGTTTTATATTTCTAATGTCCACTCCGTCTATAGTGATTCTCCCTGCGTCCAATTCATAGAAACGCATAAGTAGATTTACAAGGGTAGTTTTTCCAGCTCCAGTTGGACCTACTATTGCTATGGTATGGCCTTGTTTCACATCAATGTTCATGTTTTCAATGAGAGATTCATCTTTCTTATAGCTGAATGAAACATCATTAAATTCCACTTCACCTTTAGAAAACTCAATAATCTTCGCATCCTCTGAATCAGGAATTTCTTCAGTTTCATCCAAAATTTGAAAAACACGCTCTGCAGAAGCTACAGTTGACTGAATTATATTTGCAATATTGGCAGTTTGGACTATTGGCTGTGTAAACTGCCTTGAATATTGGATAAATGCCTGGATGTCGCCTATTGTGATAATTTTTTTAGTTACAAATATTCCACCTACTACACAAATCAAAACATAGCCCAGGTTGCTCACAAAATTCATGAGAGGCATGATTATTCCAGATACAAACTGGGCTTTCCAGCCTGCATCAAATAGTCTTTCATTTACAGCCTTGAATTTATCGATAGATTCTCTTTCATGACCGAACACTTTAATTATTTTGTGACCTGTATACATTTCTTCAACATGTCCGTTTAATTCACCAAGTTCCTTTTGTTGTGCTGCAAAGTATTTTTGTGAGCGTTTTGCGATTGAGCTTGTGACCACACCATAAAGGGGTAGTGTCAATATGCAGATTAAAGTTAGAACAGGACTTATGGAAAGCATCATTACGATTATACCCACAATAGTGACCATGGAAGTTATTAGCTGTGTTAAACTTTGCTGAAGAGTGGTTGCTATGTTATCTACATCATTAGTAACACGGCTTAGTATTTCTCCATGAGTTCTGGAATCAAAATATTTTAATGGAAGCTTTGCTAGTTTTTTATCTACATCGGATCTAAGATCATAAACAGTTTTTTGGGCAACTCCCGCCATTATATACTGTTGTATATAACTGAAAAAGGCACTTATCAAATACAATACTATAAGCAGCAGTATTATTTTTCTAATGTAAGGAAAATCTATTGAAGGTATAGGCTTATGAAGCTTTATTGCTATATATTTGGACATAAGTCCTTCAAATAGTTTTGTAGTAATCTTACCCATAATTTTTGGACTTACTATACTGAATATTGTGCTCAATATTGCGAATATAAATACGAATATCAAGTGATATTTCCGTGGCTTTAAATATTTTAAAAGTCTTCTAAGAGTTCCTTTGAAATCCTTGGCTTTTTCCACAGGTGCTCCCATAGCTCCCATAGGCCCGCCTCTATGTCCACCCAAAGCGCCTCTTTGTTTAACATTTTTATTATTTTCGCTCATGCTAATTCCTCCTCTGAAAGCTGAGATGACACTATCTCTTGATAAACGCTGCAGGCTTTCATAAGCTCATTATGATTTCCAATTGCTGCGATAGCTCCATCATCAAGGACAATTATTCTGTCTGCATCCATAACTGTAGCTACCCTTTGCGCTATAATTAGTACAGTAGATTCCTTGGTCTCTTGTCTGAGTGCGGCTCTAAGTTTGGCATCAGTTTTAAAATCCAGCGCAGAGAAGCTGTCATCAAAAATGTAAATCTCTGGTTTTCTTACTAAAGCACGGGCTATGGAAAGTCGTTGTTTTTGGCCGCCGGATAAATTTGAACCTCCTTGAGATATAAAAGAATCAAATCCATCCTTCATATCTGAAATAAATTCAATAGCTTGAGCGGTTTCAGCAGCCTTATGAACTTCCGAGTCAGAGGCACTTTTATTCCCGTATCTTATATTATCAGAAATAGTTCCTGTAAAAAGCACAGATTTTTGAGGGACAAAACCAATTTTTGCTCTTAAGCTTTCTTGGGACACATGTCGTACATCTACGCCATCAACTAGCACACTTCCGCTTTGAATATCATAAAACCTTGGAATAAGATTAATCAAAGTTGATTTTCCTGAGCCCGTTCCTCCAATTATTGCAGTGAATTCGCCAGGCTTTACGCTGAAATTTATGTTATTTAAAGCAGGTTGTTCGGCTCCAGGATAACTGAAGGTCACATCTTTGAATTCAATATAGCCCTTTTTTGAATCTGCATCAATTAATACCTCTGGATCCATAATTTCTGGTACAATATCCAGAACCTCATTTATCCTGACAGCAGAAGCTGCAGCACGAGGAACCATAACAAACATGATTGTAACCATAACTATTGAAAACATTATCTGCATAGCATACTGAATAAATGCCATTAAATCTCCCACCTGCATTTCTCCGTTATCTATACGGATTCCACCAAACCAAATTATTGCAATAGTGGTCAAATTCATAGCCAGCATAATTATCGGCATCATAATAGCCATTATTTTATTTACTCTTATTGCATTTTCAGTGAGGTCAAAGTTGGCTTCTTCAAATCGTTCAGATTGATACTCTCCCCTGTTAAAAGCTCTTATTACCCTCATTCCAGTTAAACCTTCTCGCAGTACAAGATTAAGCTTATCTAATTTTATCTGCATGAGTTTAAAAAGAGGTATTCCCTTAGCTGCAACTATAAATATTACTATTGCAAGAAGCGGAATTGAAACAAGAAGAACCAATGTGAGACCTTTGTCCTTCGAAAGAGCCATAATTATACCGCCTATACACATAAGAGGAGCGCTGACCATCATTCGTAGTATCATAACAGTTACCTGTTGTATCTGCGTAATGTCATTAGTAGTCCTAGTTATCAATGTAGAAGTACCTAGCTTATCAAATTCATTAAGGGAATAACTTTCAACTCTCGTAAAGACTTTTTCTCTAAGAATCTGTCCAAGTCCCATGGAAGCTTTTGATGACAAAAGGCTTGCAGTTATTGAACAAATAGTTCCGCCTGCAGCAATCAAAAGCATGAATCCACCAAGCTTCATTATATATTTTGTATCACCATTTACTATGCCTGTATCAACTATGTCTGACATAAGAGTTGGAAGGTACAAGTCAGATAATGTCTGAATAAATACAAGAATTAGAACAAAAACAATATACCAGACATAGGGCTTTAAGTATCTATAAAGTTTAATCATAAATTTAATCATCTCCTGTAAAGGTATTGAAGCAAGTTCTTAATTCAGATGTGATTATTTTACAAATCTGAACTTTAGAACTGCGAATGCATGATTTACTTGGCGTTGAACTCCCACTTGAAGAGAAGCAGGTATCCCAAATCTATGATTTTGTGATATTCTCTTTCACAGAGTGCATGGAAGACTTACGCCAAGTTAGTCAGTGGTAATAAGGTTTGATACCTCATTAGTTTGCTTATTTCCTATAACTTTATTCTTCCTAAAACAGAACTTTTAGTTTTTTATGCAAAACACAAATATTATACCTGCTTTAAATTCTCAATGGAACTTCCTAAAGGTAGATATTTTGTATATTGTCATGGGAATTATTAATCATCATCTTTTCTCCTTTCAATATAATTAGTTTGGTTAACTAATTATATTGAAAGGAGAAATAAATGTCAACTAAAAAGGCTGTTAACTTTCTGTTAACAGCCTAAAGAACATTATTTATTTTTCCAGTATTTTTTTGCATTTTCTTCCATAAATTCTAACCTAGTGTAATAGTCGGGAAACTCATTTAGGTGAGCAAGAGCTATTTTAGCAGTAGTTAGAGCATTATTATCTGTTACGTTAGTACGGGGATCTCTAGAACCATGCTCTAATTCTACATCTAAGCCCATCCTGAACTGTTCTACATTGAATTTGCTCCAATCAATACCGAGCTCTTCTCCTAGTTCTTTTGCTTGTTCACTGGTAAATACCTTTTCTTCAGACATTTTATCACCCTCCGTTAAAATTCATAAATTAAGATTAGCATATATAAAACTATATCAATAAATATCACCAATAATTTCCTCAATCTTATCTATCAATTAAATTCTATATAATATAATCATAACACTTTTGGATGACTGCTCCAATAAAAATTTCAAAAATTGGTACTTGGTATCATGATGAAGCTTAAATTTAGAGGAATAAAGTTTTTTTTGTAGAATATTAACAACATATAGATACAATTATCCGAAAATTCAACAAATAATAAACAAAAAATGGGAGGTTTAAACTTGCTTTATCCTGAATACAAATATTATAAAGAATTTGATTATTTTGGAAGCCATACAGTTGAACTAAATGGACAAAGTGGAACGGTGTTCAGGCTTTGGGCTCCAAATGCAAAAGAAGTTAGAATTGTAGGAAATTTCAACAAATGGATTGGGAGTAATCATATAATGCACCATGCTGATAGAGAAGGATGCTTTTCAATTTTCATACCAAATGTTAAATTAGGTGAATTATATAAATATGAGATAATAACAAAGAATAATTTAAGACTGTATAAAAGTGATCCCTTTGCCTTCTATTCAGAATATAAGCCATATTTCGCTTCAGTAGTTGCAGATACTAATGATTATAATTGGAAGGATGAAGATTGGATTAACAGTAAAAGTTTTTCAAATATTGATAAAGGTTTGAATATATATGAGCTTCATTTAGGTTCTTGGAGGAGAAAGAATGACAACAGTTTTCTAAATTATAGAGAAATAGCTGATTTACTTTTGCCTTATATATTGGAAATGGGGTATACACATATTGAACCATTACCACTTATGGAGCATCCTAATGATGCTTCCTGGGGTTATCAGCTCACTGGATATTATTCAATAACCAGCAGGTACGGAAGCATTAATGACTTCAAATATTTTGTAGATCAGTTTCATCAAAATGGCATAGGTATAATACTGGATTGGGTTCCTGGGCATTTTTGTAAGGATGAGCATGGACTATACAAATTTGATGGTACTAATTTATATGAATACAATGACCCAAGATTAGGAGAAAAAAATGAATGGGGCACAGCAAACTTTGATTTGGGAAAAACAGAGGTGAAGAATTTTCTGATATCCAATGCCATGTTTTGGATGGAAATATATCATATAGATGGATTTAGAATTGATGCGGTTGCGAATATGCTCTACTTAAATTATGGCGCGAGAAGAAATCTGGGTATAAAAAACATAAATGGAGGAATTGAAAATATTGAAGCTGTTGAGTTTATAAAAGAGCTTAATGGAATAATTTTAGAAAACTTTCCAAAAACAATTATCGTAGCAGAGGAACCAACAGTTTGGCAAAATTCTACGAAATCAATAGAAGAGGGCGGTTTAGGCTTTAGTTATAAATGGAATATGGGATTTATCAGTGACATAACAAAATATATGGGCATGAATCCGGAGTTAAAGAAAGAAAATCATAATTTGATAACTTTTTCTTTGATGTATGCATTTTCGGAAAAGTACATTCTTTCATTGTCACATGATGAGGTGTCAATACATGACAGCTCTATGCTAAACAAAATGTTTGGGACATATGAAGAAAAATATTCAGGACTAAGGCTGCTTTATGGGTATATTATGGCTCATCCTGGAAAAAAACTACAATTTATGGGATGTGAGTTTGGGCAAATTAAAAAATGGGATTATGACAGTCAGTTGAACTGGGAACTATTAAATATTCCAATCCAAAGTAAACTAAAAAGCTATGTTAAAGATTTGAATAATATTTACAAAGAAGAGAGCGCACTTTGGGAACTGGATTATACTAATGACGGGTTTAGCTGGATTGACTGTGATAATTCCAGAGGCAGCACAGTAACATTTATAAGAAAAGGAAAAAATAAAAATAATTTCATTATAATTGCGTGTAACTTTTCTCAAAAATACTGTGAAAATTTTAAAATAATATTGCCTAAATTACCTGAGTACTGTTCTTGTAATTATAAAGAGATTATTAACAGCAACAGTGACAAATATGGAGGAGAAAATATAACAAATTCAAATAGAATAAAGATAATTAGAGAAAAATCAAAGCTAGGAGAATGTTATATAAATATAAAATTAATGCCGCTATCTATATCATTTATAAAACCTGATGTAATTTAAAAGGGGGTTCTAAAATGCATAAAAAAGAAATGGTAGCTATGATATTAGCTGGAGGACAGGGAACCAGACTTAAAGATTTAACAAAGGATATATGTAAGCCAGCCATACCTTTTGCAGGAAAATACAGAATAATTGATTTTACTTTAAGCAACTGTACACATTCTGGTATAGATACCGTGGGTATACTTACTCAGTATAAGCCTTTGAGTTTAAACACACATATAGGTATAGGAACTCCCTGGGATTTAGACAGGATGTATGGAGGGGTACATTTATTGTCCCCGTTTATGACAGAAGCAGGTGGTAACTGGTACAAAGGCACTGCTAATTCTATATATGAAAATATTGGATTTGTAGATTATTATGATCCAGAATATTTACTTATACTTTCGGGAGATCACATATATAAAATGGATTACTCAAAGATGCTTTCATTTCACAAGCAAAATAATGCAGATGCCACAATTGCGGTCATTGAAGTGCCGAAGGAGGATGTGAGCCGGTTTGGAATAATGTGCACAAATCCTGACAATTCAATTTATAAATTCGTTGAAAAACCGAAACACTCAGACAGCAGATTGGCATCCATGGGAGTGTATATATTTAATTGGAAAAAAATAAAAAAATTTCTGATAGAGGATAATTTCGACAAAGACTCAGAAAATGATTTTGGAAAAAATATTATTCCCAAAATGCTGGGGCAAAAAGAGAAGGTTTATGCCTTTCCTTTCAATGGATACTGGAAGGATGTAGGCACAATATACAGCTATTGGGATGCTAATCTTGATTTGCTGAAAGATGATTCTAAACTCAATCTTTACGAGGATGAATGGAGAATTTATTCAAAGAGTACAGCAAACCCGCCTCAATATATAGGCAGCAGTGCCAGAATAGGGAATTCTATTATATCAGATGGATGTGTAATTTTGGGGGACGTAATAAATTCAATTTTATTTCCTAATGTTTATGTTGGAAACAATACTAAAATTATGAATTCAGTTATAATGACAAATGCAAAAATTGAAGAGAATGTAATAATTGACAAGGCTGTGATTGGAAATAATACAATAATAAGAAGAAATAATGTTATAGGAAATTCAGTAGACATTGCATTGATAGGTGAAGGGCGAGAGGTAAAGGCAAATTTAGGAATGCAGGGGGTGTAAATATGCAAAAGGATTATATGGGAGTATTGACTTTAACTGAAAGCGAAATAGATATAAGAAGTTTGACTTACAACAGACCTCTTGCTTCAATACCCATAGGAGGCAGGTATAGAATAATTGATTTTACTTTATCCAATATGGTAAACTCAGGGATACAAAACATTGGTGTATTTACACAAAGTAATTCAAGATCCTTAGTTGAACATTTAGGGACGGGTAAGCCCTGGGAGTTGGATAGAAATGTTAATGGGCTTTTCGTATTTAATTTTAATGTAAGCGGCAGTCTCAATGGGGATGTTAAGATGATAAATAACAATATGGAGTATTTTAACAGAAGTAAACAAAACAACGTTATCGTATCTCCATCGTATATGATATGCAAGGTTGATTATGATGATGCAATAAAATATCATGAACAGTCAGGAAAAGATATAACTATTATATATAAGAAGGTCGAGAATGCAGAAAAGGAAATGCTTAATTGTGATGTACTTTATATAGAAAATAATTTAGTTAAAGGAATTGGGAAGAATATCGGAGGAGAAAGTGAAGCTAATATTTCAATGGAAATGTTTATATTAAAAAAAGAAAAATTAATAGAATTTATGCTCAAAGGGATGCAGCGTGGATATAACGATACTTTAAAGGATATGATATATAATTATGCAAAAATAAAAGAAATAAATACGTATGAATATAAAGGATATTTAAGATGCGTGAATTCAACTATAAATTATTATAATATTAATATGGATATGCTGAGTCCCAAGGTTTTGGAGGAGCTTTTTTACCATAACGGAAGGGTACTGACAAAAGTTAAAAATGATCCCCCTACAAAATATTCAAAGTATGCTAAGGCTTCTAATTCAATAATTTCCAATGGCTGTATTATAGACGGGAATTTAGAAAACAGCGTTCTATCCAGACAGGTAAGGGTAAAAAAAGGAGCGGTTATAAAGGAGTCTATTATACTTCAGGGTTGTGAAATAGGGGAAAATTCAACTTTGATTAATGTAATCCTTGATAAAGGGGTAATCATAAAAAAGGATTCATTTTTAAAAGGTTCAAAAGAATTTCCTATTGTGATCGAAAAAAAGAGTGTAATCAGACCTTAATATTTACATTTGGAGGTGAATTTTAATGAAAATATTATTTGCGGCTGCAGAAGTCCAGCCGTTTATAAAAACCGGAGGACTTGGAGATGTGGCTTTCGCACTGCCTAAGGCTTTAAGAGGTTTAGGGGTAGATTGCAGGGTGATTCTTCCAAAGCATCTCCAAATACCATCTGAGTTTAAAGATAAAATGAAAACAATAATGGAGTTTGAAGTAAATATTGGAATAAAAAAGGTAAATTGCAGTATAGAATACTTAGAGTATGAAAATATACCGTTTTACTTTGTTAATAACGAATTTTATTTTAATAGAAATGGAGTATATGGGCACAGTGATGATGATGAAAGATTCATTCTTTTCAGCAAGGCTGTAGCTCAATTATGCGAACTTAATAAAGATTTTGTACCGGATATCATTCACTGCAATGACTGGCATAGCGCAATAATTCCAATTATTGTAAAAGATAATAAAGATATAAAAACTGTATTTACAATTCACAATTTAAAATATCAGGGGATATTTAAAAGCGAGGTTTTGTCCGACATACTTCCTAAGGTTGAAGATGATTGGATTTCATTTATGAAATTAGGAATTATTTATTCTGACAAGGTAACTACTGTAAGCAGCACATATTCAGAAGAAATAACACATCCAGAGCTTGGGGAAGGGCTTGATGAGTATTTAAGAAACAGAGGGGATTCTTTAACAGGCATAACAAATGGTATTGATTTCGACATATATAACCCTAAAATTGATGAGGATATATATTTTAAATATAACAATAATAGTATTGATGGTAAAAAAACAAATAAGACAGCGCTTCAAAGGTATCTTGGACTTGATGTAAATGAAGATATACCTTTAATTGCAATGGTTTCAAGGATAGTACGTGAAAAGGGGTTTGATTTATTAACCCAAGTAATTGATGAACTAATGAAAATGGACATTCAACTTGTAATACTTGGAACAGGTGATAAATTTTATGAAGAAATAGTTGAAGATTATTCTTCAATTTATCATGATAAATTTTCTTCCAATGTTTTATTTTCAAATAAACTTGCAAAAAAAATATATGCGGGTTCGGATATGTTTCTAATGCCGTCTTTTTATGAACCCTGTGGACTGAGCCAATTGATTGCTCTTAGATATGGCAGTGTACCTATTGTGCGGGAAACTGGGGGCTTGAAAGATACTGTTGAAAAATTTGATGAAGAAAAAGATACAGGAACAGGCTTTAGTTTTCATGATTATGATTCCAACCAAATGATAAGAATGATTAAGTATGCTGTTTCAATATTTAAACAGAAGGAAAAGTGGGAGAGACTTGTAAAGAGAGGTATGCTTGTAGATAGCAGCTGGGCAAATTCTGCAGAGTTATATATAAACTTGTACGAATCACTCCTAAAATAAACTAATAGATGCTGTCTTCAGGAGGATAGTTTTATGGATTCAAATGCAATAACAAATGATATAAAGAAAAAATTAGCAGTTATGTTTTCGCAAGATGTGGAAGAGGCATCAATACTTCATAAATATATTGCCATAGGAAATGTAGTTAAGGATTACTGCAGTGAAAATCTTTTGGATACAAAGAGAATGTACAAAGAGAAGAATTCCAAAAGAATATTTTATTTTTCAATGGAATTTCTAATCGGTAGGTTTCTGGAAAGCAATCTTATAAATTTAGGAATAAGAGACCAATTTGCTCAAGCACTAAAAGAGCTTGATATTGATTTTAACGAAATAATTGATGTGGAATCAGACCCGGGCCTTGGAAATGGAGGACTTGGAAGGTTAGCAGCCTGTTTTCTGGATTCCATGGCGTCGCTTGGAATCTCTGGTGATGGGTGTGGGATCAGGTACCAGTACGGGCTGTTTGAGCAGAAAATAATTCACGGATATCAGGTAGAAGTGCCTGACGATTGGCTTAAAAATGGAAATGTATGGGAAACAAAAAGGATCGACAGGTCTGTACTTGTTCACTTTGGCGGGGAAGTGGAGTTAGTAGAAAGCAGAGGCAGATTAAAGCCTGTATATACCAATATGGAAACAGTAAAAGCTGTGCCATATGATATTTCAATAGTTGGCTATGAAAATAAAATAGTTAATAATTTAAGATTATGGAGTGCGGAGACAGCAGATATTGATTTTGATTTTTCCACATTTTGCAAGGGTGATTATTCAAAAGCCTTTGAAAATAAAAGTTTTGTGACTTCAATTTCTCAAGTTTTATATCCTGATGATTCAAATGACAGGGGAAAAATATTAAGATTAAAACAGGAATATTTTTTTGTGTCTGCAGGTATTCAAAGTATAGTAAACAGCTTTAAAAAGAAGAATCTGCCCTTTAGCGAATTTCATGAACACATTGCTATTCATATAAATGATACTCATCCGGCTTTCTGTATACCTGAACTTATGAGAATATTGATAGATGAAAATAATATGGAGTGGGTTGATGCCTGGGATGTAACCTTGAAAACAATGGCATATACAAATCATACAATATTGCAGGAAGCTATGGAAAAGTGGCCTGTTTCAATGTTTAAAGCTGTCACGCCCAGGATTTATATGATAATTGAAGAAATAAACAATAGGTTTTTAGATGAATTATTAGCAAAACACAGCGATTCTGGGGTTAGAATTGATGATATATCCATTATCCAAAATGGATATATTAACATGGCCTATCTGGCCATAGTAGGCAGCCATTCCATTAATGGAGTAGCAAAGGTGCATTCTGATATATTAAAACATCAGGTTCTAAATAATTTCTACAAATTGTATCCCGAAAGATTCAATAATAAAACTAACGGGATTACACACAGAAGGTGGCTGCTTAAGGCTAACTCAAAGCTTACAGCAGCTTTAAATCAATTGATAGGGGATAGTTGGATAAAAAATCCAAATGAGCTTATAAAATTAAGGGATTACGAAAATTCTACTGAAGCTTTTGAAATGCTTGCATGTGTAAAGAGAGAAAATAAGATAGATTTATCAAACTTTATATTAGATAGGTATGGCATGAAAATTAATCCTGACTCTATATTTGATGTGCAGATAAAAAGGCTCCATTCTTATAAAAGACAGCTTCTAAATGTAATGAATATAATGGATTTATATAACAGAATACTTGAAAATCCTGAACTTGACATTGTTCCAAGAACATTTATTTTTGGTGCAAAGGCGTCACCAAGTTATTTTCTTGCAAAACAGATTATTAAACTTATTAACAGTACAGCTTATAAGATAAATGGTGATAAAAGGGTGAAGGATAAGATAAAGATTGTTTTTCTTGAAAATTATGGAGTGTCTATTGCAGAAAAAGTCATTCCTGCAGCAGATGTAAGTCAGCAGATTTCCACTGCTTCTAAAGAGGCTTCGGGTACCGGAAATATGAAACTCATGATGAATGGTGCAGTTACCTTGGCAACCTTAGATGGAGCAAATATAGAGATTTATGATGCAGTGGGAGAAGACAACATTGTTTTGTTTGGCTTAACCGTTAAGGAAGTGCTGGATTATAATAAAAACAAGAACTATAGCTCTAGAGAAATATTTATGAATGATATGAGGATTCAAAAAATAATAAATCAGTGGACCAATGGATTTTTGAATGTTTCAGACAGTGAATTTAATGATATATGTAATTACCTTTTTTCGGACAATGATGAGTTCTTTGTATTCAAGGATTTTTCATCTTATGTAGATGCTCAAAATAAAATAGACAAACTATATAGAAATAAAAGGAAATGGCAGAAGATGAGCCTAATAAATATAGCATGTTCAGGCATGTTTTGCAGCGACAACACCATAAAAAATTATGCAAGAGATATTTGGAATGTGGTACCTGGTACCAGCGGAAACCGTTGAAAATACAGCGGCTTGACACCGGTATTAAAGTGTGGATGAAATAAAAAGCTTTTATCAACACTTTATTCAAACATACTTTAAGGTATCAGAATATAATATATTTCCTTGGCAACTTATAAAACAATGAAGACTCTAGATGTCCTTGCAGACTCAGAGTCTTCATTGTCATTACTAAACTCTTTTCATAAAGTAAATTATTGAAGCTATTATAATTATTAATAGCAGTGGACCACCAAATATAAATTTAAAAACCAGTGCAAAAATTGAAAATATCAAGCCTATTACAGAAACTACTATAAAGAAAGGCAGTGCGACTACTCCCATAATAAGAGCAGCAAATATAGCAATTGCAACGCAGCATAGAATAAATCCAGCTAAAATAGTAAACATTTTTATTCCTCCAAACATAATTATTAAAAACACTTAATATAGTATAGTATACTACTTAATAATAAAATTACAAATTTTAAAAATGTGTTATATACTTTAATTATATCTGATTATCTTATTATATCTACATATTTTGAACTGTAGCTTAAAATTTGATATAATTATAAAAAGAAAATTTATATCTGGAGGGTTGATTATGAAATTTGATCCTTTATATAATCCATATAAATCTCAAAGGAATGTTGCTTTTGGAAGAAGGGGGATGGTGGCAACATCCCAGCCATTTGCAGCAGAAGCAGGGTTTGAAATATTAAAAAAAGGCGGGAATGCAGTAGATGCTGCGGTAGCTGCAGCAGCAACATTAACAGTTTGTGAGCCTACTTCAAATGGTGTTGGAGGGGATGCTTTTGCAATCGTGTGGTGGAAGAACAAATTGTATGGCCTAAATTCAAGCGGCACATCTCCTAAGGAAATATCCATTGAAAAGCTGAAGAGCTTAAATTTTAATGGTATACCTGAATTTGGATGGGAGACTGTCAATGTGCCAGGAATTCCTGGTGCTTGGGCCAGCTTGTCGGGAAAATTTGGGAAACTGCCTTTTAACAAGCTTTTAGAACCAGCAGTAGCTTACGCGGAAGAGGGATTTCCTATAACCCCTGTGCTTGGATACTACTGGAAACAAGAATACAAAAGAATGCTTAAAAATTTAAATGGAGAAAAATATAAACATTGGTTTGAAACTTTTGCACCAAAAGGAAGGGCGCCTGAAATAGGCGAGATTGTAAAGTACAAATATCTTGCAAAAACATTAAAAATTATCGCAGAAACAAAAGCTGAAGCATTTTATAGAGGCGAAATTTCTGAGAAAATAGATTTCTTTTCAAGAAACACCGGAGGATATATAAGGAAGGAGGATTTGGAAAATTATCATCCTGAGTGGGTGGAACCTATAAGCATAAATTACAGAGGATATGATGTTTTTGAAATACCTCCAAATGGACAAGGAATAACTGCACTTATGGCATTAAATATTTTAAAGGGCTTTGATTTTAGTGAAAGCAGTAAAATAGATATTCTTCATAAGCAAATTGAAGCGATAAAATTATCCTTCGAAGATTCGCTTAAATATGTAACGGATATAAATAAGATGAATATTACTGTAAGTGACCTATTATCCGATGCTTATGCGGAAGAAAGAAGAAAGAAAATAGGTAAAACTGCTTATATGCCTGGACAGGTGAAACATAATGACGGTGGGACAGTTTATCTTGCAACAGCGGATAGCGAAGGGAATATGGTGTCATATATACAGAGTAATTATATTGGATTTGGGTCAGGTCTGGTAGTACCTGGTACCGATATTTCTCTACATAGCAGAGGACGAAATTTCTCTTTCGACCCTAAGCACGTAAATGCATTGGAACCTAATAAAAAACCTTATCATACTATAATTCCGGGATTTTTGATGAAGGATAATAAACCTATTGGCCCTTTTGGAATCATGGGAGGTTTTATGCAGCCTCAAGCTCATGTGCAGGTGATAATGAATTGTCTCGATTTCAACTTGAATCCTCAGGCAGCCATAGATGCTCCAAGGTGGATATGGATGCAGGATAAAGATGTAAGGATTGAAAAAAATTTTGATCAAAATTTTGCAAGAACTTTGGAGGAAAAATCACATAATATTGAATACGAACATGATGCGTTATTATTTGGAAGAGGGCAAATAATTTGGAGAGATGAGAATGGAACGCTAATTGGTGGTACTGATTCCAGAACGGACGGAACCATTTATAGCTGGTAGCAAAATTTTATAATATAAAAGCCTGTCCCACTTTGAAATTATGGGACAGGCTTTTAATAATCTTATTTATTCAGCTAGGAAAAATTCATCCTCGTCGCTATAAGGGATTTCTTTTTTACCAAGAACACTTATTACAATCCCTGTAACTTTACCGCAAATGAATGCAACGCATACTGTGGCAACAATACCAAGCAGCTGAACACCTGCATTTCCTGTGATAAATATTGCTACTATTCCACCAAGTATTCCAGGCATACCGTGCAGGTTGTTTATACCGCAGGTATCAGAGCCTTTTATAAGTTTTTCAAGTTTTGGAGCAATTATGCTGTAGCCAATAACACTTAATGCACCGGCTGCAAGTCCTATTAACAGCGCATAGCCTGGTGTAGTCATATCGCAGGTAGAACCAATGGCAACTCCTCCAGCTAAGGCCGCATTAGCAATATCTTCTATTTCTATTTTACCTCTTATAATTTTGCTAAATACATATGTTGCAAAAGTTGCTCCACACAAAGCAAAAATTGTATTTATTGCAGTTAAAACCACTCTTTCAGGGGCAACTATTGCACTGGTAAATGATGGCCAGAACAACCACAATATCATGCTTCCCAAAAGACAGAATTGGTTAGTTACTGCATTATTTTCACAAACAGGATCATCTTTGAATTTATAGAGAGTGTTTGCTATTACTCCCAAACCGAAATAAGCTCCAAAAGCATGAATTACTATGGAACCTCCTGTATCTAAAAATCCTTTAAATAGGCCACTTTCAAGAATAAGCCATTCATTAAATATGTATGCAGGAACAAATAAAAGTCCCATAGCAACGTACTGATCCATTTTAAGTCTTCCAAGAGGTGCACCAATTGCTATAAGCAAACTTGCCGCAGCAAATTCTGCAAACAAAAGAGTATCTATGTTTATTGTTGCTTTTGCAAAACCCTCTCCACCAAAGCTTTTGATGATAACATACATAGGGATTGCTATACTAACTACTAAGAAGGTTGCGGTTATTGAACTGTATCCGTGATTTCTAACGAAAACCATTAGAAAACCAAAACCTACAAGAAGCATAGCTAAGATATGAATGGAACGCTCATATTTCATAGTGTCATATATTGTGCTAAACTGTGAAGTAAGTCCTGCAGATTGGGAACTTTCAGCATTAATAGCCGATATTCCTGTGGCCACATTGTGATTTAATGATGGAACTAACACAAGTGCAGCACAAATGAAAATTAGTAAGAACAATAATAGCAGGTTTTTGTTTACTGGTGATGACTGCACTTTTTTTGACTGTTTTTTCTCTACATACTCAGTCATTTAATACCCCTCCTAAAGCTGTTTGTTTATAAACAAACAATCTAAAATAAATATAATGTGCCAAGCTTGTCCTACATGTGACATTTATGGCACACAAGATTAATGATAACATTGAAACGTTTACAAATAAAGCCTTATATTTTTTAACATCCTATGTAAATAGTCAAAAAATAGACAAATAGCTAAGTTGTCTTAGCTATTCATAAGATTTCATATTAATTTAATATTGATTGATCTCACCCTTGTAAATTCTCATTCTACTAATTTTAATATTGAACTCTTTTTCTAATTTATTTATAACAGACACTTCTTTTTCAGTTACTATTGATATGCAAGTGCCAGTATTTCCAAACCGTCCTGTTCTTCCTGCTCTATGGAGATATTCCTTATGATCTTCAGGTAAATCTAAATTAAATATGGTTGAAACGTCTGTAATATCAAGACCTCGGGCTGCTAAATCCGAGGCAACCAAAAGTTCATATTTTCCGCATCTAAAGCCTTCCAAAGCACTTTTTCTATCTTCTTTTGAAGCATTTCCAAATATGCTGAAAGCATTAATATGGTGGTATTGCAGCTTTGCTGTGATGATTTGAATTTCATCACTTTTATTAATGAAAATTATGGCTTTTTTCGGTTTTATTGATGCAATAAGTTTTCTTAGTAATTCAGTTTTATCTCTTTGTTCCGATAAGAAATATATATGCTCTATATTTTCATTAACTGTTTTATTTTCTTTAATTTTAATAATTTCAGGATTGTTCATAAATTCCTTTGCTGTCGCAATTATTTTTTCGCTTATTGTAGCTGAAAATACCATAAGCTGCCTGTCCCTCATAGTAGTTTTTATGATTGCTTTTATTCCAGATAGATTTTTTTCATCGAGGAGCTTATCTCCCTCATCTAAAACTATGGTTTTAATAGTATGGGCACTTATTTTTTTCATTTTGATAAGTTCAAATATTCTTCCAGAAGAGCCTACAATTATATGGGGTTTTTCTCTAAGTTTTTCAATTTGTCTTTTAATATTAACTTCACCAATTATTGGAATTGAGGTGACAGGGATTCCAGAGTTTTCTGATAAAGTTCTAATTTGCTTATCTATCTGCATAGCTAACTCGTGGGTAGGGACTAAAATTATTGCCTGCATCTCTCTTTTTTCAATGGATATTTTGGAAAAAAGAGGAAGAAGATAAGCTAGTGTTTTGCCGCTGCCCGTCTGAGACTGACCAATAATATCTCTATTTGTTAAGGACCAAGGAATAGAATTGCTTTGTATTTCTGTAGGGTTTGTTATGTTGACTTTTTTTAATGCATTCACAAGGTTTTGACTTAGTCCTAATTCATCAAATGTATTATCCATGAATTATCTCCTTTTGTATTTTATAGTATAAAACTTATATAATTTTATACTTAGCATTTTCCAATGTCAATTAAATTATGATTCAATGTAGAAAATTGTCTAAAATTGCTGTAAAATAAAATTAATATAAAGTTTACATTGTTTAACCTTATGAAAGGAGCAATTATTTGTCTAAGAAGTATTTAACTAATAAAAGATTAGGCTTGTTTTTATTTGTATTTGTAACTTTTGCAATTTTCATTTTTGGTATTTATCATATAACTAACATAGATAAACAAAAAAAAATTAAAGGCAATTATAATAAAATAAGTGTGGTCATGGATGATAATTATCCTCCATATATATTTAAAGACAGCAGCGGTAAACTTCAAGGAATTTTGGTAGATCAGTGGAAACTTTGGCAGAGAAAAACCGGAATAGAAGTTGAATTGTTTGCAGTGGATTGGAATAAAGCACTTTCAGATATGAGTCAAGGAAAATATGATATCATAGATACCATATTTATTAACGATGAAAGAAAACAAATTTATGATTTCTCAAGCTCCTATACAGATATTGATGTTTCTATATTTTATAATAAAGATATTTCGGGAATAGTTGATGCTGAGTCTCTAAAAGGTTTTACAGTTGGAGTGAAAAAAGAAGATTATTGTGTTAATTATTTAAAGAAAAAAGGTATTACTGGCTTAATAGAATATGATAGCTATGAATCCATAATCAAAGATGCAAAAGACAAGAAAATCATGGTTTTTGTAATGGATAAACCTCCCGCCCTTTATTTTTTGTATAAGTATAATATAAATAAAGATTTTAATTATTCTAATCCTTTATATAAAGGGCAATTTCATAGAGCGGTAATAAAAGGGAATAGTGAACTTTTAAGTACAGTAGAATCAGGCTTTTCTCTTATCTCAAAGAGTGAGTACAGGTCAATTGATAATAAATGGTTTGGAGTAACTAATTTGTATTTTAAATATTCATCTTATTTTTTATTTGGAATCGTTGTTATCTTTTTAATTTTAGTTGTTTTAGTGGTAATTAACAGATTTTTAAAAAGTAAGATAAATGAAAAGACATCTCAATTAGCCATTAGTGAAAAGAAGTACATGGAATTGTTCTTGAATTTAAATGTAGGGGTAGCAATATATTCTGAAAATGGAGATATAATGCTGTGTAATAATCTGTATAGAGAACTTTTTGATATTGGAAAAGAAGAAGAACTTATCGGAAATCATTTGGATAAAGTCTGTAAATACCTTATTAATCCGGATGGGAGCAAAGCGGAGTATAAGGATTTGAATGTAAATAAAGTTTTCAAGACTAAAATGCCGGTGCATGATTTTACATTAGGTATAAAAATGAAATCTGATAAAGATATCGTTTGGGTTAAAGGAGATTGTATTCCGGAATTTAATAAGAATGGAGAAATTGACTCAGTAATACTAACATTAGTAAACATCACTGAAAGAATTGAGTCATCAGATTTATTAAAACAAAGTGAAAATAAAACAAAAGCAATCATTAAAGCCATACCGGATTTGTTTTTTGTGATAAATTATGAAGGAATTTTTTTGGATTATTTATCTGAAGATAATGATGAAAAGCTATATACCCCTAAGGAATATTTTATTAATAAATCTGTACAGAATGTATTTAGCGAAGAAATAGGCAATCTATTTCATGATGCTATAAATAGGGTTAAAGAAACAGGAAAGCTGGAAGTGGTTGAATATCCGTTATATTTAAATGGTGAAGTGAATTACTTTGAAGCAAGACTTGTAATTTGTGATGAAGGACGGATTTTAACCTTGGTAAGGGATATTACCGAAAGAATAAATGCTGAAAAAAGAATTTTTGAAATGAACATGCTTGATGTTTCAACGGAATTATACAGTAGAAACTATTTTGAGGAAAAGCTTTTGATGTTTAAGGAACAGAATACACCTAATATTGGAATTATCATTTGTGACATAGATGGGCTTAAATTGATAAACGATACTTTAGGACACGCCGAAGGAGATAATTTAATAAGAAGTGCTGCATATATTTTGAAAAAATGCTGTAAAGAAGGTGACATTATTGCAAGAATCGGTGGTGATGAGTTTGCGATTATAGTATCAGATACAACTGAGTCAGAATTAGATATTTATAAAAATAAAATAATTAATACTACAGGAGAGTTAAATATATTAGAGCCAGTAATTCCTGTTAGCATGTCAGTGGGTTATGCTGTTTCAAAAGTGAATGACGATTTGAATATGGTATTTAAGGAAGCTGACAGTTATATGTACCGCGAAAAACTGCATCATCATCAAAGCAAAAGAAGCAAGAACATTGAGATATTGAGCAAAATGCTGGAAGCAAGAGACTTTATAACAGAAGGTCATGGAGAGAGAATGCAGGATTTGTCAATTGAATTATCCAAGGCTATAGGCATGTCTGATTCTGATATTAAGGATATAACTTTATTTGCACAATTCCATGATATTGGTAAAGTAGGAATTCCTGATGCAATTCTTTTTAAACCTGGAATATTGGATGATACAGAACTATCAAACATGCAAATGCATACCGAAATAGGATATAGAATAGCACAATCTTCTCCGGATTTAATTCACATTTCAGATTGGATATTAAAGCATCATGAGAGATGGGACGGAAAGGGTTACCCTTATGGATTAAAAGGCGAGGAAATACCTGTTCAGTGTAGAATTTTAGCCATAGTAGATGCTTATGATGCCATGACAAATGACAGGCCATATAGAAAAGCAATGCAAAAGGAAATGGCGTTAGAAGAAATAAGACGATGTATAGGAACTCAATTTGATCCATATTTAGCTAAAAAATTTATAGAGTTAATTTAAGTGCTTTTGTGGTACCAGGTACCAAAGGTATTTTGCACCATGATGTGTTTTGTGATAGAATATGTATATTATATTTACAGGAGATATTGATATGGATTTTAAACTTATCGCTACTGCAACTTTTGGACTTGAAAAAGTGGTAGCCAATGAACTAAAGGAATTGGGCTACGACAATTTAATTGTTGAAAATGGAAAGGTTACTTTTGAAGGTGACGAATTGGATATAGTTACATGCAATATGTGGCTTAGAACTGCGGACAGAGTGTTAATAAAACTGGCTGAATTTAAAGCGGAGAGCTTTGAAGAACTTTTTCAGGGCACAAAAGCCGTAGAGTTCGGCGACCTTATTCCAATAAACGGTTTTATGCATGTGGTGGGAAAATCCATCAAATCAAAGCTTCACAGTGTACCGGATGTTCAGTCTATAGTAAAAAAAGCGGTTGTTGAATCAATGAAAAGGAAATACAGAAGAGAATTATACCCTGAGGATGGTGCTGAATTTAAAATAGAGGTTGCTATATTAAAAGATATTGTAACACTTACATTGGATACCTCAGGTCCGGGTCTTCATAAGAGGGGATATAGACAATTAGCAGGAGAAGCTCCATTGAAGGAGACTTTAGCTGCCGCATTAGTTATACTCAGCAACTGGGATGCGGAGGTTTTACTTGCGGACCCTTTCTGCGGTTCGGGGACCATTGCAATTGAAGCAGCAATGATAGGAAGGAATATTGCACCTGGTTTAAACAGAAATTTTGTATCGGAGCAATGGGAATTCATTCCCAGCGAGTTATGGGAAGATATTAGAAAACACGCAAGAAATTCAGTAAATAATAAGGATTTCAGGATTTTAGCATCTGATATAAACGGGTCAGTGCTTCAAACTGCGAAGGAAAATGCAAAGAAAGCGGGGGTTTCAGACAATATTGCCTTTCAAAAGCTGGATGTTAAAGATTTTTCAAATAGAAAAAAGTGTGGGTATATAATAACAAATCCTCCTTATGGTGAGAGAATGGGAGAACTGAAAGAGGCAGAAGAATTATATGAAACCATGGGCAGGGTATTTGGAAGCTTAGATAACTTCGGATACTTTGTAATAACATCTCATCCTGATTTTGAAAAATGCTTCGGAAGAAAAGCAGATAAAAATAGAAAACTTTATAATGGCAGGTTGAAATGCTATTATTATCAATATTTTATAAAAAAATAATGTAAAATACCCCTAGGTTCCAATTGAAACCAGGGGTATTTTGTTTACTAAGCACTGAGGTTTATACTATTATGTCAACATTCAAGGAATTTAATGTTTCTATTACAAATTCTCTGTTAGATTTTGTATCCTTTATAAGGAATTCTATGTCTTCTTCATTTGCTTTGGTTGCACCAACATGGTGTACAGCATTTTTAATATATGATTTCTTTAACTTTTCCATGTCAGCATACCTTGCAGTTATTAATGATGGATGATCAGGTAATATGATGTCTAGTCCTGGAATTTCCTCATCCGGATTTCCAAATTTAACTTCTATGCAATTATGCTTAGCAAAAGCAAGCTGAGGAAGAGGATGTTTTCCTGCTCCTGTATATTCTGTTTCCTGAACAACAATGATTTGGTCTTCATCTAATTCTCTTGCTAAGGCAAAAGCCGCAGTTAAGGAAGTATTTCCTGCAGGGCCTCTTTCCATTCCCTCAAGATTAGACAATACCTCTGTCATATAGAATACTTCTCCCTGTTTAACTGTTAAAAATGCATCCATATATCTTAGAGTTCTTGCTGCACTTCTTGGAACATCTGCATGGTCAGGATTTGTTGCATAAGGCATCCCAAAACCTGTATGTCCTGTTGTGAAGGATTTTTTATTAAAGTCATTATCAGAAGCCATGTGAAGTCCTTTTAAATCAACACTTGCACCGTAGATCTTCGTATTTAGTGCTCCTGCCTTTATAAGCCCTCTTGCAGTACCAGTTAAGTTTCCTCCACCTGCCTGAGTTGCTATAACATAGTCAGGATCACGCCCAAGCATTTCTCTGCATTGCATTGCTATTTCATAGCCTAGAGTTTCTACTCCTGCTATTCCAAATGTTGAATATAGAGAAGCATTAAAATATCCAGTATCCTCAAGAACTCTCAAAAATGTATAGAAAAGTTCAGGGCCTACTGAAAGCTGAATAACTTCGGCTCCAAGACATTCGCACTTTCTCTGTTTTTCAAGAATCTCAGGCTGTCCTACTTTTCTTGAATCAAAACATTCCTGTACTATAATGCAGTCAAGATTTCTCATTGCTGCCTGAGATGCCACAGCAGCACCGTAATTTCCGCTGGTAGCTGCCGCTATTCCCTTGTATCCTAATTTTTTAGCTTGAAATACAGAAATTGCTGCTCTTCTGTCTTTAAAGCTCCCAGAAGGATTACACTGCTCATCTTTAACGAATATCCTTGCGCCTTTACCCTTAGGAGATGTTTTTCTAACAAGTTCAGTAATATTTTTAAGTTCAAGCAGTGGTGTGTTTCCTACTCCAACCTCTCTTTGAATTTCAATAATATCCTCCAATGAATAACCTGTATCACTCATCATTCTTTCATAATCAAAAGCAATCCCGCCAGTTTCATAAACTGAATAATCAATACCTGTTGCATTTTTTATTATTTCACTGTTTCTTGCACTTACTGCAGCATAGCTATTGTCTCTATTCATTATTTTTCCTCTCCTCTCACAATTTTTTTAACCTGAAGACCTATTTTCAATAGTTCAGGAACGTATTCATCACCAAATCCATATTTGTATACAGGATTTACATCCACTAAAGTTCCTGAAACTTTTCTGCCTGTTATAGTAGTTATCTCTGCAGTATCGCCCATATTTGAATCTTCATTAAGGAATCCCTTAACCCATAATTCCAGAGGAACTTTTTTTGTATCATCCGGGATTTTAGCTGTTCTTTCCTCAGGTTTTAATACTATTTCATGAACTTGAACCCACTGACCTTTTTTAACGCTTGTACTCATTATTAACACCTCGCATATTTTTTTACTAAATAGTAACGATATAATAAAGAGCAATATTTATGCCAAGCTATTCTGGATAAAAAAACACATGAAAACCTAAGATTAACATGTGCTCTTTATTTCCATGTGGAAATAAATTTCCTACTATAATGGGAAATAAATTTCCATGTAACAATTATATTCAATGTTTGAGGTTGTACTCCACTACTTTATTGAATAACTGTCTTCTGCTGATTCCCAACAATTTGGAAGCCTCAGTCAAGTTACCATTACATTTGTTAAGAACTTCTTTTATGTAGCGAGATTCAAAATCCTTTTTATAGCATCTTAAAGTTTGTATTTTTTCTTCACTTTTGGTTATATGGCTTTTCTCATTCTTATCATCGTAATTTTCCGTATTGTATTCCGGAAGATCTCTTGAATTGATATGGCCATTTTCAGATAAAACCACAAGTCTTTCTATAATATTTCTAAGTTCTCGAATGTTTCCAGGGTATTTGTACATCAAAAGGAAATCCATAACTTTTTCATCTATATTTATAATTTTCTTTTTCTGTTCTATTTCACATTTTCTAAAGAAGAAATCAATAAGGTTTGGGAGATCTTCTTTTCTTTCCCTAAGGGGAGGTATTTCAACTATTATTGTATTTATCCTATAAAATAAATCTTCCCTGAACAAACCATTTTTTATTGCACTTAGTATATCTCTATTTGTAGCGGAAACGAGTCTGAGATTGATACTTATTGGTTTATTGCTTCCTATTCGTTCTATAGTTCTTGTTTCTAATACCCTCAAAAGTTTAGTTTGAACACTAACAGGTATTTCACCTATTTCATCCAAAAATAGAGTGCCTTCATTTGCCTCCTGAAATTTTCCTATTCTACGGTCATTTGCACCAGTAAAAGATCCCTTTTCATGACCAAATAGCTCAGATTCCACGAGGTTTTCGGAAAGGGTCTGACAGTTAACAGCGACAAAATGTCCGCTCCTTCTGCTGCTTCTTTGATGAATATATCTAGCCATTACCTCTTTTCCAACCCCAGATTCTCCTGTAATAAAAATACTAGTATTGCTTTCTGCAGCTTTATCAATTATATTCATTACATTTTGAAACTTTTTACTTTCAGTATTGAGCAGGTATGTAGTTTTATTTTGTTCATGTCTGAGTATTTTATTTTCAATCTGCAGTTCATGAAACCTTTTTAACTTGTCAATTTCAATAATGAGTTCCTCTGGATCGTGACTTTTTATAAAATAGCTGAAAGCTCCTTTTTTTATGGCACTTACCGCATTTTCAATAGTGCCGTAGCCTGTGACTATTATAACTTCGGTATCAGTGAACTGCCTTTTAATATTTTCAAGCAGCTCTAATCCATCCATTCCTTCCATAATTAAATCAGTAAGCACAAGATTAAAATTTTCATGTTTTAATTTCCTAAGAGCTTCTTTTCCAGAAGAAACAGATTGGGAATAATATCCTTTATCATCAAGTATCATTTTGAATACATCTTGATATTGGATTTCATCATCCACTATCAAGATTTTAAAATTTTCTACAAGTGTCAAATTAATCATCTCCTATAGGAAGTATAAGTTTAAATGTGGTTCCTTTATTTACCTCACTTATAACTATAATTTCTCCTCCGAATTTTTGAACTTCATTGTAGGCAATATAAAGACCAAGTCCAGTGCCTTTCCCTGGTGCTTTTGTGGTAAAAAAAGGATGAAAAATATTATCAAGGTCTTTTTCAGTAATGCCAACTCCAGTATCGGTTAATAGAAAGTGAAGTTTATCTTCATGTTTGCTACATTCTATTTTAAGAAGTCCGCCTTGCAGCATGGCATCAATAGAATTTGATATCAGATTAATTAAAATGTGCTTTAGAGACTCCTGATTAATATTGCACACGATGTTGTCCTCGCATTCCAAAACCAATTTAATATTCTGCTTATCTAAAACTTTACTCTCCAAGTTCAAAATATTTTGAATACATTCCTTAATATATACCTTTTCTTTTACATTGCTGGATATTCTTGAAAAGTTAAGAAGATTGTTAATTATATTGCTTGCTCTGTCCACTGAATTTTCAATTATATTAATTGATTTTAGAGCCTTTTTATTTTCTGATTCCAACTGCTTTTTTAAAACATATACGTAGTTTCTTATAAGGCCAAGGGGGTTCCTTATTTCATGTGCAACTCCTGCTGCCAGCTGGCCTACTGCAGCCATTTTATCGGATTGAAGCAGTCTTTTTTCGTTAATTTTAAGCTCTGTGATGTCCTTGATAGCAAGCAGTACTTTAATAGTCCTTTTATTTTTATCCACTAGAGGAAAAGTACCGATTTCAAATAGTTTATCTGATAAATTTATTTCTCCGTTTTTTTCTACTCCAAATAAAAATGTATCCTCAATGAGAGCTTTAATGGGTTCATTAAATAGTATATCTGGAAAATCTAAACAATTCATCTCATTAACGATTTCCTTGCTTATTTTAATATAATTGCAAAATGCTCTGTTAGCATTCAAGATATGAAAATTTCTGTCAACAACCACCATGAAGTACGTAACACCATCAAAAATTGTTTCAAGATCATTTTTACTTACAAATAACTCCTCGGTTTGCCGTTTAACTTCTTGTTTTAATCTTTCATTCCAATAGTAAAGAATATATAAAATCAAAATGAACAAGAAAAATCCAAGCCACATATAAATTAATATCTTGCTTGATATTTCATCCTTTGAAATGGGTGTAGAAATACCGAACCATTTCTGCTGTATCTTCTCTGCAACCTTTTTCTTTTTTATGCTTAGCACGCCTTTGTTTATGATATTGAGAAGCTTTGCCTCAGATTTTGGGATTGCAAGCACTACTCCTTTTTCATAAAGAGGCTTATCTATTATATTTGTATTATCCTTAAATTTTAAAGCATCTATGAAGTAACTTATTACAGGTTCGTCTCCAACTACACAATCTACCTTTCCGTCCATTAATAGTCTAATAGCATGCTCCACATCATCTGTTTTATAAAAGTTTACATCAGCTACATTTGAACTTAAATATTCCACTGCATAATCTCCATTTACCAGTGCCACTTTTTTATTTTTCAAATCCATATAAGATTTAATATTTGTGTTATTGGATGGGACAAGTATAATACCCCTTATATTGTATATTGGGTCAGAAAATAAATAATCTTTACTTCTTTCTAAGCTTGGGAATATATCAAAAATATCTATTTGTCCATTTTTAAGGCTCACCAATGCATCTTTAAAAACCTGAGGTTTAAATTTAATTTCTACTCCAATTTCTATGGACAATGCTTGTATAAGATCTACTGAGACACCTTTATATTGGTCTGTTTCACTATCTACATATCTAAGAGGTGGAGAATTCTGGTCTGCCCCATATATTATGGGACCATGATTGCTAAGCCATTGTTTTTCATCATAGGACAATGCTTGAGATTTAAAGAAATATTGGACAATATTAATATTATATTGGTTTACAATAAGCTTGTTAGTAAATATAATCAAAAATAAAACTATAAATATTATTATAAAAAAATTCTTTTTTTTCATATAAACCTCTTTAAGTTAGTTTTAGTCAGTTCAATTATATACTTGTTTACACGCAATTTCCATACCAATATAAAACACAAAATGCCCAAGACCAATTAAAGTCTTCGGGCAAAATGTAATAATATATTTGAGTGATATTGTAGAATGCATATTAAATTGTAGCAAAGAATTATTGTAACATGTATAATTGAAAATGTTATACATTAATTAATGCCAATAAGCTACTATGTAAATAGTAAAACATAGATATGACAGCTGAATGGCAACTTTATGAAGAAAATGTAAATAAGTGGTTAGCTATGATAAATCAAACTAAACGTTAAAAGAAGGAGTGATATTTTGAATAATTTCAAATTTAGTGACTTTGCCATTGGTGATGATATCTTAAATGCTATAGATAAGCTTGGTTTTAAAAATCCATCTAAGGTTCAGCAGGAGGTTATTCCACTTGCGCTTAAAGGCAGGGATTTGATTGTAAAATCTCAAACCGGAAGCGGAAAAACTGCAGCTTTTGGGATACCTATTTGCGAGAAGATCAATATTGAAGAGAGAAAGCCTCAGGTGCTTATTTTGACTCCCACAAGAGAGTTGTGTGTTCAAGTTAAGGAGGATATAAGCAATCTGGGTAGATTGAAAAGAATTAAATGTGCGGCGATTTTCGGAAAACAGCCTTATGAAGCTCAGGTTAGAGCATTAAAGCAGAGAACGCATATTATTGTAGGAACACCTGGAAGGACATTGGACCACCTGGAAAGAGGGAGCGTTGATTTTACAGGAATTAAGTACTTTATAATTGATGAAGCGGATGAGATGCTTAAGCTTGGCTTTATTGAGCAGGTAGAAGCCATAATAAACAAAATTAACATTAATAGAATTACCATGCTTTTTTCAGCCACAATACCTCAAGTGATAGGAAACATATGTAATAAATACATGATTGATCCTTTGATTTTGGAAATAGATTCTTCTAAAATCACTGCAGACAATATAACACACGTTTATTATGAAATTGATGAAACTAAAAAATATGATCTGCTTCTAAAAATACTCTACTTTGAAAATCCTAAAAGTGGTATTATATTTTGCAGTACAAAGGAAAGGGTTGGGAATATAACCTCAAGGTTAAAAAAGCAGCACATTCCCTGCGAAGCTCTACATGGAGGAATGCTGCAAAATGACAGGCTTAGTACAATAGATAGGTTTAGGAGAGGAGAATTCATGTTTCTTGTAACCACAGATGTGGCAGCCAGAGGAATTGATATTGAAAATATTACTCACATTATTAATTATGATGTACCTATGGAAAAAGAAAGGTACGTGCATAGAATAGGCCGAACGGCAAGAGCGGGAGAAAATGGCATGGCTGTAACATTTGTAAGTAAAAATGAAGCAAAATTCTTTAGTGCTGTGGAAGAATATATAGGATTCAAAATAGATAAAGTAGAAATTCCAACAGAAGAAGCTGTTATGATTTCAAAAGAAGCTTTTTTAAATAGTATAAACTCAAAACCAAAGTTAAAAAAATCTAAAAGTGCTGAACTTAATAAAAGCATTACAAAAATATATATAGGTGCAGGTAAAAAGAAAAAAATTAGACCAGTAGACATCGTAGGCACCATAACCAGTATTGAAGGCATCAGCCCTGAGGACATTGGAATTATCGACATTCAAGAAAATTTCTCCTATGTTGATATTCTAAATAAAAAAGGGTTAATTGTTATAGATGCGCTTAAGCATAAAACTTTAAAAGGAAAAACTGTTAGAGTGCAAAAAGCGGAAAAGTAGAATAACATAACAGGGAGTCAGCCCCTGCAAACGGAGGAATCAAAATGAGTGAAATTTCAGGAAAAGGATGCGACATTCTAGTGCCTTTTAGTGAGAGAAAATCACTGGAGGAAATTGAACATAGCATTACAAAAAAATACAGAAAAAAAATATGGGCTAAATTCGTTAAGGCAATAAATGACTTTAAGCTGGTAGAAGATGGGGATAAAATAGCTGTAGCTATATCTGGCGGTAAAGACAGCCTTCTCATGGCTAAGCTTTTTCAACAGCTTATACTTCACAGAAAAGTAAATTTTCAATTAGAATTTATTGCAATGGATCCAGGCTATCATGAAAATATAAAAGAACTTTTAATTGACAATTGCAATTATTTAAATATTCCTATTCATATTTTCGAATCAGGAATTTTTGAAGTAGTAGATAGAATAGCAAAAGATTATCCATGCTACATGTGTGCAAGAATGCGCAGGGGATCCCTATATACTAAAGCTAAAGAATTAGGCTGCAATAAGCTGGCATTAGGTCATCATTTTAATGATGTTATTGAAACAACATTATTGAATGTGTTATATTCAGGGAATTTTAAAACCATGCTGCCTAAATTAAAGTCTACTAATTTTGAGGGAATAGAACTGATTAGACCTTTATATTATATCGAGGAGTCAAATATAGAGAGATTTATTCAAAATAGCGGTATATGGCCTCTAAACTGCGCATGCATGGTGGCAGCTAAAAAAATTGGAAACAAAAGATACGAAATAAAAGATATGATAAAGAATATTAAAAAAGATTTTAAGGATGTGGATAAATCCATCTTTAATGCAGCTCTTAATGTAAATATGAATTCAATTTTAGGCTGGGAAAAAGACGGACAAAAATTTTCATTTTTGGATTTTTATGATGAAGATTAGGTAATATCAATGATGAATAACCAGAATAATGATTTGATTTTGGTTATTTATTATTATAAAGAATGCTTAAATAATATTATAACAACCATAAGAAATTTAATGTAATACCAATTTTAACATATTGTAGAAGTATTCTAAATATTCTGAAACACATACAATTGAAATTTTAGTAAATTGCATTAATTGTACCATTATGAAGGAAAAAATGCAGGAGGTGTATCTCTTGGTTGCAAAAAAAACTTACTTGTTAAATTATATACATTATATATGTATATTTTATTAAAATTTAAATGGATAAGTCCAAATATTTATAATATAATACAATTATAATGATTATGTTTAAGAATAAATGAATATTTATTAAAAAAATATGTTGGTTTAAGTGAGTAACAATGCATAAATTTAACAATAACGTAAATTTTTTTGATTTTAAACATTATTTTTTTATTCAATTTCTTGCAAAAACTATTGTAATTTTTTTTTTAACAGGTATAATTACAAGCGTAGATATTTTTTAAAACAGACTAAAAAACAGCAATTCTATAACATAATACAGACTAGAAAAAATAATAGTACAGATATAAATCACTAAAACTAGTGCATATTTACTATAGATTTGCTATAAATTTAATGTAATAAACTATTTGTCTATCAATTTTATTCTTGTTATTATATTAGTAGTTATGATCTAATAAATCATAGGAGGTTTAAAGCATGAAAAAAGAGCAGATAGGTATTGTGGTTGAAATAGATGGTGAAATGGCAAAAGTCAGGGCAACCAGGCATGGTGATTGTAAAAACTGCGGCGCATGTCCAGGGGATAATGCTATGATTGTGGATGCTCAAAATCCTGTTTCAGCAAAAGTTGGACAAAATGTAGCTTTTGAAATACAGGAAGTAAATATGCTTCAAGCTGCTTTTATTGTTTATATATTGCCACTTGTTGCAATATTTATTGGAGCACTTTTGGGAGGCTATATTGCCCCTAAAGTAGGTTCACAGTCTATAGTTTTATTTCAGGTAATTGGAGGAATAATTGCTTTCATACTATCTGTTTTATATATTAAATTCTTCGATAAGTCTGCAAGAAACAATATAAAAATGCAGCCAGTTATAACAAAAATTTTATAATAATATTAATCTGGACTAAAGTATTTAGCTTAATATATTTAATGCTAACTTTATTTATAAATTTTAATTAATTTGAGAGAGGTGTTGAAAAAATGGCAAACAGTTTTCGCGGTGGAGTGCACCCAAACGATCGTAAGAGTTATACTGCTAATAAACCGATCGAAATAGCACCTCTGCCAAGCAAAGTAATAATTCCTGTAAGACAGCACATAGGTGCGCCTTGTTCCCCTGTAGTAAATAAAGGCGACGAAGTAAAAAAGGGACAAGTTATAGCAAAAATTGATGCATTTGTTTCCAGTAATGTACATGCCTCAATTTCAGGAAAAGTTATTGATATTGCAGATTACCCTCATCCTACCTTTGGAAAGTGTCTTTCTGTTGTTATTGAAAACGATGGGCAGGATCAATGGATTGAAGGAATTCCTGTAGAACGAGATTGGCAGAATTTAGATTCAAACAGCCTAAAAAGCATTATCAGAGAAGCTGGTATTGTAGGTATGGGAGGAGCAACATTCCCAACGCATGTAAAATTAGCTCCACCTCCTGAAAAGAAAATTGATACTTTTATTCTGAATGCAGCCGAATGTGAACCATATTTAACTGCTGACCACAGAATGATGCTTGAAGAATCAGAGAGAATTGCTACTGGTGTTAAAATAGTAATGAAAGCACTTGGAGTTACTAAAGGATATGTGGGCATTGAGAACAACAAAATGGATGCTGTGGAAGTAATGAAAAAGGTATTTGCAGGAAGTGATGTTGAAGTTGTTGCAGTGCCAACAAAGTACCCTCAAGGTGCTGAAAAAATGTTAATCAAAATGATGGTTAACAGAGAAGTTCCATCTGGTGGACTTCCAATGGATGTAGGAGTAGTTGTTCAGAATGTTGGAACAGTAGCTGCAATATGTGATGCTGTAACACAAGGAATTCCACTCATTCAAAGAGTTACTACAGTAAGCGGAAAAGCAATTAAGGAACCTAAAAATTTATTGCTCAGAATTGGAAGCACATATGAGGATGCTATAGCGGTTTGCGGCGGTTTCTCAAGTCAGCCTGAAAAAATAATATCTGGCGGACCAATGATGGGATTTGCTGTATCATCAATAGATTTGCCAATAATGAAAGGCACTTCTGGAATACTTGCATTAGCTGAAGGCGAAGCAAATACAGGTACAGAGTCACCATGTATAAGATGCGGCAGATGCGTTGATGCTTGTCCTATGGGATTAAATCCTAGCATGCTTAGTATTTTAGCACAAAAGGACCTTTATGAAGAAGCAAAAGAAGATTTTAATCTTTTAGATTGTGTTGAATGCGGAAGCTGTGTATATGCTTGTCCTGCAAAACGTAATATAGTTCAGTACATTAAATACAGTAAAGCACAGAACGCTGCAAAAGCTGCTGCTGCAAAAGCTGCAAAGAAATAGGAGGTGAATGTTAATGGCTGAAATAAATATAAATGAAAAACTACTAACTGTGTCCACTTCACCACATGTTCGTTCAGAAGAGTCAATCTCAAAAATAATGTGGACTGTAAATATTGCATTAGCTCCTGCGGCATTATTTGGAGCATATCATTTTGGTATACACGCACTAATATTATTGTTAACAGGTATTATATCAGCAGTGTTATTTGAATATTTGGTACAAAAGATAAGAAAAAAACCAATCACAATAAGTGACGGAAGTGCATTTTTAACGGGTTTACTGCTTACAATGTGTGTACCCCCTACGCTTCCATATTACATGGCTGCAGTGGGTTCATTCATAGCTATAGTAATCGCAAAACATTCTATGGGTGGATTAGGTTATAACATATTCAACCCTGCACATATAGGAAGAGCAGCACTTATGGTTTCATGGCCTGTAGCTATGACAACCTGGAGCAAAATGACTACAAGTGTTGACGTAGTAAGTTCTGCAACCCCACTTAATATATTAAAGCAGCAAGGGTATGACACATTAGTTAATACCTTTGGCGGAGCAGCTAACATGTATCAGGCATTACTTATAGGGAATAGAAATGGTAGTATAGGTGAAACATCTACAATACTATTGGTTCTTGGCGGATTATTTTTGATTTATAAAAAGTACATTAACTGGCAGGTTCCAGTTATAATGATGGGTACTGTTGGTATTTTAACCTGGGTATTTGGACCATCTGGTTTATTTACAGGAGATCCAATATTCCATATGATGGCTGGTGGATTAGTAATTGGAGCTTTCTTCATGGCTACAGATATGGTTACGATACCACTTACAAGAAAAGGACAGATAATTTTTGCCTTAGGCTGTGGTTTGCTAACTACACTTATAAGGTTAAAAGGCGGTTATCCGGAAGGTGTTTGTTACTCAATATTGTTAATGAATGCCGTTACTCCTTTAATTGACCGTCTATGTACTCCAATTAAATTTGGGGCAAGGAGGTAACTGAAGATGGCTGAACATCACGAGAAACAATATTCTATCGTACAAATTGCAATGAACCTTACCGCAGCCTGTTTCATATCTGGGGCAATAATAGCTGGTACTTACTTTGTAACAGCACCAGTGGCAGCAAAGAAAGCGGTAATTACAAAAAATAATACTATGAAAGCCTTGGTAAAGGACGCAGACAATTTTAAAGAGATTCCTGGAAAAGCAGGCTGGTATGAAGCAGAAAAAGGTGGAAAAGTTATAGCTTATGTGGTTCCAGGTGAAACAAAGGGTTATGGCGGAGCAATAAAATTAATGGTAGCTGTAACTGCAGATGGAAAGGTAATAAACTATGATATATTGGCACATAACGAAACTCCAGGACTTGGAGACAATGCTAACAAAGAGCCTTTTAAAAAGCAGTTTATAGGTAAAATTGCAGAAGATTTAGTTGTTACTAAGGATCCTTCAAACACAAAAAATATTCAGGCTATGACTGGTGCTACAATTTCTTCAAAAGCCGTGACTAAAGGCGTAAAGGAAACTGTAGAAGAAGTTGACAAGTTTGTAGGAGGTAAATAGCATGAAAGAATTATGGAATATATACAAAAAAGGTATTATTGACGAAAATCCTATATTTGTACTTGCTCTAAGCTTATGTCCGGCTTTGGCAGTTACTTCTACAGCTTTAAATGCAATGACAATGGGGCTTACAGTTCTGTTTGTTATTACTGCAAACAACACAGTAGTATCAATTACAAGAAAAGTTGTTAATCCTAAGGTTCGTGTACCTGTTTATATAACTTCAATAGCAACTATAGTTACACTTGTACAGTTGCTGCTTCAGGCTTACGCTCCAACTTTGTACAAGGCTCTTGGAATATACCTGGCTTTGGTTGTTGTTTTTGCTATAATCTTGGCTAGAGCTGAAGTTTTTGCTGCAAAGAACAAGGTTATACCATCCTTCTTTGACGGACTCGGAATGGGATCAGGATTCTTGGTTGCCATGCTTTCTATAGGAATTATCCGTGAATTGTTTGGTATGGGATCTATATTTGGAATAAAAGTACTTGGTGCATGGTACAACCCTGCATTGATAATGATACTTCCTGCAGGCGGATTTATACTAATAGGCTACATGGTTGGCGGAGTTAAGGTATGGAATGCCTACAGAGAAAAAGTAAGAGTTAAGAGAGGTGAAGCATAATGGAATATTTTACCCTGTTTATAAGCGCTGTTGTTGTTAATAACTTCGTTTTGACAAGATTCCTAGGCTTATGTATATTCTTTGGTGTATCAAAGAACTTGAATGCTTCCGTTGGTATGGGTATGGCTGTTACCTCAGTTATGACTTTAAGTTCAATGCTGGCATGGCTTGTATACCACTTTATTCTTGCACCATTCGGATTGACATTCTTAACTACTGTTGTTTTCGTATTGCTTATAGCAAGTTTCGTTCAATTGCTGGAAATTATTATAAAGAAACAGGCTCCTGCATTATACAATATGTGGGGAATATACCTGCTGCTTATAGCTACTAACTGTATAGTTCTTTCCGTTCCACTTTTAAATGCTGAATCAAATTATAATTTTTTAAAGAGTATAGTATTTGCAATAGGTTCAGGTGCAGGTTTTGCACTGGCAATAATACTTATGGCAAGTTTAAGAGAGAAATTAAGATTAGCAGACGTACCTAAACCATTAGAAGGTCTTGGCATTGCATTTATATTAGCAGGTATGCTCGCTTTGTCCTTCCTAGGTTTTTCAGGCATGATCGCGCTGTAGAAAGGAGCTGAGGAATAATGAATACTGCAATAATGGTTCTTATAGTAATGACAGCGGTTGGTTTAGTTTTCGGATTAATACTGGCCTATGTAAATAAAAAGTTCTCAATGGAAATTAACCCAGTTATCCATCTTGTAGAAGATATACTTCCTAAGGGACAGTGTGGTGCCTGTGGTTATGCCGGCTGTGCAGCTTATGCTGAAGCAGTTGCAAATAATCCTGATGTTCCTCCAAATCTTTGCATACCAGGTAAAAAACCTGTAGCAGATTTGGTTGCACAGCTTACAGGAAAGGTTGCCCCAGAAGTTGAACCAAGAGTTGCTCTTGTAAGATGTAAAGGCACAATAACTGCAGCTACAAGAAAATATGAGTATGCCGGAGTTCAAGACTGTGTGGCTGCGAACCTTCTTACAGGTGGACCTAAAGGATGTCAGTATGGATGTATGGGTTTTGGAACCTGTGCAAGCAAATGTCCTTTCGATGCACTTCACATGGGAGAAGACGGTTTGCCGGTTGTTGATGAAGCTAAATGTACAGGCTGCGGAAAATGCGAATCTGTATGTCCTAAACATGTAATAGCTATGGCACCAATTGGAGCACATGTAGGAGTACTTTGTAACTCAAAAGACAAAGGAGCTGTTGCTCGTAAGCTTTGTTCAGTTGCATGTATTGGCTGCGGATTGTGTAAGAAGAATTGTGCATATGATGCAATCAAAATTGAAAATAATATTGCGGTTGTGGATACACATATTTGTATGGAAAAATGTGAAAATGCAACATGCTTAGCAAAATGCCCAACTGGAGCAATAAAAGGTTTAACACCTGCGGTAATAGCTCAGGCTGAAGCAGCAAAAGAAGTTGCTGCTGTGGCTGCTAAAGCAGCAAAAGAGGCGGCTGTGAAAGCTGCAGAAGCAAAAAAAGCTGAAAATTAATATACAAAAATATAAAAAGCACAAAAGTCCATACTGTGGACTTTTGTGCTTTTTTACGCTATTTCAATCCACCAGACATTTGATTTGATTCATCTTTTAACTGCTGAACTTCATTAGCAGGCGCATCTTTAGTAGGATACCACCCTTTTTGTTTCATTGAATCAAAAACCTTGTATTGAATTTCTTGAGCATTTTTAAAATTCCCAACTAGTGTATTTCTTAGGTTCATACAGGAGCTTTCTGTAATTCCTGTGCTATAACTTGAAATAACCTGTTTTTCACTTGTTAACAAATCCTGCATCATTTCTTTATCATTCATGTTTTATAGTTCCTCCTAAATTATATTTATTGGTGTGAATCCAGATATGATTTTAGATTTTGAAAATTTTGTTTATGAATTTGACTAGCTTCACTACATATGGTTTTAATAGAAGCATCTGTACACTGACCTGAGTATTCATTATATTTTTTGTTCATAAGTGCTTCATGTTCTAGCTGGTCTTTAATTACCTTTAAATTATTAGCCTCAATATTTTTAGCATTTGCATTGTTCATTAAACTTACCTCCTAAATTTATCGTTAATTAAGTTACGAATATAGTATCACCTTGTTTTAAAAAAATATTTATAATTATTAAAAGTTTATAAAAAATTACATAAATATATAAGAAAAAATTAAGGTATAATATTATTAATTATTAAGAAGCATTATACATAATTGTATATATAGCTGTTATGAAGGAAAAGGTGATAAAAATGAAAGTTTTAATAACAACAGATGCATATTTTCCTATGATAAACGGTGTGGTCACTTCAATTAATAATTTATACAAACAATTAAAGAAAAATGGTCATGATGTAAAAATATTAGCTTTATCGCAAAACGGTGAAGAAGAGATTATCGGTGATGTTTATTATTTAAAATCATTTAGTGTGAGGGTTTATCCCAATGCCAGAGTTAAATTTCCTTTCTATAATGAGCTTATTAACGAATTGATAGATTGGAATCCGGATATTATTCACTCTCAAACCGAATTTTCTACAATGCTTGCAGCAAAACATATTGCACAAAAGACAAATGCACCTCAAATACACACCTATCACACTATGTATGAAGATTATTTAGGTTATATATTTGGTGGAAAGCTTATTCGTAAAAGATCCGCTGCAAAGATAACAAGAAGGCTGCTGAATTCTGTAGATGCAGTGGTAGTACCGTCTCATAAAACAGAAATGGTTCTTTTGAAATATGGAGTTCATAAAGATATTTTTACTGTTCCTACCGGGATAGACTTTTCTTCATTTCAAAAAGAAATAACAAAAAATGATAAAATTGAGATACTAACTAAACTTGGAGCAGAGGAGAGCTCAAGAGTTATTTGCTTTGTGGGAAGGATAGCTGAGGAAAAACATATTTCGGAGATCATTACTTTATTTAAGGATGTGCTGAATAAAAGATCAGATGTGGTTTTATTGATAGCAGGTGGAGGCCCATATCTTGAAGATTTGAAATCTCAGGTTAAACAGGAAGCTATCGAAGAAAATGTGCTTTTCACAGGCATGGTAAAGCCGGAGGAAATTTATAAATATTATAAGATATCAGATATTTTCGTAACTGCATCTACCAGTGAAACCCAGGGATTGACTTACGTTGAGGCAATGGGATGCGGATGTCCGATAGTTTGCAGATGGGATTTATGCTTGGATGGGATAATAATTCAAGGCAGAAATGGATATTTTTATAAGGAGAATTATGAGTTTGCAATGTTTGTACTAAAAATTCTAGAAGATAATGAACTTAGAAAATCTATGAGTATTGAAGCACATAATTTATCGAAAAAATATTCTATAGATATTTTTGGTGAAAAGATAGTAGATGTTTATTTAAATGTGTTAGGCAAAAAAAGTATAAATAATATTTATATGAGTTATAATGTGTTCGAAAGAAGAGGGCACATGATGCATAAATTTTGAGAGGTTTGTTTTTGGTAAATAAGGAGATGAAAATTTTGCAAGAGTAAAACTTCAAAGTGGAATTCTGGAACTAAATATACAGAGGGTTTTATAAGCTTTATCGTATTGTTACCAATATCATACTCTTAAGGTATAAAGAATAGATAATAATAATATAATTATTATTATAATCTATTCTTATTTAAGATTCTGATGGGGGTGCATGTTATGTTGTTAATTAAGATTGTATTTAATGTTTTTTATCTAGCAGCAATTTGGATGCTTGTGCTTTTAATGTATAAAAGAAAAAATATTGTAGGTTATAAAGAAAAATTTACAATACAATCAATATTATTCGCCTTTTTAGTTTTGGCATTTGGAGAAACTTTATGTGGGATATTTAAAGTTATGACTTACATATTTGGAAGTACAAATTACAGCAATATTGCTGCGAGGAACGGAACGATTATAAGCGGAGTAACAGTTACCTTATTTATTACATTGTTATTGCTTGCATTTAAATATCACTTTAGCAAAAGGATTGATTTTTTTCAGGTTGTTCTTTTATTCTTTGCAACCCTTAGGCTAATTACAATAGTATTTCCTGATGAAAAATTGAAATTTTCAGGAGATGTCCTATTTGTTGCGCTTGGTCTTGGAGTGGTATTTTTAATACTAAAAGAAGCATTTGAAAGATATGACACTAATTTTACCCAAATAGGCATTATGCTGCTGATATCAATTCTTTGTTATATTCCAATACTCTTTTTTGTCAGCGGAGATAAATCTACTTTTTTATTGATGATCCCAAAAGCTATTGCAAACCTTGTCATTGGCATGGTTTCTCTAAATGGATTGTTTAGAAAATCAGGAATAAATGTAGTTAAACTAAGAGGTTAATATAGTGCTTAGTATTAGTAAGTATCTACTCAAATAGACAATAAACTGATTTCAAATCACTACATACAAAGCCCGGATTTTTTTTACAAAACTATTGATTAATAATTACTAGTATGCTATTATGAATAAGTGATGTGAATATATTTTTACATACACAGGATTTAATTTGATGAACAACATTTCCTCTTTTTATAAGGAACTTATTGTGAGTCAGTTTTTGAATCTTAGTATTTTATTAAAAGGAGGAATATTCAAATGGCAGATAAAACTTTAGTGTGCAAAGATTGTGGAAAAGAATTCGTATTTACAGAAGGTGAGCAGGCTTTCTATAAAGAAAAAGGTTTTGAAAATGAACCACAGAGATGTGGCGATTGCAGAAAAGCAAGAAAGCAACAGAATAATAGAGGCTTTAGAAGATAACAACTTTCTCTGTTGGGATTTATCCCAACAGAGTTTTGTATTTTTTGAATCTTATGGTAACACATTTTTTAATAGCAAATATAATATAGTATATTTATATACTTGCTTCGAAACAAATACCAAAAATGAGAAAGAGGGTGGGGTATATGATTATATTATTGATTATGATTGCTCTAATTATTTTGGCTGTAGCTTTTATGCATTCTCGCATGAGTGCTGCAAAAGGCCATTAATAAAAGTAAAATAAAGTGGGGCTGTTCAAAAATGAAATTTTTTGCAACAGCCCCATATTTTTTAGTATTAAATAAGAAAAATCGACAATTTACAATAATATACAAAAATTTTAAAATAATAATTCAAATTCTCCAATTTTATAGTTGAACAGTTTTTTTTGTGATATAATTATTATTAAAATGGAATGACTACATAATAAAATTTATTATTATAAAGGATGATTTCTACGCAAAAAAAGACTGTAGACAGCGTTATAAGAGGCGATTTTATTTGTTGAATTTATTACCCATTTTGATCCTGTTTTGAGAGCCGCTTTATGATTCCTATCGGTATTAGTGATTTCTTATATTTTAAATCGAACATGGACATTTCAGTCTAGAAGCAGAGGAACACGACAATTTTTGACATATTTGATAGTTTCTGATGACTCTACACTGATTACAACAAATAACTTACAAGTAGATATTCTTCAAAAATAATTAGAAGGTTCTATAAAAATGCTTATAGAACCGTAACGTAGAGATTACATTTCCACGATGACACCTGTGCAATACAGAAGTCATCTCTTAGCTTCTTAATACTCTTTATTGCATTATCTTTGGTATAGGTACAAGCTTATAACTGCAGATTTTATAATGGTAAGTGAACCTATGCAGTGTAACGTTATAAGAAGCGCAGATAATCACAGAGTAAAAAAGTTTATGTTACTGATAAATTCATATATTTACCACAAAATGTGCCTGCCGCCTATAAAAGAAGAATATATTCTATCTTATACTGAATCATGGAAGTATAAGATAGAATTGGAATATGGTACAAGAGAAACCTACAGAGAGAAATTTCTTATTGAAAAGTAAATGGATTTAATGAAGGAAGTGAAACCAATGAAAATTATTATACTAGCAGGTGGAAAAGGAACAAGGCTATGGCCCCTAAGTCGTGATAGGTATCCTAAACAGTTTATTAAGTTATTCAGTGACAAGCCGTCCTTGTTTCAGGAAACATTTAAAAGAAGCTTATTATTAGCAGATTTAGATGACATATACGTAGTTACCAATGAAAAGTATAAATTTTTAGTAATGGGTGCTGTTGAAGAATTAGGATATGAGTATAATGAACATAATATTCTTGTTGAACCCAAAGCTAAAAATACTTTGCCAGCAATTTATACTGGCGTTCATGAAATAGCTAAAAAAGGAAGTGATTCAGTAGTAGTATTCCCTTCAGACCACATGATCTCAAAAGATCAAGAATTTGCAGATGTTATTAAAGATTCTGAAGCGTTAACAAAAGACTCAATAATAACCTTTGGTATTAAGCCGGATGAACCTAATACTGGATATGGGTATATTTCGCCTGGAGATCAAAAACTAAATGGATACAAAGTAAAAGAGTTTAAAGAAAAACCAGAGTATGAAGTAGCGGTTGCGTATGTTGATGACGGTTATTATTGGAATTCAGGTATATTTATGTTCAATACAGAGTTTTTTATTAACGAAGTAAAATTGCATGCAGAAAATATTTATAATGCTTTTGAAACTAGTGATACGATCAAAGAAGCATTCAGTAAAATAGATGAAAAGATATCGATTGACTATGGCATTTTGGAAAAGAGCAGAAATGTTGTTGTATCTCCTGTAGATATTGGATGGAATGATTTAGGCAGCTTTGATTCTTTTTATGATGTTTATGATAAAGATGAAAATAATAACATCGTTGATTCTGATAATATAGTCATTGATTCAAAGAATAATTACATATGTTCAGAAAAGGGAAAGTTAATATCAACAATAGGTGTTAACGATTTAATTATAGTAGACAATAGGGATGCTTTACTTATTTGTAAAAAAGATCAATCACAAAAGGTAAAAGAGATTGTAGAAACTTTAAAATCAAGAAATGACAGTAGAACTGAATATCATGTACAAGATTATAGACCTTGGGGTAATTATAAAGTCCTTGAGGAAGAACTGAATTCATTTAAGATTAAAAGAATAAAAGTAAGTCAAGGCAAGAAATTAAGTTATCAAATGCATCATCATCGCAGTGAGCATTGGATAGTTGTTAAAGGGATGGCTAAAATAACTATAGACGATGTAGAGGGATTAGTGCCTGCTGGAGAAAGCATTTTTATAAAACCGGGAAGAAAGCATAGATTAGAAAACCCAGGTAAGATACCATTGGAAATAATTGAGGTGCAGATGGGTGATTATTTAGAAGAAGATGATATTGTTAGATTTAATGATGAGTATGGAAGAGACTAGGCACCTACATATTTGAGTATTTTAGCAAGATAAAGTCAAAGTAACGCAATATATTTAAATGGCTGTTAATTTTCAATTTCAGTTAATCTAAGGGTATAGGAGCTAATCTTATGGAAGTTAAGGAAAAAAATTTACGGATTCGTCATAACAGAAAAATCGTTTGGCTAATTGCAATCAGTGTGTTTTTGATAGAATGCGCAATTGGTTATTATTACAATGTTTACGTTGGCTACTATCACAGTGATGGAATCAGCAGGGTGGCAAATGCGTTTTATGTCTTATACAGCCGTAATCCACACCTTGGTGCTATAGGGTTTGTGTGGAATCCGCTACCGAGTATGATAGATATGGTTTTTCTGTTGTTATATCCATGGATACCGGCAATGGCAACCAAAGGAATTGCTGGATTGCTTATGAGTGCCATCTTTGCTTCATTAACTGCAGGTATATTGGTGAAAGCTTTTATTCAACGTGGTATTCCATGTTGGTGTGCTGTTGTTTTTACGCTATTATACTCACTAAACCCAATGTTTTTAATTTTTGGATTTAATGGGTTAAGTGATGGTCCGTTTATATTCTTTGTGATTTTGAGCATCCTATCTTTTTTGAATTGGTTAGACGACCATAAGCTAGGCGACTTTATAGTCATGAGTTTTGCGCTAACACTAGCCTTTTGGTGCCGCTATGAAGCGGTCCCCTTTGCATTCAGTATGGTCATTGGATGTATTATTACCGTAATGCTGATTCACAAAAACGCTGTTCCACCTAACGAAGGAGTCATTCGTTACAAATGGTCACGTGCAGAAGGCATGCTTGCGATTATCATTACACCAATTTTCTACTCCATAATTTTGTGGGTTTTACCGAATGCGATTATTATGAATAACCCTCTCTATTTTTTAAGTGGAGATTATTCGAATATCGCACAACTACAGGGCCACTTAAACTCACCAATATTTGCATCTATGCTTAATTCGCCTGTAATGGCCTGTATCTATGCTTTGAAAAAGATCTTAGTGTTTTCTTTACCATTAATAGCAATCTTAATTCTTAAGTTACTTAATCACCGTTTCTGGCGTTGGGACACACTAATCCTGTTAGGGATGTTCATATCCATTCCTATGTTGCAGATTATTATGTTGGTAAAAGGAACCACATTGGGTTGGTTGAGGTATTTTATGTATGTACTGCCAGTATCTTTGGCCTGGTTGCCATATGAGCTAAGCAAAGTGAAATACAAGTGGCAGTTTATCATTCTCATTGCAGCAATGATAGCAAATTTTGGTATCCTCTCATATGTCATTACTCAGCCAAACATTGCGCCTGATGAGAATATTTTTTTCCGGAATACATTTGGGCATCGTACTCAGGATTACTATAACGAAAGACAATTTAGTGAGATTGCTGTATATTTAGATGAAAACTATCCTAATAGTACCATTTTGGCGGATTCATCATCTGCATATTCAATTATTTTAGAAAGCCGGTTTCCGAAGCGATTCTATATAACCAGTGATTATAAATTTGCTAATGCTACCTCAGATCCTGAAAAATATGGAGTTAGCTATATTTTAATTCCCAAACCCGGATCCTCAACTCAGATTAGTGCAATTAACATTGCTCATCCAAACTTGTTTGATAATGGAGCTGACTGGGTTAAACTTGTCAAAGATTTCGGCTCAAATTGGCGGATATATAAGGTAACAAAAAGTACAGGAGCAATCATCAAATGAACGTTAAGGTAATTCTAAGGCTTATTATGTCTTAAATTGTATACTTATATTTAAAATTACTTTATAATAAACATAGATAATAAAACAAAAACAACCTGATGTCATTGAAGATCTAAAACGTTGTAAAAACGTGTTGTCAATTGAAAATATAGGAGTTAATGATATGAATGTTAAGGAAAAAAATTTACGGATTCGTCATAATAGAAAAATCGTTTGGCTAATTGCAATCAGTGTGTTTTTGATAGAATGTGTAATTGGTTATTATTACAATGTTTACGTTGGCTACTATCACGGTGATGGAATCAGTCGAGTGGCAAATGCGTTTTATGTCTTATACAGCCGTAACCCACACCTTGGTGCTATAGGGTTTGTGTGGAACCCGCTACCGAGTATGATAGATATGGTTTTCTTGTTGTTATATCCATGGATACCGGCAATGGCAACCAAGGGAATCGCCGGCTTGCTTATGAGTGCCATCTTTGCTTCAGCAACTGCAGGTATATTGGTGAGAGCTTTTTTTAAACGTGGTATTCCATGTTGGTGCGCTGTTATTTTTACGCTATTATACTCACTAAACCCAATGTTTTTACTTTTTGGATTTAATGGGTTAAGTGATGGTCCGTTTATATTCTTTGTAATTTTGAGCATCCTATCTTTCTTGAATTGGTTAGACGACCATAAGCTAGGCGACTTGATAGTCGTGAGTTTTTCTCTGGCACTGGCCTTTTGGTGTCGATATGAAGCGGTTCCCTTTGCATTCAGTATGGTCATTGGATGTATTATTACCGCAATGCTGATTCACAAAAATGCTGCGCCGCCTAACGAAGGAGTCGTTCGTTACAAATGGTCACGTGCAGAAGGCATGCTTACGATTATCATTACCCCACTTTGCTTCTCTATAATCTTGTGGGTTTTGCTGAATGCGATTATTATGAATGACCCTTTCTATTTTCTAAGTGGAGATTATTCGAATATCGCACAACTGCAGGGTCACTTAAACTCACCAATATTTGCATCTATGCTTAATTCGCCTGTAATGGCCTGTATCTATGCTTTGAAAAAGGTCTTAGTGTTTTCTTTACCATTAATAGCGATCTTAATTCTTAAGTTACTTAATCACCGTTTCTGGCGTTGGGACACACTAATCCTGTTAGGGATGTTCATATCTATCCCTATGTTGCAGGTTATTATGTTGGTAAAAGGAACTACATTGGGTTGGTTGAGGTATTTTATGTATGTGCTGCCAGTATCTTTGGCCTGGTTGCCATATGAGCTAAGCAAGGTGAAATGTAAATGGCAGTTTATCATTCCTATTGTGGCTATGATAGCAAATTTTGGTATCCTATCATATGTCATTACTCAGCCAAACATTGCGCCTGATGAGAATATTTTTTTCCAGAATGCATTTGGGCATCATAATCAGGCTTACTATAACGAAAAACAATTTAGTGAGATTGCTGGATATTTAGACGAAAACTATCCTGATAGTACCATTTTGATGGATTCATCATCTGCATATTCAATTATTTTGGAAAGCTGGTTTCCGAAACGATTCTATATAACCAGTGATTATAAATTTGCTAATGCCACCTCAGACCCTGAAAAATATGGAGTTAGCTATATTTTAATTCCCAAACCCGGATCCTCAACTCAGATTAGTGCAATCAACGTTGCTTATCCAAACTTGTTTGATAATGGAGCTGACTGGGTGAAACTTGTCAAAGATTTCAACTCAAATTGGCGACTCTATAAGGTAATAAAAAGTACAGGAGGGATTGTCAAATGAATCTAGAGGCAATTGAATTATCCGTAGTCATACCTGTCTGTAATGAAGCTGAGCATTTACATCAGACACTCAAAACAATTGTTGGATTTGTCCGTCAGTCTTCTGAATTTTTTGAACTAATTGTTGTTGATGATGGTTCTACAGATGAAACATGGGCTGAACTTATGGTTATTCATTCCGAAATTCCTCAGGTGGAAGGCATACGCCTTAGTCGAAATTTTGGCAAGGAACGGGCACTATGTGCAGGCTTGGAGCATGCGTGCGGTCAAGCAGTGATCATTATGGATGGGGACCTTCAGCATCCACCAGAGTTAATTCCGCAGATGATGGAATATTGGCGATCGAATAAGGCAAAAATTGTTGAATGTGTAAAAAAGACACGTAGCCAAGAGCCTTTCAGCTATCGAATGAGCACAAAATTGTTCTACGGTTTGCTTCAAAAACTAACAAAATATAAGTTGCAAGGGGCAAGCGATTATAAGCTTCTTGATCGTGAAGTTGTTGAAGCTTGGATCAACATGCCGGAGAGGATTACATTTTTCAGAGGTATGATTGCCTGGTTAGGATTCTCGCGAATTCAAATTGAGTTTGATGTTGCTCCGCGTATTGAGGGTAAGACAAAGTGGAAAATTACAACTCTTGTTAAATTGGCTCTTCAAGCAGTTGTAACTTTTACATCTTGGCCACTGCGATTTGTTACAATTATTGGTATGTTGTTTTTTGTTGGAGCCATAATTATTGGAGTTCAGACACTTTATATGAAATTAGCTGGGATAGCCGTAACTGGGTTTACAACAGTTATCCTATTGTTGCTTATAATGAATAGCATGATCATGCTGAGTATTGGTATGCTTGGAGAATATATTGCTGCAATTTATGATGAGGTCAAAGGGCGGCCAAGATATATAGCCATCCAAAAAACGCAAAATGGTAATTTGGATGAAAATATACAAGTTGGTAATAAAACTGGCATAAGGGGTAAATGATGAGCAAACAGAATCTTGTGCGCTTAGGCGACATTTTAGTTCAAAAGGGATGTATATCGGAACGGGAGTTGAAGAAAGCACTGGATTATCAAAAAATCCATGGTGGCTTGCTTGGAAACATCTTGGTTGATTCTGGCTTGGTTGATGAGTCTGAGATTTTGGAGTCAACCAAATTGATTCCAGTGAAAGGAAGGCTTGGTGAATTACTTATTGCGCTAGGTGTTTTGACAGAGGAACAATTGAATGTCGCTTTAGAATTCCAACAAAAAAGTGGTGGAGCACTAGGTGAAATTCTATTATCTCTTGGTTTGGTAGATGCACAGACTTTATTTAGAACTATCGCGACACAGCAGGGAGTTGGGCGAATTGGAACTCAGCTTACAATGGATTTTTCAGTAAGAATTCCTGAAGAGTTAGCAAATCAATTACAAGCAATCGTTTTGCGCACGAATTCAAACCGTGTTGTTGTGGCAGTGGCTAAAATACTTTCCCAAGATCAAGTTAACCGTTTGGAATCTATGTTAGAGAAAAAAATTGAGCAGGTAATGGCAACGCATGCCGAAATGGATATGCTTTGGAATCTGGTTTATAGAAGCGAGTTAATGACAATTAGCACCGAAAAGCTGGCTCAAGAAAGGCCTGATCAATCGGCGCAGATTATCTTCACAAAGCCGCAAATTGTAGGAATTGTGGCTATTCTAGTCGTAATTGTTCTTGGACTTTATTTCAATGGGTTCCAGACAGTATTAGTTATAAACATTTTTATTCAGGTTATATATTTTATCATAGCTTCACTTAAGTTTTTAATGATTATGCAGGGAACCCGTAGTGATGCTCAGATAAGAATAACGGACGACGAGGTTAAATCAATTGATGAACGAGACCTCCCGGTGTACACTATCTTGGTACCTATGTATAAGGAAAGTAGCGTGATTCCAGAGCTAATATCAAATCTGGATATGCTTGATTACCCTAAACATAAATTAGATATTCGCCTTTTGATTGAAGAAGACGATGTAGAGGCTCAGAAACTTCTGCGCTCACAGAATTTGAGTTATTCTTATACAACTATTGTAGTACCTCACGCATTACCAAAAACAAAGCCAAAGGCTTGCAACTATGGGCTTATCAATGCGAGAGGTGAGTATACGGTTATTTATGATGCAGAAGATCGTGCCGATCCGGATCAGTTAAAAAAAGTCTACCTTGCTTTTAAACGAAGTCCGGATTCATGCTGTTGTATTCAAGCTAAGCTTAATTATTTTAATAGCGAGCAGAATTTACTAACTCGTTGGTTTACTCAAGAATACAGTATGTGGTTTGATCTACTTTTGCCAGGTCTTATGCAGTTGAATATTCCTATTCCGCTTGGAGGTACATCAAATCATTTTAAAACGGAGACATTAAAAAGGCTGAATGCTTGGGATCCATATAATGTTACGGAAGATGCTGATTTGGGGATTAGACTGTATGCAGCTGGTTGTACAACAGGAATTGTGAACTCAAGGACTTGGGAAGAAGCAAATAGCCGGGTTGGTAACTGGATCAGGCAAAGATCACGTTGGATTAAGGGATACATGCAGACCTGGTTGGTGCACATGAGATATCCTATACGTCTGTGGCGTCAAATTGGAACAAGAGGGATGCTGGGTGTGCAGGTAATTATCTTAGCAACGCCTTTACTTCCATTAGTTAATCCGTTCTTATGGTTGATGCTTATATTATGGTATACAACTCATAATAGGCTGATTCCAATGCTATTTCCTGGACCAATCTATTACATGGCAGCAGTTGAATTAATTGTTGGAAATTTTCTTTTTGTTTTTAGTAATGTTATAGGCGTATTTTGGGTTATTGACGAACTACATGAAAAGGAAGAGTATGCACTTTCTTTTCGTTTGGTAAAATATGCACTTCTTACACCAATTTATTGGGCTTTAATGAGCGTGTCAGCTTATAAAGCAGCTTGGCAATTAGTTACAAATCCATTCTACTGGGAGAAAACAGACCATGGATTGACAAAAGATAATGATGATGTTGAGAGTTATTTAAAATTAGCTACCGAACCCAACAAAGTTGTTAATTTGGAAGAGGATGAAGAAAATATTATATCCATTTCTGTATTTAGCAGTAGGAGACAGAAGCTCTTTATGGAAAAGGGATATGCATTTTTGGAACTTGGCTACTATCATGAGGCAATAGCTGAGTTTAGAAAGGCTATTAATGAACTTTCAGATTCTCCAGCGGTTCCTGTTATTTTAACAAAAATTGCAGAAACTTATAATAATTTAGGAGAATTCGATAAAGCCTTTAATGAGTTGGAGAAAGCAGAGTCAATAACTAATAATAAAATTTATAGAAACAACATAAGCTAAGGAGGGATATAAGATTATGGAAGAAAAATTCAAAAAGGCATTACTTGGTTATAATATTGAACAAGTGGATAAAAAAATACTTTATATTAATCAGGAATTAAAAAAAACTTATGAAGAGTATGAGAAAGAGTTGAATACTTTGAGAACCCAGAGTAGTGAATTAGAAAATCAAATTTCTAGATTAACAGATGAAGTAGAAATATATAATGATTTTAATGATAAATTAGGAAATATTCTATGTAATACTTATATTAAATGCTCAGAAGAGGTTTATAATTCTAAAGAAATATTAGACAAAAAGATAAATGAAAAAACTTCAGAATTAGTTTCCTTACAAAATAAAAACTTGGATATTAGGAATTCAGTAAATAAACTTTTATCAAAGCTTGAAAATATTGTAAATGAATTATAATTGGTGAGTAGGGGGAATTTTTATGACCAAGAAAATCGAGAATATTGGAACAAGTCTTATTGGATATAACAAGACTCAGGTGGATAGTTATATAAATAAAATTAAGTCCGAAGGTGAAAAAAAAACAAACCAAATTAAAGAAAGTATTAGAGATACTTTAGAAAAAAATGAAAAAATTAATGAAGAACTACGAAAATTAAAAGATAAAAAAGCTACTCAAAATAAATCAGAGGAACTTAGAGATTTCTTACTGTTAAAAGTAGATAATGTAGTGAAACTGATAGATGAAAATTCTAAAGATCAAATAAAAGCTTTAAATGAAGAGGCTAAAATGAAAGAGTCTGAGATTGATGCTGAAATTGAAAAGCTAAATAAGCTTATTAAAAATACTCAGTTAAATGTTGATGTCCTTTTGAAGACTGTAATTAAAAAAAATGAAGGCTATACTATAGTTGAAGAAAAAGCATTAAAGGATAAGTCAGAATTTAAATTAATTAAATACAAAGAAAAGAGTAATAGTAAGACAATGTTACAAAATGATAATGATAATGAGGAGGAAGAATCAAAAATTGCAGTTAATGACGACAATATGAATATGTTAGATGACAAAATAAAAGCTGAAACTAAAAAAGAAGAGATTAAAAAATCATCAGAAAAAGATTTTACTGAGGAACGAAACACCAGTTTCTGGGATGATAAAATTGAGGAAGAAAGTATAAATTTAGAAAAAAAAGAGAATATAACTTCCGAGACAGAAGTTATTATGACAAAGAAAGCACAGATTCCTATAAAGAGTGAAGCGGTTCTAAATAGTATTGATAATATGAGAAATAGATATATTGTTGGCAAATTAGCAGGTGAAGATTTATTCAGTAAAAATGGAGAATTGATAATTTCTAAAAATTCTGTGATAACGGAAGATATAATACAAAAATCAGAGAGTGCAGGAAAGCTTGCAGAACTTATCATTAATATGACAATTCCGGATACATTGCAGTAAATTATGGTTTTGAAGACACACTTTAAGTACTTTAATGATAGAGTGGATTAAGAATTTTAAAAGTAAAAATGATATTCAGGTTCGTGGTTCTGGCAATAATTTCAATGATGAACCAAAGGAGATTGCACGATTAAAACATGAATTTCGTGATACAAAGGATACCCTTGATGTATTAAAAAAGTTACAAGCATTATGAGAAAATTACAGAAGTAATATTAGTCAAGAATAAATGTGAAGATCTCGAGGGTAAACGTCTTGTATCCGTAAACGGAACACATAGTATACTAGGTGATTCATGTTTAGATTATAGTTCTTGATTGTATTGTTTGAAATCAAAGTTTAATATGTAAAATCATATACTGTTACTACAAAGAATTCTGATTTTAGCAATAAATTTGAAAATATATTAGATGAGCAATTTAATCCTGTTTCACCAAATCCTAAATGAAGTGTGGTGCAGGTTTTGTATATATTACAAGTATTTTAGACTAATATTTACGTTGTGATATATTCTTGTTGATACTAGAATATAAATAGTACAAGTTGAAAGTGGAAAAATCCAAAATAAAAGATACAATAGGCATAGTGAAAGATGGAGGGGTTGAACATGAGTAGACAATTTACCAAGTTATAAAAAATTCTTGTTTAACTTGTATTTTTCTTGATATAATATCAAACCAAATTTAAGTCAAAATAATAATAATTTAGAGGAAAATATGGTATACTTAAAATAAAAGCATAAAATAAAAATTTTCGTATTATTGGAGGATGTTAATATACCCAAATACTAAATTTAAGGAGTGTATGTCTTATGCCTTCAGAAAAAATTACCAAACTTTGCTCAAAGCTGATAACCACTTTTGAACAAATACCAGACATTTTTAAGGATGGATTTAAGTATTCTTGTTTAGGATGTAATGGATTTCCGTATTCAGTTTATATAGTAGATGTTAGTGAAGAGTTTTCAGGAAATAATGGTAAACTAGTAACCGTAACTGAGGACGGACTATTTATATTTGAAAAAATAAATAGCAATGTAAAATTGATACAATATAATTATGATGATATAATTTTAGTAGAAAAGACTAATGGACTATATAATTCTACTATTTTGATAAAGGGTACTATTAATGGGAGACAATATGAAAGTGTAATTTTATTTGATAATACTGATAAATATATATTTGATTTTCTTATAGTAGCTATAAGAAAGAAGGGAAGACTATCATTAGATTACGAACAAGAGCATGAGGAAAAATATGAAGAAGGCAACTATGAATTGCTGAAGTTAGGTTACTTCAAGGATTCAAATTTAAAGCTATACAATTATTCCGCAGAAAGTCTGCTCCCACATCAAATAATAAAAAAGACAGTACTTCAGAAGAAACTACTAAAGAAAAAATTAAAATTTATCAAAGAAGTAATAACTACATCCCATATAGTTATATTAACTAATGAGGAGCTAATAATAATTGAGGAAGGCAGAACAAAAAGAAAAATTCCGGAATCTAACATAGGAGGGTGCTGGTACTTTATACCAATATCTCAAATAGAATTCATGGATATAAAGGCAAAGGACACTTATCTTCTTATTTTTACAATAAAATTGAAAAAGAATAGAGATATAGAATTATTATTTGAACATTCCAATAAATCTCAACTTGAGCAGCTCGTGAGAAGTTCACTTTCTGTTTATCAGCAAGTTAGTGATAACAATAGATGTGACTAATTGTTTCTTGAAGTAAAAAGGTTTTGTTTTGACTGTTATGGTCAAATAAGACCTTTTTACTATTAATATATAATTTATGTATTTATTGAAGGAAATTTCCTTTTTATGAAGAATATATTAAAATAATGTTTCTATAATTAGCAAAGCGAAGGGGGCAGTATAGATGGAACTTTTATATCCCTATAATGGAGATAAGATGCTAAGTTTTGTGGTTATAAATGGTAAGATAATAGAAATAAGCGAATTTTTTATTAGTGAAACCGGTTATAATAAACAGGATTTTATTTCTAAAACTGTAGAGGAAGCATTTAAAATATTAAGAAGCAATGTGGATATTAATAATGTAGATAATAAAAAATATTATTATATTTTTACAAAAAGTTTAGAATTTATAAAAGTAAAAGTACATTTAATAAAGCAGCCGCTAAAAAAATATGATTTAATAATATTTACAGAAATAAATGATGAAAATATAAAAAATTCAATTAATTTTTTAGAACAGTTATATAGTAATGATGTAGTGGCTGCAGCTGTATATAGCGTATCGGACTTAATACTTGTAAGGTCAAATAAAAGATATCTCATAAATAATAGTAAATTTAAAATGAAAGAGGATTCTTACGGAAAAAGTATTTACGATGTCGTTGTTGACTTTTCAGGAAGTACAAAGGAAAAGAGTTTGATGGAGGTACTAAATACAGGTAAACCTATCCATTTAAGTCAGTGCAAATTTTTGAATTCAAAGAATTATACCTCTTATTGGGATGTAACAACAACACCAATTTTTTTTAATGGCGAAATGGAATACATTATTGAAACTTCAGTGGATGTCACAGAAAAGGTTAAGGACAAGCGTCTAATCAAAGAACAAAACAATTTGATTAATCAAGGAAATGAATTGATTGAAGCTGTATTTCAAAATGTACCTTTAGGCATAGGATTAATAGATAATAAAGGTAACTGGCTGAAGCAAAATAAGTTATTAAGAAAAATGTTTAAATTAGATGCCTTATCTGGCAGTGCAGAAAGTATTTTTAAAAAGGGATGTTGTTTTGGTGAGGATGGAAATAAGCTGACTTATGAAAAGATCCCCTCCATAAGAGTTTCTAAAGGTGAAAAGTTCTACAGGCAGTTGATTGTTGTTAAATCCGGAAATGATATTATGCATTTACGGGCTAGTGGTAAGCCGATTTATAACAGTGATGGCGAGTTCCAAATGGGAATAATTTGCCTTTGGGATGTTACCAAGACGGTAAAATATAATGAACTAGTATTAAAGGAAAAAGATACACTACTTTCAGATGCAGTAACCAGAAATTTTGAGCTAAAAAAAACACTTAAGGAGCAAGAGGAATTTTTTTCAAATATTTCTCATGAATTTAAAACTCCTTTAAATGTAATTTTTGCATCACTCCAACTTATGGATTTATATACAGACGAAACATCTGTACATTTTAATCCATCGGTCTCAAACAAATATACAAAGGTAATGAAACAAAATTGCTATCGCCTTCTTAGAATGATAGATAATTTAATTGATATTTCAGAAATTAATTCAGGAAATTATGATATTACAATTACTGAAAATGACATCGTAGAGTTAGTGGAAGGTATTTCTCTTTCCGTCATAGATTATGCTAAAAGGAAAGGGGTAAGCTTAATATTTGATACAAATGTTGAAGAAAAGATCATTGGGTGTTCTCCTGATTTTATTGAAAGAATACTCCTAAACTTACTATCTAATGCGTTGAAATTTACCTCTCAAGATGGTAGTATAATTGTGACACTAACAGATTTGGGCGAAAAGTTTTCGATTTCAGTAAAGGATACCGGTATTGGGATTTTGGAAGAACATATGGGTAAAATATTTGAGAGATTTAGTCAAGTTGATAAGTCTTTTACTAGAAATAACGAGGGCAGCGGCATGGGGCTTGCCGTTGTGAAATCTCTGGTAAACTTATATGGTGGTACAATAAGTGTTATCAGCACATTGGGAAAAGGAAGTGAATTCAAAGTGACCCTTCCTGTAAAATACTACAACTCTGCTGATGGCATAAATAGAAATCTTGAGGAAAAGTCTAAAATTGATAAAATTAATATAGAATTCTCTGATATTTATTGCTAAGAATATAGTGTATTATAAAAGAAAATAAAATAATTAAGAACACCGCAATACAAATTAGTATTTCCGTGGAAATACTAATTTGTATATAGCAGTGTTTTTATTTGGTTAAAATATTTGTATTTACGAAAGATTACGAGGTGAGTTATTATAAATATGGAAGTAACAAAATTTAAAAGAAATTTAGTATTAATAAATGCAGGCATATCAACATTCATGGCCACTTTAGATGGCAGCATAGTAAATATTACACTACCTGTAATATCAAGCTTTTTTTCTGTTAATATAAATGAGGTTCAATGGATTGTAACTTCATATCTCCTTGCGATATCAGCTCTTTTATTAATATGGGGAAGAATATCAGATCTTTATGGAAGAAAAAAATTATTTGCAGCAGGCATGGCAATTTTCACATTGGGATCACTTTTGTGCGGCTTATCACATAGCTTTATATACCTTGTTATTTCACGAGTTATTCAGGCGTTAGGAGCATCTATAATGATGGCATTGGTACAGGGAATAGTAACATCTATATTTCCCTCAAATGAAAGGGGAAAAGTGCTGGGTATAATTGGTATGGTGGTTGCTATAGGAAGCCTTGTAGGTCCATCTTTAGGTGGTATTTTAGTGCATTCCTTCGGCTGGCAGTCAATTTTCTATGTCAATATCCCTTTTGGGATTTTAGGCATTATGCTTACATTTTTAGTTATGCCAAAGGATCACACTCTTCCGGAAATTAAAATATTTGATTATAAAGGAACTGCTATTTTTGTAGTTTCCATATTGCTTTTGTTCATAAGTCTGCTTACAATGCAGCAAGGCACTATTTCAACTTTAACTATGACTATTATGTTTTTATTTGCATTGATATTGATGGTGATATTTATTAAATATGAAAATAAACTTGAATATCCTCTTGTAAATATGGAGTTATTTAAAAATAGGATTTTTTCAATTGGTTTGCTATCTGCGTATCTTTCCTTTTGCTCCATGTTCTCTTATGTGTTTTTTATGCCCTTTTATTTGCAGTATGCCTTGGGGCTAAATATATTGCATGCAGGAATTTTGATGTCACTTTATCCAATTACCATGGCATTAGTTGCACCAGTTAGCGGATGGCTTTCGGATAAAATAACCTATAGGCCATTAACCATATTAGGCTTGTCCATAAATACAATAACTCTTGCGTTAATTTCTAACCTGAATGCACATTCATCAAAACTGCATATAGGAGTTTTGATTATCCTTTTGGGAATGGGCAGTTCAATTTTTCAGTCTCCCAATAACAGCAGCGTAATGGGGGCCGTTCCACGAGATAAATTAGGAACTGCAGGAAGTATAAATGCTTTTTTTAGAAATTTTGGTATGGTTTCAGGAACTACAATTTCAGTTATAATATTTACTTTAGTAACAAACCTTGGTATAGATTCTATTTCTAAAACTGCATTTGATGTGGCTATTTTTCTTAGAGGCTTCAGAGTAGTATTATTGAGTGCAGCATCATTTTGCGCTATTGCCGTTATTATTAGTCTTAAGAGAAATAGGCTAGTTGAATAGTATGAGCGACCAATTATACAGGCCGGTTAAGGCCGGCGCTGTCTAGGACTAAAATTCAAAATTGTTTATAGCTATATACTATGATTTTGTCCCTCATAAACTGTTTGAATAAAGTGTTGAAATATAATTGTATGTACTTTTAGTAATTCACTAAACTACCATCATACTGAACTTTATTAAATTCATACACCCTTAACTGTCTTTTCCCTGCTGAAAATTTGCTTAGTAAATCCAGTGCTGTATCTATGCCATTCTCAATTTTTATTCTAAACCAACTAATATAATAGCTAATATATTTACTTGCTACCCCTGAAAATTCATGTAAAAATTTCTTAAAATTTCTTGACTGCTCTTCAGCTCTTTTTGCAGTTATTTCAGGAATTACATAAGAGTGGCTGCCCACCATGCAAAGTTTTAGTTTATTGACTTTTGCAAAATTTATATATTTATCATTTCTTGGAGTTGCTATTATTTTTCCGTTTTTTATTATAGGGGCCAGGAATTTATCTAAAGCTGCTCTGTCTAATCTGCCAATTCTGTTTTTATCTGAAACCTTAAATAGCTTGTTTTCTTCTGTATCCCTACAGCTGAGTATCATTATAAAATTCCTTGTATTATTTGATATAACGGGTTTTATTGTACGGTTTCCTTTAAAATTTTCAGTTATTTTCAATTCATTTATCTCTATGGTATTTGAAAGCTTATCATCATCAATTTTTGTTCCCACTACACTTAAAATTTTATGTCTCCAGTAAAAGCTAGTAGTTAAATTAATTTTCAATAACTTTGATATTTTCCTTAACGTAAAATTTTTTTTAATGCAAAATATATATTTAATCCAGGTTTCTAGTGGTTTTTTACTATACATAAAAGGAGAACCGGTCATTTCTGAAAAACTCTTTCCGCAGTCACTGCATATATATCTCTGTCTTTCTAGCTTAGTTTTTCCATTTTTGTTTATATGTTTTCCCTTGCAGCGGGGACATTCAGAAATACTGTTTAAATTCATGTTTTTCATGGCATTTCCAATATCTGATTTTGAAAATATACCCTCCGGAGTTTTGAATTTATCTGTGTAAAATGGATTCAAGTTAAATACCTCCCCAAAGCTTACTTATACTAATTATTTCCACTATTGCGAAATTTTATTCTAAAGAATTAACTTAATCAACAAGGAAGTGGCAAAGCTGCATGAAACAATTCAATGTTATTCTAATATGGATTTGATGGTAACTGCATAGGGAGGCTACATATAACTATAACTTTGATGACATTTAAGGCTGTTTGAATTAAGTGTTGATGAAATTTTATCAACACTTAATTCAAACAGATGTATATGTGCTGAACATACTGTTAAAAGTAATAAGTTTAATATTTATAAAAAGTGCAAACCCAGTAACTTCAAAATTTAAAATTACTGGGTTTTTTATCAATGAACAATCCATTAACCGCATAAACTACCATTTATACTAAGTGCTAAACAATAACTAGATCATTAACGTGTACTACTGCCTTTTGGGTAAATAGTTACAAATTTAATTGAGTAAATATCACAAAGTATTAGTAAATTTGTTTCAAGTTCTTGTATTACTACATAACTGATTCCAACCTCTTTTAGAATGCCATCTCTGTCTTGAATTATATTAGTACCTAAAAGAAAAAAGATCTTTACTCTCTGGCCGATAATTGTTTTTAAGTATCCTTGAGTGTATTCCTTACCGAGTTCTGTAGGAGATTCCGGTGCTTGCTCAAAATTGTTAGAAAAATTTTGATTGGAATAACCTGATGGCTGTCTATTGAAAAAAGGGTTTTCATAATCAAAAAAACATTGTGGAACCATAATAACCTCCAAAATAATTTCTGTTAAGTCTGTGCATATTTTTCAGTAGGATTATAAAAACAGTGCTGCAAAACCCTAACCTGAAATCTTCCCGTACCATTTGAAGGGAAAGTATATACGCAAACTGGCTTAAATGGATTGAAGTACCATAGCGAGGCCCCTATTGGATAAAGCCTATTTCCGGATAAAGCCCAGTCTGCAATTGCGTAATGTAGATCATCCGGGGGATTAGCCCATATTGTCTGGGGATTTGGAGCTCCTCCTAATACGGAACGCATACAATCAAATTGACCCTTTTGATATATAACCTTTCTAAGGTCGCCTTGGCCAATTTTATGGTATTCACCATAAGGCACTCTAACTCTATTCATAATAGTTGTAGCAACTGCCTTCATGCCATTTTCGCCCTCGCCCCCGGCTTCACACTTTATTAATCTAGCCAATAATTCTCTATTAGAATATGCCAATAAAAACACCTCGTATTTTAGTTACTATGTTATTTTATTCAGAAGGGTAGAAAAACGTTCTTAATAAATAGACAAATTTTAGAATTAATCATATAATAGTAAAATAATAAAATGCTCGTTAAACCAACGCTAATAATGGGGGTGATATTTTGAAAATTTTGCATACAGGGGACTGGCATTTAGGGAAAATCGTAAATCAGGTTTATATGACTGAAGATCAGCAATATATATTAGACGAGCTATGTAAAATAGTAGACCAGGAAAAGCCGGATGTAATAGTTATTTCTGGGGATATATATGACAGGGCTGTGCCGCCAGTAGAAGCAGTGGAGCTATTAGACAATGTGCTTAATAAAATACTGTTGGAAAAACATATTCCAATAATCGCAATCGCCGGAAACCACGACAGTCCGAACAGGATATCTTTTGGAAGCAATATATTGAAAAACAATGGCTTATATATAGAAGGGAAGCTCAAACGGAACATTCGAAAGGTATCCCTTAATGATGAATTTGGAGCGGTGAATTTTTATCTTTTACCCTATGCGGAACCTATGGAAGTCAGAAGTATTTTTGAAAATGAAAATGTTCACAGTCACAATGATGCCTTGAAGGTTATTGTGGATAATATTAAGGCGAATATGAATTACGATGAAAGAAATGTAGTGGTTTGCCACGGATACATAAGGGGGATAGTTGACCTTGAAGAAAGTGAATCAGAAAGACCTTTGTCCATAGGTGGTACCGAATATGTGGAAGCTTCCATATTCAAGGATTTTGAATACACGGCATTGGGGCATCTTCATGGAGCTCAGAAGGTTACGGATGATTCAATAAGATATGCGGGTTCCTTGTTAAAATACTCCTTTTCTGAAGTTAAGCAGAATAAAAGTGCGGTTTTAGTAGAACTTAACGAAAAGGGATCCACAAGTGCGGTCGCCTTGAAGCCTCTAAAACCGCTACGTGAAATGAGGATTATTAAGGGCGGATTAAAAGAGCTTATTGATGCAGCGAAAATTGACAATAGCAATTCAAAGGATTATATAAAGGCTGTGCTTACGGATGAGGGGGAACTTATTGATCCTATGAATAAGCTCAGAAGCGTTTATCCCAATGTGCTGGAACTTGTAAGAGAAGAAAAAAACAAAAGAAGTGTTGACACAAAGACTTCTGCTGGGGAAGGTTATAAGCATAAATCAAAAATTGAATTATTTAAAAGTTTTTTTGAAAATATTTCAGGCACAGAATTCACAAAGGATAAGGAAGATATAGTTCTGGAAGTCATAAAAGAGGTTGAAAAGGAAGAAAGGGAGTAGTTGTATGAGACCTTTAAAACTTACCATGACCGCCTTTGGACCATACGCAGGGATGGAGGTCATTGATTTTACGAAGCTTAAGGATAGAAATATTTTTCTAATTACCGGACCCACCGGGTCAGGGAAAACCACCATTTTTGATGGCATCAGCTTTGCTGTTTTTGGTAATGCCAGCAGCGAAGAAAGAGATGGAGAAAATTTAAGAAGCCATTTTGCTGGGGATGATGTTTTAACTTCTGTGGAATTGGAGTTTGAACTCAGGGGAATATTATATTACATAAAAAGAATACCAAAGCAACTGAAAAAGAAAACAAAAGGTGAGGGTACCACTGAACAAAAATCCGAGGCTTTTCTTAAATTTGGAGAGAAGCATGTTTCCGGAGTTACTGCAGTAAATGAAAAAATAGGACAGATATTAGGAATAAATTATGATCAGTTCAGACAGATTATTATGATTCCTCAAGGTGAATTCAGAAAGCTTATTAATGCAGATAGCCAGGACAGGGAAAAAATTCTACAGAGGATTTTTGGCACAGAAGGTTTCAGGAAGGTGCAGGAAAGGCTTGGAGAAATGGCCAAGGCCTTGAGCCTTGAATCAAAGGAATTAAATAACAGGATAGATGAAAATATTCACAGTATAGACTGCGGTGATAATGTAAGGCTTTTGGAACTTATAAATGCGGACAATATTAACAAGGATGAAGTCCAAAAGGAAATAACGAATTTTGTAATCATTGACTCTGAACAGGAAAAATTCATTAATAAAAAAATAGTGGATGTGGAAAAAAAGTCTTCAGATAAGAGCAAGGAGATATTTATTGCCCAGGAAAATAATAAAAAATTTAAGAATAGAGATGACGCACAAAATAATAAAGCTAAGCTGGAGAAAAGTCTGCCTGAATATGAGACCAAAAAGCATAGGCTTATAAAGGCAAGGAAAGCTATGAATTTAATTGGCTTGGAAGATAGTCTGGAAAGTAAAATAAATGTTTTAAAACTTAAAGAGCAGGAGCTTTTTAAAGCGGAGTCTCTGGTTTCTGTGTCAGAAGTAACTTTGTTATCTGTAGAAAAAAATTATAAACTGCAGAAGGAAAAAGAGCCTGCTCGTCAGAAGCTGCTGCAGGATCAAGCGGTGCTTGCTGGGTTTCAGGATAAGGTTACTACTTTAGAGGAAAAGCACGACAAAATAAAAAAACTTCAGCAGCAGGTAGATGTATTAAATAAAACCGCAAAAGGTAAAAAACTTGAAATCGAAAAGGATAAAGACAGTCTAAAAATGCTAAATGATGAGTTGGCTATTTCTAGAGCTGCCAAGGATAAATATCATGAAAACTTCAATGAACTTGAGAAAAAGAATAAAATCCAGGAAAAATTCATATCTATTCTGGCGGAAAATCGTAAGCTTAGCAATATAAGAAAGCTTTGTTTAAAAGAGAAGGATAATTTTGCAAAGATTAAAGTTAGCTACGATGGCATCAAAGAGAATTATGAAAATTTGCAGGAACTATTTTTTCAGGGTCAAGCAGGCCTTCTTGCTACAAAACTTAAGCAAGGGGAACCTTGTCCTGTTTGCGGCTCTCTTCAGCACCCTAGTCCTGCTAAAGCCATAAATGGTATACCCGATGAGGATAAACTCAAAAATGAAAAGAAAGAACTTTCTAAGGCTCAGGCTCAATATAATGAGAGCAGTGAAAATTACAGCAAACTTATAGGTGAAGGAAAGGCCCAAAAAGAAATTGTGGATAAACTTAAGGGAGAAGCAGAAGAGTTCTATTTAGGTGAACTAATGCCTTTGGAAAAAGAAGAACTCACCGCTCATGTACAGAACATATTAGAACACTTTAATATTGAAATAAAAGCTTTAACCCTAAAAATTGCTGAAACCGAGAAATTGAAGGCAAAAGAAAACAAGCTAGTCGAGTTATTAGAGAGCACCACTAAAAATATAGAAATAAAGATAACTCAGTATGAAGAAACAGATAAATTATACAGAGATACCTTTACCCTTTTGAGTACTGAAAAAAGCTTGTTTGCTTCAATAAAGAAAGAGCTTCCAGAAAATCTAGATTCCCTAGATAAGTTATCCGCAGAAATTAAGGCGAAAGAAAAAGATTTTAACACCATGAAGCTGTCCTATGAAAATTCAGAAAAGGCCTTTCGCGAGGCTCAGGTAGAGCATGAAAAAGCCCAAACCTTGAAAAAGTCTTCTAATGATAATTTGAAGGAAGCTTCATTGGAACTAAAAGCTTTGAATGACAAATTCAACTTTGAAGTTAAAGCTGCAGGTTTTGAAGATATTTCGGACTACAAGACAAATAAAATGACCACAGATAAAGTAGATTCACTGGATAAGGATATAAATGAATTTAATGAGAATTTGAAATCTGCTATGGACATCCTTATAAAAGCTGAAAAGGAAATTGAAGGACTTAAGGTTGTAGGAATACCGGATTTGGAGCAGCAGCTTTCAGATATTAATAATGAGAAGGAATTGTTAAGCAAAGAAAAAAACCATATTTATGCCAGAAGAATACGTAACAAAGATATTCTGGAAAACCTTAAGACGCTTAAGAAGAACATAGATAGAGTTGCAGATAAATATAAAGTTGTGGGTAGTCTAGCAAATATTGCCAGGGGAAAGAACTCGGAAAATATTACTTTTGAAAGATATGTGCTTGCGGCATTTTTCGATGATATTATTGATGCTGCAAATCTCAGGCTTACAAAGATCACTGGCAACAGATATGAGATGAGCAGGATAAAGGAAAAATCAAAGGGGAATGCACAGAGCGGACTGGAGCTTGAAGTTCTGGATAATTACACCGGACGTTCAAGACATGTTAAGACTTTGTCAGGAGGTGAAAGCTTTAAAGCATCACTGTCTCTAGCCTTAGGCCTTGCGGATGTAGTTCAGTCCTATGCGGGTGGAATAAGCCTAGATACAATGTTTATTGACGAAGGGTTTGGAACTCTAGATCCTGAATCACTAGATAACGCGATACAATCACTTATCGATCTACAAAACACAGGTAGATTGGTAGGGATTATATCTCATGTGCCTGAGTTAAAAGAAAGAATTGACGCAAGACTTGAGATAATTCCAAGCAAAGAAGGAAGCAAGGCAGTATTTCATGTTTAATCAACACTTAATTCAAACAGATTGTAATGAGATGAAACAATGATTTATTCTATATAAATGAAAAAGAATAGGCCACGGCCTATTCTTTTTCGTTTTCTAAAAACTATTACTATATACTAAAAACTAACTCTAGTAGACAATCTACTAGTAGGTAAACACCATTTTACCAATTCTTAAAGCAATTGGTTTTGACCAAAGCCAGGAATTTGTAGTACTGTCATCAAAGTAATATACAGCCCCATTAGTTGGGTCAACACCTTTAAGTGCTTCATTGGCAGCTTTTATTGAATCTAAAGATGCCGGCTTATAAATATAACCATTTTCAACTGGTGTAAATTGGTAATATCCATAGCTTTTCTCATTAATAACTGCACTTATAGTACTCGGAAAACGAGAATCTTTAACCCTGTTAAGAACTACAGCTCCAACTGCGACTTTTGCCAAATAGGGCTGGCCATCTGCTTCAGCGGTAATCAATCTTGCTAATAAGTCAACATCACTTGTTGATACAGAGCTTGTCCCAGCAGAAACAGTAGTACTTGTACCAGTGCTGGATGTAGCAACGCTGGCAGATGCAGGCAATGTAAGTTTCTGTCCTATATAAAGACTGTCATCCCACTTGTTATTCATTTTTCTCAATGAAGTAAGTGTAATATTATATCTTTTTGCAATCAAATATAGAGTATCTCCGCTTTTTACTGTGTAAATGGTACCAGGTACCGATAAAACTTGACCCGGATAAATTGTGCTGCTTGAAAGATGGTTGTCCTGTAAAAGAGTCGAGCTTGTAGTGTTAAACAGCTTGCCTATTAAATAGAGTGAATCACCTTGAGTTACACTGTAGGAAGCTGCATGAACGTTACTTACAGAAAAAAATGAAACAGTAAATACAGCGGCAGCTAATAGCTGTCTTAATTTTTTTGAATTAATCATATTTTCCTCCTTATGCCTTCGAGGTTAGTTGTCGGGTTCGGGTTGAGGTACCCCCTATTCGCAAAGCGAAATTCACCCCATAAAAGGTTATTCCCCCGTACTCCATTTGAAGATTCGGCATTTCTAAATAAGTATTTAATTACTTAGATGTTATTTTAGCAAAGTTTTGATAGACAAGCTATGTAGTATTGATGGGTATCGAGGAAATTAATGACTTGAAACTAATATAATGGTATTGACTTGTACTAATAAATACTATATCATAATACTAAACTTACGAACGTTCGGAAGGAAACAAAATGATGACTGATGTTGAAATTAAAAAAACAGCTTTGCTGAACTTTGTGGAAAAAGGATACGAAGGAACTTCCCTCGCTGATATTGCCAATCATGTGGGTATAAAAAAACAATCTATTTACACTCATTTTAGAAGTAAAGATGAGTTGTTTATCTGTGTTTCTGATGAAGTGATTCGTGAAGAAATAAATTTCCTTTATAGCTATTTTAGTCATGAATGTAATGATATTAAGGATTATTTGGAAAAGTTTATTTTTCAAATTAAAGAAAGATATGTGGGAAACAAAGAAGGAAATATGAATTTTGTACTACGCATGGCTTTTATGCCACCATTGCATTTAAAGGAGGAAGTAATTAAAGGTTTTAATCAATATTTTTTAGAACTAGAAAATTTGGTATATAAACTGTTTTTAAGTACAGAAGGGTACAGCGATAATGCAAAAAATTCATCACTTTTTTTTATGACTATGTTGGATGGATTGTTAGTTGCTCTAATCTACGGCGGCGTTGAAAGATTCAGTGAAAAATTTGAAGCATCATGGAATATATATTGGAAGGGGTTAAGAAATGAATATTAATGAACTAATAAAAAACTATCTTAATGGACTGCAAATCGGAAATCTGGAGCATCTGCTTTCTGTTTTTGATGAAAATGCAGTTGTGGTATCACCACTTTATGGAACATTATGTGCAAAACAATTTTACTCAGATTTATTTAAGGATACAAATAATTCAAAAATAACTCTATTGAATATTTTTAATAGTTCTGAAAATAAAAATACCTGTGCAGGTCATTTTAAATATGAATGGACAATGAAAGATGATACTGAAGTTACATTTGAATGTGTGGATGTGTTTGAGATCACAGATGAAATCAAAATTAAAAAGCTTACAATAATATACGATACTTATGGTGCTGTAAGGGACTCCTTCAATAAACTAGTGTAGGAGGATCACATATTGTCAACACTTAATTCAAACAGTATTCAATATGCTAACATTGCCGACTTTAAGTGAATTGACTTATCGATAATTAATTAAAACGCCTTAGGGCGTTTTTTTATTATTTAGGAAACAGTGTGCGCAAGCACTGTGGATAACAATAGAAAAAAATAGAGATTTTTGAGATAATAAGATATTATGAAAAAGTGTAATGGAGTAATTAAGCAGATTTTTAAAGAC
>Ga0268357_100159_pt1 | contig 112893 bp, 99 predicted proteins | sample BioMet10_FD_192466 | JGI IMG/M metagenome (GOLD analysis project Ga0268357, IMG submission 192466) | Sewage microbial communities from Oakland, California, United States - Biofuel 10 (Illumina Assembly) | ecosystem: Engineered > Wastewater > Sewage > Unclassified | place: USA: California...
GGCAAAAGGGAAGATCACACACTAGGAAACATCTCATTGCTTGCAGATTATGCTGAAATACTGAAAAAAAAGTTCTCCGCCAAAGCAACTGCGGATAAAAGGAAGTTTGTAACACAGAAATGTGATCCAAACAATATTACTGTGGAGATGATAACAGATTACGGCATCTTTACTCCTTTCACGGACAGCTTCAAAATCTCTGCGCGAAAGGGTGAACAAATCTCATTTTTTGCATTTGATCCGACATTGTGCATTAAATCCAAGGGGTTAGTTTATCCGCTTGATAGCGTGAAGTTTGACATGTGGTGGAAGGCCACTCTTAATGAGTTTGCACCGTGTAATAACGTCAAAGCGGCGGCCGGCAACCGCAAAGCGGCAGCCCGCGGAAGCAAGACAATTGCTGAGTTGAAGTTTAACCATCCTGCCAAAGTTCTTGTTTTCAGAAAATTCTAACGCGTGTAAACAAAAATGTAACTAAGTAAAACACTTTAACTCAGCACATAACCTTCATCTGTTTTTTTAATTATCCCTTTATCCGCAAGCATAGATATAGCCCTTGATAATGAAGGTCTTGCAACGCCAAAGATAAAGGCAACGTCTTGCACATTTGAAATTTTACCCTGAAACTTCAGATATGTAATGATTCTCTCAGTCAAGTTTTGCAATGCAAATTCATTTAGTTTTCTGCTTAGAAAAAAACTGCGGTCTGATGTGATTCTGAGGAAGTTGCGCAGAACAGCGGCATCCGATTCCATAATTTTGAAAAAACCTTCACGGGACAATGTGTAGAGTCTGCAATGTGTTTCCGCCTGTAATGAAACCGGAAAATAATTCTTGCTGCCGTATATAAAAGCCGGGGCCAGAATATTAGGTGATTTCAAATAATCTATAGTGATCTCTTTACCCTCTGCGCTAGTCATTTTTGCAAGAACTCTACCCTCAGCCAGCAGGTATAAAGATGAACAGACGCTATCCTGCATGGCAACAAAATCGCCGGGTTCAAACAGGCTCTCTTTAAATGAAAATTCTTTAAGGATTTTCTCAACCGCTTTGTTATCACAGCCCTTAAACAGCTCACCATTAATTATTTCATCAAAATCTATCATTGTAAAAAATTTTGCTTTGCGTAACAAAGGTTACGCTTTTCTTTTTCCGGTCGGGATATTTTTGTACAAGCAAAGTTCAAGGGGAAATGCAAACCGGCAACTCGGACCGACAATGCAAAGGAGAAACTTAGAGTAGGCACCCGGGCACTTTTGCTCTAACAAATTTAAAAAATTAAAGAATAACTTTTAAAAAATAAGATTATGGAAAATAACATGTTTTGTTATCAGTGCCAGGAAACGGCCAAAGGTATTGGATGTACATTGGCAGGCGTATGCGGAAAGCATGCTTCCACCTCATCTGCAATTGATATTTTATTGTTTGTTGTAAGAGGCGTATCGGTTGTTGCGGATACGCTTAGAGTTAAGGGCTCAAAGGTGGAGGAAAAAGTTAATCTATTTGTTACAGATGCACTTTTCTCAACAATCACAAATGCAAACTTTGATGATGAGAGCATACTGTCGAGAGTAAAAAAAGGGTTTGCAATTAGAAATGAGCTGTTGAAGCAGGCAAACGCGGCAGGTATTGAAGTGCCGCAAGTTGAGGAGGTTATATGGACGGGAGAGGAGAAAGATTATTTGGAGAAAGCTAAAAGCGTTGGCGTATTAAGAGAGCAAAATGAAGATTTGCGTTCTCTTAAAGAGTTGATATTGTACGGATTAAAAGGAATGGCAGCATACCATGAGCACGCAATCCGCCTTGGCTTTAATGATGAGGGGATTCACTCATTTATGCAATCAGCTATGGCTCAGATGGCCGCAAAGACCATGACGGCGAGTGAACTTGTCAATCTTGTAATGCAAACGGGAAAGTTTGGCGTTGATGCCATGGCTCTTTTGGATAAGGCAAACACAACGCGTTATGGAAATCCGGAGATTACAAAGGTCAACCTTGGCGTTGGCACCAATCCGGGGATTTTAATTAGCGGACATGATTTGCGTGATATTGAGCAACTTCTGGAACAAACCGAGGGAACGGGAGTTGATGTATATACTCACGGGGAAATGCTTCCCGCCCACTACTATCCTGCATTTAAAAAATACAAACATTTTATTGGCAACTACGGCAACTCTTGGTGGAAACAGAGAGAGGAGTTTGCCCTGTTTAACGGTCCGATTGTGTTTACAACAAACTGTATTGTCCCTCCGATGGAAAATGCATTGTATAAGACCAGAATGTTCACAAGCAATTCAACCGGATTCCCAGGATGCAAATACATTGAGACAGATGAGAACGGACATAAAGATTTCTCTGAAGTTATTGCACTTGCAAAAACCTGCAAAGCTCCCGTTGCATTAGAGACCGGAGAACTGATTGGCGGATTTGCTCATAATCAGGTGCTTGCTCTTGCAGACAAAATAATTGAAGCCGTTAAGTCCGGAGCAATCCGCAAGTTTATTGTGATGGCGGGCTGTGACGGCAGAATGAAAAATCGTGAATACTACACGGAGTTTGCAAAAGCCCTTCCAAAAGATTGCCTGATTCTTACCGCCGGCTGTGCAAAGTATAAATACAACAAGCTAAACCTTGGAGACATCAACGGCATACCTCGCGTATTGGATGCGGGACAATGCAATGACAGCTATTCACTTGCAGTAATTGCGCTTAAACTTAAAGAGGTATTTGGACTTGATGACATTAATAAACTCCCGATAGTTTACAACATAGCATGGTATGAGCAGAAGGCTGTAATAGTGCTGCTTGCCCTTCTTTATCTGGGAGTTAAGAACATTCACCTTGGTCCTACATTGCCCGCATTTTTATCTCCTAACGTTGCAAAAGTTCTTGTAGATAATTTTGGAATTGCAGGGATTGGCACCGTTGATGAAGATTTAAAAATTCTTGGGATAACGGAATAATTCTTATCTAAAGAAAGGCATTCTGCAGTAGGGCGAGGGAAACAGAAAGATTACTCCGCTAAAAACATCCCAACCATCGCGGCAGAAACCAAAGCAACCAGTGCAGCTCCAAGCAGGGCGCGGAAACCATACTCTCCAAGTACGGATTGTTTGTTTGGCGCCATGCCGCCAACTCCGCCAATGATAATTCCTATTGACGCAAAGTTTGCAAACCCGCAAAGGACGTATGTTGCCATGATGATAGATTTAGCAGAAGCAAATACTCCTGTTTGCAACATTGTTGTCAAACTCTGATATCCAATGAATTCCGTAAGGATTAATTTTTCACCTAACAATCTGCCGACAAGACCAAGGTCTGCGGTGGGAACTCCGGTCAGCCAAATTACCGGCGTAAACACATAAGAAAGAATGCATTGCAAAGTCAGATCTGTATATCTCCCGTGAGAAACAACCGCAAGCCAGCGGTCAAACGCAGGGAAGCTTATAATATTCAGGATATAATTGACTCCGGCTATTAAAGCGTAGAACACAAGAAGCATTGCCGCAACATTTGCCGCAAGCTTAAGTCCCTGAGTAGTTCCACGGGAAATTGCGTCCAGCACATTGTCTCCCAGTTTCTCTTTTGTAACCTCAACTGAATTGTTAATAGGCTCAGTCTCCGGCTTTAATATTTTTGCCATTGCAATGGCGCCCGGAGCTGCCATAACTGATGCGCTTAGCAAATGTTTTGCAAATTCAACCGTCATAACCGGATCTCCGCATCCCAGCATTGCAATATATGCTGCAAGAACTCCGCCGCTCATTGTCGCCATACCGGAGACCATAATCAACATCAGCTCGGAACGGCTCATTGTAGGAATATACTCTTTCACCATCAATGGCGCCTCTGTCTGTCCAAGGAAAATATTGCCGGCGCAAGACAAAGACTCCGCACCGGAAATGCTCATAAGCTTTGTCAGACACCAGCCCATGAACCATACAATCTTTTGTAGGATACCAAGATAGAAGAACAAACTCGTAAGAGCGGAGAAGAATATAATTGTAGGCAATATCTGGAAAACAAATATGTAGCCAATCTTTGTTTGATCCAGAAGAGGTCCAAACAAGAAATTAGAGCCCGCCTTTGTCCAATCCAAAACGGCCACAAAACACTTCCCCATGTATTCAAAAAATACCTGAACCGCAGGGAACATCAGGACGGAGAATGCAACTATAAACTGCAGGAGCAGAGCCATCCCCACCGTTTTCCAATTAATTTTTTTACGGTCCGTAGAAAAAAACCAAGCTATTAAAATAATCACAAAAATTCCAAGAACGCCTTTGCCAATTGATTTCCAACTAAATACAAGGTGCTTCTTTTGTAGTATTTGTGCAAATTGTACCTTCCTTTTCTCCAATGCTGTCTTTACGGAATCTTGTTGTGCCTGTGCGGCAAGTTTTGTGCTGTCCGCATTTGCCCTTAGCTGAGCCAGTTCCAAAGAATCCGCCATTGCTTTTGTCATTGCGCCTGAACCCGCCTTAGCAGAGGCGGCAATTGCAGCAGCCTCTGCCTTGCCGGACTCAACTGTTTTCTCAACATCCTGCGCCGCAGGGTTGGATGAACGCTTTTGCGCAACTTGTTGTAAATGAGCTACGTTCTCCTTAACAAAAACAACGCTCTTCAAAGGTTTGCCGCTGATGAATCCGCAAAGCAAACCAACTGAAATAATCACAAGAGCAACTTTTAAAAACTTTTTGCTGAATAGGCCAATCTTCTCTGATTGTCCTCTCTTACTGCTATTCATATATTAAATTATTTATTCTTCTTTCCGGAAGATTTTCCCGATGACGCTCTTTTTGAAGTCTTTCCCGGTAATGTTTTCCTTAAGTATTTTCCTGATACCGTTTTGCGCGTTTTAGCACTTCTTTTTTTGGCAGAAAGATTTTCCGCTAATTTTTTAAGTTCCTCATTTAAACTCTCCGCCCTCTCATAATCCTCATTATCAACAGCTTTCTTTAACGCCTCCTGCAATTTTTCTACATAATTCTTCTCACGACGGTGCTTCTTTTCACCTTCATCGGATTTTTTACTTTCTGCAAATTTTTTACCTTCTGCATATCCTTCACCAGCTGCGATCCCGTCATTCAATACACTCTTATCATTCATATTCACTTCTGAGGCGTATTTATCCATTATGTCAGAAAAAACATAAATTGGAGCATTCAAAAATTTTGCAATCACAATCCCGTTTCCAAAGCTGCATACCAAACGGGATTCTTTTTTGCCGTCAAACAAAAGCAGTTCGGTCATAAAATTTTTATTGTGTCCAATACCCTTGATAACAGAGAGTTCCAACAACTCTATTCCAAACGTTTTTAACGTTGTACAGTAAAGCATTTGGGCTGTAGGAAGTTCATCTGATGTTGATGTCTCCTTGCTTTTAAAGTTTGTAAGTATAATGTTGACGTCCGGTCTGGACAACTTGATGGGCAAGCAAGAATCTCCTCCCTTTTTGTAAAGGAAAAAAACAAAGTTGCCGCCGTGAAAATTCGAGACGCTCAGCGCCCCCATATCCAATCTTACCCTTTCCATATAAAGCAAGGCAAAGATACTATTTTTTACTACTTTTGCCGTAATGTTTTTTGAGCTAAAAAATAAGGAGTGTCAATGCGGTGCAAGAGCAGGCGTATTGCACACAGAACACGGTGATATTCAAACACCTATATTCATGCCTGTTGGTACCGTAGGTTCAGTCAAAGGGGTATACCATCGGGACCTTAAAGATGATATCAAAGCACAGATTATTCTTGGCAATACCTATCATCTGCTGCTGCGCCCGGGCATTGATTTGATTAACAAAGCCGGGGGGCTGCATAAGTTTGTGAACTGGGATCGCCCGATTCTTACAGACAGCGGCGGATTTCAAGTCTTCTCTCTTGCAGAGAACAGAAAAATCACAGAGAAGGGCTGCACATTCCGCTCACACATAGACGGTTCTCCGCGGGAGTTTACACCGGAGAATAATGTTGATACTCAGCGCAAAATAGGCGCGGACATCATTATGGCTCTTGATGAATGTACTCCCGGAACAGCCGATTACAAATACTCGCTTCAGTCATTGCAGAGAACAGGCAGGTGGCTGGATAGGTGTGTAAAAAGATTTAAAGAGACAGAGCCGCTTTACGGTTACAGACAATTTTTCTTCCCGATAGTTCAAGGGTGCATATATCCGGATTTGCGCAGAATGGCTGCAGATCAGGCGGCTAAGGCAGATATGGATGGCTGCGCAATTGGAGGTTTATCAGTTGGAGAGCCGACGGAAAAAATGTATGAAATGCTGGAAGTGCTTAACCCGGTGCTGCCTGCAGATAAGCCGCGCTACCTCATGGGGGTAGGAACCCCCGCAAATATTCTGGAAGGAATTGAAAGAGGAGTGGATATGTTTGACTGCGTGATGCCAACAAGAAACGGACGCAATGGAATGCTGTTCACTTCAGAAGGAATTATTAACATGAAAAACAAATGCTGGGCGGAAGATTTTTCCCAAATTGACGTCAATGGAACATCATTTGTAGATACCTCATATACAAAAGCTTACTTAAGGCATTTGTTTGTTGCCGGAGAGATGCTTGCGGCTCAAATTGCAAGTTACCACAATCTGGCCTTCTATTTGAAACTGGTTGAAGACGCAAGGACTCATATTATGGCGGGAGATTTTAAGAAGTGGAAGGAAGAAACTGTAAAAAAAGTTTCACAAAGAATTAATGATAAGTAAATTTGCGGGGAGCAATGCGACATACTGACATGCTGTAGCAAGAATAAAAACCGTCGGGATATAAAAAGTGGCCATTACAAGAAAAGACATAGAGCAGCAGCTGAAAGAATTTAACTGGCACATCACAACGCTGGACAGGTATATCATTAAGAAATTTGTAGGAACTTTTTTTGTTGCGCTTCTGCTGATTATCGGCATAGTTATAATCTTTGATATCAGTGAAAAAATTGATGATTTTGTAGATAAGAACGCTCCGTTAAAGGAGATTATTTTTAATTACTACGCCAATTTCATCCCCTATTTTATAAACGTGTTCAGCCCTCTTTTTGTGTTCATTACGGTTATTTTCTTCACCTCCAAAATGGCTGCAAACTCGGAAATTGTTGCAATACTTGCAGGCGGAATCAGTTTTAAAAGATTAATGTATCCGTATTTTTTATCTGCCGCATTTATCGCCATATTCAGTTTAGTGTTAAACCTTTACGTCATTCCGCCTTGTAACAAGGGGAGGCTCGCCTTTGAGGCAAAGTATATAAAAAAACCGTTTGAGAACACTAACAGAAACATGCACTACCAGATAAATCCTGGTACTTTTATGTATGTGCAAAGTTTCTCTACATTCAATAATACGGCATATCAATTTACGCTGGAAACCATTAAAGGACACGATATTATCTCAAAGCTAAGTGCAAACGAGGCACAGTGGGATTCCACAAAACAATGCTGGCAGCTTAGAGATTATTTTTGGCGCAAGTATGTTGGAAATGCGGAGCAAGTCAAGACCGGCAAACAGCTGGATACGGCTCTGGTTATTACCGTAGAAGATTTTTACAGGAAGAAAAATACTGTACAGGCAATAGCATCCGGACAGCTTGGAAAACTCATAAAGGCGCAAAAGCTAAGAGGGGATCAAATGGTGGAATATGCTTTAATTGAGCGTAATACGCGATGGGCCTTGCCGTTTTCCGCATTTATTCTTACACTAATAGGAGTCTCTCTGTCATCTAAAAAAAGGCGAGGCGGAATTGGAATGAACATTGGAATTGGAATTGCCTTGAGTTTCTCTTACATCTTGTTTCTGCGTTTCAGCCAGATGTTTGTATTCACCGGTGCGCTTCCGCCGTTTGTGGCACTCTGGATGCCAAACGTAATATTTGCGGTGATTGCGGTATTCCTGTACCGTATTGCTCCAAAATAATCATGGCAAGCTGCTGCGCGGCAATTATTATTTATTTAGGTTGCTTTAACGGTCTGTGATTTTCTCTCTTTGTCTTTTTAAGCTCCTCATCCATCCTCCCGTAGCAATCCTCTGAAATACAACTATCTTTAAACTTCTCAAAAATATACTTTACAGCGGCGGCAGAGGGATGCACCATGTCCTCGGCATACCAGCGATAATCTCTCAGCTCATCCATCATTATTTCATAGGACGGAAAGTAAGATGTATTCTTTTTTTCCTCCCGACAGTTTTGCTGTTCATTAATAAGATTATCTATTGCAAGCAGCAAAGAAGATTTGCTAATCTGGTTACCGTGAGCGCCATCTGCCATGTGTCTGATTGGACTTACGGTAAAAATAATCTCTTTGTCAGGAAATGCCTTAACAATCATGTGAAGCATTTTCTCCGTCTGAGACGCACAAAAAAATTCTCTCCTAAAACATTTTGCGGGGAGTTTATGACAATTGCAGACTATCATGCACGTATTTGTAATTGTCTGCCCCACAGCACCTCCGATGTATTTAAACACCCAGGAAGTTCCAAGTGTTATAATAATTTTTGAGACGTTTTTAAAGAATTCTGCGTCTCTGATCAACTTTTCATTAGCCTTGTCCAGAAATTTTTTTGCATCATAATCTCCGCAGGAGGAGTGGTGAAAGAAGGTTACATACAAACCATCGGGACGTTTAACAATGTCTTTCTCAGTGAAAAAAGGGGATATTTCCAGGGGCATCTTGCAAAGTTTTGCCACTGTTCCAAGTCTGAGCAAAGAGATGCACACAGATGCGGGATTGTACATTGTCCCAAATGGATTCACCATTGCATCAAATCCGTAATCCTTTAATACTCCGCCCATTTCATCAGAGAAGCATGAGCCCGTCAGCATTATTTTGTCTGAATAGCTTATTGGATTTTTATATTTCTCAATTTCTACAAGTGTCTGTATTTTCATCTCTTTTTGTATTTTTCACTTATGTTACTCTGAATTTTTTTAAGACCGGCACGCATAAGCGGTGTATCTCCAAAGAACCTCTTAAATTCATGTTCGTCAAGATTTTGCCACCATTTAACTGTTGCTTTTGAGAGCAGTTTTTCATTTATGCGGAATTCCGGCCATCCCTCTTTATTTATTCTATTCCATGGGCACGCATTCATACATTCATCGCATCCAAAAATCCATTTGCTGTTAAAAATCCCTGGTCCTTCATTATTTGTTAATCCGTCATCGGCCGCTGCTTTTTTTGAATTGTTCTTAATTTCTTCCGCATCCTCCCTTGCCTCTATTGTTGCATAAGAGGTACAACGTCTTGCATCAAATGCATATCCGTTGCAGCGCAAAGCTCCGTTTTTGCAGGCATTTATACATTTTGAACAGGTGCCGCATTTGCTTGTAGCAGAAGAGTTGTCATCTGTCAAGAGCTCTTTATCGGCAATTTGTGCCGGAGAAAAATATGGCAGTTCAACCTTAGTAATAATGATTCCGATAAAATTTTTGATGCCGTGCTCCGGACTAATCAGAAAATTATTTTTGCCAATAAAGCCAAGCCCCGCTTTTACAGCCCATGCGCGCTCCATAACCGGCGCTGAATCTATGAATGCTCGGCCAATGTCTTTTGCACCTGCGGCATTAGAATCTTTTAAAGTTTCTTTTGCAATAAGCTGTAATATTTTATACAGTTTATTCCTAATAACGGTATGATAATCAAGTCCTCTTGCAAATTCGGAAACCAGCGGCGCATTGCTTTTCACGGCCTTGCCGTCAATCCCGTTTTGCCCAGCTGCTCTGCCAAAAGGAGCAAGAAAAACTAACACGCTCTTTGCACCCGGCACCAATAGCCCGGGATTAAAACGCTTCTCCATGTTGCGGGAGAGATACTCCATTCCGGCAAAAAAACCGGCATTTTTTGATGTAACATAAAAAAGTTCATCATCTATAAGCTCCTCGGATTTTGCACAGCCGCAGGCTACAAAGCCAAGCTCAAAACTCAAAGCTTTAATTTTTTCAAATAATTCCTTTTTTGTTTCCGTTTCTGACATATAAAGATTTTATGCGCTCAACCGCCCCGGCAGACGTTGCAAATTTAATAAAAGATAAACTGCCGCGATTTATAAAAAAACGTTTAAAAATCTAATGAATTTTATTAAATTCGCGCATTATTGTTATGAATTTTTAAAATAGAATAAAATATGAAAAGGATATTGGTAGTTGGAGCAGGCGGACAGATTGGAACAGAACTGGTCACACATCTGCAAAAAAATTATGGTGAAGATAATGTAGTTGCAGCGGAGGTCAGGCCTGATGTTGTAAAGAAAATTGCCGAGCACGCTCAGGCTGTTGAGCTGGATGCCCTTGATTTTCAGAAATATGGAGAGACCATCAAGAAGTATAAAATTGATGCCGTCTATAATTTGGTTGCACTCCTTTCTGCAAAAGGGGAGTTGAATCCGGACCTTGCCTGGAAGATAAATATTGGCGCTCTTCTAAATTCTTTGAATCTTGCAAGAGAGTTGCACTGCGCAGTTTTCACGCCATCTTCTATTGGCGCATTTGGCTACAATACACCACATTACAAGACTCCGCAGGATACTATCATGAGACCTGATACTATTTACGGAGTTTGCAAAGTTACCGGAGAATTGCTTGGTGATTATTACTTTAAGAGATTTGGAGTTGATGCCCGCAGCGTACGTTTTCCGGGTTTGATTTCTAACGGCGCTCTGCCGGGCGGCGGCACAACAGATTATGCAGTTGAAGTGTTCTATGAGATTTGGAAACACGGAAAATACACTTGCGCCGTACCTCGGGATGCTTATATGGATATGATGTATATGCCTGATGCATTGACTGCTACAACGCAGCTGATGGAGGCTGACCCTTCCCGTCTAAAACACCGCAACAGCTTTAATATTGCATCTATGAGTTTTACTCCGGAGCAATTGTTCAATGAATTAAAGAAGAGAATCCCAACATTCACATGGGATTATAAAGTAGATCCTATAAAGGCCGACATTGCCAATAGTTGGCCTGATATCATGGATGATTCTTGCGCCCGCGCAGAGTGGGATTGGACTCCAAAATGGGGGTTGCAGGAGATGATGACGGATATGCTTGCGGCTTGCAGGGAGAAGGTTGAAAACGGAGAATATTAGAGATATGCTTTTCAAGGTGGCAAATAAAAAAGGCCCGCTATAAAGCGAGCCTTTTTTTATACAAACACTTTGATTATTCTGCTTTTGGAGCATCTGCCTTTGAAGCCTCTGCTTTTGGAGCCTCAGCTTTTGGAGCTGCAGGTTCTGCAACTTTTTTTGCACGGCTACGACGTGTATTCTTCTTTTCTCCCGCCTCTTTTTTGCCTGAATTAAGAGCAGCCTCGTTAAAATCAACCAACTCCATTATTGCCATTTCAGCAGCATCTCCCGCTCTGTATGATGTCCTTAAGATACGCGTGTATCCTCCGGGACGCTCTGCAATTTTAGGGGCAATTACTCTAAACAGCTCCGTAACAGCCTCTTTCTGCTTTAAATAGCTGAAAGCAACACGGCGTGAATTTGTGCTATCAATTTTGCTCTTGGTAATCAGAGGCTCTACATAGACTCTCAATGCTTTTGCCTTTGCAAGAGTTGTTTCAATTCTCTTGTGAAGAAGCAGCGAGGAGGCCATATTTGCAAGCATCGCCTTACGGTGTCCGCTCTGCCGGCCAAGATGATTTAATTTCTTATTGTGTCTCATGTCTTCTACTTTTTATCAATGTTATATTTGGAAATATCCATTCCAAAAGACAATCTGTGCTTGTCAATCAGAGACTCTATTTCCGTTAATGACTTCTTGCCAAAATTACGAAACTTCATAAGTTCATTTTTCTGGTGAGAAACAAGGTCTGCAAATGTTTCTATATCAGCTGCTTTTAAGCAGTTAAGAGCACGGACGGACAAATCCATATCGCTTAGCTTCTTCATTAGAAGCTGACGCATTCTTAGTGTTTCCTCGTCAAGTTCTGCATTCTCTTTCTCTGCGCTTTGCTCAAATGACATCTTCTCATCTGAGAACAGCATAAAATGATAGATAAGAATTTTTGCGGCCTCCTTCAAAGCCTCTTTAGGCTGAATTGAGCCATCTGTCGTGATTTCTATATTAAGACTCTCATAATCAGTCTTCTGCGCTATACGGCAAGGTGCCACCGTGTATTTAACATTAACAATTGGAGTAAAAATAGAATCAATAGGAATTGTCCCGACAGGAGCATTATCAGTTTTGTTTTCCTCTGCCGGAACCCAACCTCTGCCTTTGCCGATTGTCACAGTCACCTTCAACTTTACGGATTCCTCCATAAAGCAAATGTGCTGCTGAGGGTTAAGGACTTTGAATGAGGTAAGACCTTTAGAAATGTCCTCTGCGGTCATCTCCTTCTTTCCGTTTACTGTAAGTGAGACGGTCTCTCCATCCTCGCTCTCTACCATCCTCTTAAATCTTACTTTCTTAAGATTAAGGATGATATCTATAACTCCCTCTATTACACCGTGTATAGTGGCAAACTCATGATCAACTCCTTCAATTTTTATGGAGGTGATTGCAAAGCCTTCCAGTGAAGATAATAACACACGTCTAAGCGCATTGCCAATGGTGATTCCATATCTTGGCTCAAGAGGCCTGAATTCGAATTTTCCAAAGGTATCCGTGGACTCCAGCATTATTACCTTGTCCGGTTTTTGAAATGCTAATATTGCCATATCATTTAATTTAATTTTTCTTTTAAACTGGTTACTACTTAGAGTACAACTCTACAATGAGCTGTTCATTAATGCTCTCCGGAATATCAGTTCTATCCGGCAAATTTAAAAATTTACCGCTTAATGTGTCTGAATTCCATTCAAGCCAAGAATATTTTGCGGGATTAGATGCAATAGCATTCTGAATAGTTTCCATGCTCTTGGATCTCTCTCTTACTCCAACAACATCACCAGGTTTAACGTGCGTAGAAGGGATGCTTGCTAAGTTTCCGTTAAGCACAATGTGACGATGACTAACCAGCTGTCTTGCAGCTGCGCGCGTAGGAGCAATACCAAGTCTGTAAACAACATTGTCCAATCTAGACTCCAGAAGCATCAGCAAATTAATACCGGTGATTCCTTTCATCTTTGAGGCTGCTGTAAACATATTGCGGAATTGTCTTTCCAAAACACCATAAGTGTATTTAACCTTTTCCTTCTCCTTTAACTGAGTCCCGTACTCAGAGACTTTCTTTCTCTTCTTAGCCATGCCGTGCTGTCCCGGAGGGCAGTTCTTCTTCTCAAAACTCTTGTCAGCACCATAAATCGGCTCGCCAAATTTGCGGGCAATTTTTGTTTTTGGTCCAGTATATCTTGCCATAATTTTTACGTTTTATCAGTTAAACTCTGCGGCGGCCCTTAGGTCTGCAGCCGTTATGAGGAAGTGGTGTAACATCAATAATCTCAGTTACTTCTATCCCCACATTATGAATTGTTCTAATTGCAGATTCTCTTCCTCCGCCCGGGCCTTTTACATAAGCCTTAACTTTACGCAATCCTGCGTCAAACGCAGATTTGGCACAATCTTCAGCTGCCACTTGAGCAGCATACGGAGTATTTTTCTTAGATCCTCTAAAGCCCATCTTGCCGGCAGAAGACCAACTTATAACCTGACCTTTAAGATTGGTCAAAGTTACAATCACATTGTTGAATGTAGAAGTGATATGAGCCTGGCCCACAGCTTCTACCTTTACAACTCTCTTTTTATTTGTAACAACTTTCTTTGCCATAATCTAACTGCCTTTATTTAGTTGCTTTCTTCTTATTGGCCACTGTCTTCTTCTTACCCTTTCTGGTGCGAGCATTATTCTTAGTGCTTTGCCCTCTGACAGGCAGTCCTAGTCTGTGGCGAATGCCCCTGTAGCATCCTATGTCCATAAGACGTTTAATGTTTAGTTGAGTCGCGGTTCTAAGTTCGCCCTCAATCTTATAGTCTGCTGCAATTGTTTGTCTTATTGCAGCAATCTGGTCATCTGTCCAATCTTGCACCTTGATATTTACGTCAATCCCGCATCTATCAAGGATTTTTTTGGCAGACTTGCGACCAATTCCGAAGATGTAGGTCAAACCTACTTCTCCCCTTTTGTTTTTTGGTAAATCTACTCCGGCTATACGTGCCATAATCTATTGTTTACTTTTGTTTTATTAATTACAAATTCAATGCAGGAATTAGCAACTGCTAACCCTGGCGCATTTTAAATTTTGGAGTTTTTTTGCAGATAATATAAACGCGTCCTTTGCGTCTTACAATTTTGCAATCCTCGCTGCGCTTCTTAATTGATGCCTTAACTTTCATCGTATTATAATTTTATAATTTATTCTTACAGAGTTATTTATATCTGAATGAAATTCTTCCTTTAGTCAAATCATAGGGAGACATCTCAACTTTTACCCTATCCCCCGGCAAAATTTTAATATAATGCATTCTCATCTTTCCGGAGATATGAGCGATAATAACAGGACCATTATCCAACTCAACTTTAAACATTGCATTGGACAAAGCTTCCAGAATTGTTCCGTCTCTTTCTATAGCCTCTTGTTTTGACATATGTTAATTTTTATTCTTTAGTTTATTAATGTAGTCAAAAGTGGTCAGTATTTGCGGTTTGCCTTTTTTAACGGCTATGGTAAATTCAAAATGAGCAGATTTCTTGCCGTCTTCTGTAGCAACTCCCCAATTATTATCTTGGATGTAAACCTCTTTAACTCCGGCATTTATCATTGGCTCAACACAAATAACCATTCCTTCTCTCAGCTTTTTTCCGGTACCCGGTTTTCCATAATTCGGGACCATAGGATCTTCATGCATATCTTTTCCTATGCCATGTCCGACCATTTCTCTAACCACAGAAAATCCCTGAGCCTCACAATGTTGCTGGACAGCGTTACCTATATCTCCAATTCTGTTTCCATCAATTGCCTGGGCAGCACCTAAATACAGTGACTCCTCGGTAGTCTTAAGAAGCAGCGCAGTCTCTTCATCTACTTCGCCTACAGGAAATGTATAGGCAGAATCTCCAAAATAACCTTTGTATATTGTTCCGCAATCAACGGAAATAATATCTCCCTCTTTTAATTCATAATCACTTGGGAATCCGTGAACTATTACGTCATTAACAGACAGACACAACGTCCCCGGAAAACCGTCGTAACCAAGAAAGCCGGGCACAGCCCCGTTATCTCTGATGTACTCCTCCGCAAGCTTATCCAAAGTTTTAGTTTTAACTCCGGGAACAACGGCCTTGCCCACTTCCGCCAACGTCTTGGAAACCAAGATTGCATTCTCTTTAAGAATTTCTATCTCCTCTAAGGTTTTATAGTGTATCATTCTAACCTTTCAGACTCCTCTAAAAATTAGTACGGCCCTTCAGACGTCCCGTTTTCATTAGACCGTCATAGTGCCTCATTAACAAATAACTCTCAATCTGCTGCAATGTATCCAGAATAACGCCAACAACAATCAGCAAACTTGTTCCGCCATAGAACTGTGCAAACTGGTTGTTAATTCCAAGTATCATTGCAAACGCAGGCATAATGCCGACAATAGCCAGGAAAATTGAACCCGGAAGCGTAATGCGTGACATTATACTATCCAGATAATCAATTGTTTTCCTTCCAGGCTTAACCCCGGGAATAAAGCCTCCGTTTCTCTTCATATCTTCTGCCATCATGGTAGGATTTACTGTGACTGCTGTATAAAAATAAGTAAATATCACAATCAACAATCCAAAAACCAAGTTGTACCAGAATCCTTTATAATCACTCATAGTAGCAGCGAGTCCGCGCGTTGCGTCAAATCTTGAGAACAAAAGCGGGAACAACATCAATGCCTGGGCAAAGATGATTGGCATAACGCCGGCAGCATTAATCTTTAAGGGAATATACTGTCTTACACCGCCATATTGCTTGTTGCCTACTATCCTTTTTGCATACTGTACAGGAACTTTGCGAGTACCTTGAACAAGAGCAATTGTTGCAGCAAATACAAGGAACAGGAAAATGAACTCAACCAACAGCATAAGAATACCGCCTGTAGCATTAACCCTTGTACCAACCTCAGCAGCAAGTGCATACGGAAGTCTTGCAACAATACCAACCATAATGATTAATGATATTCCGTTTCCAAGACCCCTATCTGTTATTCTCTCGCCAAGCCACATGATGAACATTGTTCCGCCAATCAGCACCATAGTTGCAAACAGAGTGAATGAGAATCCATGTAATAGAAAAGCATCCTCCGGAAGGGTTGTGTGCAAGCTGGTTAAATAAGCCGGAGCTTGTACAGCCAAAATAACTATGGTCAGATATCTAGTCCACTGATTCATTTTCCTCCTTCCGCTTTCACCCTCTCTTTGCATTTTTTGGAAGTAAGGAATCATAATTCCAAGCAGCTGAAGGACAATTGATGCGGAGATGTAAGGCATTACACCAAGCGCAAAGATTGAAGCATTTCCAAAAGCACCTCCGGAAAACATGTTAAGCAATCCAAGAAGACCCTCAGATGTCTTTGCCGCCAAATCTGAATTGGCAATCAAAGAAGGGTTGATTCCCGGCATTACTACAAAGCTTCCCAGACGATAAACCAACAAAAGGAGTAGCGTATAGATAATCCTCTTTTTCAGTTCCTCTATCTTGAAAATGTTCTTTATTGTTTCAATCAGTCTCTTCATTATATTACTTTATTACAGTTGCAGTTCCTTTTGCAGCCTCAATCTTCTCTTTAGCCGACTTTGAGAAAGCATTTGCAGTAACATCCAGCTTTGCTTTAAGGTCTCCGTTCCCAAGAATTTTTACAAGATCCTTTTTAGAAACAAGTCCGTTCTCAATAAGAGTCTGCTTGCTGATAGCAGCAACCTTCAGTTTCTCGCTTAAGGTTTGCAGAGAAGACAGGTTAATAACCTTATACTCTATCTTCTTAGGATTATTGAAACCAAATTTTGGAAGCTGTCTCTGAATTGGCATCTGACCTCCCTGGAACCCAAGCTTATCATGGTAGCCGCTGCGCTGTTTTGCGCCGTTCATACCGCGAGTGGAAGTGCCGCCGTGTCCGGAACCTTCTCCGCGTCCAATTCTCTTATGCCTTCCTAAGGCACCCTTTGCAGGTTTTAATGTATGTAGTTTCATCTTAAAATCTCCTCTATTTAATGTCCTCTATATTAACAAGGTGACGAACTTTGTCAATCAAACCCTTGTTAACGGGATTAAGTTCAATTTCTACGGAATGATGAATCTTTCTGATTCCTAGTGCATAAAGGGTTGCAATCTGTCTTTTGGTTGCACCGTTTCTGCTTATAGTTTGTGTAACTTTTACTTTAGCCATCTTCCAAATCTCCTATCCGTTAAATACGTTCTTCATTGGAACTCCTCTTACACCCGCAACGGTATAAGCATCTCTCATCTGAGCAAGAGCTGCAATTGTTGCCTTAACAAGGTTGTGAGGATTTGATGAACCTTTGGATTTTGCAAGCACGTCATGGACACCAACTGACTCAAATACAACACGCATTGCGCCTCCTGCCTTTACTCCTGTTCCGGGAGCTGCCGGTTTCATAAATACCTCAGCACCACCAAATTTTGCAATTTGCTCATGAGGAATTGTCTCTTTGCTAAGAGGAACTTTTACAAGATTCTTCTTTGCATCTTCTATTCCTTTGGAGATAGCCGTTGTGACCTCATTAGCCTTACCAAGACCGTAGCCAACAACACCCTTCTCATCTCCAACAACTACTATGGCGGCAAAGCTGAAGTGGCGGCCTCCCTTGGTCACCTTTGTAACTCTTCTAACTGCAACCAATCTGTCTTTTAATTCCAGATCTGTAGTTCTTACACCTTTCTCTTTAAAATTCTCTGCCATAATAATTAGAATTTAAGTCCGCCCTTACGCGCGGCATCTGCCAAACTTTTAACTCTTCCATGATACAGGTAACCTCCGCGGTCAAATGCAACCTCTTTAATTCCCTTTGCTACAGCGGCTTTAGCAGCCTCTGTTCCAACAAGAGCTGCAACTTCTACGCTGGTCTTTCCCTTTGTCTGAGGCGCAATTGCCTTATCCATAGAGGAAGCTGCTGCTATAGTTAAACCCTTCTCATCGTCTATGAACTGCACATAGATCTGCTTATTGCTTCTGAATACGCTCATCCTCGGTTTCTCTGCAGTTCCGGAAACGTTCTTGCGGATACGATAACGTATTCTCTGTCTTCTTTCTGTCTTATTCATAATCTCTCCTCCTGTTATTTAGCTGCTGCTGTCTTGCCGGCTTTTCTGCGGATATACTCTCCTGCATACTTGATACCCTTGCCCTTATAAGGCTCCGGTTTACGGAATGAACGAATCTTTGCCGCAATCATTCCAACCAGCTGTTTATCACAACTTGAAAGAACTAATATTGGGTTTGCACCCTTCTTAACTTGAGGAACTTCCGCCTTAACTTCAATTGGAAGCTGAAAATAAATATCGTGAGAATAACCAAGACTAAACTTTAAAAGTTGTCCCTGGGCTTCTACACGATATCCTACTCCTATTAGTTCCTGCTGAATTTTATATCCCTCAGAAACTCCTATCACCATATTGTGGATTAGGGCACGGTAAAGTCCGTGCAAAGATCTGTGGCGCGGCTGGTTGGTAGGTCTCTCTACCTTGACTACGCCTCCCTCAACGGTGACCTTGATATCAGGGTCAACCTTTTGGCTCAACTCACCTTGAGGGCCTTTAACCTTCACCACGTTATCCTGTCCAACCGTAACGGTGACAGCTTGGGGAAGGCTTACAGGTAATTTTCCTATTCTAGACATAATTAAAAAATAATTCTATTAATAAATGTAGCATAAAACTTCACCGCCTACGTTCTGCTCCTTAGCTTCCTTGTCTGTAATAATACCCTTGGAAGTGGAAAGGATTGCAACGCCTAATCCGTTAAGTACGCGAGGCATTTCTGCAACACCCTTATACTGTCTAAGACCCGGACGGCTGATTCTTATTAGTTTTTTGATAGCAGGCTGCTTAGTATCAGGGTGATACTTAAGAGCTATCTTAATATTCCCGATAGGTTTTCCCTCTTCAAACTTGTAGCTTAAAATATAGCCCTTCTCAAAAAGAACCTTTGTAAGCTCCTGTTTCATTTTAGAGGAAGGAACGTCAACAACCTTGTGACCTGCTTGATAAGCGTTCCTAATTCTTGTTAAATAATCTGAAATTGGATCAGTCATTTTAATTTAATTTTTAATTTTTTAATCTTTCTACCAGCGTCATTTCGGCGCCCGATATCCAATAATGCAACCTGCTACCAGCTAGCTTTATGCACTCCCGGGATAAGGCCTTTGCTTGCCATCTCTCTGAACTGAATTCTGCTGATGCCGAATACGCGCATATAGCCTCTCGGTCTTCCAGTAAGAGAGCAACGGTTGTGTAATCTGACCGGACTGGAATTCTTTGGAAGTTTATCCAATGCAGCGTAATTTCCCTCTTTCTTAAGTTGTTTACGCTTCTCGGCATATTTGGCGCATAGTTTGGCGCGCTTAACTTCACGCGCTTTCATTGATTCTTTTGCCATATTCTTTTTTTAAAATTTTTCTGCAAAAAGTTATGCTTTCTTCTTGAAAGGAAGACCGAATGATGCAAGCAATGCGCGAGCTTCCTCGTCACTATTGGTGCTGGTAACAAAAGTGATCTCCATTCCGACAACTTTTGTAACTTTATCAATATCAATCTCCGGGAAGATAATCTGCTCTGTAATTCCAAGGGTATAATTTCCCCTACCATCAAACTTCTCCTCAATTCCCTTGAAATCTCTGATTCTAGGAAGAGATACCTTTATCAATCTCTCCATGAACTCATACATTTTAGCCTGTCTTAGGGTAACTTTTACTCCGATCGGCATTTCTTTCCTCAATTTAAAAGTTGCAATATCCTTCTTTGAACAGGTAAGGATTGCCTTTTGACCGGTAATCATAGACAACTCGGCCTGGGCGTTTTCTGCAATTTTCTTATCTGCTGTTGCACTTCCAAGACCCTCGTTGATCGTAATCTTCTGAAGTTTTGGAACCTGCATAACTGTCTTATAGCCAAACTGTTTTGTAAGCTTTGCTATAATCTCGTCCTTATAAAGTTTCTCAAGATTGGGAATCCAACCCTTAGGCTTTACCTGATCTGCAACTGCTTTCTTTGCCGCACCTTTGGCGCCTTTTTCTGCCTTTGCATTCTGCTGAGGCTTAGCGGCTTTAGGAGCCTTATCCTGTTTAGGAGCTGCTGCCTTAGGAGCCTGCTCCTTCTTTACTTCTTCTGCCATTATTTAATTTCCTCCCCTGACTTTTTAGCATAACGTACAAGTTTGCCCTTATCATTCAAACGACGTCCAATCTTAGTAGGACCGCCTTTGACAGGATCAACAACCTGTAAATTAGAGATGTGAATAGATGCCTCCTGCTTAATAATTCCGCCTTGCGGAGTCTTAGCATTTGGCTTTGTATGCTTGCTTATCATGTTGAGACCCTCAACAACGGCACGCATCTTAGCCTTGTCAACTGCAAGTACTTTTCCCTGCTTACCCTTATCATTGCCGGAATTAACAAAGACTGTGTCGCCTTTCTTAATGTGTAATTTTACATTCATTATTATACCCTCCTATTATTTATAGTACCTCAGGGGCAAGTGAAACAATCTTCATAAAGTTGTCGCGAAGCTCTCTGGCTACCGGGCCAAAAATACGCGTACCTCTGACTTCACCCTGGCTATCCAAAAGGACGCAAGCGTTCTCGTCAAATCTTATATAAGAACCGTCCGGTCTGCGGATCTCTTTTTTAGTTCTTACAACAACCGCCTTGGAAACAGAGCCTTTCTTAGCATCTGCTCCGGGAATAGCGCTCTTAACCGCTACAACTATCTTATCTCCAACACCGGCATAACGACGCTTTGTTCCTCCAAGCACGCGGATACAAAGAACTTCCTTTGCTCCACTATTGTCGGCTACCATTAATCTTGATTCCTGCTGTATCATAGCTATTTAACTTTTTCAACAATTTCTACTAATCTCCAGCGCTTTGTCTTGCTCAAAGGACGAGTCTCCATAATCTTTACGGTATCGCCTTCTGAACATTCGTTCTTCTCATCATGCGCTACAAACTTTGTGGTTTTATTTACGAACTTACCGTAAATAGGGTGCATCTCTTTTGTTTTTACTGCAACTACTATAGACTTATCCATTTTGTTGCTAACCACTACACCGACTCTAACTTTTCTCAGCTTTCTTTCCATTACTTAGATTGTTTTTTATTCTCAATCTCACTAAGGACAGTGAGCATCTTGGTAATATCTTTTTTTGCTTTTTTAATTTGAGACGTATCCTCTAATGGAGAGACTGCGTGGTTAAGAAGCATCTGATTAAGAGAGCCTCTGCTAGCCTCTATGCGCTCTCTCAGATCCTTCTCCGACATTTCCCGTATTTCTTTTGTTTTCATGGTATTATCTCCAATTATTGTTTAACGTAATCCCTTCTGACTACAAACTTTGTAGAGACGGGCAATTTCTGGGCTCCAAGTCTAAGCGCCTCTTTGGCAACCTCTACAGGAACACCTTCAACTTCAATTAACATTCTTCCAGGGGTAACAGGTGCAACAAAACCCTCTGGATTTCCCTTTCCTTTACCCATACGGACCTCGGCAGGTTTTCTAGTAAAAGGCTTATCCGGAAATATGCGGATCCATACGTTTCCTTCACGTTTCATATAACGGACAACTGCTTGACGTGCAGCCTCTATCTGCTGTCCTGTCATCCAGCAAGACTCCAAGGTCTTAATGCCGAATGAACCAAAGGCAAGCTGACTACCTCTATGGGCAACGCCTTTCATGCGGCCCTTCTGCCATCTTCTGAATTTGGTTTTCTTTGGTTGTAACATTGCTTTATCTTATTAATTTTCAATACTTTAGTTGTAACGGAGCCAGAGTATCGGGGTGCAAAGGTATAATAATTTATTCAATGCGCAAACTTTTTTGAGTTTTATTTCATGCCCTTTGGCAAAAAAAAAATGACGGTCAAAACCGCCATTCTCACATAGTTACAGATTTGCAAATTATTTGAAATCTCCGTTTTTGGAAATCTTTGTACAAATCCCGACAGATTATTTCCGCTTTATTGTCTTAAGCTTTGAGCTCACCTCAATGCACTTATTCCAGACGCGTATAAGGTTTCCGCCCCAAAACATTTGCAGCTGGTCAACCGTCCATCCCCTCTTAAGCAGCTCAATAGTAAGGTTTTTCATCTGCCCGGCATTATCCATTCCAACAACTCCGCCGCCACCGTCAAAATCAGTCCCAAGTCCAACGTACTGCGGGCCAACCAAATTTTTAATATGGTCAATGTGATTTGCCAAAACGGAAACGCCTACTTTGTGGGCGGGCAAATCATCAGACAAAAAGAATCTGCCGGTGCCAACCTGAATAACGCCGCCGTTAGCCGCTATCATCTTTATCTCCTCATCCGTCAAATCTCTGCGCTGGGAGGGTTTTAACGCCCTGCAAGCGGAATGTGACGCAATTACCGGAGCCTTTGCAACCTTCAGCACATCCTTAAGGGCCTCAGAAGAGACATGTGAAATATCCACCATCATCCCCAGTTGCTCCATCCTCTCAATAACTTCATAACCAAACGGAGAAACACCGTGCCAGCAAGCCGTTCTCCACTCTCTAGAGCCGTCGCAAATTTGATTTGCGGAATTATGACTCAATGTGATATACCTGACTCCTATCTTATAAAATTCATCTACCCTGTTAACGTCATTCCCAAGAGGATAACCATTTTCTATTGCAAGAACAACAGCGCGCTTTCCCTGAGCCTTAAACTTTATTACATCGTCCGGAGTGTACGCGATGCCGGCAACATCACCCTTTTTTGTGGTAACATATTTTTTCCAGGAGAGAAGTTCCTCTTTGCAATAATGGTAAGCAGAATCAAGTGATTTCTTGTTTTTCCAAGGTCCCTGCTCCAGATAAACTGCAAAAAAAGCAGCATCCAGTCCGCCTTTCTCCATCAAGGCAAAAGAGACCTGGCCTTTTGGAACAGTATATTCACCGTTTGGATGCATAATATATGTTGCCGTATCATTGTGAGTATCAAAAGATACCACAAAATTATGCACACTGTCAGCAAGCACCGCATACTGCGCATCGGTAAGATTGTACGCATTATGTTTTGGCGCGCCAGGCAGCGGCATGCTAACAGGTTTTGGCGCTATTTGTTCAACAGACTGTACTGCAGCACGTTTTACAGAGACGACTTTTTTAGCGCTCTGAGCTGTTGCATTCTGTTTGCCGGCGCAGTTGCAAAGGGCAACCGTTACCGCAATCAATAAATATTTTCCAATTTTTCTCATTATACATTAACGCTCCCAACAGATTATTTTACAACTGCTTTCTTTGTCCACCATTTCATCTTCACGGCAAGCCACAGCAACAGCGCACTAAATATCAGACAAGCCCACATCAGCCAATTGCCCCATCCGGCAGTAAAGGCTATCGGGACCAAAGTAATTAAAATTATCTCTACCGGCGCAATTGGCAGATATGCAAGCGCATAATCATCCATGGTCTTGCTCTTCATATCCGGATCAACGATTCTTTCCAATGCAATACCCATTGCCATAGTACCTGTCCACCAGCCCCATGCAAAAATTGAGCGCTCAAACCAATAGTTGTGAGCAAGATGCTTTCCAAAATAGAATGTAATTGCATAGACCACAATTGTGCCCACAACCAACATTACAAGAAGCGGTACCCAGAACTTAACAATAACGGCCAGTTTAATGGATGCAACACCGCAGGCAACCAGCAAGTCCGTAAAGAAACTTCCAATACGCTGCGTTGTCTTTGGGCATATATAATCTGTGACGCCGGTTCTGTCAAATATTTTCTTGAAAATTAAGCCGACAATAAAAGCGCAGGAGAATACCGGAAGTTCCATGTTATTATAGGGGGCCTGCATTCCGCTACACCAATTCTTAACTGCAACGCTCAGCACATATCCCAAGAATGCAACAAAAAATACAAGGGCAAAATGGAACGTCAATGTCTCTATAGATATAGAAGAGGTTGTACTTTCACCAACATCATCTCTTTTCTCTTTTGGAAGAAGTCCGGTGCGCAATTCATTTGGAAGGTCCTTAAAATCAGTAATAAACGCAGTTTGTTTTTTCCTGGCGGCACGTTTAATTATAACCAGACCGCCCACAATTGCAAGGACAACTCCAACCGTGGCGGTAGTCATGCCAAGACTCATGGCGTCATCCCATCCCATATTTTTAAATGCACCTCCAATTGCAGCGGCGGTTCCGTGTCCGCCGTAAAAACCTGTCGGGAGCATGGCTCCAAATGCATCATTCAGCCCTGGCCATATTAGCTTAAGTGCATATAAACCAAACAATCCCATAAGTCCCCACTGCACCAGCATTCCTACCTGTGCATAAATCCACATTGGCCCTACTCTTGTAACCACTTCTTTTACAGAAGATTTTGGAGAGGAAAGCGGCAAAGAACCAAAAACAAGCGCAATCATTACCGCCGCATAAGAGGCAAGATTGTTTGAGAACGGGAGCCATCCAAGACCGTTAGGTCCAAATGCAAGTCCAAGAAGTCCGGCAATTAAACTGGGGGGAACAAAAAGTTTCTGCACCAGATTGACCTTGACTCTGATAAGTTTGCCGACAAGAATAAGACCGAATATCATACCCATGTCTACAAAAAAGGACCATGGAGTAAAGCCTTGAAAATTAAAAAAATTGTACATCTATATCGTATTTAGGTTGACAAATATACAACTTTTGCATTAGTTTTGCAGACCAATCGCGCAATGGAGGGGATATGGAGGGGATAAAGACGGACATAAATATTTCTTTTATCACGACAACATTTTACCGCTTCGGCTGCATTTTGTTGCTGGCGGTAGCAATGCTTTTGTGTGGAGTAAAAAATGTTTCCGCCCAAAACAAAAAGGAACAAATTAAAGCCGAGAGAGTTCCCGTCAACAACCAGATTACTCACCCAAAATCTTTATTCTCCAAACCTTATGCAGGAAATCCGCAAGTAAATCCATCAGGCAACATGATGGATAAAGAGGTGAAAGATGATAAAGACGCCATTGCCGCACGTATTAAAAAAAGAGCTGCAGATGACAAAATCAGAGAACAGATGTGGGCCAAAGTAGAAAAAGACAGAGAGCGTTATAAAGGCGCAACAGAATGGGCGGTAATGTATTACAAGGTTGAAGATAACGGAGACACAACATATATAGATTGGCTTCCTCCCGTATTCAAATTTGAAACCGTACGCAAATGGTACAAGGCCAAAGTGTGGAGAGAATACAGGCGGCTTGTTTGGAATTTTAAGAAAGTGTATCCTTATGCGCTTCAGGCCAGAGGAATAATAAGGGAAGCCGACAGTGTCCTTGCGGTAAATAATTTTAGCCGTCGGGAGAGAGATAAATACATAGAGGAATATCAGGATAAGTTATTCAAGCAATTTGAAAAACCAATGAGAAATCTGACAATTACGCAAGGGCAACTCTTAATGAAGCTGATAGACAGGGAATTGGGAAGAACATCTTTCTATATAATCCGCCAATACCGCGGCAGACTTTCCGCAGGATTCTGGCAGCTGGTGGCGCGCATGTTTGGTTCAGATTTAAAAAAGCCGTATGACAAATTTGGAGCGGACCGGCAAGTAGAAGAACTTGTTGTGCTCTACCAGGAGGGCTCGTTTGACGCCCTCTATTTCTCAATGTTCGGATACCAGAGATAAGAATAGCTGAGCCTACAAAGAAACATTTCTTAAGGTTTCACCGTCAAAAACAATATAATCCGGATTATAGATCCAGTCACCAAGCATGAACAACTCGGAGCCGTTTTGCAATTTTTGCTCTGTACGAATATGAAAATGCCCAAAGATGAAATAATCTATTTTATTCCGGACGGACTGCAAGTCTGTTTTATTCCCGACAGTCTGTGCTCCGGTTAGTGCAGAATTTTGCGCCGCATCATATTTTTTTTGGAAATCTTCCGCGTACGCAATGCAGTTATTGATAGTCAATTGCGCTCCCTCCGGAGAAGCCTGCCCGCGGGTCAGCCTATTGTGTTTGCTCCATCCGTGCCCAAGTAAAAAAGCCCATCGCGGATGAATTCCGCTAAATAAAATCTGCAAAAATCTGTTGTGAAAAATACTATACAAAAATGCATACCCCGGGTCATTTCCAAACAGCCCGTCTCCGTGTCCCAGACAAAAACGTTTCCCCTCAATTTCAAAAACCGCAGGCTGCTTCTCCATAATTAATCCAAGCTCCTTCCGGAAATATCTATACGTCCAAACGTCATGGTTGCCGTTAAAAAAATGCACCTTAACTCCTCTGTCCACAAGAGATGCAATTGCCCCCAATGTCCTTGTAAAACCAACGGGAATCACATCCTTATACTCATACCAAAAATCAAAAATATCCCCAAGTAGAAAAACTTCTTTTGTTTGAGGAGGCAAACCGTTAAGAAAAGAGGAGAATTTTTTCTCTCTCTCCACGGGATTTTTATAGTTCAATCCCAGGTGTACGTCCGACACAAAAAAATATAAGTTTTTCTCTACCATTAATGCAACATATAAGGAAGCACAACACAAAGAATTCCGGCTATTGCACAATAAATGGCAAACCCTGTAAGCTTAACATTTTTAACAAGTTTGACCATCCATTTGCATGCAGCCCATCCCGCAAAAAATGCTGCAAGAAATCCAAACAGCAACGGTAAAAATCCGATGCTTGCGGAGGTGCCTGCAACAGCGGTTCCCGGATCGGCTGCAGCACCCGTGGAAGCCACAACATCCCCGGCATTTTTAAGAGCTTTATAAACATCCAAAAATGCCTGACCTAAAATCGGAATAATAACCATCAAAAATGAAAATTGCGCAACGGAAGATTTTTTAACCTTGCAAAGCAGTCCGGTAGAAATGGTTGCACCTGAACGTGACAGACCCGGAAGAACGGCAACGGCCTGTGCTATTCCAACAACAAAAGCCTGCCAATAATTAATTGCAGAATTATCACAATAATCAATCCCGTTACTCTCTTGCTTTGAAAGAGATGTTTCAGACTCGGCGACAGACAACTTGCCATCCGTTCCAACAGCGGTTTTATCTTGTGAGTCCGCAGCATTTTTTTTCTCATTGCGCGCCGTTATCCTCTCACTGCAATCCAGCAACAAAGCGGTGACAATCAGCATACAGCCTACAAAAAGCAAACCGTTTCCGGTATGAGATGCAATATAATCCGTAGAGAAAATTTTCTCCACCAAGTCATTCAAGGTAAAGCCAACTATCGCGACGGGTATAAGTGAAATCAATATCTTAAAAACATAATCTTTTTCCCCATTCATGCCGCGTGCAAAAAAGCCTTTGATTAATCTTCCAAGAGGTTTGCGGAATACGACAATAGTACTCAGCACTGTAGCAACATGCACCGTCACATCAAACTTAAGATTTGTCTCCCCGCCTATTCCAAAAAGTTCCTGAAAAATAGTCAGATGTCCGCTGCTGCTCACCGGCAGAAATTCCGTGAACCCTTGTACCAGTCCTAATAACAAACCTTGTATCCAATTCATAATTAACTGTTTTCCTTATTAGAACCGCACTTCTTGATGTTTTTTTTCATGATGGCAACAATCACAACCACAATGCCGCCCAATATTAAGATTGGAGAAATCACCATTCTTGTAAAACTAAAAATTGCGGGGGAAAAAACATTGGGGTCTTTGCTGCCGCCGCCAATCATAAAAATATAACCAAGAACCATAATGCCCAATCCTATAAGAATCCACATTACATTCTGTTTTGGAATTGCAAAATTCTGCTCCTGAGCAGAATTAGTTTTTTGTATGTTTTTCTGTTTCATATTCTATGTATATAATTCATTGCCGCTCAATCCTACCAACTTATTAACAACAAAATACGTGCAAATCAAACAGATAACAACGCCAAGCAAAATTACGCCGGCAGAAACTTCTATCATTATCTGCAAATTAATAATTGAAAATATGCTGGAGAATTCCTTTCTAATTAAAAACAACACGCCCACCAAAGCGCAAATTGCAATAATCCCACTTATAAGCCCCTGAAATATAGCCCTGTACATAAACGGTCGCCGGATAAATCCCTTTGTTGCTCCAACTAGCTGCATTGTGTGAATAGAAAATCTTTTTGAGAAAACATTAAGACGCACCGTGTTGTTAATTAACACAACGGAAATAAACATAAGCAGAGCAATAAACACAACCAGTACCAATCCAATCTTCTGCATGTTCTTGTTAATTGTCTCAATAAGAGATTCTTGATAAACCACGTCGTCAACCAGCGGATCCTCTTTTAACATACGCTTAAGAACTTTTACGCTATCGGGATGAAAATAATTTGGATTCAACTGTATCTCCACGGATATTGGAATTGGGTTAGATTCAAATACATCCAGAAAATCATTTCCAAGCAACTCCTTCATCTCCTTGGTTCCCTGCTCTTTGCTGATAAGCTGCGTAGATTTTACAGCCGGCAGCATTGCAACATTTTTGCAAAAAGATTCCGCCTGCACCTGAGTGGCGTCCTCCGTTAAGATTGTAGAAATCTTTATGTTCTCTTTAAAATAATCAGAAACCTCGCGGGCATTTACAGCCAAAACCGCAAAAATGCCCACAATAAACAGCACCAATGAGATGCTTATGACGGATGAAACGTACGACCGCAACAACCGCCCCCCTAATGAATTTTTCTCCTTGCTTCTCATAAATCGCCACCAAAGATATGAAAAAGCTACCTTTAAATCTCAAAATTTTTTACTACCTTTGCCAAGAGGATATTATGTATTATGGGAGAGTCGGTTAAAATATTGTATGTAAGCAGTGAGATTACACCTTACCTGCCCGAAGATACAATTTCTGTAGCCGGCCGCTATATGCCTCAGGCAGCACAGGAAAACGGTATAGAGATAAGAGCTTTCATGCCAAAATACGGGCTCATAAATGAGCGCCGCAATCAATTGCATGAAGTCATCAGGCTTAGCGGAATGAATATAGTTGTTAATGATCTCGACAGACCTTTAATAATAAAAGTTGCCTCTATCCAGCAGGCCCGCATGCAAGTGTATTTTATTGAAAATGAGGATTATTTCAAGAGAAAATTTTTGTATACGGATGAGAAGGGGAAATTTTTTGCAGACAATGACGAGCGCGCAATTTTCTTTGCACGCGGAATGTTGGAGACTGTAAAAAAATTAAGATGGCAGCCATCTATTATTCATTGCGGCGGATGGGTGACTCACCTTGTTCCGCTGTATCTGAAAATGTCTTATAGAACAGACCCGATATTTGCAAATAGCAAAATTGTTCTTTCACTTTACGATGAAATTTCTAAGGAAAAATTCTCCTCCGGTTTTGTGAAAAAGGCGCTGATGCAAGGAGTGACTCCGGCGGATATGGATGTGCTTGGCAATCCTAATGGCATAAATCTTGCTAAATTAGCTGTCAAGTATGCTGACGGAATAATTCTGGGAAGTAATAATGTTAATAAGGAAGTCCTTGACTACGTGGCTAAGCGCAAGTTGCCAACACTTCCTTTTACAGAAATAAGTGCCGGAAACGCCTCGTACACAAATAAGTACATTAAGTTTTACGACAAATTATTAAAAGTATAATGCAATTAAAGGCTTTCTTCCGCTATCTGATTTTGCCGGCCGCGGCATCACTTCTTACATATTCTTGTATATCAGTGGATAAAACCATTGGAGACAATAACGTTCCCAATGACTATATAATGCAAGTTGGTACGGCAACTTTTCATTTACCTCTTAAAACCAAAATGCCCGACAGTCTGCAGGCTCTTAATGCATCATACGGTTATTTTGGAGCAATAAGAACAAAAGAATTTGGGCTTGCAAATTTTACATCCGCAACTAACTTTGCCCCCAGTTCTTCCGGATTAAACTTTGGCACAGGTGCTTACGTTAAGAAATTTTACATCACTATGATTATGAGCGGAAACACCATTACGGATAAAAGCCAAGAAGGAATTACGCAAAATATTCATGTGTACAGAATGAATAAATATGTTGACACTACCGATAAGTACAACAACATGATTAAGAGTTCCGATTATATTCATAATCAAATAAATATAGGCAGTACGGTTTATACGGGCGCTGACTCTCTTACAATCTACCTTAACAATAGTTTTGGAGAGGATATCCTTAAAGCTACTAAACTGCAACTGGATTCTACAACTCATTTTGTCAAAGGGTATAAAGGCTTATATTTTACCTGTGACCCGCCTGCGGCCGGAACATATGGAGGCAGGCTAAACAAATGGACCGTTACATCCAGCTACATGTATATGCAAATCAATTTCCAACCGACATGGAAAAGCGGGCTGGCCAGAAAAGATACAACAGTCACATTTGCTCTTGGCGTTGACTATGCCCAGAATGAATCTACATACGAGTCAAAAACTCTTGCATCAGACACTCCGCAAGAATACATTGACATTGAGGGAATTGGCGGCATCAAACCATATATAGATCCACTTGTTCTTAAAGACACTCTAGATAATTGGGCCGGAAAAATGGGATATGATAGCAAAAGAATCTTAATAAGCGGTGCGGAGTATGTTTTGCCTTATGAGCTCCCGACAGATGAAAGCAGAGTAACAAGTTACTACCAGCAGTACTTGTACCCTTGTCACAGAGTTGCAGATACCACAGATTACTATTACTATCCTCTAAGCGATGTTTACAGCACAAGTAACAATGTTGGAGCAATTAACAGGTCTCTTTATTACTATGCCGGACAAATGGCAAGTACCGTGCAAAAAATAATGAAAGCAGACAGGAGTGAAGTTGCGGCAGAGCCAAAATATAAAATGTGGATTATGCCAATTGTTGTATCCTCCTCAAGTTCATATTATTCCAGCTCCAGTTCAACCACGTATAATCTTGATGCAACCACTTACAGCATGGGGAGAATCAACGGTCCGGCCAATAAGAATTACCCGTATATCAAAATCGTTTACGCCATCCTGAAAGATAAGTAAAGGATAAATAATTTCCCAACACCTATTTCAAACAAGCTGCAATATTGAATGCCTGCAGTTTGCTCTCGCTTTACCCGTTAACAAGCAATCAAGCTTGCTAAACGGAGTATTTAAGTTTATTCAAATGTGGTTATAGAAAATTATTTATTAAGATGTTATTATTGCTTTAGAGAAGTACGTTGTCATGCCGGTACTATGGGGCGGGGGCTACTTGAATCAAGTATAGTTTAATGGTTCTGGGCAAAAGATGTTAATTGATTAAAACAATATCACAAAAAAAAAAGGCTGCCCTTGCGGGCAACCTTTTTCAATTCAACTACAATATTTAGAACAACAATCTTACGCCAAACAACATTCCCCAAGTACTACCTGTGGTAACATTCTTCTGCCAAATGTTGCTATCCATAAATCTGCTTATGATTGCCTCTGCAGAATCGCTCTCTCCGGCAGCTGAAGCATTCAACTTATAAGTTGGAACCCCGTTAACGGCCTTAACAAATGTCAAAGGACGAATTCTGTCATAAGAAGCAGAACCTATTGTCTTGTAAGCACCCCAATTCTTGTTAAGAAGGTTGCCTACGTTAATAATATCCAAACTCAACTGAAGAGTATATCTTCTGTTGCTACCAAAATTAGTAAAGATATCTTGAAGGATTTTTACATCCCATCTGTTATGCCATGGTCCGACATAACCATATCTTTGAGCATATTTTCCTTTATGGCTCTTCAAATAAGAATTGCCCTCTACCAATTTCCAGAAAGCATCTCTCATTTGATCGTCTGTTACTGTGTAATTAAATTTAACCTTAGCTGGATTGGTATATTGATAAGTAGAAGTAACAAATGTAATGTCATTCTTTGTTGCAGGAATGTACATCAAATCAGATGAATTTCCATCCTGATTCATATCATTAGAGTAACAAAAATCATATCTTCCCTGTGACTCACCATCATAGAATAAAGATACAGTCGTTGCAAAATGCTTCAACCATTCAAATCTGTATGATAAATTACCAACTACTCTGTGAGGAACTGCAAATCCTGAAGGAGCAAGTTCGGGGTCATTCAAATAAGAAACAACTGAGTTAGCGCTCCATGCTGAAGAGGCCGTAGAACCGGGGTTGTTTGTAACGTCCTTAGCAACAGTGTAAGTGTAAGCGATGGAACCGGAAAGCCCTCTGGCTAAGTTTCTGGTCAACTGACCGGTTAAAGAGTTCTGGTATCCTTTGCTTGTATTTGTAAGAACCATTGCAGAACTCAATGAAGAGTTAATTTTATTGCCACTCCAATAAGGTCTATTATCTAAGCCTTTGTAGTATCCTGAAGGATATTCCAAATTGACATTTTTCTGCATAACTGCATTAATATCCTTAGAGAAAATATCCTCAACAGTAAATACCATATTCCAAGGAAGAGCTATGTCCAAAGCCAAGTCACTTCTCCATACCTGAGGCATTTTGAAGTTCTTTTCAACCTCGCAAAGAGCTGAACCTGAAGGAAGTTTACCGGGAGTTGTAGGGAACAATGTAGGGTGAGCAGCTATCATTGCTTTGTAATCTTTGTTGAAAGTAATGTTATTTGCTGCCAATGTAGAAAGTGAAGTAATCATAGTCTCAGGAGACTGAATCATGCCTGAACCACCGGGCTGGTTTGTAAACCATACAAATGGAAGCATTCCGCTGAACAAACCCGTACCGCCTCTTAACTGAAGACTTCTGTCGCCGTTAATATCCCAGTTGAAACCAATTCTTGGGTTTATCTGAAGTTTTCTGTGAGGCCATTTGCCGCTGTTCATGTAGTAGTTTTTTGCAGCTGTTGCGCCAACTGTGTAATGATCTTTAAATGCATTGTTCCAACTGTTGAAGCCGTAAGCGTCAACTGCAGGGTTGTCATCCAAACTGTTAAGATAGAACGGAAGTTCTGCTCTTAAACCCATAGTAACTTTAACATCATCATTAACCTGCCATTCATCTTGTGCATATAGCGCACCAAGGCCAAATGAAAGTTCAACACCCGGAGTAGACTGATTATTATAGCCATAGGTTATAGCAAATGTTGTAGGAGTTGCATTGGCATAGAATGCAGCCAAACCGTCCGCATAAGTTATACCTGTTGCAGGGTCCTTTGTGTTGTTATAATCATATCTATAATAAGATGTTCCTTCTCTGATATATACGTTCTTAAAGTACAACTTGTCAAATGAAGCTCCAAATGTCAAGTTGTGGTCTCCAAGGTTTATAGAAACGTTATCTTTTACAGAGAAAGTATTGTTCTTTACATCATTGCCGTAAGTAAACAGCTCATAACCAAATGCCATGTACTGGTCACCACCTTTGTAAATATCTACAAATGGGAATACATCACTGTCAGAAGTCCTCTTATCCTCAATCATAGTGTAAGAGGCAAGCAACTGATTGGAAACTTTTCCCCAGTGGCTATCCAATTCACCCGTTATACTTCTAACGGTATTCTTAAAGCCGTACCATGAATTGCTGAAAGAAACGGATTTATCAGAACTACGTCCGGACCCCCTAGGATTTGGAGCGGAATTGTAGTTAGTAAGCTGATCCGATGTACCAACAACTTCATTATACCTTACGGTAAACTTGTTATTCTTGTTTATGTTCCAGTCAATCCTTGCAAGAATCTTGTGGTTATCGCTCTTAAAGTTAGGGAAGTTCTGATATGAACCAGCCTCATAACCGTAAGTATTCAATAAGAAATCATGCATAGTCTTTAAGTCAGAAACTGTTGTGCGGGAAGTCTTTGTAGCTGTACTTGATGCACCATTTGTGCTGGGCTCCCATGCTCCGGAAGGAGTGGTCTTTTTCTCATACTCGCCGCTAACAAAGAAGAACAATTTGTTCTTAATTATAGGACCGCCAAACGTAACACCATATGTCTCTGATTTAGAATCACGAGCACCTGTAACCGTATTGTCGCCAACCTTGTTTCCGGTGAACTTCTTAGGTCTCAAGTATGTGTAAACAGAACCAGAAAATTTGTTAGTTCCGCTCTTTGTTACTGCATTGATTGATGCGCCGGTAAACTGAGATTGCCTAATATCAAATGGAGCAAGATTAACGGAAACCTCCTCAATAGCATCCAATGCTATTGGCTGAGCATCTCCGCCCGGAAGGATTTGAGATGTACTCAATCCAAAGTTATTGTTAAATGCGGCACCATCTATCGTGATGGTATTCATACGGTTATCACGGCCTCCAAATGAAGTTCCGTTAGCCTGAGGGGTCATCTTTGTAAAGTCTGTGATACCCCTGCTGATAGAAGGAAGCTGCCTTAACTGTGTGGAACTGATGTTGGTGGAAGCACCATTTTTATCAGAGTTCATTATGGGGTTGTTTCCCTTTGCCTGAACTACAACTTCATTAAGGGCCACTGCCTCAACGTTCATCACAACGTTCTTAACAAAGTTCTCGCCTAGTTTTAAGTAAGCACCGCCTGATTTGCTGCTGCCGTATCCAAGCAAGGATACTTCAACTTCATAAGGACCTCCAATTCTCATATTCAAGATACGATAATTACCGGAATTATCGGTAGTTGAATAGTACCTGGAGCCGGATGGCGTGTGCGTTGCTATAACAGCAGCGCCAACTACAGGACTCCCGTCCTTCTCTGTTACCTTGCCGCTCATAGAGGATGTTGTAACCTGTGCATAGGATGACACAGCTATAAACAAACTCAGAACTGTCAAGGCAAAAAGCTTAATAGTTTGTTTCATAAATGATTTGATTATTTAAGGTTTTGTAAATTAATTCGGTTTTTCACCAGCTCTTTCAAAGCAGCGCAAATTTACAAGAAAATAAAATTCTTCAAAATAGGTGAAGCACTTATTTAACAATTTTTTATCAACAATTTTAATTATTCATAATCTTTGACTACCTTTGCCGCCAAAGGTGGAGAGATTTGACTGCTTGCAACCACGCTAAAAAATGCTAAAAGGAACGGGCGGCACATCTGCCGGACGGATTTTCAGCACGCACAAAGTCAAATTCCTACACTAAGTGTTTAATTTAAAATATTTAGTTATGGCTTTTTTATTTACATCAGAATCAGTATCAGAAGGACATCCGGATAAGGTTGCAGACCAGATTTCGGACGCAGTACTAGATGAATTTTTAAGACAGGATCCTGAGAGCAAGGTTGCCTGTGAAACTTTTGTGAGCACCGGCCTTGTAGTTGTGGGCGGGGAAGCTCACTCGGATGCGTATGTTGATATTCAGCATACTGCCAGAGAAATTATTAACCGCATAGGTTATACAAAAACCGAATATATGTTTGACGGAAATTCCTGCGGCATTCTCTCCGCCCTTCACGGACAGAGCGCAGACATCAGACGCGGCGTGGAGAAACAAGATAAATACAATCAAGGTGCAGGAGACCAGGGTATTATTTTTGGATATGCATGTCGGGAGACAGATGACTATATGCCTCTTCCTATATGGCTATCCCACAGGATATTGCAAGAGCTGGCGGAGGTCAGAAAGAATACAAAGCTGATGCCTTATCTGAGGCCCGACGCAAAGTCTCAGTTCACGATAGAGTATTCTGACAACCGAAAACCTGTTAAAGTTCACACGATTGTATTATCAACACAGCATGATGAGTTTGCGCCGGATACGGAGATGCTTAAGAAAATCAAGAACGATGTGCAGAACATCCTTATGCCTAGATTAATCAATAAACTACCCGCACGTCTGAAAGGCTTGTTTGATTGCAATTATAAACTTCTGGTAAACCCGACAGGCAAGTTTGTAATTGGCGGACCTCACGGAGACACGGGGTTGACAGGGAGAAAAATAATAGTGGATACTTACGGCGGACGCGGAGCACACGGCGGCGGAGCATTATCCGGAAAAGACGCAAGCAAAGTAGACCGTTCCGCTGCATACGCAGCACGCTATATAGCTAAGAATATGGTAGCTGCAGGAGTTGCAGATGAAGTTCAAATTCAGATTTCTTATGCAATCGGAGTTGCAAAGCCGCTAAGCATTTTCATTAACACGTTTGGAACCGTAAGGGTTGCCAAAAACGGCGGACCTGCCGCAAGCGGCAAAACTGTTATGTCAGACGGAGAGATTGCAAAAATAGTCGAAGAAATTTTTGACCTGCGCCCCGCAGTGATAATAGATAAATTCCAATTGAAAAACCCAATCTACTTGCCAACAGCAGCTTACGGTCACATGGGCCGTACGCCTTATGTTGGAGAAGTAACGGTTGTCAGAAACGGTAAGAACGTAAAAAAGAGAGTGCAATTCTTTGGCTGGGAGCTGCTGGATGCGGTGCCTAAGGTGAAGAAAGCATTTGGAATATAACACAAGGGATTTATTTCATTTGGACAATGGTGATGCCGGAACCGCCAAAACGAACATCCTCGTCAGTGCAGCTTTGCACGGCGGGGATTGTTTTTAAGAACTTGCGTATTTCCTCCTTAAGCACACCGGTCCCCTTACCATGAAGGATCCGCACCTTAGAAGCTCCGACGAGCTCAGCATCATCAATATAACGTGCAACAATATCCAGCGCATCATTAAGCCTTTCCCCCCTTACATCAATCTCGGTTTTAAAATTCAACTTACGTTCATCAATCTCTAAAGAGTTATGAATTAGCTGTTTATACACACTCTTGCAGGCATTCTCAAATTCTTTATTAGAGATAACCTCAACAGAATCATTCTTTACTTTGCTGATTATGTCGCCGACAGAAATGTTAATCCACTTCTCACTTATCTGCATCACCTCACCTATCAAGTCACTCCCCTTTATTTTTACTTTGCTCCCAACCTGCAGCACACCCGGAACAAACTTTCCATCTTGCAAAGCTCCATGCGCAAAATTTAAACCGTCTCTCATTGCCTCTGCAGTACTCTGCTGAACAGCATGTTGCATGTTTCTCCCTTTCCTCTCCTCTTGCCTCTTCTTACGTGCAACCAGTTGCTCCATCTTAGCTTGAATATTTCTGTCCTGCTTAGAATCCTTCTGCTGTTCCAAAGACTCATTAAATTTTTTCAAATCCTCGCGCACTAATTTTGTTCTCTCTTTTTCCGCCTGATTCTCACGGATTTCCCTAATAGTTGCCTCAATCTTTTTATTTGCCGCTACAAGAATTTGCTGAGCCTCATCTTTGGCCTGTTGAATAATTTTCTTTTTAGTCTCCTTAATATCAGACAGTTCCTGGGCATAACGTTCAGTAACGCTCTCCAAATTTTTATCGGTATTTTTTATTCTGGCAAGTTTCTCATCCAGTTTGCGACGGTTTTTTGATATCGCACGCAGTTGCCTTTCCAAATCCACAAAACTTTCACCAGCTTTCTCTTCTGCCTGATGCACAATATTTTCCGGTAATCCCATTTTGCGCGCAAGTTCAAAGGCAAAAGAATTTCCGGGAACACCAAGTTCCAATTTATACAGCGGCTGAATTTTTGCGCTGTCAAACTGCATCGCTCCGTTAATAGTCCCGGAGCTATTCTGCGCATAAACTTTCAAATTAGTATAATGCGTTGTTATTATACCATATACGCCCCTCTTATCCAGCTCTTCCAAAATTGTCTCCGCAATTGCTCCGCCTGCCGCGGGTTCCGTTCCGGCTCCAAATTCATCTATCAGGACCAAAGATTTTTCATCCGCATTTTTGAGCATATTTTTCATGTTCATCAAATGGGAGCTGTAAGTACTAAGGTCATTTTCAATAGATTGCTCATCACCTATATCAATAAATATTTTATTAAAAACAGGAAATTCGGAAACCTCAGAACAAGGAACAAGCATCCCCCACTGAAACATATATTGTAGTATCCCGACAGTTTTCAGACATACGGATTTTCCTCCCGCATTGGGGCCGGAAATAACAAGAATATGCTTTAACTTATTGATTTCTAATGAAAGGGGCTCTATCTGCTTTTTCTCTTTCCGCAGTGTAGCCTCAAGCAAAGGATGTCTTCCTTTTGAAATTCTAAGCACTCCGTCCTTGGAAATAATTGGCTTGCCTGCTTGCATCATACCTGCCGCCTCAGCCTTTGCCCGGATAAAATCCACTTCTCCAATAAACCCGGCTCCCTTTTGGATATCAGATAAATATGGTCTTAAGAAATCCGTAAACTCAGCAAGAATTCTTGCAATCTCTCTCTGCTCGGCAAAATGAAGTTCACGTACCTTGTTGTTCATCTCCACAACTTCAAGCGGCTCCACAAAAACAGTCTTGCCGCTAGAAGACTCATCAAAAACAAGTCCCGGCAAGTCGCGCTTGTTGGAGGTGCTGACCGGGATAAGCAATTTCCCGTCGCGAACAGAAATACTTGCATCCTCATCTGCAATACCTTCACTCTGAGCCTTTTTAAAAATACTCTGCACTTTTCTAGAGACGGCGTTTTGAGTAGTGTTTAATTCTCTTCTGATTTTTGCAAGCTCCTCAGAGGCACTATCTTTTATCTCTCCATTTTTATCCAGAATAGAATCTATGCGGCGGCTTACCTCCGGGAAATATTGAATTGGCGCTGCAAGTTGCTTAATATTAGGATATTGCTCCGGCCTGGTGTTTTTAAGGAATGATAATACTTGCCTTAAACTTTCCAAAAAATTCTGCAGCCTGCGCAAATTTTCCACAGATATGCAGCTGAACTCCGCCGTTAATGCCTTAAGAAATTGAGTACAATCTGTAAACTCACCCTGAGGAAATTTTGTCTCAAACATTGCAACAAGGCGCATCTCATCCGTGAGAGCAAGACGCTTCTCAATTGTCTGCGAATTATAAGACACTGCCTCCGTCTCTGCTCGCTGTTGTGCATAACTCGTTGAACAGCGTATCTTTATGCTCTGCCTTATCTGATCAAAACCAAGTTTCTGTTCTAGATTCATTTCATTTGCAAAGATAAAGTTTTACATTTGCATTTGTACAGAAATGCAGCAAACCTCCGCAATTATTTAAGCATATAGTTAATGAGTGTTACATTAACAATCTGGCTGTTCATCATATTTATAGTTGTCTCCTACCTTTTGGGGTCAATCTCTCCCGCCATTTTTTTATCCAAAAAAATATACGGAATAGACATTCATGAATACGGCAGCAAGAACCCCGGAGCCAATAATGTTCAAAGAGCTATGGGATGGCACATGGGACTTGTGGTTTTTGTAATTGACCTCTTAAAGGGAACCGCCGCTTGCTGTCTTGTCTATTTTCTGCCGTTGCTAAAGGATGCTCCCAATCTGTTTGTCTGCGCACAAATTGTATTTGGATTTGCCGCCGTCGCAGGACACATTTTTCCGCTCTACCACCACTTCCGCGGAGGCAAGGGAGTTTCAACTTTTTGCGGCGCACTGCTGGCCATCCACCCCGGAGCAGTTCTGATATGCACAGTTATCTTCTTGATAGTCTTATACTTTACAAGATATATTTCCATAAGCGTTATAGCGGCCGTAACTTGTTTCCCTCTGCTGGTAAACTTGCTGTTTGCATTATGGCTGGACCCTCAAGAAACATGGGCCCTAAGAATCTTTAGCATAGTCTGCGGCGTAACCATCTGGCTTACACACCTGAGCAATCTAAAAAGATTATATCACGGCACGGAAGAAAAATTTAAAATCCGCCGCCCGGTACACAAAATCTGATTATTCCGGTCTGTAGAATACAGGTTTGCGACGCTCAAAATAACAAAGATATTTAAAGCCGCAATGCTGAACCATTTGCCAATAGGTCTTAAAATTGTTCCCCACCCTATCCGGGTCATGAGCATCCGAACCAAGAGAAACCGCCTCTCCTCCAAAATCACGGAACCTGCGCAAAATATTCAAATCAAACTTAAGGGCCTTTGCCGTTCCCACTCCGTGGCTCACTCCGGCCTCATAGGATTTTGTGTTGATTTCCAGGGCTTTGCCATTGTCCGCCAAAAATTTTAACAGCGGCTCAAGATAATTTGCAAACTCTTTATAAGTGACATTTTTATCATCATAAGGAGCATAGCGCGCAACATAATCAAAGTGTCCAAGTATATCAAAATCTTCATATTCAAGCGCCGTGGACAACATCAATTCAAACGTTCTGCCGTAAGCCTGCATTGGAGTTTTACCTTTATAGTAACTGCCGAAATAAGGATCCTGTCCATCTACAAAATGTATGGATGCAATTACCGTATCAAACTTAAACTGAGCAACATAATCCAGTGTGTGCCTTACACTTACAGGCTGAAGCCCCACTTCTATCCCCTTTAAAACTTTAAAAGGCTTTTTCTTTCCTTTTTGAATATCATTTATTCTCCCGATAGTTTCATCTATCTTCCCAATGGACTCGGCTATTTTTTTCTGTTGCGCTGCAATATCAAAGACAAAAGCGCCGCTATCGCGAGGTACATCCAAATCTAAATGATCTGTAATTGCAATGCCCCCAAGACCTTTGCCTACTGCAGCGGCGATATCTTGCTCCATTGTCATTCTGCTATCGGGAGAAAATTCCGAATGTGTGTGATTATCAAAAAAATTCATCAACTTGTTTATTTGACAAAATGCCGCGTTTCAATTAAGATAAATTGTTCTTATTGCAAACAATTCCAGGTTTGTTGCATGCAAGTTTTGTTTTAATTGCACGCAAAAGTAATGTTTTATCCATTATTTTGTATCCCCCTACGCCGTCAATAAATTCCGTCATTGACTTAGTTCCGGTTCAAAATACAACTTTAACATAATTGTGTGATGATTAACATTAAAGTATCCATTGTGGAATCCGCGCTTAATCTCTTCATTACCAGGCACTGTAATATATGCGGAAGTGAACTGCTGGGCTTTGAAAAACATTTTTGCCTGGAGTGTTTTGCAGATATTCCGCTTACATATTTTTGGGAGTTTAAAAACAATCCTGCGGAGATGATTTTTTGGGGACGCGTAAAAATTGAGCGGGTATATTCTCTTATGTTTTTCCGCAATAATTATAAACGGTGCGTGTATGATATTAAATATAAGGGTAATATACCGCTTGGACTTTATCTTGGGGAAATGCTGGGAAAAAGGATGTGTACTGCGGAAAAGAGAAATAACAAGCCGCCTGACAACTATATTCCTGTAAATTATGTAATTCCGGTACCGCTGCATTGGAGGAAAAAATTAAAGCGCGGATTTAACCAGGCAGAAATCATTGCGCGCGGTATTGTAAACGGACTTAACGGCGTTTACACGGCATCCGAGTTTAGCGAAGGTGTTGTACCCGTCTTTAAAACCGTTGCCCCTGCAAGAGCCCGTGTATGCACGCAAATCATTAAACGCAAACATTTTACAAAGACGCAAACGCAGAAAGACAGATGGAGCAGATGGAAAAATGTTGAGGATGCTTTTAAAATTTCACCGTGCGGACTAAAGCGCTGCATAAAAAATATTAACGCAAAAAGGGAGAACGTTTCTGTAACCGGCAACGCGGATTTTTGTATTGCACATTTTCTAATTGTAGATGACGTACTTACAACCGGCGCAACATTGGAGGCGTGCGCCGGAATTTTAATTAAAGCTTGCACGAAGGCGGGAATTAAATGCAAGGTAAGCATTGCAACATTAGCCTATGTAGAGTAGCGTAGGTGTCCGCATTAATTGAGCAAATGCCGATTGTAAAACTTTTTCATTAATTTTGATGCCGTTAAAAGCAGCAAAACCATCGGGAAAAAAATAATAACATGTTTGATTTCATAAACATACAGCCGATAGATATTATTGACATCATCCTTGTCGGACTCCTTATATATCAGATTTACAAGCTGATACGCGGGACTCCCGCAATGAATATTTTTATCGGAATTATTGTCATTTATTTTGTCTGGGTGGTTGTGAAAGCACTCCACATGAATTTGCTTTCCGCAATTTTGGGGCAAGTGCTTGGCGTTGGCGTTATTGCGCTGATTGTGATTTTCCAGCAGGAAATCAGAAGGTTTTTGTTGCATATCGGAACTACCTCATTTAAAGGCAGAAGGGGAGGTAATTTTGCACGCAGGCTGTTTGGCCAGGAGGAAAAAGAGGTGCCTCTTACAACACTGAATGAACTTACCCAAGCTGTCCGCAGAATGGCTGAGACTAAGACCGGAGCGCTGATTGTTATGATGCACGCCTCGTCTTTGGAGTTTGTTATTGAGACGGGTGACAAAATTGACGCAATGGTTAACAGGCGTCTTATAGAGAATATCTTTTTTAAAAACGCCCCCCTGCATGACGGAGCTCTTATTATGAACACAACAAGATTGGTTGCCGCAAGATGCACCCTGCCGATGTCCGACAATCAAAATATTCCGGCAAATCTTGGAATGCGTCACAGAGCTGCCGCCGGACTTACAGAACAAACGGATGCAACGGTAATTGTTGTCTCCGAACAAACCGGCAACATTTCATTTGTAAAGGGAGGAGAGTTAAAAATAATGACCAATATCAATGAATTGAGACTGGCCATAGAAGAATCTTACAAATAAGAGATTTCGTAATTTTCTTGCTCTTAGGATTTATTCTCTTACTTATTTGTGTCCTTGTTCTTTTCTTTCTCCAAATCTGATTTAAGATAGAATTTCCCGTCTTTGCCCTTCTTGTAGTCCTTGCCCTTCCCTATTCTTCTTAAATATCTTATATACTGTTGGTCATCAAGCACTTTCTTTAATGCCTCCAACGTTTTTTTCTCCCATCTGTCTTTAAGAAACTGATACGTGCTTGCCTCCTGCATCCCTGAATTTTGCAGGCTTTCAAAATCACTCTTCATGCACGTGTAATTGTGAGTGAGAATAGAATCACAAAAAAATTCCTGAGATTCGCTCAGCTTCAGCTCACTTACCATGGCCTTGACCTCTGCGGCCGCAACTTCTTCCGGCGTCTTCTCTTTCTCCTGCTGCTGTGCAAATACAGGAACAGCGCAAACGGCAGATAATAAAACTGAAGCAGTAACAATAAATAACCTAACCGTCGCGACGGACATTTTCTTCATAATAATATTGCTATATTTGTTAACTACAAAGTTAATAAACATTATGATATCAAACTTAAAAGCCGTCATTACGGCAGCTGCCGCTGTTATTTTTTGCGGCGCATATAATACTTCACAGGCCTGCACAAATATCATTGTGACCAGGGGAGCATCTAAAACGGGCTCTGTAATGGTCTCTTATGCAGCAGATTCACATACCACTTATGGTGAACTTTACCATGTTCAAGGACAAGTTTGGCCCAAGGGCAGCATGTTAAAAATTTACGAGTGGGACACGGGAAGATATCTTGGAGAAATTCCGCAAGCACGTCGCACATATTCCACAATGGGGAATATGAATGAGTGCCAGGTAATTATAACTGAGACAACTTTTGGAGGAAAAGAATCTCTTGTAGACACAACCGCCAGAATGGACTACGGTTCACTAATTTACATAACCCTGCAAAGAGCAAAAACTGCACGTGAAGCCATAAAGATTATTTCAGATTTTGTTAATACCTATGGTTACTGTTCAGAGGGAGAATCATTCTCAATAGCAGACAAGAATGAGGCGTGGATAATGGAAATTGTGGGGAAAGGAATGAAGTTTGACAAGAAGGGAAAAAACATAAACAAGGGTGCGGCATGGGTTGCAATAAAAATTCCGGACGGTTATATCTCCGGCCATGCAAACTATTCTCGCATAACAACTTTCCCCCTTAATGATCAGGAAAACTGCATTTACTCAAAAGACATTATTAAGTTTGCAAAGGAGAACGGATACTATAACGGACCGGATGAGCAGTTTAGTTTTTCAGAAGCATTTGACCCGGCAACATTTGAGGTTTTAAGAGGTTGTGAAACAAGAGTCTGGAGCTTTTTTAACATTCTTGGAGGCGGAAAGATTGGAGACAAAGATGCAAACTATTATCTGGATTATGCTCTTGGAACAAACCCTTCCAACAGAATGCCTCTTTACATTAAGCCGTCACATCTTCTTACTGTTAAGGATGTTGCGGATGCAATGAGAGATCATTTTGAAAACACGCCAATGGATTTTACCCATGATTTGGGAGCCGGTCCTTTTGAGTGCCCTTACAGATGGCGACCAATGACCTTTACCTCTAACGGAAAAACTTATGAATTTGAAAGATCCGTTGCCACCCAGCAAACAGGTTTTTGGCTGGTAGGAGAAGCTCGTCCCTGGCTGCCCGATGCTATAGGCGGCATTATTTGGTTTGGAGTTGATGACACCGCAACATCTTGCCTTACACCCGTTTACAGTAGCGGAAACAATGCTCCAACATGTTTCAGAGACGGCAACGGAAGTATGATTCAATATTCGGATTCTTCAGCTTTCTGGCTATTTAACAGAATTGCGCAATTTGCATATTTGCGCTATAAGGATATTGCTCCTGAGGTTAGAAAAACTGCAAACGAGCATGAAAACGGCGCAATCAAAATTGTTCCGGACATTGATGCCCAGGCTCTCAGAATTCTTAGAGAGAACAACAATGACACTACCAAAGTAAAAGAATATTTGACCGGCTGGAGCGAGAAATTTGCAAACCGCATGTTTAAGACCTTCAGGAAATTGGATGAATATCTTCTTGTAAAATACATAGACGGTAATATTAAAAAGCAGAATCCCGACGGTTCATTTATGAACAACGGACACAATGCCAAGATACCTCCGATGCCTTACCAAAACGGCTATCCTCAAAAATGGTATGACGCCATTGCAAAAGACCACGGAGACAAAATGGAAACCCCTGCTCCGGCTAAATAAAACCATGAAACAATAACATAAAAAACAGGCAAGAAACTTGCCTGTTTTTGTGTTATTAAATTATCCCTATTCTATATACTTTTTATAAACCAGCTCGCCGGAATAGCTTACGTCATGAGTGCCCATGGTCATTGTAAAGACTATGCGTTCCGGATCCGTGCTTGAGTCAACGGTGACTTCCAGACTTTTTACAGTAAGTTCAGAATCATCCTCACCGGAAACTGTCGGGATAATATTATCCCCTTTTAATGTAATAATAGCAGAGGCAGCGTTATAAGAAAGGTCAGAAATTGCGATTGTATGGTACTCCGTTTCTGAAGAAGATAGACGAACATTAACTAATGTCAGATTTGCTTTGTCGCTCTCTTCCGGAAACTCCAAAAAAATTATAGTTGAATCTTGGGTGTATGATTTGTCAACGTATAATGTCCCAAGGTATGCAGAGTCTGCAACAATTTGATTTACAACCCTTGTTTGATTTTTAACACAAGCATTCAGAGACACTGCAGTCACGCATGCAACAAGCAAGTATGTAAAATATCTCCGCACCATTATATCACAAATGTATCTTTTTTAATCTGTATTTGCAACTAGGTTGCACACGTTTACAGGTACCTTTGTGGCATTAAAGAGAGAAAAATGTGCACAGAAGAAAAACATAATGATTACAAGCGTTGGTTTCTAATTATATCCTCTGCCGTCTTGCTTCTTGGAGGCATTGTATTTGAACATTTTGCAGAAAGAGAATTTTACGAAAAGAATCAGTGGGTTCTACTAATATGGTACGTAGCGGCGTTTATGCCGGTTGGTCTTCCGGTTATAATAGAAGCGTGTAAAAGCATAAGGCAAAGAGACATTTTCTCTGAATATACTCTAATGTCTATTGCAACTATTGGTGCATTTTGCATAAAACAGTATCCTGAAGCAGTAGCTGTAATGCTGCTGTATTCCATAGGGGAACTGTTCCAGGACATGGCGGTTGGCAAGGCCAGGAAAAGCATTACGGCACTGATGGATTTAAAACCGCAGAAGCAATACGCCGTCGGGAGCACAATTACGCTAAAGGCGGGAGAAAGAATTCCTCAGGACGGCATTTTGCTCTCTGAACAGGCATATTTTGATACTGCCGCCTTGACGGGAGAAAGCGTGCCGCGAGCAATAAAAAACGGAGGCGAGGTTTTGGCCGGGATGATTGTATATGATAAGGTTGTAAATATAAGAATATCAAAGCCTTTTGGAGAGAGCGCAATATCCCGCATTCTAAAAATGGTGCAGGACGCGTCTGAACGCAAAGCTCCTACAGAACTGTTTATCAGAAAGTTTGCAAGAATATACACCCCGGCGGTGATGAGCCTTGCCGTATTAATTGTTCTTGTTCCGTATTTGTATTCTATTGCAAATCCGGTGGTTACCGCTACTGCCGGTGCGGCGGCGGAGGGAGGTTTCCATTATGTGTTCTCTGACTGGCTTTACCGCGGGTTAGTATTTCTTGTAATCTCCTGTCCTTGCGCCCTGGTACTCAGCATTCCGTTAAGTTATTTTGCGGGAATAGGCGCAGCATCCCGCAAAGGAATTTTATTCAAGGGTGGAAATTATCTAGATGCAATAACTAAAATAAATGCAGTGGTTTTTGACAAGACCGGCACATTGACAAAAGGGGTTTTTGAAGTTCAAAATGATGTTCCCGACAGTGTCCTGTATCCAATAGCTGCGGTTGAGCGGAACAGCAATCACCCCATTGCAAAGGCAATTCTTGAGTATGCAAAGAAAAAATATTTGGCGGCGGCAAAAAACAGCACGGGAAATTCTGAAGATGAGTTTTTGCAAGCGCTGCCTCAAATATCTGATGTAAAGGAAATTGCGGGCGAAGGCCTTACCGCTGTCATGAACGGACTGGAAATACTTGTTGGCAATACAAAATTGTTGCAGGAAAAAAATATTGCAGCCCCGGAGGAACTTTCTGCAACTGTTAAAACAGTTGTTTGCTATGCGATAGATGGAAAGTTTGCCGGATATATTTTGCTTGCGGATACGGTAAAGGAAGATGCGCGCGCCGCGGTGGAAAATCTTAAAAAAATCGGAATAAACAACCTTGCAATATTGAGCGGAGACAAATCAGACATTGTAAAAAATTTGGCTTATAATCTGGGTTTTCCAAAATATTACGGAGACCTTATGCCGGAGGGAAAGGTGGAACATATCAAAGAACTGTCGGGAGAAAAGAATACTAAAGTTGCATTTGTGGGAGACGGAATAAATGATGCTCCGGTTATGGCAACCGCAGATATTGGAATTGCAATGGGAGGACTTGGAAGTGATGCGGCAATTGAGACGGCAGATGTTGTGATTGAAACGGACCAGCCAAGCAAAGTTGCAACTGCATTTAAAATTGGGAAGTGTACAAAACATATTGTGAATGAGAATATTATATTAGCACTTGGCATAAAACTGATTATCCTTGTTCTTGGAGCTTTGGGATTTGCGTCTTTGTGGGCGGCGGTATTTGCGGATTCCGGAGTTGCACTGCTGGCCGTACTGAATTCTATGAGAATCCGGACAATTACCGGAAAAGATTAACAATAAAATATTAACGTTACATTTGTCCTACAATAAATAATACGGCACTGATATTTAATTTTCTGAAAAGGTAATGCAGCACCGGCATGTGTTTTTACTGCAATTATTTATGAAAGAACAAAAATATTTGGATAAGCTGGATTTCAGGGGAATACATCCCACCGCAATGAGACTGCTTGTACTGCGTACAATGATGGATGCAGGAACGGCATTGTCCCTGACGGACCTTGAAGACAAACTGGACACGGCAGATAAATCCACCCTTTTTAGAACGGTCACTTTGTTCCATGAACATCACCTTGTCCACTGCATAGATGATGGAACCGGCGCTGTAAAATATGCTGTTTGTTCAGATGAATGCGATTGTTCCGTTGAAGATCAGCATGCCCATTTCTATTGTATTAAATGTCACAAAACATTCTGTTTTAAGGGCTTGCCCGTCCCGATAGTTAATCTTCCCGCCGGGTTTGAATTGCAAGATGTCAATTATGTAATAAAGGGCTTATGCCCTAATTGCTCCGGAAAAAAATAATGTAATCTACATTAAAAGCAGTCAAACAAAAGAGCCCCCGCCAAAAAATTGCGGGAGCTCTTACCAAGAAAACCTATATGTTAGACAATGAAGACCATTTTGCTATGGCAAAGAAACTTACGCCGTCGCATATTTTGTACTACTATTCTGATGCTGGAATATTTTTTTCAGAAAATTTGATAACGGTAACCGCACCGCCGGAAATTTTAAATAATCTTTGATTGGTTTTTGCAGAACGCAAACCTCCAAGCTCCTCTACGTACGATCCAAGTTTTATGTAATCAAATGCTTTACAATATAGAGATTTTGACAGACAACCCGCATCAATGAAACCGATTGATATGCATGAAGATTGTGCATTGTCCGCATCCGGCAAGGTTGAACGCCCGGAATACCATCCGATTTTTACACTATGAAAATTTGCGCGGATAAAATTTGCAAGCCGCAGAACCTCCGCTGGTTCAGCATCTCCACCCATGAAACAAAAACATGTGATATCCGCCCCGTATCTGTTCATTAATATCCTGACAGTTTCCTCATTTAACTCATCCCCCCTATCCTCCCACAACCATTTGCTGTGACACCCGGGACATTTGACAGAACATCCGGAAATATTAACTGCCAGAGTTACCTCATCGGGTATCTCCTGGCATACTATATCGTAATTGAAACATTTCAGCATTCACCACAATCCTCCAAAACGAGAGATTACTTTTCCGCCATAACTTTTTCAGAAACCCCTGCCTGAGCAACCGTCTCTTTACCAGCATATTCCGCGGACGCAGATGCGTCATCTACAAAGATGCTCTTTTCTATCTCCCCTTTATCTTTTGCATAATATCTTCTTGCCGCCTCTTGCTGACGTGCAACAGAAAAATTGCTGACACGCTTCATATAACCGATTACCCTGGTCAGATAATCAAGATTTCTGCCGTGACACTCAGGACACTCCGTTAAAAAACGTTTATCAATATGCCCGCAGTCATTGCATACTGTATTAGGAATATTGTAAGTGAAATAGTTACACCCCTCTTTAGCGGCTACAACAAGCAACTGCCTGTACTGAGATTTTGAAAGATGCTCATCCAAATTAACGTGCAATGCGGAACCGCCCGTCAAATGCTTAATATATTTCTCTCCATGCATCTTAAATTTGTCAATGATATTTGAAGACTGGTCTTCCACAACATAGAAGTAACTGTTATAGCAATCTCTTGGCACTTTGTATCCGTCCTCTCTATCCCATTTAGCATGTTTAACTCCAACGTTTTCCGCCGGAATCATCTCACAATTAAACAGCGTATCTTTTGTGCGATACTTCTTATTGTATTTCTCAATCAATCCTAAAACCTGCTGAACAAATGCAGCGTAGTATTGATTGTCCGTTATCTTAATTCCAAGAAATTCAGCAGCTTCTACAAGTCCGTTGATGCCTATTGTTAAATATTGTCTGCCGATATTTATAAAGCCTGCATCAAACAAAGGGAGCATTCCCTGCTTCTGCAATTCTTTTAAATTCTCATTATAACCAAGCTGAACTTTGTGCACTGTATCTACAATATCCTCCAGAAATTCCATGTATTTTTTTCCGTTCTTTACGGCATACTGTATACAACGGTTAAGATTGATAGTCAGCACACTCTTTGAACCGGTTGATACTCCTCCGGCACCAAGCGTATAACTGAATCCGTTATCTTGAATTTCATTTCTAAGTCTGCAGCAACTTGATAAAGAGTCGGCATTATCACTCATGTAGGTGAAGAAAGAGTGTCCCTCTGAATACATCTCCGCAGTAAAGTCCGCCCACTCTTGATCCTTTGCATCACCATTTTCCGTAAGCAGCGCCATTGTCTCCACGGGGAAAGTAAGCACAGTCTTGGTGCGCTCTTTATTGAACCACTTCATAAACTTTTTCTGAAGCCATGAAAGAGATTCCCAATCCGGGTTAGTACCATCCGGAAATTTAAATTCCCCAAACAGACTCTCAAAATAGTAGCGATCATAATATGCTACATTCCAGAATATTGCCTGAAAATTGCGAGCTCCGGCAGGTTGATTTATTGAATAAACAACTTGCTCAAAACAATCTGTAATAACTTTCTCTATTGTTCTCTTTTTTGCAGAAAGATCAACAACTTTATCTGCATGCTTATAATAGTCCGTTCCGTATTCTTTACCCACAAAGTAATTCATGTACATAAGGAACTCCGGAGTTGCGCATGCACCGCTCAACATACTGGAAACAATGAACACCAGGTTCACAAACCCTCCGCAAAAAGATTTAAGATTTGTTGGCTTTAAAGAGTTTCCTCCAAGAGAAGTTGTACCGCTTAAAAGCCACGGATACATGGTTATGCTGGCGCAATAATTTGCAAGACTGGTCTCATCATTTTTGTAAATAAAATGATTATTGAGAAGACGCATATACTTGTCTGCGAACTCTTTCCCAAACATATCTTTCAAACGGTCAGTAAGCAATCTTCTGTTCAGACGGATGAATCCGGCCTTTGGAATTTCTCCAATAAGCGTAGCTATATTTTTCTTCTCAACATTTGCATTTGCATCATACTTGCTGCCGGTTGCAGCATTTTCAGCCTTACAGTAATTGATTAGAAACTCCAATCTGTCACGAACTTCCCTGTCCTCCGTATGGCTCTGTCTATAAAGCATATATGACTTTGCGGCATCAAAATACTTCTCTGTCATCAACGCTTTCTCCACCTGATTCTGAATCTCCTCAACGTTCATGTTGTTGGATACTCTCACATGGGAAAGGATTGCCGTTAAATCTTCATCCGCGGCAAAGGCCCCGACAGAAAGAAATGCTTTGTTGATTGCATTTTTAATTTTTTCAACAGAAAAATTTTCGCGGTTTCCGCCGCGTTTTACAATTTGAATTTCCGAACTGCCCATAATTTTGTTTAAGTATGCATCGGCAAAGTTATTTAATATTGACCACAGGTAGTGAACATTTTTTCAACAATAAGAAAATTGTATTACATTTGCCATTGCAAACGCAACAGGGAACGCTGTGAAAATCGGCGACAGTTTCCGCTGCTGTAAAATCCAAGGAAGTTTTGGTTCTCTTTGCCACTGGTTATTTACTGGGAAGGCGCCAAGACGGGATAAGTCAGAAGACCGGCATTTGCAATTATGCAGTGAATTGTACCTGCGGAAAACGGGAAAAATTTATCTTATGATTTATTATATGAAAAAATTATTGTTATGTGCGTGCACCGTGTGCATGTTGTTGGCTTTGTGTTCTTTGCAGAGCTGCAGCAAAAATGATGACGAACCTGCCTATAAGCTGGCTACGCTAACTTTTGAATCCATGAAGTCTTCCATGATTGCCTCTGACGAATACGGCACAAATCTTTACGGACAAAAATATTATTGGATGGACGACAGTACCGGTTTATGCTCCAAATGCAACGGAGATCAATACTACAGCGGCGGAATAGCAGTCTCTAACTTTAACAAAAAGGATTTATCATCCATACAAAGCAAGGATTGGTGTAATTATCAAATGGATGTTTATTACAAGAATAAAGCCGGATACCCCGGATACAATAATTCAAAAAATTGTGCAGTCTCTTACGGCTACAAGAGTAGTTTCGGAGAGGGTCCGACTATGTACTTCAGTGATACCGATACCACGCAACGCGTTATAGATCACCTGTATATATGCAATACAACTTACGGCTACTATACAGCGGTAATAGACGATGTCTTTGGAGTTGGAAAAAATCCAATGACAGCAGCCAACAAGGGGTGGTTTAAAGTTACGTTCAAAGGAATTGATAAAAACGGGAATACCACCGGCAGCGTAGATGCTTATCTGGTTGATTATTACACTTCTGCAAAAGGACCGCTTACTGAATGGCAGCCCGTAAATCTGTCTTCCCTGGGAAGAATCCACACACTTTACATTGACATGAGCAGTTCAGACACAGGAACTTACGGGATAAATGACGGGACATATTGTGCAATAGACAACATAGTTGTCAGAATAGACAAAGGAAGCAAGCCAAAAGCCACAGCTCCCACGTTTTAATAATTTTTTTAACCTACTATAATAAAAACTTTTGCGTGCAAGTACCTAAATTACTGATATTAAGTCTTTTAACCATCCCGACAGTATTGCTTTCCGGGAACATTTCAGCAGCTGTTTCACGCGCCGATGCTTCTGATTGGTTTTATACGGCACAAATACAGCGCGATACTACTAGGCGTAATGCAAAAAATTCTGCAAAGCATTCTTTAGACAGCATGCAATATCTCAATGCCACTGTCGTAGTTGCGGACAGAGCCCAGATAAAAATTATTCCTTCCCAAACTCTGCATGGGAAAGAACTGGAAAATTTAAGCGTTCACTCAGTAGCCGATGCAATACGATATTTTTCCGGAGTGCAAATAAAAGACTACGGAGGAATCGGAGGACTTAAAACAGTTAATGTCAGAGGAATGGGGACTCAGCACGTAGGAGTTTTTTATGATGGAGTAGAACTTGGAAACGCACAAAACGGAACCGTCGACCTTGGAAGATTTTCTCTAGACAATATGGAGGCAATCTCTTTGTATAACGGACAAAAGAGTTCCATTTTTCAATCTGCAAAAGATTTTGCCTCCGCAAGTTCTATCTACATGGAGACAAAACTTCCGTCTTTTTACGGAATTAAAAATAATAATTATAAGGTGACCACAAAGGGCGGATCATTCGGAACCATTAATCCCTCTTTTCTTTGGGAACACAAATTCTCTGAAAAAATCAGCAGCTCATTCAGCACAGAATATTTGTACACAACCGGAAGGTATAAATTTACATATCGAAAAAAGGACGGATATGATACAACACAATTCCGGCATAACGGTCAGGTTAAATCATTTAGAGCAGAAGCTGCAGTATTTGGACATACGGGCGGCGGAGAATTTTATGATGGCGTAGCACGAGGAACTCAGTGGAAAGTCAAGAGCTATTTTTATGATTCAAATAGAGGTTTCCCCGGAGCATCTGTACGTGAAGAGCCCGGAAAATTTATTCATGCAGACCACCAGTGGGACAGAAACTTTTTTACTCAAGGTTCTTATAAAAAGAATTTTTCCGGATTCTACGGATTGCTTCTTAATGCAAAATTTGCATTGGACAGATTGCATTACGTATCTGACCCCAGATTGGATGTAAGTACAATGTATATAAACAATATCTATAATCAACATGAACTATATGCCTCTGCGGCAAATGATTTCAGATTTTATAAATGGTGGGATTTAAATCTATCGGCAGATTTTCAATACAATAAACTTAATTCCAATATGCTGAATTTTGCATATCCAAAGAGGTATACAATCTATTCAGCTGCTGCAACATCATTTAGATTTAAAAAAATAAAAGTTCAGGGAAGTCTTTTATATACATATGTGACAGAGGATGTTAAGAAGGGCAGCAATGCCGCAAAAGATAAACACAAATTTACTCCAACAATTGTTGCATCATATATTCCGTTTGATGATATAGATCTGACTTTCCGTGCATTTTACAAAAAGGTATTTAGGATGCCTACCCTCAATGACCTATACTACACATTCATAGGCAGCACATTGCTTAAACCGGAAATGGCAAAACAATATGATGCCGGCGCCACATACAAAAAAGAATGGAAGGGAGGATTTCTTAAGAACATCACGGGAGACGTTGATGTTTATTACAATGAAATCAGTGATAAAATAATAGCAATGCCAACATCCAATCAGTTTAGATGGACAATGGTGAACCTTGGTTACGTAGAAATTAAAGGAGTTGATGTTGCTCTCTCGGGAACGTATGCGATAAACAAAGCAAGGATAAACACAAGATTTACTTACACATATCAAAAGGCACAAGATTTTACAGATAAAAGCAGCAACTATTACGGTGGACAAATTCCGTATATTCCCTGGCATAGCGGTTCTGCCATCGTAGGCGGAGAGTATGAAGGGTGGGAAGCCAACTATAGTTTTATTTACACCGGCAAGCGCTATTCTTCTCAGGCAAATATCCCGGAGAACCGTGAACTTGCGTGGTACACAAGTGATTTTACATTTGCGAAAACGCTAAAATTCAGTAATTCGGGTAAATTTATAAAAGATAACTCCGCTACGGCGAATAATAATTTTGACATAAGATTATCGGCTGAAGTAAATAACATTTTCAACCAGCAATATGAAGTTGTTAGGTGCTATCCAATGCCCGGAATAAATTTTAGATTTATTTTGAGCGTAATTTTCTAAATAGGGTTTATTATGAAAAAAACATATTTCTTTTTCTTTTTCTTTTTCTCTTTAGTCTTCTTGCTGTCGGGATGCAGAGGTTCTGATATAATAGTGCCTTCTACTCCAACAACAGTTGATACATCTGCAGGCAAAACTTCTTCTGCAATTGCGGGAATGTTCCTTCTTAATGAGGGAAATATGGGGAGCAATAAAGCCACGCTGGATTATTATAATTACAATACGGGTGTTTATCACAAAAATATATTTGCCACTATCAACCCACTTGTTTCCAGAGAGTTGGGAGATGTGGGAAATGATATTCAAATATACGGGGGAAAATTGTACGCTGTCATTAACTGCTCTCATTATATAGAAGTTATGGATGTGCGGACGGCTAAACACATTGCTGCGATCACAATTCCAAACTGCAGATATATTGTATTTAACAAAGGTTATGCATACATAAGTTCCTATGCGGGGCCGGTATTGATTAACCCAAATGCAAGGCTTGGGTATGTTGCAAGAATGGATACTACGACTTTTAAAATTGATACGCTTGTTGTTGGTTATCAGCCGGAAGAAATGGTCATATCGGGAGATAATTTGTATGTCGCAAATTCCGGAGGATATAGAGTTCCTAATTATGACAGAACGGTATCTGTAATTGACCTTAACAAGTTCAAGGTGACAACAACTATAGATGTTGCCATTAACCTGCATAGAATGGAAGCCGATGAATATGGCAACATATATGTCTCATCCAGAGGAGATTATTACACGGTACCGTCCAGCATTTATGTAATAAATTCCTCAACAAATACAGTTACAAAAAACTTACACATTCCGTGTTCTGAGATGACACTTTGCGGGGATTCCCTTTATGTATACAGTACGGGGTGGAGTTATGTGACAAATAAAAACACTATCTCATACACGGTATATAATACAAAGGCGCAAGTTAAAATGCCGGATAGTTTTATAAAGGACGGCACAGAAAAGAATATTGTCATCCCATACGGCATAGCCGTTAATCCAATAACCCGTGATATATTTGTGACAGATGCCAAGGATTATGTAACACCCGGCACTCTTTATTGTTTTTCTAAGGAGGGAAAGAAAAAATGGAGTGTTACAACGGGAGACATACCGGCCCACATGGTCTTTACCACAAAGAAGTTGCAAAATTTTTAACACTTGACTGCAGAGATTTTTATATTAGATTTTAATTAACAACAGCAATGAAACAAAAATATATTTTGGCTCTATTGTGCGCTGCCTCAATCTGCACAGCATGCGGCGGAGGCGGAGATGGCGGAGGAAGCACCACAACTGATCCACCCATGGGGAAAGGAACTGCCATGTGCAATAAAATTTATGAATTCATGGCGGCCCCCGGACAATTTGTAAATGAGAACTATGCGGCATCCAAAATGGCTGATGCATGCACATACGCACTTGGAAGATTTCGGCAAGGCGCATACGTTTCTCTTGGGGGGTTCGGAGGATACATAATTGCAGGATTTGACCACGCCGTACAAAATGACGGAGGTTACAATATTGAGATTCTCGGAAATTCTTTTGACGGTTCTTCCGAACCTGGAATTGTCTACGTGATGCAAGATGCAAACGGCAACGGATTGCCGGATGATACATGGTTTGAACTTGCAGGGAGCGAATTCGCAAAGGGCACTACAAACCGCAAATACTCTGTGACTTATACAAAGCCGATCTCTTTAACTGCAGACATTCCGTGGATTGATTCGGACGGCAAGAGCGGAATCATAGAGCGTAACACCTATCACGCACAAGATTATTATCCTGCATGGGCAGCAACAGACGCCGTTGTTTACGGTAGTGCGGAAATCACGGGCAGCACAATTAAATTTTCAGGAACTCGCCTTCCGGACAACAATAAAGAAAACGCCGGTACTTCCTGGATTAACAATGCTTTTGATTGGGGCTACGCGGATAACTTTAGTTTGATTGACCGTCTTGCGGCAGCCGATCCCGTAAATAATCCGCATGCATTACCCCAAGCTAACTACTTCAAAATCAGCAATGCAATAGATACCGACGGGAATGCGGTTTCACTAAAATATATCAACTTTGTAAAAGTGCAGACCGGCGTCAACTGCCAGGGCGGATTGATTGGAGAGGTGAGCACGGATGTATGCTGCATAAGAGACTACAATCTGATCAAGTGAATTTAAGAGGCGGCAGATATTAGAATCTGAGAAAATTTAAGACATAAGCATTTGCATGACTTTATCTCCGTAGTTTTTTGACACAGGTATCTCCGGAATTTTGTCAATTCCCATATCCAGAACAAGACCGCCTTTTGTGCGTTTTGCCACCTTAACTTGGTCAAAATTAACAATGAAGGATCTGTGAGTCCTTATGATATTAGTCTCCTTAAACTTGTCTTCCATATTCTTAAGGGTGTTCCTCAAAAGATAATTAGCAACTCCCTTCTTCCCCAAATACCATATTTCCACATAATTATCCGCGGATTCTAAATAAATAAGGGACTCTTTTTTAATTGAAAGCTTCATTTCCCCCTTATCATCATAAAAAATAAGCGCATTATCTTTTTTCCCGACAGTTCCGTCCGCAATATTTTTCCCGGTCTGTATTGCAGCGCCGATAAGCTCATTTTCCCTCTCTTTTGCCTCCTTAAGAAGCCTGTTTTTTTCCTGCAAGACAAAGAAGAGATGAGAAATAAAATAAGGGATTAAAATTATAAGCGCCGTATTTTTTGCGGAAGGCTTTAAAACATTCCAATAGTTTCTTGGCTCCGCCAATGAATAGGAAATAAAAGTATATATAGCCGCCATTGCAGAAATTTCCGCAATAATCCATATACAATAAGACCAATATGGAATTGTATGTTTCTTGCCATAGTGGTACATTATGGTCCTGCTAATTGCAACTATAACAACCCCGGTAAGTGTAAGAAGACTGGAATACAAAAAATAAACAAACCTTGAAATTTTATACCAGTCGGCAGAATTAAATGGGGTGTAAAGATTTATAAAAAAGAGTGCAAACAGCGCGGTAAACACCACAAGTTTTATGATGTTATCCTTTCTATAAATGAAAGCGGGAATATTTCTTGTTAAAAATCTTCTCATAAATGTTTCTTGTCGTCCGCGGGCGCGCAGCACAAAGTTAAGACTTAATTGCTTATTTGGCCCCAAATAAGCCAAATTCATCCCGTGAAAATCGCTTTTATCCCTTTTGTTTCCGGCGTACCACTTTTATTTTGAAAATAAACTGTCGGGAGTTTTATTTGCTGTGTTTATATAAAAATTCTATATGACAAATCTTGCCGAGCGCACCAATAAGCTTAATAAATTATTCTCTTTTGAAAAAGAAAATCTTGTTGATGATTCTAAAATTGAAATGATTCCACTCCATTTCTCTGAAAAACTTGGAAGTGAAAACACTGATTCCCTGCAAATTGGAATGCCATCAACTGATTTTTGTTCTGACAATGAAACAAAAATTATAGAGAATAGAGAGTTTGATTTTGTAATTTTTAAACCGCAAACTTCCGTAGGAGAGACGGATACAAATACGGGAGGATCAAAAGAATGCATTATATTGCTGCACGGACTAAATGAACGCTCCTGGGAAAAATATCTGACGTGGGCTGAAGACCTGGCAATTAATTGCAATCGCCCGGTCATTTTATTCCCGATGGCATTCCACATGAACAGAACGCCGGCATCCTGGTGCGCGCCAAGAATTATGATGCCATGGTCAGCTAAAAGAAGGGTATTGTTTGCGGGAGTAAATAATTCTACTTTCTGCAATGTTGCGTTGAGTTCCCGCCTATCTATCTGTCCGCAAAGATTTTATGTATCAGGCAGAGAATCTGTGTATAACATTGCTCAATTAGCAAGAGATATCAGAGACGGAAAAATTTTAACTGGCGGACAGAAAATATTTTCACAAGATTGCAGAATAGATTTCTTTGCCTATTCGATTGGAGCTTTACTGGCGCAGACAATTCTGATTTCTAACCCCGACAGTAATTTTTCCGATAGCAAATTATGTACTTTCTGCGGAGGCTCAATTTTCAAAGACATGGATGGCAACTCAAAAGACATTGTGGACAGTGAGGCCTTTGAAAAAATCCGCAATTATTACTGCACAGAGTTTATCAAAACTTGCGGAGACTTTATTCATGATGCCTATAAATCCTTGATAACACCTGAATGTCTTAGGCAAGAGAGAGAATCTTTCTTTACAAAGGCGCGCAGCAGAATAAAAATGCTGACTCTTAAAAAGGACAAAGTCATCCCGACATTTGGAGCATTACATGCTGTCGGGATAAATAATATAAGTCTTGTGGAGGAGATGGATTTCCCTTTTGAATATTCTCACCAGATTCCTTTCCCGGCGCCGCACTCTGCATCTTTGAAAATGAAGGAGTTGCTGCCGGATACTGTTTATACAAGTTTTAGGCGCGTTTTTGACGCGGCGGAGAGATTCCTTAGGTAGTTTAAGCGGCCTGCCGCAATTGGGTTTATTTTCACTACCTTTGCCGCCGGTAAGAGTCAAAGGAAACAGATGGAAAAACTATCAGATCTCAAGACCGGCGAGAAAGGCGTTATTGTTAAAGTCCACGGACACGGCGGGTTCAGAAAGAGAATTGTGGAGATGGGCTTTATTAGAGGCAAAACCATTGAGGTTGTTCTTAACGCCCCCCTTAAAGATCCAATTGAGTATAAAATTCTAGGTTACAACGTCTCTCTCAGAAGGAGCGAGGCGCAGCAAATTGAAGTTATTAGCACAGAGGAAGCGGCACATCTTGCGCGCGAACATGATTCTGCTGCTCAGATGAGAAGCGCACGGTGTGTCGGATGTACTGTGGCTAACTGTAAATTCAAAGCTTATAATCAAAACTTTACAGATTCCGGAGAAGATGAGCTTGCACGCGGTGCAAGGGAGAAAAGCAAGGAGATTAGCATTGCACTTGTAGGAAATCCAAATTGCGGAAAAACAAGTCTGTTTAACATTTCCAGCGGCGGACATGAGAAAGTTGGCAATTACAGCGGCGTGACCGTTGATGCAAAACAGGGCTCGTTTTACTTTAAGGGTTATCGTATAACTTTGACAGACCTCCCCGGAACTTACTCAATATCAGCCTATAGTCCAGAAGAAAAGTATGTCCGCAACCACATCATTCACAAGAAGCCGGATGTTATCATAAACGTTGTGGACGCTACAAATCTGGAGCGCAATCTGTTTTTGACAACACAGCTTATAGATATGAATCTGAGAATGGTGATTGCATTTAACATGTTTGACGAGTTAAAAGAACATGGTGATCACGTGGATTACAGAGAGTTGGAGAAACTGCTTGGAGTACCTATAGTCCCGACAGTCAGTACGGAAAGAAGGGGAATCTCGGAGTTGTTCAGCACTGCCATACAGGTTTATGAAGAGGCTGACTTTGTCCGGTCTACGGATGCCAGCGGAAGATACCCGCTTAAAAATCCAAGAGATAAAAAAAATTCTCCGCATGACGGCGTTCAGGCTTCTGCCTCTATAAAAGATATAAGAACAGAAAATAATTCAGAACTCAAGGTTGCAGGAGTTACAGATGTCTTAAAGCACATTCATATTAATCACGGTCCGGTGCTGGAGAGAAGTTTTGACAGAATAAAAACGGAGATTTACAAAAATCCAAATGCAATGGATGAGTTCACTCCGCGTTTTCTTGCAATTCGTATTCTACAAAGCGACAAGCAGATAGAAGAATTTGTGGCCAAGTTCCCAAATCATGCGGATATATTCCGCGTCAGAGATGAGGAGGTTGCAAAAGTAAAGAAAGAGCTTCACGATACGCCGGAAAACGCCGTAATGGATGCAAAATACGGCTTTATAGACGGAGCTCTAAAAGAGACACTTACGCTGGCCAAACCTAAAAAGACCCTAAGCAAAACGGCACGCATAGACAGTGTTGTAACAAGCAAATACTGGGGATATCCAATATTTATTGCACTGATATTTATCATGTTCCAGACCACATTTTCTCTTGGACAATATCCGATGGATTGGATTGATTCAGGCGTTAACTGGCTTGGAGCAAAAATTTTTGCTCTGATGCCTGATAATTGGTTCCGCGCTTTGCTTATCGGAGGAATTATAAAAGGCGTTGGAGGTGTGATTGTATTCCTTCCAAACATCTTGATTCTATTCTTCTTTATATCGCTGTTAGAATCAACAGGTTACATGGCACGCGCCGCGTTCATCATGGATAAAATCATGCACAAGATAGGATTGCACGGCCGCTCATTTATCCCTCTAATTATGGGCTTTGGCTGCAACGTCCCTGCCATTCTTGCAACAAGAACCATAGAGAACCGCAACTCCAGAATGATTACAATTTTGATTAATCCCCTGATGTCTTGCAGCGCCAGACTTCCTATCTATCTGCTCCTTGCAGGAACATTCTTTCCACGCTACGCCGGACTGGTAATTTTCTGCATCTACTTTGGCGGCATATTTTTGGCGGCGGTCATGGCAAAAATTTTTAAAAAATTTTTATTCTCAAAAGATGAAACCCCGTTTGTAATGGAGCTGCCGCCATACAGAATTCCCACCTTCAAATCTCTGATGCGCGACACATGGGATAAAGGGAAACAGTACCTTCACAAAATCGGCACAATTATTTTGACCGGCTCTATAATAATCTGGGCCTTAAGCTATTTCCCGACAGAACAAAACTCCTTCTTAATGATGATCGGCCAGTTCATAGAACCCGCCATGAGACCGCTTGGCTTTAATTGGAAAGTGAGCGTTGCGCTGCTTAGCGGAGTTGCTGCAAAAGAGATTGTAGTCAGCACCCTTGGAGTGCTGAACGCCGTGATGGATCTGACACCTGCAATTGCGTTAAGCCTAATGCTTTTCACGCTTATATATTTCCCCTGCATTGCAACCATTGGAGCAATTAAAAATGAAACCGGCAGCTGGAAATGGGCGTTATTTACTGTCTGCTACACTCTTGCGCTTGCATGGATTGTAGCATTTGTTGTTTACAGAGTATTTCTAATGTTTGCTGCATAAGCCCTTAAATGCTTGCAGCATAAAAAAAATTGCATATATTTGCACTCCCAAAACGGGAGGTTCGTCTAACGGTTTAGGACAGAAGATTCTCATTCTTCAAATAAGAGTTCGATTCTCTTACCTCCTACAAAAAAAGGAAGCCTTGCATGGCTTCCTTTTTTGTAGGAAAATTATTTCAAAATTTGACTTTTTTTTGACTACAACGGGAAGAAAGTGTTCATAAACTGTCTGAATTTGGAATTGGTTATCAGATGGTGCCGCTTGAGAGGCGCAGAAAGGCTAAATTTTCCCTATCTGATTATCAGCAACTTACAGCCGCTTGCGGTTTTCTCGTGTACTTTATACTTTGTCACACGCTGTTAATCAGCAAGTTGCATTTTTGCCTTTCTGTGCGTTCTGAGAGGGGTTGCAAAATGGTTCCCAGAAGTGACTGAAGGAGAGGTTGTTTCATTGAAAAAAATTTTGAAAAAGGTTTTTCCATTCACGCATACCGCGTTATGCTTACATGCGAGTTAACCCGCCCGCCACAAAGCGGCCGGGATTAGAAACTAAGCTCGATTCCAAATGTCAAGGCAAACCGATTATCCACAGGCTTCCGGACTCCGTTGATTGTATTATACCGGTGAGTAAGACGCCAAGTAGCATCCACGCGGAACATCCTGAATATATTAGAGATACCAACACCGGCCTCCATATACGGTTTGCTCAAAGAGGACATCTTTTCCGGGAACAGAAGCACGGCTTTGGATTTTGCTCCCTGTCCGTCATAACTGCTTCCGTTATTGCGCTCAGAAAGAGTGCCGTAAGCAGCCTTGTACGTGAAAATTTCTCGCCATTGCAATCTCTTAAGCAAAGGAATCTTACCAAGGAAGAATCCTTTAAAATTATGCTCGTAGAACAAAGTTACCCATGTATCTGAAGCAAACTCATAAAAGTCCATACATGTAAATGCCGTCTCATCATGGAAATACGTGCCGTTACCCTCATGCAACTTAAGCAGCGGATACGGCACCTTACCTAATATTCTTCCGCCGGATAGCTGAATATTTGACACTCCTACCGGAGGCAATTGCAAATCATACTCAATTTTCCCTTCAGCCCTAAAATAGCCGTAACTATTGTTACTCAAACCTTTAACTGCAGCAATCAAATCTACGGTAATGACGGGAAATTCTGTGAACATATATTGTTTGTCAAACACTCCGCGCGTTACCGTCTCATTCCAAGAGAACCGCGCTGTATAATGAAACTGATTGGCGGCAACGGAAGTAACATGTGTACTGTCGGGAGCATACATGGGAACATATCTGTTTGAATAAATTCTTCTGCTCTCAATTGCAAAGGTGTTGTCAAAGCCGGTACGCCACTCTTGTAAATACTGCAGTGAAAAATCATTTACAGGGCTCATTTTCTGGCTGTTGCCCTTAGCCAGCAAGGATGACAAAATATTGCCCTCCGTAAAGGCGTCTATTCCTTTTCCAAGCTGCAGCGCATCATGTTTAAAACTCAAAGTAAGTTTCTTGGTTGGCTGATTGTTAAACATATACTCTACAGTACCGCCTCCCTTAAAATTCCGGTCTTTTGTACCATAGGCGGAGTAAAGCATAAATCTCCATTTCTTGCTTAAATCATCTGTCGTTCGGGCTCCCATCTGGAACCTGGCTCCCTCTAAATTATTGAAACTAAACACTTTAAAGTAAGGTCCAAAACCCACGTATTTTGTATTGTAGTAGCCGTTGAAGACAGTGTTAAGCACCGTGTAAATATTTCTGTATAGCGGAACATTTTTTATTGAGTCCACCATCTTGTAAATATTGCTCTCTTTTGCGGTCAAAGCATAAGGCCTCACCTTATCCCAGTAAGACTCATCATTGTTTAAAACGTTTCCGTTAACAATCACGCTTGTATTTACTTTTGCCACATTATCAGGCAGTTGCATGTCAAAACGTGGCCGCAGGTAATCAACCTGCCTGCGCCCCAAAAATGAAATCATCTTGGAGGAATCCCGGAGCGTGACGGAGAAATCTGCATACATTTTATCCTGCTTATAGAACCAAACCGAATCTGCAAGGCTCCCGACAGATTTGTTCCCACCTGTATTGCCACCGGCAACTCTCTCATTCTCAACATCAATAACCAAATCTCTAATCCAATTGACATTGGAGCCTTTCTTAAGTTTTGCGTGTATTTCTTTTAACGCAAAATCTTGAGCATCAATGGACATCTCTCCGTCAAACACGGGAGAAGAGACAAGCTTGGACGGATGGTATCTTATTTTGTAAGTCTTCCTACCATCTATAATTGTACTGTCAATCAAATAGTAATTGTAGTAAATATTCCCCACTGAGGAGATTGGAGAAGGCAACTGCACCCCAAAAATGTCTATGTAATTATTATAAAAATTAGTCTTGACATTCATGTTGCCGGTAAACTGCGCCAGAGTATACTCGTCTTTTATGCCGGATATCTTGCTGGCCTTTATCACCTCTTTATTCACAGCCGGATCCTTTTGATGATAAAAATGAGAATCCGCTTCTGATATCATGACCGGCAAATACGGCTGTCCTGAAATAACGGAAGTGTCCATGTAATTGAAGACAAAACCAAATTTTTCCCTCAACACCTTGTTTTTTATTTGCTCTTCCGCATTTGTCAAATCCAGCTCCATTTTGCTGTAAATATCACAGTCATAACGGTCTCTCTCTTCCGGATTGTTTCTGTATTTGTTATCATCCGTTCTCTTAAGAATAGAACGGACATAATGATCATCCGGCTTTACAACAATAGCACTAAGATTTGTAACCTGCTCATTAAGAGCAAAATTAACTTCCTTGAATCCTCCCTTAACTATTGGAAACTCCTGTTGTTCATAGCCAATGATCATAGCGCAAAGTATTCCGTCCGTGGGTTTGCGCGTCTCCATTGTATAGTAACCGTCCAAATCCGTTGAGACACCTATGGTTGTGTTCTTAAAAAACACACTTACAAATGGGATTGACTCTCCTGTTTTTGCATCAGTCACACGCCCCTTCACTTTTGTGGTTTGAGCCACAGAAATATCTGACAATAAAAATATTACGCTGACAAATAAAATCAACGCCGGCATGAATTTCCTCTTTTTATTCCCGATATATTTTCTTATCAATAACATTCCCCTCTTCTCTTTTTTATCATACACAAAGAGCAGTCTTTCTTGCAGTAATACAGCATCAAAGCAACAACTCCGATCTTTGAGCCTCTTTAGCTCAGCAATTTTTAATCCACAAATTTCCTGCCCATTTAAATATCCAGTTTAAGGTCCAGACCATCCGTTGCGCTCTTTAATCCAATAAGCGCAGAACATGTTAAAAATGAGGTTATTGATACGCCAAGGACTCCGTGCAGGTTTAAATTCTGTCCCGTAAAAAACAAATTCGGAATTGGCGTTTTTGGCGCAAGAAATGTTCCAAGCAGGTTATTATAATCTTTTCTAATTCCATAAGCCGCACCTTCCACGGTTCCCGTATAATTCATGTATGTGAGAGGAGAACTGGTGCAGATGCTGAGTATGGAATCTTTCAAGCCGGGTATACATCTCTCTGCCAACTCAATGCACTCCTCAGCCTTCCTCCTTTTTAAATCCTTATAATCTTCTCCTCTTCTCCCGACAGTTGTATCTTTCCATTTTTCAACCTCAGAAAAACTCATTGGGGCAAGCAAGTCTATAATTTCAGCATACGCATTGCCTGTCGCTGCAGAGTTGCAAGCAGATAAGCTATCGTGATAATTATGAGGGACTTGATAGCTTATTAATAGTCCACGCACTTTCCCTCCAAGGTTTTCCGCAATATCCCAAGGAGAACTTATCTCAGGGGAGTAGTAGTAAATATTTTTGTTCCTGTAAGGTATGCATCCGTGTTTAAGAGCCAAATTGACAGTAAACATACCGTAAGTTTCTCCAAGATTTTTTATTCTGTGACGGAAAATCGGACGCACTAAATACGCATCCTTGATTAAATCAAGCGTTACTTCCGGATGTAAATCTGATATGAAATTATCCGCCCTTATCCTTTCCGTTTTATCTCCGATTTTGAGGGCGTCCCCGCTTGTCTGCAAAATTTCAATTTCACATATTCTGCCGTCTCTCTCTATAAGCTGAGAAACAGGAGAATTTGCAATAATTTCTCCACCCATTTTCTTAATTTCCGCGGCCAAAGAGTATGCAATCATTGAGCCCCTTCCGCAAAGACGCCATGCGCTTTGAACAAAAGAACTGTTGATTTGGGCAAAAATATAGAGAGGAAGACTATCTCGGTGCAGTTCCAATTTAAGAGAATCTCCGCTTAGAACATTTAACAACTCTTCATTCTTAATTGTATCATGCAAAAATCCGTAAGCAGAATCTGAAAAAAGCTTGGCGCGAAAATCCGCATTCTCCTCATGAGACATAAGAGAACCCGTAACCTCTTCTCCCACAGATTTTAAGAAGAAAGAATATCTGTCAAGCGCCGCTTTTTCTCCCGGAAAATATTCCCCAAGTCTGCGAGCAAAATTTTCATAACCGTTTGCAAGCAGGTAAGATTTATCTTTAAGAATCACCTCATTATAGCCATCCGTATCCAACTGATGCCAAGGTAAATCCATAAGATGAAAATAAGAAAATATATTATGAAGTATCTGCCCCTTACCGAGTCCGCCGATATAGTGGAATCCGGTATCATACTCATTATCACCACGTTTAAAGCTTTGCAGGCACCCACCCAGAGAATGGTTCTTCTCTACAACGCAAACACTTTGACCATGTCTTGCCAAAATATATGCACATTCAAGGCCCCCAAGTCCGCTCCCTATTATAAGTGTATCAAATTTTCTCATAAGCAAACGCGCCCGTGGAGTAATACGGTTGGGAAATCTCCTTCTCGCACTGCATTTTCCCCTCCAAAAATGCAAATATTAAAAAAAATAAAACCGGAACAATATAAAAGACCGCCATATGCTCTTTAAAAAAGCTGCAGGCGGTCAATATGAATTTTATCATTGTGTAAAAACGAATCTACTTGCCTTCAATTCTTGCAAGCACAAAATCATACAATTTTGTAAACGTCTTAATTTTAACAATTTCCGTCCCCTTGATTTTAACGTTGAAGGTCTCTTCCATAAGGGCGACAAGGTCTACAAGACTAAGGCTGTCCAGATTAAGAGTTTTTTTAATGTCAGCGTCGGGGGTAATAACACTCTCCTCAACTTCAAATTCTTCCGCCAGAACACTTTTTGCTTTTGCTTCAATCTCTGATTTTGTCATCTCAATATTTTTTTAGATCAATTTGGTTTATTTTCTTCTAATTATAATTTGCTACAAATTCTTTAACACAAGCGTAGAATTTGTGCCGCCAAAGCCAAATGAATTTGAAATAAATATGTCAAAGTGTGCATCCAACCTTTTGGCAGGGATATTCAGCTTTTCAGAATCCTCATCCGGCGTTTCAAAATTAATATTTGCCCCAATGAAGTTATTCTTCATCATAAGTATAGAATATATCACTTCACTTGCACCCGCCATCCACATTTCATGTCCGGTTTGTGATTTAGTAGAAGTCACGGGAGGCATATGGTCACCAAAAACTTTGAAAATAGCTTTTGCCTCATTTTGGTCACCCACAAGTGTACTTGTAGCGTGAGCATTTATGTATCCTATCTCATTCTTCTGAATATCGGAACGCCTGATTGCCATCTCAAGAGAACGAACAGGACCATCTACATTGGGAACCGAGATATGGTCTCCGTTAGATGAAAAACCGTATCCCAAAACCTCCGCAATTATTGGAGCTCCGCGTTTTACGGCCGTTTCATAATCCTCAAGGATAACAGTTGCAGCTCCGCCTGAAGGGACTAATCCGTCGCGATTTTTATCAAAAGGACGGCTTGCCTTATCAGGCTCACTCTCTCTTTTTGAAAATGCGCTAATGCCGTCAAAACTGCAAACCGAATATGGATTCACCTCTTGCGCCCCTCCGCAAACGACCATATTCTGCAATCCGTCTCCAATTAACAAAGAGCCCAAACCTATTGCATGTGAGCCGCTTGCGCAAGCACCGGAAACCGTAAGATTCATCCCTTTAAACTTGAAAATACAAGAGAGATTCATTGTGACAGTGGAATTCATAGACTTAAAAATTCCGCCGCTTCCGATTCTTGTTGTATCTTTATGCTTCCGCATAGTATCCACGCTTGTAATTACCGGTTCCGCACTAGAATCATTCCCGTATAAAAGGCCTACCTCATGCGTATCCAAATAATCTTTCTCAATCTTTGCAGATTTAAGAGCATCTGCTGTAGCACAATATGCATAAAGCGCCTCTTCAGGCATGTAAACCCTCTGGTTGCGGCTCAAAACTCCCTTAAGATTAGGGATTTCCAAGTGCCCGGTAAGCGCGGACAAAAAGCCCATCTCTTTACGTACGGGGTCAAAAATTATCCCGGATTTTCCATTGTACAAAGAATCCCTTACCTCATCAAGCGTCTTGCCAAGGCAGGAATAAATTCCCATTCCGGTTATTACAACTCTTCTTTTCATTTTTACTTTAACGCACTCCACAAATCATTCCCAAGTTCATTCCTCAAGTTTTTTGCGGCGCGCAATTTAGCACTTTTCCTGTTTTTATAAAAACGATATTCTCCTTTTAGACCAAAAATATAGACCCTATAGTACCATGCAAAGAGAGCAAAGAATGGAAGCAGGCACACATAAATTATTGCCATCACGACGGTGAACACTTTCCAAGCCAGTAAAAATGAAATCAAATAGAAAAACGGGATGGTTATTATTGCGCTGAATCCCAGAAAAAAAGATCCTTTTAACATTTGGTCATTCATTCTTTTTGCAAAAAGTGTTGGAATAATATAAATGAAGTATGCCGGCCATAAAGTAAAAATCCAAAACGGAAACAAAATCGCAAGAACAACACAACGTGCTATAAAATTGAATTTTATGGAATCAATTCCAAAAATTTTATTGTCATCTTTTAGAGACATTTTTGTTAAAGTCTTAAAGGAAATTTTCTCCTCCTGCAAAACTTTATTAAGTTCACGAGCCTTTGCAAAAATATTCTCCTTTGTGCTTGATGATGCCCCGCATTCTAAAACTGATGCTGAAGCATTTTCTCCCTTTACACCAATCGGCAAAGTCTCAAGCGCCTCTACCATCTGTTTATCCACCAGCAGTTTATCCGGAAGCTCCGCATAAGCCATAGAGTGTTTACGCGCATAATCATCACCATAATTTGTCCGTAGAAAATCTATTGCATCATAATTTTCCAGGTCCGTTATATTTAGCATTATCCCTTTGATTTGTGCTCTAACAAGCTCATTAACTTTCTTTTGTGCAGTGCACGGTTTAGCCTTATACAGTTCATAATAAGGTTTTAGGGAGATTGGTGTTCCAAACTTAATGAGCATGTCTCCCTGTATAGGGTAGTATCTTGAATAGTGGTTAGCGCACGGTAAAATAAATACGTCTTCCAGAAAATCTTTCTTCTTTGCAGCGTTGAAAGCCATTGTGATATAACCGCTTGAAAAGTCTCCAAGCCAGCGTTTATTCTGGTGTCTCACCTCAGGAAACAGCATAATCGCCTCTCCGCCGGCAACAAGATTTTCACACTCCTCAAATACATCTTTATTCTCATCAGCCGTTTCAGCCCCCTCATAATTAGCACTATTAATAAACAGCACTCCAAAATAACGCATAAAAGAGGAGAGATATTTATTCACTTTAAAAATATCCGACCCTGTAATAAAATGAATTTTCCTATTTGCATCTGTAAATGAAAGAAGGACTGCGATTGCATCCACCAAACAGTTTTGATGATTCTCAGCTATTATCAGAGGTGTCCCCTTACAAGGGATATTTTTGGTGTTCATGTAATATACACGTCTGAACATCAAATTATTGAAAGTAAAGCCAATAATCCACCTTATAGCTCTGTAAAAAAATCCTGTTTTTTTAATCACTTCTTCCATTACATATCGTGATTACTACCTGCATTTATTGTCTTTGTTAATGCTCTTTTTCTCAATGTTTTTATATGTTAACACTTTGGCTCGGCACCTTTATCTTTGTCCATTAAGCCCTCACTACTCCTCGTTAATCCACCGCTCAATGTCAAAAGTATCATTGAAGAAGAGTTCGGTCATCTGATTTACAATATCATGCCCGCAAGCGCTATTTGCAAAATATACAAACGTCTTTTTTTCTTTTGGAATGATAATGAACAGCGCTTTTGAATTCCCGTTATCTCCCCAATGCCAAAGAATTGTACCATGCCGCAGAGTCCTTTCCGTTCCAATTCCAAGACCCCATGCTATAGTACCCTTTTTGTCTATCTCCCTGATTTTTGGCGGATACTGAGTTGCAAGACCGCTGCATGGCGTAATCATCATTTTTAAAGTCTTTCTTTTTAAGCCTGTTCCATTCAACAGCACTCTCAGAAAATTTGAATAATCATGTGCGTTGGTCAATAATGTATATGCAACATTTTGCCTTGGAAATTTTCTAACCCCGCGGTTCTCACTCTCCCTGTTAAATGACGCAACTGCCATAGTATCATATTGCGGCAGCCATCCATAAGAGGTATTAGGCATATCAAATTTGTCAAACACCTCTTCTTTTGCAATCTCCTGAATTGACTTTCCTTTTATTTTCTCGACGGCTCTTTGCAGGAATGCATATCCCTCTCCGGAGTAATCAAAAATTGAATCCACAGGAAAAATAAAATGAATTCTGCTAGCCGGCCATTCATCGGAAGATGGAGACTCCGCCCACTCTTCCAGCCCGGTACGATGCATCAAAACTAACCTGGCAGTAAGCTTCTTGGCCTTATCATTGTCAATAAAGCGGTCTATGTCGGTATAGTTATACAGCGGCTTGTCCAAGTCAATTTCTCCTCGGTCATACATCCTCAACACCACATATGCAAAAATCACTTTGCTCAAAGACGCCGCCTGAAAAACGGGAGTACTGCCGCCCGGTTTTGTTGCGCTCATATTCCCTACAACGCCGCTTTTGCTTACAAGCGGACGCCCGGACCTGCCATACTTTACATAAGAATAATTAATCAGCGGAATTTTTGCCTGTTCCCTGATTTGATTAACTCTCTCATTTAAATTGAAAGTGTTATCAACATTACTAATATTACCGTTGGTATCTTGCGCCCCAAGCAAAGCGGGCGCAAACAGCAATGCTGCAAGTATCATAATTATTGGCTTTTTCATACGTGCTGCAAATTTACGAAAAAGATGTCACTACTTTAGGACTTTTCTAGAACGCATGCCATGTTGCGCAATGGGTCCTATCAAAAAAGCGTTTGCAATAATTTGCAAACGCTTTTTTCAATTCGAGTGGACCCAGTAGGACTTGAACCTACGACCCCCTGATTATGAGTCAGGTGCTGCTAACCAACTGAGCTATGAGTCCATATCCAACGGCTAAGATGTTTTACTTTAGCGGGGACACTCTGCCACCGGAAAATAATCATCATCACCGTATATGTTCATAACCGTCGAGAGCTTTAATGCTGTCTCGGTTATATTCTGTTATCAGACTTTTATCTCAACCTCTACGCCGCTTGGAAGTTCCAGCTTCATAAGAGCATCAACTGTCTTGGATGAAGAACTGTAAATATCCAGCAGACGGCAGAAAGAGTTTAGCTCAAACTGCTCACGTGCCTTTTTGTTAACAAAGGTTGAGCGATTTACGGTAAAAATCTTCTTGTTAACCGGCATCGGAATCGGACCGCTGACGATTGCGCCTGTAGCCTTTACTGTCTCTACAATCTTGGCTGCAGATTTATCTACCAGCGCATGATCAAAAGACTTAAGCTTAATTCTTATTTTTTGGCTCATTGTATTTATTAATTTTTAATCTCTTTTTATCACGACAGCCTTTTATATTCACTATCGTTCAATTAGTTATTCATCTTCGCCAATCGGTTTATTACCAGACTTCTCAATAATCTCTTTTGCAAGATTAGCAGGCAGTTCTGCGTAATGAGAAAATTCCATAGTACTTGTTGCACGTCCGGAAGACAACGTCCTTAAGACTGTTACATAACCAAACTGCTCGGAAAGCGGAACCATCGCCTTGATAATTCTTGCTCCTCCCCTGGAGTCCATATTTGTAATTTGTCCGCGGCGCTTGTTAAGGTCTCCTATTACATCACCCATGTACTCCTCTGGTGTTACAACTTCAAGAGCCATAACGGGTTCCATAATTACCGGAGCTGCTTTTGCCGCCGCTTTGCGGAATGCCTGCCTTGCGCAGATTTCAAATGACAACTGGTCAGAATCTACCGGATGGTAGGAACCGTCCTTTAGAGCAACTTTCATAGAAGTAACTTCATAACCGGCAAGAACGCCATTCTGCATTGCAGCCTTAAAGCCCTTTTCTACTGCAGGAATATATTCTCTCGGAATATTTCCTCCTTTAACTTCATCAACAAACTGAAGTCCCGTAACTCCCTCATCGGCAGGCCCGAGTTCAAATATAATGTCTGCAAATTTACCGCGGCCGCCCGTCTGTTTCTTAAACAACTCTCTGTGCTGAACGGTCTGACGCAATGCCTCTTTATAGTTAACTTGAGGAGCACCCTGATTAATTTCTACACCAAATTCTCTCTTTAACCTGTCAATCAAAATTTCCAGATGAAGCTCTCCCATTCCGCTGATAATAGTCTGACCTGTATCGGCATCAGACTTAACCGTGAATGTCGGGTCTTCCTCTGCAAGCTTGCCAAGAGCGATTCCAAGCTTATCCAAATCTGCCTGAGTTTTAGGCTCTACGGCAAGTCCGATAACAGGAGTCGGGAATTTCATTGACTCAAGAACTATTGGGTGACTCTCATCACAAATTGTATCTCCTGTTCTCAAATCTTTGAAACCGACTGCAGCACAGATATCTCCCGCCTCAACAAAATCTATAGGATTCTGCTTGTTGGAGTGCATCTGGTACAATCTTGCAACTCTCTCTTTCTTATCGCTTCTTGTATTAAGAACGTAAGAGCCTGAATCCAGTTTGCCTGAATAAGCCCTCAAATATGCTAATCTTCCTACAAAAGGATCTGTCGCGATTTTGAAAACAAGTCCGCAGAAAGGCTCTGAAACTGAAGGTTTTCTCTCATCTTCTTCTTCCGTCTTTGGATTGATTCCTTTTACATTGCCTCTATCCAAAGGACTTGGCAGATATCTCACGACAGCGTCCAGAAGGAACTGCACGCCCTTATTTTTAAATGAAGAACCGCAGCACATTGGAACAATGTCCATGCTAATGGTACCTTTTCTTATTGCTGCTATAACCTCTTCATCTGTAATAGATTCAGGATTGTCAAAATATTTCTGCATTAAGGCGTCGTCAAATTCAGCGGCAGACTCTATCATAGCAGCCCTCCACTTCTTTGCCTCTTCTACCAAATTTGCAGGAACTTCTTTCTCTTCATAATTAACAAGTTCCTTGCCCTCTGAATCATAGTAGATTGCCTTCATACTAAGGATATCCACTATGCCTTCAAATTTGTCCTCTGCACCTATCGGGATGCAAATTGGAACCGGCCTGGCTCCAAGCTTCTTCTTGATGTCCTCCACTACTGCAAAAAAGTCTGCACCAACACGGTCCATCTTGTTTACATAAGCAATCTTTGGAACACCATATTTATCTGCCTGTCTCCAAACTGTTTCTGACTGAGGCTGAACTCTTCCGACTGCGCAGAAGGTTGCAACTGTTCCGTCCAGCACACGCAAAGAACGCTCTACCTCTGCGGTAAAATCTACGTGCCCCGGGGTGTCAATCAGGTTAATTTGAAACTGTTCTCCGTTGTAATGCCAAAATGCCGTAGTAGCTGCAGAAGTGATAGTAATACCTCGCTCCTGCTCTTCTACCATCCAATCCATTGTGGCTGCTCCATCATGCACCTCACCGATCTTGTGAGTCTTACCCGTATAGTACAGTATCCTCTCAGAAGTAGTTGTTTTTCCGGCATCTATGTGCGCCATGATGCCGATGTTTCTGGTATATTTTAAATCTCTTGCCATCTAACTAAACTCTCCTAAGAACTAAAAACGAAAGTGAGCGAATGCCTTGTTGGCCTCTGCCATCTTGTGCATATCCTCTTTCTTTTTGAAGGCGCCGCCTTCACTGTTATATGCTGCCATTATCTCCGCCGCTAATTTTTCAGCCATTGAGTGGCCCGGTCTTTTTCTAGCAAAAAGAATCAAGTTCTTCATACTGATAGAAATCTTTCTCTCCGGACGCACCTCTGTAGGTACTTGAAAGTTAGCTCCTCCAACTCTGCGGCTTTTAACCTCAATCTGTGGAGTTACATTTTCCAATGCTTTCTTCCAAATCTCTACCGGAGCCTTGCCAGAATCTTTCATCTTCTCGCCGATCATGTCCATTGAATCGTAAAAAATAGCGTAAGCGATACTCTTCTTCCCCTGCAACATAAGATTGTTCACGAACCTGGTTACCAGTGCATCGTGAAATTTTGGATCAGGAAGTAGAATCCTCTTTTTAGGCTTTGTTTTTCTCATTTCTTTGAAATTTTAAAACATTAATGACTTACTTCTTAGCTTTAGCGGCCTTTGGTCTCTTTGCTCCGTATAGTGAACGTCCTTGTTTACGTCCATCTACGCCTGCTGTGTCCAATGCCCCTCTAAGAATGTGATAACGTACTCCGGGAAGATCTTTGACACGGCCTCCTCTTACAAGAACAATACTGTGCTCCTGCAAGTTATGGCCTTCTCCCGGGATATAGGCATTCACCTCTTTTTGATTTGTCAGCCTTACACGTGCAACTTTTCTCATTGCAGAGTTAGGCTTCTTAGGAGTTGTAGTGTAAACACGCACACAAACCCCACGTTTTTGAGGACTAGAATCGAGCGCGCGAGATTTAGATTTGGTTACGATTCTCTTGCGCCCATTCCTTACTAACTGTTGAATTGTTGGCATAAATTATTGTTAATCTTTACTTTATGTAATTTCCCGCCCTTAAAAGCGGGTTGCAAAGATAACAATATTTTTGTTTTCTGCAAAACAAGAGGCGGAAAAAGAGCGCTTTGCAACTGTCGAGATATGTAAAAAAACACTCTTCAGCGGCAGTGAAAGGTTAACAAACGCATACATTTACGCAAAAATTTCCGCAAGCATGCAGCGGGCGCTGCCGCCTCCGGCCGTCTCAATGGTATTAATATCCGGTGTCACAATTGTGACATCCTCTCCCAGTTTCTTAATCTGTTCCGTAGTCAAAGCAGCCTTTGCGGTTACAGACATCACAAGAAGTTTTTTGCAGGAACCGTCGAGATTCTTATCTGTTGCCTTGCCTGAATGCAGTTCAAGCATATTGCCGGCAAACTGTCCCATCTGCTCAAAAGAAATCTCAACTATCTCTTTCCCGTTCTCCTCCAGCAACTCTATAAGCCTCTCACGTTCAGATAAATCGGTGATTGAATCCAAACAAACAATTGCAAATCGGGAGCCGATGCTCATCATAACATTAGTATGATAGATTGGCGTGCCGTTCTCATCTGCAGCATTAAACAAGAAATAATCATAATTCAGTCTCTCCGCAAATTTTTCCAGCACATCCTCATTAGTGCGCGGAGACTTGCAGCAAAATGCAAGTCTGTGCTCCCTGTCAAGAACCATTGAACCGGTCCCCTCCAAAAATTTGTTTTGCTTCTCAAATCCTGTAAGATCCACCACTTTATCACATTTTAATCCCGACAGTTTTTGCATCAGTTTCTTCCTCTCCTCTCTGCGGTTTGGGGCAAACATGGGGTACAGCACCAGAGTACTTTCTGTTGTACCACCCTCACCACAATGCACGGAGAAACAGTTATTTGGAAAGATGGAATCTGGAGTGAAAGGCTGCGGCGTATCATCCGCAACAATCACATTAACACCGGTATCCTGCAGCAGTTTGACATATGCGTCAAACTCTTTAAGAGCCTGTCGTTGAACTTTTTGAGCAGCCTCTTTATTTGCGGTTGTATTTTGCTGAAAGGCGTTATTTGCCGCCGTTTGCTCATTAAAAGCAAAACACACCGGCCTAACCATCAATACTTTATTTGTGGTCTGCATAAAAATTTATTTCTATTGATTTCACAAGACACTTACATACAGCAAATTACGCCAAACAGTTATCCTCAAGAACCTACTCCAAAGACTTTATGGACTTTGCAATAATCTTAACAGCCTGTTTAATCTGAGCCTCAGTGATTACCAACGGAGGAGCAAATCTTATGATGTGTCTGTGAGTGGGTTTTGCAAGAAGACCATTCTTCATCATCTCCAGACAAACATCCCAAGCCTCTTTACCGTTATGAGGTTTTATAACCACGGCATTCAAAAGACCGCGGCCTCTGATCTCTGAAATATAGGGAGATTTAATTTTTGCAATTTCCGCACGGAATACTTTTCCAAGTTTTTCAGATTTTTCCGTAAGATGTTCATCCTTAACAAATTTCAAGGCTTCAACGGCAACGCGGGCAGCAAGTGTGAAACCGCCGAATGTTGAACCGTGTTCGCCCGGAGCTATGTTTAACATGATGTCGTCGTCTGCAAGACAAGCGGACACTGGAAGTACGCCGCCGCCAAGAGCCTTGCCCAAAATAACCATATCGGGACGGACATTATCCCACTGGCTGCAAAGCATTCTTCCTGTTCTTGCAATACCGGTCTGAACCTCATCTGCAATAAAAAGAACATTGTGCTTGTGACAAAGGTCATAGCATTTCTTTAGATATCCGTCGTCCGGAACCATAATGCCGGCCTCACCCTGGATCGGTTCAACAATAAATGCACAGGTTTCTTTTCCGTATTTGTCCAGAGTTTTCTCCAAAGCCTTTGTGTCATTGTAAGGTATCTGAATAAATCCGGGAGTAAGAGGGCCGTAATTTGAGTAAGATGAAGGATCGTCGCTCATTGTAATTACTGTGATTGTACGTCCGTGGAAGTTTCCTTTACAGCAAATGATTTTAATTTTATTGTTGGGAATTCCTTTCTTCACATTGCCCCATCTTCTTGCAAGTTTAAGAGCCGTCTCAACTCCTTCTGCTCCTGAGTTCATCGGAAGAACTCTGTCATATCCAAAATAATCATGAATATACTTTTCATAATCGCAAAGACACGTGTTGTAGAATGCTCTGGAAGTCAAGCACAATTTATGAGCCTGGTCACACAGGGCCTTTACAATTTTAGGATTGCAATGTCCTTGGTTAATAGCGGAATATGAAGACAGGAAATCAAAATATTTTTTACCGTTGACATCCCATACAAATGCTCCTTTGCCTTTTTCAAGGACAACGGGAAGCGGATGATAATTTTTAGCACCGTATTTGGACTCCATGTCCATATAGTGTTTTTCTTTTGCCGTGAATTTCATAATCATGTTATTTTTAAGTAGTTCCTTTTTAATTGCTTACAAATTTATGAAAAATTCCGCACAATAAACGCGAATATGAATAAGCTGCGCGGCTTGCGCCGCTATGCTTCTAAATTGCCATGAATATTAGAATCTGTGCGGTAAGAACTCGCAGGAACATAGTCAGCGGATATACGGTGGCATAACCAACTGCAGGATAGCTGTTTCCGGCAATCTCTCCCGAGAATGCAAGCGCAGGTGGATCTGTTGTACTTCCGGCAATCATACCAATTAACGTCAAGTAATTTGTCTTTGTAATAAGTCGTGCAAGGATTCCAACAATCAACAGGGGAATTAATGTTATTATAACTCCGTAACCTATAAGCATATATCCTTGATGATTTACAAGAGTATCCACAAATTTTTCTCCGGCCCCAATTCCGACTGCTGCAAGGAAAAGACAAATACCAACCTCTCTCAACATAAGATTTGCGCTCTCCGTTGTATATGTGGGAAAATGTATTTTGTTGCCAAAGTGACCTATCAAAATAGCTATAATAAGCGGACCTCCTGCAAGTCCAAGCTTCACAGGCTGAGGCATTCCCGGAAATTTAAACGGAAGACTCCCAAGCAAAACTCCAAGCGCAATCCCCAAGAAAATGGCTGCCACATTCGGCTGCCAAAGTTTCTTTAATGAATTTCCCATAACCTCGCTCATCTGCTTGATTCCGCTCTCGCTCCCGACAGTTACTAATGTATCACCAACTTGAAGCGCGATATTGGGAGTTGCAACAATATCAACTCCCGAACGGAGAATTCTTGTAACATTCACGCCATAGGCTGTACGCAAATTCAGCTGACCTATTGTGCGGCCGTTAATGGAGGCTTTTGTAACCATTACCCTTTTAGATATCAGACTCTTATCCATACTTTCCCACTCTTTGATATCCATGTTTACAATCTTACCCATTGAGGTCGCTATTTCATCAACTTCAGAATCCGCAGCAACTATCAACATCATGTCGCCGGCATTCAGAACCGTAGAAGGAGATGCTAAGACAACCGTGCCGTTTGGCCTGCACAATCTGGTAACAACAAATTGCTTTTGGTTTATTGAATGCAGTTGCCCTATTGTCTTTCCGTTAACCAAATTGCCGTTAATTAAGCTGTCTGATACCTCAACGGTCACAGTTCTCGGAGCCGTCATCTTTGCAGAAGAGCCGGACTCAAGTTTCTCTGTCTCTTTATCAATTTTAACTTTAAAGACGGACTTAAGAATCAGCATGGAGAATATGATTCCAAGCACTCCAAGAGGATATGCCATGGCATATCCTATCGCGAGTGAAGGATCGACCGTCCCCGTTGCATCGGCAATTGTCTGCTGTGCCGCACCAAGTCCCGGGGTATTTGTAACCGCTCCGTAAAGAACGCCGGTCATAGTAATCAAGGAAGTACCTGTTATTCTGTGAATTGCATAGGCGCAAACACAGCTGAGCAGTACTATTAGAGTTGCCCATCCGTTAAGGGCAAGACCTCCTTTTTTAAATGATGATACAAAGTTGGGGCCCACGGAAAGACCAACGGAATAGACAAAAAGTATCAGTCCAAAATCCTTTACAAATCCCAAAGTAACGGGCTCTATTCTCATCCCAAAATGAGAGACAATAATTCCGACAAAAAGCACCCATGTTACACCAAGAGAAATTCCCCCAACTTTAACTTTTCCAAGTAAAACGCCAAGAGTTATTACAATAGAGAGTACTATCACGGCATGTGCAACTCCCTGATTCATAAATAACTGTCCAAACCATCCCAGTACCATAACTTTTAAATATTTATTTCTTCTTTTTTCCCGACAGTTTTGCCACAGGTTTGGCGGAATTGCCCGTAACACCCATCTCTTTTAGCAAGGTATCGGCATGAGCATACTTATCCAAAAACCACAAAACATATCTAATATCCAGATTTACGCAGCGGCAATATTTATTGTTAAAGAAAAATTCATCTGCAATGCCGTCTCTGTTTCCGTCAAATGCAAGACCTATGAGTTCGCCATTGGCATTCATTACCGGACTGCCTGAATTTCCGCCTGTTATATCACATGTAGAAATAAAATCAACGGGAATTGTGTTGCCGCTCATTGTACTTGTCCATTGTCCAAAATTTTTATTTTTGATTAAGCTGTACACGGCCGGATACATATTAAAATCATAATTTGTTGTATCTCTCTTTTGTTCTATTCCGGCTGCCGTGGACTGCCATGAATAATAAACGCCGTCTGCCGGAGCAATGGATGCTACATTACCGAAAGTTATTCTCATTGTGGAATTTGCATCCGGAGCCTGAGCAACACCCTTATCTTTAAGCATCATATAAGTTGCACCAATATATGCTCTGTTGAGGGTTGTCGGATTGAGCTTTTCGGCAGCCAGGGTTTTGTTTGCTTCCTTTCCCAACTCTGTTGAATTCACAAAACTTTCGAATACTGCAAAAGGCTCATTTTTAACTTTTTCCATTGTTATGCCGCTTGCAAAGAATTTGATTGTTTTAGCACTGTCGCTGAAAATGCTGTTGGCATACATTTCTTTGATTTTGTTCTCCAGGTTGTCTTTGTTGTCGTCCAGAAATTTCCTCAGCTCATTGCTCATATACTTGCGGTCCACATGCTCATCTATATATTTTAGCATTGCACATGTAATTTCCTGTTCTACAGCAGGATCCGTTTCCCGTTCCTGCCTTAACGTTGTATTTAAAATTCCACGTACATCATTATCTGAAGTGTCTTCCGCTGTAAGTTGTTTCTTCTCCATTTTCTTTACAATTGTTGCCAATCTTGTAGAGTAAGTAACTGGAGCACAGCCTCTTACAAGAGCTTCCATTAACATTTGTCTGTTCCTGCTTATATCTTTTACAGATGAATAAGTTTTTTGCAATCCATCAAGAACATTACCATAATCCTTAACTCTTTGAGGGTCTGCATTTATCCACTGCTTAAGTTTTGCCTCTCTAACTTTAATTGTATCAATAGTTCCCTGTTTTCCAATACAGATGTTCTGCCATTTTGCATAATCACAATAGTTGCTAATTTCAAAGTACTCATTTGAATATTTTAATCTTAAAAGCGGGTCCTTGTCCATGAATTTTTTGATGACATCAAGTTTAGTTCTTCTAATTACGTATGTAATAGGATTTTCAACAGCATAATGATATTCCAGTTCCGGAGAGGATACATATCTGTTTGTGCGGCCCGGGTAACCCATGACCATTGTATAGTCCCCTTCTTTAACTCCTGCCGCTGAAACTTTCAGGTATGCAGCGGTTTTCATTGGAACATTGTTAGGACTATATTCTGCCGGTGAACCATCGGGAGCTGTATAAATTCTATACATTGCAAAGTCACATTTGTGCTGAGGCCAACCCCAATTGTCCGCGTCATTGCCAAATGCGGCAACTGTAACCGGAGGCGCGCCAACAAATCTGACATCTCCATAAGTCTGACTGATATATAAATAGTATTTCTGACCCGCCCATTCCGACTGCAAATCAAAATCATATTTTTTAGCCTCTTCATCTTTCCCCAACTTGGCAAGAAGTCTGCGCTGAACTTTTGTAAGATAGCGGAAACCTCTGCCGCCGTGGCAATCCATGCTGTCAACTATTGCCCTGCATTCATCCGTCACATCCAGAACAGTGCAAAGAAATGTTATGGTCTTCCCTTTGATTGGCATTTCATCTGAACGCTTCAGAGCCCAATATCCGTTCTCAAGATAATTATGTTCCGGAGTTGAAAGTGCGTGAATATCAGAGTATGCGCAGTGGTGGTTTGTAATCATCAGACCATCAGGAGAAATAATACTGCCGCTGCACTCACCCCCGTTAAGAGCAACAACGGCATCTTTTAAAGATGTGCCGCGTTTGTAAATACCGGGCTGTTGATATTTTGCATCTGAATATATTTGAGCAGGGGTTATCTTAATACCTGCTTTTCTCATCAATCCATAAAGCTGGGGATTAATGTCATTGACCAGCCACATTCCACCGTCGGCGCGAGCGGCGGTGCAAAAACCTAACACACAAAGTGTTATAAGAATTAGAGTCTTACGCATTTTATATAATTTAAAATTGTCCGCCAAAATTAACAATAAAAAAAGCGGTCGGCAAATTACCGACCGCTTAAATATTATCAAAGCAACTTCTCAGAAACTCAACCCGACAGTTGCACTTAACATCTGGGAATATTTTCCCGGAGCATAAATAATGTTTTTGCCCTGTAATCTGGTATAGGAAACGTCTGCATACAAATTCCCCTTAAGTTTACCGCCCAGGAATGCAGTGTATCTTAAACCAAAATTATACAAACCTTTTGGCTGTGTATAATATTCATATTCTCTGAAAAGCAATGAATAGTTTGGTTTAGGCTCTCCCGTTGCTACAGTCATGGTAAAGTTTGGATCTGCGTGTTTTTCAAGCGCATAACCCCATCCGTTGCTCCACTTTGCTCCCGCATAAACATCAAACATCCATTTCTCAAATAAGAAATTTTTTCTTGCCTTTACATAGAAATCATTATAAGTGATTTTCTGTGTGTAATAGTAGGGAAGAACAAATGAACTGTTGGAACGGTCTGTATAGTGTTCATATCCGAAATTGACATCAACTGAGGGGTTTAATTCTCTGCCGGCACCTTTTCCAAACGTCATTCTATAGTCCAAATTCCAATCAAAACTTCTCTTTGCAAATACTTGAACTTCACCATAGTAAGTAACCGTAGTAATACCGCTTACTATCTGACTGGTAAATATTTGGTCATTGTTTTTAATCTTATTATACGCACTCTTAAATGTCAGGTAATCCACAAAATTTCCATTGTCATAACTCAGCTTTCCGGTATAGGAAAAATTATTTCCATTCTCTTTAGAGTATAGGTGACGTGCACCCTCTCCTGTCTGACCGCGCCTGTTGTAAAAAGAAATCTCATTGTAGAAGCGCCATTTGCCACCGGCATTATCGTCAAACTTGAATTCAACTTGACCGCTCTCTCCGTTATATTTGCTAATAAAATACTGATTGTCCATATACAAAGTCTCTGTGTCCCATGCATCATGCAAACCAAAGAACAAGCCTTTAAACCAATATCCGGTATAAACCACATTGTTATCTGATACTTTGGAATATTTTACCTGTTCGTTATACTTCCTATAAAAATAGCTTGCTCCAACATCAACAAAATCAGATGTATATTTTGCTCCAAAATTTAAATCCATAAAAGCGTAGGTTGTATAGTGACGCAGGTCTCTCATCTTTGACAAGTTTGAGGTCTCATATTTTACATTCGCACCAAGAACAAGCCATTTTGTTGCATTAAAAGCAAAGCCTCCTGCAAGTTTATAATACTCCTGTCTTTTTGATGTCGGTACCGTATCTGCAATAAAGTTTGTCAATCTCTCCGGATCAATAACTCCGCTGTAAGTCATATTATTGCCTCTAAAGTTGTTATATTCCAGCATACCGTGCATTGCAACCTTTTTAACTCTTGCGTAAGATTCAGTCTTCAATCCGAATATATTACTATTATCTGACTCATAGTATTTTACAAACTTGCCGCTGTTGTAATTAAAATAGGAGCTGACATAAGAGAGTTCTTTATTATTCGCGATGGGAATATTTACAAGTCCGGCCGCGTTTAGGCCGGTAACCCATGCACTTTTCAAAGGAACTATCTCAAACTTTGACGTTTGCTTAAAAGTAACAAGAGAGTCATCCTGTTGTTTTTTGAAGTACTCTGCATTCCTGCTGTTCTGTGCCTCAACACCTGTTGTAAAGCAGCATATAAATAGGACAGCTGATGCAATAAAACCAAATAAGTTTTTTATCTTTTTCATTTCAGCTCCTCCTTATTGCTCATCTTTTAATAGTTGGTGATCGCTTACTGCAAAATCCGCCAACGAGTTATTTGTATCCTGCAGAATTGTTCTGCCGGCTTTTGCTGTAGCCGCTTCATCTACAATTCTATAAATACTATGGCCTACATACATATTGGAAGCTGTCGGGAACAAAACATAAGACGCATCAACGGATGCCGGTAATCTCTTATATTCCGTTGTAGACCTCATTACCTCCACTGCATCAAGCACAAATGATGATGGCACCATAATATATTCAAATGCAGAAGAAGATCCCGGCTTGCGGCTTCTGTTATTAGGGTCATTTATGAATTCTTGCGCCGTGTATCCTTGTATCTTGAATATCAGAGCAGTCGGAGAACTCAAAGAGAAAGCGTAGGCAGTAGAAGTTCCCTGTTTCCACAATAAATCCAGCCAATGTCCGTCCAAATTTGAGGAAGGTGTTGGATGATAAGTCTTGTTAGTATATCTGGAATTATAGCAGACAAAATAGTCGGATTTGCTCAAATCCACAGAACTAGGATTAACCAACGTATGATTGATTGCACCCCTTATCACAAGTACAGCATACTTGCCCGGCTGAACAGGGAAAGACGTTCCCGTCCCGGGCCATTGCCATACCGCCTCTGTTATTGGAATTGTATCTCTAATAACCTTCTGTCCGTTGGCATCTGTATATGACCAAACGCTTGGAGATGAAAGTGAGTTATAAGCGTCTGCGCATCCAAAACAAAGACTATCCAAGTATGCTACCTGATCACTATTATTAAAAACCGTCATATATGCATCTGCATAATATGACTTACTGGTGCTTGGATTATAGCATCCCGCAAAGTATACTTCTTTGATGACCAGCTGGCTGGAATAGGACAGAACCAAACCTACATTAAGATTTATCTCACCGGCAGTAGTGTCTTGCAGTTTGACTGCGTCAATACTTTTGTTAAACAGAGGAATAGTGCCGGACTCGGAAACTCCTTTATCAGATACAGATACCCTGTAAAAACCGTATTGTAAATTTGCGGAGCATGCTCCGTTTGCGTCTGTTGTAAGGTCGTACTCCACTCCTGTAGATGGGTTGATAACTTTAACAGTCACTCCGGCTCTAACAAGAGAGGTGTATTTATCGGGATAAACTAACTGGATGTTTAACTTCTTTGTTCCTGAAGTGTAAGCGCTGTCATCCGTTTTGTCAAGCTGTTTTGAGCAAGAGCAAAACAGCATCAAACCTATCGAGATTAAAAATAATATCTTTTTCATATTCATTTCTTTATAAGCCTCTTTAGTCCTATTTAAAATTTAAGTCTTAAAGTTGCGCCGTAGGTAAAGTTGGCTGTTTTCATTGAATACATCCCAGTAGCCCAGTATTTTATCTTATGCATGCTGCGCGTGCAATTATTGGCAAAGAAAGAAATAGATGCAATCTTGCCTATTTCCTTTGTGATACTGATATTTGCACTAAAGTACGGACCGTTGCCGTCCGTAACGTACGTCACTTTGCTACCAGAACCACTTATTAAAGAGGCATATACAGGATCCGCGGCCTCTTTTGAGGTAAACGGTTTTACGGTCCCGTCAAGAGTTTTGTAAGCAACCGGCCAGGCTCCGGTGGCATATTGTTTCTGATTATAAACGGAACCGGAAACTTTATTGCCGCTGTCATCTACAAGATAAGCCCACTCTTTGCCGTTATAATACGTTAAATTTTTGTCTCTTGCATAGAATTGTGCCTCAATCCTAGTAGAAATCGTCAAACGCACTTCAGGAATATGAGTTACAAATGTAACATTGGCATTAATATTATCCTTTTTGCTTCCATTATACGTCTTGACCCTGTCCATGTCTCCCAAATAATAAGCAACAAACTGATATGAACGCCCCTGGGAACCTAATGTGGAGTGAGAAAGACCGGCTGCATAATACTCTGTAAGTCTTGTATCCAGATTTTTAGTGTGGCCATATCTTGCATCCGCAATAACAGATGTTCTTAAAACCTTAATCGTTCCAAAATCGATTGTCAACTCAACACCCTGAGTAGTAATTGGTTGCAAGTTATTGGCAGTAGTGTTGCCTACAAATGTCGTGTCAAGAACAGCCTTGGGAAGTAGCGTCTCACCGGCAGTCGGATTGTCAAGATCCTTAACAAAAACATCACCGGTAGATTTATCAATTCTGAAACTAGGATTTGAAGGAACAGATGTTTGCTCGTTAGTCTTTACATAAGCATAAGGAACATAATCGGTAGTATTAGTGTATGTGTTTTTTGCCTTATTGTTAAAGTAAATGGCAGACACTTTTACCCCGCCAAGATTAACATCAAAACCCAATTCTATATTTCTGTTCTTAGCCCACTTTAGATCTTTATTCTCCTGATTCTTATAAACTTGCGTATTAACAGCATAAAAATAATCACTTGTGTTATAATTTTTGGAATACACAAGAATGTCGCGATAGTTATTAAGAGGATACAGAATACCAAGTGATGGAAGTTTTGTAAGTTGACCCCATGCGCCTCTCAATGTGAAAGCTCTAAAGAAACCGTTTCTCTTCTCTCTCATCAGGCTCCATTTTAAATTAAAACGCGGAGAGAGAGCGGAAGGATTGTTGTACTGCATGTTTCTAAGGTGTTGTCTCTCCGCTCTTAAGCCGGCAACAGCGGTAACCATTGTAGAGCCAAAAGGAATAGAGGCCACATCCTCCAAATATGCCGAATATGTATTGAGCGCAGGAATGTCTTTGTAAGATCTGTCTCTATATGAAGAGTTTTTGGAAACCCCGGGGTAAGAAATATTTGTAGAACTGTTTGTTGCCAAATATGTAATTCCGTTACCCACATTCTGAGAATTAGTCCAGTCAACACCCGCTTTCATATTATTATTTACTTTCCCAAATTTTCTGTTCCACGTTGCCTTAAGACTAAGAGCTGCATCAAAAGGTTTGCTGGCTTCTGTTGTCAAATAGTAGTAATTAATAGGCAGATAGGCGGTTTCATAGTATCCGTTTTCTAAAGACTGATAACCCGGAGTTACTGTTGAATTGGCATAAAAATCATTCTCTTTTTGAGTAGTATTCTCATAACTGACAGAACCCTTGCCTTCCAAACTTGTAATCCAAGGAGTGTTAAGCAACCACTTTACATCAGCGCCAAATCTTAAATTGCTCTGATCCTGTTTCATCCATGTATTTTTGTATGCATCAGGATCTTGCTTTGCATCCTGTTTAGCCCAGCCTCCGGCTAAATTAAGGTCAACCTTAAGAGGTTTGCCCTCTTTGTTGAATGTCCTCACATAGTTAACACTGTAATTGTTTCTGAAGTATGTAGTGTAGCGACTGACCGGATCTTTGAATGCCTTTGCATATTCTGCACTAATATTCATTATACCCTTATCTTTCCCCAACTCAAAACCTTTGCTCGCAGAGAATTGTTTAGTCATCGGATTAATCGATATCGTAGCCGTATAAGGAGTCTTTCCCTTTTTGGTATTGATAAGCACCATACCTGATGTCATATCTCCATATTCAACAGACGGAACACCGGTAATTACTTCTACCGATTCTATGTTTGAAGCGGCAATAAATCTGGTATCTACTCCGGTCAAAGTATTTGACATATCTGTTGAAGCAAAAATAGATTTTGACTGATCAAAATTTAGCATGGATGCATTATTAGACAGTTTAATTCCGTCCATCATTACAGCCGTCCCAAATCCTTTGGAAACATCATCATCACCTCTTAAACTAATTACAGAAGCATCTGTAAGAGAATTTTTTGTAGTTGTACCTCCGGGCAGCAAACTCAAAATATCTGTGGCATTTACAACTTGCAAATGTTCAATCGCCTGTTTTTCCATCATTCTGGTAGTAGTTGCCGCGCTTTTACTCTCTTGCGCCGTAACCGTCACGGAAGACAATGTTAAATTGTCCTCTTTCAGCTTGAACTTCAGGTTCTCCATGTCCGTCTCAATCTTCAGCGTCATTTCCACGTTTTGATAACCAAGGCACGCAATTTTAAATGTTGTGGTGCCCTTTGGAACTCTGCTGATTGTGAACTGCCCCTTTGAATTTGTTGTTGCCCACAGGCCATACTCAGGCAGGTTGACGGTAACCATTTCCAGCGGAGTCTCAGACCCGGCCTCTGTTACCACACCCTTTAGAGTAACACCCTGTCCCTTAGCAGTTTTATTCTGCGCGGAGATTGAAGCAACACCAAATAGAAGAGCAAAGAAAATACAAATCAGTTTCTTCATTTAGGGTTAATATTAAGTTAAATTATAATTAAATAGTTTCTGTTTAATCCTGATAGATTACTTAGTGTTCACCGTTTTGTTATCGTCAGCAGGTTTGTATATCTGAGTGAAAATATTATTCTGGCCAAAGATGTTCTTTGCAATATTCTGCACATCCTCTTTAGTAATAGAGTTAATTATTGTCAAATCATCTGTGTCTTTATACTCTCCGTCTGTAAGATTATCTTCAATTCTGCTAATCCAGCTTATGCGAGAATAATCTTTCTCTTTAATTGACTTGTTAAGGAACTTGCGGAAATTATCCAGTTCTTCATTAGTAACACCGTTCTTTACCACATTGTCAAATTCTGTGTATACGGCCTTATTTAATGCATCAAGATTTTTTGCTCCTGCGGTGTAGCCTACGGTAACACACAAATATTTTTCCGGCTCTGTGATATATGTAGGAGATACGCTTACGCTATATGTACCGCCCATTTCCTCTCTCAATATCTGTATATACCTGTCTCTCAAAGCACTGCATAAAAATCTCGCAGCAATGATTTGTCTTGTACTATACTCGCCAAAACCTGTTGCATCTACTGTAACGTCGCAAACCGTACTCTTTATATCATGTGCATTGTAAACAAATTCTCTCTTTCCCTTAAGCAGATAATTGCCTTTGTCGCTCTTTGCATTCTCATTCCCGACAGGCATGTTGCCGATATATTCCTCAATTAAAGCCTTTGCTTCCTTTGCACTCATAGGACCGCTGAAAATGTATGTCATGCCGGAACGATTGCTAAAATGCTCCTTAAAATATTTCATAAGCATCTCCGCAGTAAAGTCTTTAACATCTTGTGTTTTAACCTGTTGCTGAAGAGGAGTTGGGTAATAAGTCACCTTCTCCAAAGTGTCTGCAAATTTGCGCAGTTCGCTCTTTGGAAGCTCCAATGATGCAATGCTGGATTTCTTTGTATTGCTCAAAGCCTCTGTGTCCAACTGAGGATCAGTAATTTGAGCATACAGCATTTGGAAGAATTGCTCGGCATCTGCTACTTTAAACATGCCGCTTACTACATCCTTCCTATAATGAGATTCCGGTGCAAGTCTCATATTTTTTCCGCTCATGAGCTTTGTAATCTCATCTCTTTTAAGGTCTCCGAATACAACCGCGTCCAAGCAACCCGCAGCAACTTTTGTACTCTTAACATCTTCATCCTTAACAACTGAAAGTCCGCCGTTTCTGTAAGCCTTCATCATCACTCTCTTTTCTACATCCGGTTTTGTCTCTCTCCAGTAAACCTTTGTGTTTCCGGGTAATGTAAAGACTATTGTTGAATCTACCGCTGCATATTTCTCCATAGAAATTACAGGAACCGGTTTTAAATTCTTAGATAAAACCAATTTGCCGGTGGCTTTAAATACATACGGTTGAATCTTGGATTTATTCACAGAATCCCTGATAGTATTTAATTCATTTTCCGTCGGGAGCGTTTTCTCCAAACTCTTAGGAGCAACCAAAATAGAAACGCTGTTGTTGTACTTTATTTTTTTAACGTAATCGTTTACGTCCTTTGCGGTTATCTCACTAAGCATCTTTACATTATTGTCTGCATAAGCCTTTGTGTCAAACAAAGGAGATTTTCTTGTAAAGTTCTGAACTGCAATTCCTACATAAGTTCTGCTGTCTGGATCATATAATCCTTTTATATCTCTTGTATATCTTCCTTTTACTTCAGTAGCAGCCTCGGCAACTTCTTCCTCTGAAAAACCGTATTTCAACATTTGAGCGGCATCTTTGTAGAGTGCAATCATTGCTTTTCTGTAATTGTTATTTGCAGGAACTGAAGTAAATCTCATGACATTGCAATCATAATAAATTCTGTCCATAGCAAGAACGCATCTCTTTGTTGCAGCATCCGGCTCTTTTCTCTCTTGCACAAAACGGTTGTTCATTGCCGTTGAAATAATCTCTCTAATAAGCCCTTGCTGTAAATATTCATTTGTAGAAAGATATTTGTCATCAAAGTAAGGGTATCTTATATCCAACTTTGCAGCAATTGCCCTGGTCTCCGGGTCTACAAAATATCCAACCTGATTTTTACCAACATAGTCAACTTTGTAAGCTTCTCTTTTTGCTCCGTTCTTTACTGCAGGAATATCGCTGAAAATTCTCTTGATGCTGGCTTCAATCTTAGCCGGGTCAATATCGCCTACGATTACAATAGCCTGCAAATCAGGTCTGTACCATTTATGGTAATAATCCACCAATACCTGAGGAGGAAAGTTATTTACAATATCCATCAAACCTATAGGGTCTCTCTCTGCAAAGCGAGAACCTGCATAATCCAAATCATAAATAGTTTTCATCATCCTGCTCTTAACGTCATCTCTCATTCTCCACTCCTCTCTTATGACCCCCCTCTCTGCTTCTATCTCCTCCGGCTCACAAGAAATAAATGAAGACCAATCATGTAGCATCAAGATAACAGTATCAACAAAAGACTCTCTTTTTGTTGGAACGGCATCAATATTATACACCGTTCTATCTTGTGAAGTAAAAGCATTTAAGTTGTTGCCAAATCTTACGCTGTTGTCTGCAAGAACTTTTCTAAGAGCTTGCTTGGGAAAATTTTTGGTTCCGTTAAACGCCATATGCTCAAGGAAATGGGCAAGTCCTCTCTGAGACTCGTTCTCCTGCAATGAGCCAACGTTATCTGCAATATAAAAATCTGCAATGCCAACAGGATTTGTGTTCCTCCTTATATAATAAGTAAGACCGTTATCCAACTTACCGACGATGTAATTCTTATCTGTCGCGATAGGTAAATCTTTAGTTCTTTTTTGTGCGAACGAAAAAGTTGCGGCAAGACACATGGCCACCGCAATTAGAAGAATTTTTTTCATATAGCTGTTATAATTTCTGCAACAAATGTAATGTTTTTTTGCACCAAAATACCACTCTCAATGTATTTTGTGCGGATTTATTTTTTTTGAGACTTTTTTTTGCTTACAAATTGAAAGCAAATTGTAGAAAAGACATTAATTATTTAACTTTTACCTTGGCAAAAACTTGCTTATGCGCAGTTAAGCTCATTAAAACCGTTCTAATTAGGTTATGTAACATAAAGGCAACATACAAAGCCTGAATACCTATTGTCCCTTTTAACAGTGCGTAAGATGCAAAGAAAGCCACTGCCGCAATAAGCATAATATACATAATAGCTTTGGTTGCCGTTGCTCCAATGAAAATCCCATCCCATGTAAATGCAATACAACTGACGGCCGGCATAACCCAAAGCCACGGCAAAAACGGAACGGAGTCCTCAATTACTTGTTTGCTGTCTGTTAACATCATCACCATTGCCTTGCTGCCAAAAATATAACAAAGCGTCGATATAAAGGCTATCCCTCCGCACCACCAGAAAATGATCTTAACGGAAATCTTTAAAGATTTTCTATCCTGCGCGCCAATATATTTTCCGGATAAAGCTTCTCCCGCAAAAGCAAAACCGTCTATGAAGAATGAATACAAAAGCAGCAACTTCATCATGATTGTGCTGACCGCCAAAAGTTCATCTCCGTAATTTGCGGAAAATGAGGTAAATCCGGCGTAGATGCCAAGGAAGCAAAGAGAACGGACAAATAAATTTCCATTAATGGAGAAGAATTTTTTTAGGTGTTTTAGCCTGAGGCTCTCATGAAAATCAAAATATTTAAAGAGTTTCCTATAATAAGTTATCATGAGTATAATGCAGAGAATCAGTCCTGTATATTGAGCAAGCAAAACGGCAAATGCTATTCCGCGGAAACCCAACCCCATGTGCAATGCAAACCAAATGCTGGCAAGCAGGTTTACAACGTTAACTGTTATATCCGCTATCATCGGACTTATTGCATTTTGCATCCCAATGAAAAACCCCTTAAAAACAAATAGTGAAAGTGTAGCAGGAGCAGCCCATATTCTTATAAAATAATACTCCTTTGCCAGTGCCGCAACCTCCGGGGAGCAAGGAATCACAAGCAGTGCAAGATTTATGTACAGATACTGAATTATCCAGATTAACAGAGCAATAATTATTGCAGTTCCAAGTCCCTGGGAGAATACTTTCATAACGTCCCCAAAATCTTTTCTGCCATAGGCCTGTGCAATCATGCCGCTGGTCCCCACTCTCAGAAAACCCATATTCCAGTAGAGCAAATCAAACAACATCGTACCAATTGCCATTGCCCCAATGGCAACCGCATCTCCAAGCCGACCCGCAACACCAAGGTCAACCATTCCAACCAGAGGAACGGTGATATTGGCAAGAATGCTTGGAAAAGCTAAAGCCAATACGCTCTTATTTATTTTCTTGATGTTGTTCATAAAAATTGTTAGTGTTTTGGATGCTTAACGTTATATGCAGTTACCGCTTTGCTTTAATCCTCCGGAGCCCTATACTTTGTATCTTCCTCTAACATAGCAAGATATGAATAATATCTTTCCGCAGAAATTTCACCCTTCTCAACGGCAACTTTAACAGCGCATCCCGGTTCATGAGTATGAGTGCACGGAGCAAACCTGCAATTATTTTCCACCCTTAACATCTCCGGAAAATAATTACTCAGCTCCTCTTTTTTAAAATTGACAAGGCCAAAGCCCCTGATACCGGGTGTGTCTATTACAAAACCTCCCGTTGCAAGAGGATGCATCTGGTAAAAAGTAGTAGTATGTTTCCCCTGGAGATGTGCCGCAGAAATTTCCGCTGTCTTCAAGTCAAGATTTGGATCCATCCTGTTAATCAAAGAAGATTTGCCGACTCCGCTCTGACCGCTAAACAGTACAACCCTGTTTTTACACTCCTCTTCTAATACACTCATATTCAATCCCGTAATAGCAGACACCTCCAACACTTCATATCCGGCCCCGCAATAAATGTTTTTAAAATTTTCAGCCTGAACTTTTATATTCTTTCTCTCTTGCTCGGATATTTTTTTACTCCCGACAGCCTCTCCTTCCTGCAAATAAATATCCGCTTTATTAAGCAAAATTGTAACCGGCACTCCGTAGGCCTCGCACGTAACCAAAAATCTATCAATGAATTGCAGCTTCACCTGCGGGTCAGCCAAAGTGACTGTTAAAAAAACTCTGTCCAGGTTTGCAGCAATAACGTGATTCTGTCGGGATAAATTTGTTGACTTTCTGATAATACAATTTTTGCGCGGCATTACCTCTTTGATTATGCACATTCTTCCATCCGCACTATTGCCCGTATCCCCCTCTCTTCCAGAATCAGCCTCCTCATATTCAACCATATCTCCAACAGCTATGGGGTTGGTAGACTCCAGATCTTCCAACCTCATTTTACCTTTTATGACAGCAGGAAATAAATTCCACTCCGGCAACTTAGAGAGTAGATAATGACTTCCCGTATGTTTGACAACGGTAGCTTTCATAGGGTGCGAATTTAGCAATTTGTTTAAAAAGGATTAACTTTGCCATGTATGAAAACGCTGAAACAACTTAACTCAATTATAGATAAGGCAATTACAAAGTTAGACTGGGATAAGGAACCCGAGCGTCTGTACAAGCCGCTGGAATATATGCTCTCAATAGGAGGAAAGAGACTGCGTCCAAGGTTTTGCCTGACCGCGTATAATTTGTTCAGCGATAAAATTGATGACAGTATCATTCTTCCTGCTCTTTCTTTGGAGGTGTTTCACAGTTTCACGCTCATCCATGATGATATTATGGACAAAGCATCATTAAGACGCGGACAAAAGACTGTTTATAAAAAATGGAACAGCGATATTGCCATTCTATCCGGAGATGCTATGTGTATAGATTCTTACGTCCTGCTTGCAAATGCACCTTGGGGCAAACTTCACTCGACAATGGAACTGTTCTGTAAAACAGCCCTGCAAGTATGTGAAGGTCAGCAATATGACATGGATTTTGAGTACATGAAAACCATTAAGATAGAGGACTATATGAAGATGATAGCCCTTAAGACAGGTGTTTTGATTGCATGTTCTGCAAAACTTGGAGCGCTGATAGCCGGAGCTCCGGAGTCTATATGTGACGGCCTGTACAAATTTGGACTGCAGCTTGGTCTTGCATTTCAGATTCAAGATGATTATCTGGATTCATTTGGGGATGAGAAGGTTTTTGGGAAGAGAATCGGAGGAGACATCCTAAACAACAAGAAGACATGGCTTCTTGTAAATTGTTATAACATTGCCAACAGCAAAAAGAAAAAAGATTTATGCAAATTGCTTATGATGCCGGAGTCCGCAGGCAAGAAAAAAATCTCAAAAATCAGGCAATTCTTTGAAGATATGGGAGTTAAGGATAATGCAGAAAAAGCTATCGCGGATAATTACAATAAAGCGCTGGAAACTCTTGAGAGATTAGAGCTGAATGCGGCCCAAAAAGCGCAAATGACCAAATACGCTAACACTCTTATTACCAGAATAAAATAGATCCCAAAGGGATACTTCAGCTGTTTTTTGGAATATTACTTTAAACAAATTTTATAATTGATACTTATATGAGTTTTACAGGAAAGTGCAATGAGATATTTAATAGGTGTATTGCCGATTATCATGTAGCTAATGATGTAGACACTCCTATTAAAAATCCTTATGAAGAGCGCAGCATTGAGTACTTTTTGTATTTGAAAAATTGGATTGATACTGTTCAGTGGCACTTGGAAGATATAATCAGAGATCCTCAGATTGACCCGTTGGCAGCATTGAAGTTAAAGAGGCGCATTGATAAGTCAAACCAAGACAGGACGGATTTGGTTGAAATGATAGATGGCTGGTTTTTAAATAAATACAAAAACGTTAAACTCCATGCCGATGCTACAATCAATACGGAAACTCCGGCATGGGCGGTTGACCGTCTCTCCATACTTGCTTTAAAAATTTATCACATGCATGAAGAGGCTGTAAGGGCAGATGCAAGCGCAGAGCACAAGGAAAAATGTCAGGAAAAACTCAATGTCCTCATCACCCAGCAGTTAGACCTTGGAAAAGCTATAGATCAATTGCTTACAGATATAGAAGAGGGACGCAAATATATGAAAATCTATAAGCAGATGAAGATGTACAATGACCCATCTACCAACCCGGTTCTTTACGGAGGCGTTAAGTCTAAGTAATTAAACCTTTGGTCTACTCGCGTTAATAGTCAAAATAATTGTGGCTGTAATCATAGGTCCGAATGAACACAAAGCATCAAAGACATATTCTGATTATAAGACTCTCGGCTCTTGGAGATGTTGCAATTGCCGCACCCCTTGTAAAGGAGTATGCGCGCCAAAATCCGGGAATAAATTTTTATATGCTTTCCCAACCGCGCTATGAACCGATGTTTAGCGGAGCGACAAATCTTTTTTTCATCCCGATAGATACCAAAAAAAAATCTCCGAATTATTGCGGCGGATTTTGGAAACTGTTGCAATTTGCAGGTGAGACCGTCGTGAAATACGGTATAACAGACATTGCCGATATTCACGATGTTTTAAGGACAAAAGTTTTGCGCTTTGGTACGTTGGGACACGGCGTCAGATGCCGCGTGATAAATAAACATCATAAACAAAGAAAAGAACTTATCAGGAAGAAAAATAAAATTCTAAAGCCGATTATTGAGAGTCAGAGGTGTATGGAAGAAGTTTTAGTTGAGCTTGGACTAACTGATATTCACTTTACTTCCGCCGGAAGACCAATAGAAGAAAGAGCTCATTTATCAACAGATGTTCTCACCATTGGAATCGCTCCTTTTGCCGGGCATAAAGGAAAGACATGGCCGCAGGAAAAGATGGAGGAAGTTGTGAGGATTTTAAGCGATAAAAATAAGATTTTACTTTTTGGCGGCGGGAAAAAAGAGGTTGCCGTTTTATCAAGTTGGGCGGACAAATATCCTAATACAGAAGTGGTTGCAGGGAAGCATACGATGGTTGAAGAACTGGAGTTTATGAAAAATCTTAATGTGATGATAAGCATGGATTCTGCAAATATGCACCTTGCCTCCTTGGAGGGGACGCCGGTAGTTTCTGTGTGGGGTGCAACTCATCCTTACGCGGGATATTACGGATACAGACAAAATGTTAATAATGCCGTACAAGTGGATTTACCATGCAGACCTTGTACAATCTACGGTGCAAAGCCCTGTTATAAAGGAAATTACGAGTGTCTGGAAAAGATAACTCCGATGATGGTGGTCAAGAGTGTTGAAGCCGTTTTAAAGAGCGGAGAGAAAAAATCATAAGGAAAAAACAGATAATATTATCTATGTTAATACCAATTTGCGGTCTAATCAAATTTGCATAAAACATATTTTGATTCTGTCATAAATTTATGAGTGATTTATATGCCTGAAAATCAAATAGAAATAATGGCGCCTGCCGGCAACTTTGAGTGCCTTATGGCTGCAATTCAAGGCGGTGCAAACTCCGTTTATTTTGGAGTGGGAAATTTGAATATGCGCTCTCATTCCGCAAATAATTTTCAGCCGGAAGATCTGGCCAAAATAACTGAAATCTGTCGGGAGCATAAGATTAAATCTTACCTAACGCTAAATATTGTAATTTATGATTCTGAAACCGAAGATGTGCGCACGGCCCTGCAAGCTGCTAAAAATGCAGAAGTTACAGCTGTGATTGCATCTGATATGGCGGTAATTGGCATGGCGCGGCAGATGGGAATAGAAGTTCATATTTCTACTCAGCTTAACGTTTCAAATTTTGAGGCTTTAAAGTTTTATTCTCAATTTGCAGATGTTGTTGTGTTGGCGCGGGAACTAACGTTGCCGCAGGTTAAGGAAATTAGCAGACGAATCAAAGAAGAAAAAATTTGCGGACCGGGCGGAAAGCTTATACGACTGGAGATGTTTGTTCACGGAGCGCTTTGTATGTCTATCTCAGGCAAGTGCTATCTCTCTCTGGATGAGTACGGTGCATCTGCCAACAGGGGTTCTTGCTATCAGCTGTGCAGGCGCGGCTATAAGGTTTCGGATTTGGAGACCGGCAGAGAATTTAATATTGAAAATAAGTACATAATGTCCCCTAAAGATTTATGCACAATTGAATTTATTGATAAAATTATTGATGCGGGATGCACCGTATTTAAAATAGAAGGACGCGCCCGCAGCGCAGAGTACGTAAAGTTTGTAACTTCTTGTTACAGACAGGCCGCAGATGCCGTGATTGCAGGAACTTACACACCCGATTTTGCGGCCGCTCTAAAGTCTAAGCTAAGTGGTGTTTTCAATCGCGGCTTCTGGGACGGATACTATATGGGTGCGCGCCTTGGAAAATGGAGCACTGTTTACGGTAATAAATCTACACGAAAAAAAACATACGTTGCAAAAATCACAAACTACTTCTCCAATCTTAAAGTTGCAGAGGTTCTGGTAGAGGCCGGAGAGCTTCATGTGGGTGATAATGTGCTTATTATAGGACCTTCTACCGGCTGTCTGGAAAAAACAGTCACTGAAATACGCGTGGATTTAAAGAGCGTTCCGGCTGCCCGTCAAGGGGAGCTCTGCTCAATCCCTATTGATGAACATCTGCGGCGCTCAGACAAGATTTACCGGTGGGAATAAGCCTCTGTGCTAAATATCCAAGATATATGTCGGTCAAACCAAAGGTGCAACTTCCTGATACCGCTGGGGTGAGTTTTGCCGGTCTGAGTTTTTGCGTGGTTGAGCTTTGCTGGGTTGCCAAAGGTGTTTATTGTCAAGACGTTAAAGAAGTTCTGTTTTTTACAAAACAGAACTTCTTTAATTATCAGATTATCAAAGTCATCAGTAACCCAGCAAATTCAATCCAGCAAATCACTGAGCTGAATCCAACCTTTTAAATTATTAGGATTACAATTATATGTCCGTTTATTGTTACACCTCCACGTTCCATTTGCTTTGACAACAATGCCACCAATATAGTGTACAGCATTTTCTTTCACATTACTATTTGCTGACTTTTTGCCATTAAGTTTAAGCAAACGCTTTTGAAGTTCCTCTGCTTTGTCTTTTGTTTCTATAGACACTGCTGTTTCCCCAGCTTTTGTGTCAAATATACCTATTGTCCCATTTTTGAATTTGACAATCCAATCGGGATAAAACAACTCATCCTTTTTGTCGGTAGAATTAAAGTATTTGAAAGCCAAATAATCTTTTCCTTCATCTCCATTTTTAAACCACCACTCTATTTTTTTGGCTTTCCCTTCCTGCTCAAGCAGATTTACAAATTCTAACTCATTCTTTTTACCAAGATGTTCTTTGGGAAAATATGCATCTTCCAATACGCAATAATTTGCACTAATCTTTTCGTAGTCTTCTGTATATGCATATTCCTTTTGAACAGTAAAAACTTCAGACTTTTGCTCTGCAGCCTTTGCAATTCGCTCTTTCACTTGTTTATTTAAAAGCGGCCTATAATCTTTTAATGCCTGTGTTATACATCTTCTAAATATGCTTGCAGCGTCTTTTTGGATGTCCTTTATAAACACCCTATAACAAGCATCTGCATCTGGATATAGCCTCTTAAGCATCCACACTCTTAAAGCAGATTTTAATGGACTCCATGAAGCAGCAATATTCCCAATTTTTATACTCTCCTCCGTCTGTTCTCTTAATAATTGCGGACACAGAGAAGTAAATAATTTTTCAACATCATTTTTGGAAACCTCAAATTCAGATTCTGAACCTTTACTTTTCAGCTCTATATCAATATTATCAAAGTTTTCAAATTTAGCATTCACGATGACCTTATTTGTAAATCTAGTGTTTATATCTATTCCTTTGTCTTTGATTTTTTCAAGACATTTTCCAGGAAGGATGTCATCACTTGTGATGCTAAAATAATTATCCAAAGATTTTATAAAACTTTTTTGAAATTCTTGTGGATTTCCTAAACCATCATTATTTGTCCGTGGTATAAAATCAGATAGAAGCCTTTGATCTATAATGACTTCCTTCCCATATTTGTTTTTTGCAGTATATATTTTAGGTTTGTTTTTACCCTCTTGTTCAGGAATTTCAACCTCATTACGCTTGTAATTTGTATAAAGATATCCTGTATTGAATATCTTCCCTATTTTCTCAGAAAATGATTTATCATATTTTTTTTGAACTATGGGAATACGCAAAATTCTTCCCAATACCTGCGTATGGAATTGTGCAGAAATAATTTCTCGATACATTATTAAGATCTGAGCACGGGGACAATCCCATCCAGTAGCCGCCGCTAATTTGAAAAGCATAAAATCAACACCATCATCATTTTCTGCAATGGTATCCATGTTTTCTAACTTTCCATCAAACTTACAAGCAATTTTATTGTCTGGAATGCCTTTCTCTTTAAGATATTCCCTTACAATTAATTCTTTGTTTTTTATGCCAACTGGAACAGAATTATCGTCATTAGGCAATTGAATTAGAACCAGAGGATTAACATTAAGGCCAGCTGTCGATATTTGTAAATCTAATTCTTTCTTTTTCGCGACAGCTAAATCAATTAAAACTTTATCTAGATCTTCTCCCGAATGTTTCTTTAAATCTTCATCCGTCTGACAAACAATCTGACCTTTAATTAATCCTGCTGCTACAACATCTTCTCTTTTAACTTCAACATAGGCAGCTCTATTATTTTGTACGTCACTAGCATTAGGAATGGTTTCAGGAGTTGCCGAAACTTTTACGATTACCCTAGGATCCAACGGATTAACAACATCTCTAAACGCGGATTCTGTTAAATGCTCGTGACTTTCATCTATAATTAAGATAATGTTGCGTCCTTCGCTTTGTGTATTCTGGACAATATCTTCAAAATAATTTCCTTGTTCCTTTTGCATCCTTTCATCTTGTGGTCTTCTTAATAATCTATCCTCTGCTTTTTTTGAAACAAGTTTTTGCCAATTCATGAAAAGAACATCATTCTTTTTTAGTATGCCTTGGCTAAAATCATTAACTGTCAGTAAATTATTGCTTAAGCTATGTGAAAAGTAATCATAAAACTTACCTCGACTTTGCATTGCTAAATCGTCAGAGAAAGTTATCCACACAAATGCTTTGTCAAAATCCCAATCAGGTTGATTGTTCAATTCATTTATAAAACTAGTCACCATAAAAGTTTTTCCACTGCCTGTCGGTGACTTAAAAACTAAATCTAATTTTTTATTTCTAGTAGCCCAGAGTATTTTAAATTTTTCTAGAAGTTCCTCAATGGCGGCTTGCTGAAATTCTAATGGTTTCATTTAATATTAATTTTATGTCTATACCAGATCTAGATAATTATTTCAATTATTGATTGATGGACTTGTATATTTCTATTATCGGTTGTGGAATAGGTTTTATATCAGTCCCCTTTATATCTTCAAACAATGATGAAAATTCTTCTCCAGTATTCCAGCTGAAAATATATATTACGGATTTAGATATATGTTTTGTTTTCACGACAGATCTAATTTTATCAATAAATTCATCCAACTTACTTATATCCTCTTGGAAATAAATACAAGTCAGCTGATTACCATCAGTAAACAATTGATAAAAATCTGTCCTTTCAATCTCATCCAAGGTGTTTTCTCCAAGAGCCAGAAGACAGCCAGCCTTCTGCGATAAAATCACCTTATCTGTATCTGTTGCCTCTTTAGGCAAATGCTTGCCAACAAATGCAGTACGATAATATTTCAATGAGTTTCCTAATCCTTTAACAGCCTCTCCTTTGTCATTTGTATATCCCTGCATAACTCTGCGATTACGCTCATATGTTATGTCCTCACAAATATGATTATCTCCCTCATTCTTCTGGACTAAAATACATTGCCTATGCCCACCATCATCATCATTAAGTTTCATGGTCGCATGCATGGTTGTTCCTGAACCCGCAAAAAAATCTAAAATAACAGAATTTGCATTAGAACTATATTTAAGGAGCTTTTGTAAAAAAATAGTTGGTTTGGGATAAGGAAAAACGTTATTCCCCATAATGGTGTTAAGTTCAGTGGTGGCAACTTGGTTCATATATATATTGTCCACAAAGGTCAATGAGCCAACAGCATTATGCTGTGTTTTTAATTTATCCTTGTATCTTTTAAAAATAAAGCCTCTTTCCTTTGTGGAATACTCGCTTTTAAATTTTACACGTCCGCTCTCTATATTTTCCTTAAGAGTGTCTTTCGAAAATGCCCAAAATCTTCCCTTAGGAGGGTAATCCTCAAGATTGGTATATGGATTTTTTATTGGAAAGTAAGTAGAAGGACCACCACTCTTAGCACTAGGGTCTGCTGGACACCATGATCCATTTTTGTCATTATCAGGGTTCTTGTACGCTGAAAAATTTTTTTCCTCCCCAGAAAACATAAAATTATCCTTTGACTTAGCGAAAGCCAGTATATAATCATGTTGAATGTTTAGCCCATTTCCGTCATCACCTGTCATTGATTTCGTCTTTCTGAAAAAAGTGCAAAGACAATTCTTTTCTATAAAAATTTTATCACAAAGGAGTTTAAGATTAGCATATTCATTATCATCAATAGAAATTAACAATACCCCTTTATCAGATAATAAGTTTTTTGCTAGCTCTAAACGTTTGCCCATAAACGATAGCCAATAGCTATGCCTGTATGGATGGTTAGGGGGGACAGGTGTACCATCTGGAAATTCTTTAAGAAAACGTGCATCTTTATAACTAAATTCCCTACCTGTATTATACGGTGGATCTATGTAAATAACTATTGCTGTCCGATAAAACTGGGAAAATCCTATTTTCCGTCTGTAACTTGCTGTAAATAAGTCTTGCTCTTTTGATTTTCACAATTAGGCCCCCTCATCTCTGGGAAAAGGCTTGGTTGATGATTTTCGTCATCTTTTTTCTGTCTCGCCTCAATGATTTTTATCCATCGCCCCTCTGGCAGGTTGAGAAAATCGTATAGTCCCATGTAGGAATTGAGTAGAATATGCACGGCAGTCATCATGTTGGACAGGCTCCACTTCCGCTTCACCTGCTTTTTGATAACCTGCATCAGCAACCAGGCTATCATACTTACCCAAATCTGAATCTGTATGGCGTTTTGATTGTCTCCAAGGAAGTATTTCAATGGGAAGTTCTGCTTCAGGCGTTTGAACAGCGTCTCTATCTGCCAACGTCTGCGGTACACCTCACACAGGATGCTTGCCGGAGTCTCGAAGTCATTGGCAAGAAAGGTTATAGTGCCTTCGTCCCTGTTGTCCTTCCACTTGGTTATGCGGCGGCATTTATGCTTTCCCGACTTGCTCTCGTTCACCAATACCACTCCGCTCTTAGGCCTGCGTCCGCGGCGATGGCTCAGTTCTTCCCTTGTCATTGGCCGCTTCCACCGCTTGCGCCAGGACAGCTCGACGATCTCGTCGCTTATTATGATATCCTTGTCCTCATCCGGAATTTCCCGCGTTTCAAGAACATCATACTTGCATTTCTTCTTCTCTCTGGTTACGTATGTAATGTTGTGGTCGGAGAACTCCTGCCACGCCATGTAGTTTACATATCCCATGTCGAACGTCACGCACGAACCTTCCGGCAGTTTCGTGTAAAGGCCTTTCAGAATGTCCTGGTCGCTGACCACGGCGTCGGTAATGTTCATGAAGGTCATCACTTCCTCGTCTGCCTTTATGACCGTGTGAGCCTTGGCACCACCCTTTTTCTGCCCATTTATGGCATTGCGCCCGGTTCCTCTAAATACCTGTGAGAAAAGCGATATGGTAGTGGAGTCCATTATAAAAAGAGGCCGTTTTAGCCCATTTACCGGCCGGGTGTCCGCTAAAACGGACGAATAACGCTTGTACAGGAGGTTGTAGACAGACTCGAAAAATGCAGGGCAGCGCCTGGCGTTGGCATCGGACAAGGTGCTGCGCCGCACCATGTAGTCAAGACCGAAATGGTTCAGGCATTGAGCAGATGAGTAGAACCCAAGCTCTATGTCTCTCAGGCTGTTGAACTGTCCGAGAACGGCATACAGCATGATGATGAGGTGCTGGTAAGCGTCAAGCCGCTTAGTGTATCTGTTCGCCTTGAGCTTTTCGGCTACCTTGCTTACTTCTTGTTTGTCTATCAACTTTACTATCTCCCCAAACACTGGAATTCCTGAATTTGTAGTAACTTTGCCCATGAGTTTATACATTTTTTGTTTTAGCAATGCAAAAGTACAAACTCTTTGGGGAGGTCAGTGGACTTCCCTTTTTTTTACTGTGGCAACCGTGTCAATATCATTTACTTGCCCTCATACTGTCAATCTTTTGGTTTTATCGGACAGCAATAGATTTTAATAAGAATATTGGTGGTGTTTATACTAGTCTTCTTGTAGAAGCATTTTACACTAAATTGGAAAATCCTTTCCAGAATATTGTAGGTGATATGGATGATAATGGTGTTGTAACTTATACTCGGACTAACGCAAAAAAAGGCGCTAAAGTAACAGGAGTGAATATCGAATTTAAATTATTCCCTACAAAGAAGCTGTCTTTCAATTCTGGGTTTACGATTCAGTCCAGCAAGTATGACGAAATACAGGCAGACAATTTCAACAAGAAAGATTTTTATCGCACCCCCGACTCTTATGGATTCTTCACGGTAGATTGAAAGATCTTACCACGTATTGGTATGTCTGCTACCGGAAACTATACGGGGAAGATGTATATTCCTTATCATCAAGGTTATGATGATAATACTGAAGCACTTCATCGTTCAAACGCATTCTTTGATGCAGGGCTAAAGTTTTATTATGACATGAAATTGTGTGCTGGGGTGAATATGCAGTGGTTTGCCGGAATGAAAAATTTATTCAATTCATTTCAGGACGATTTTGACAAAGGGATAGGCAGAGATCCCGCTTATGTATATGGCCCGACTATGCCGCGCACTTTTTATGTTGGTTTTAAGATCGGTAGTTTATAAGAAAAACACATATCTTCTATTTAAAAAATAAAATAAGACAAGATGATGTATATTTATGAAGATCCTTAAAATTGACCGTAGAGAAATAAATGCTCTACAGTCTATAGATGTATTTTTAATACATTTTATAATCAACACCTATTAATTCTTGTCGTTTTTTGGTAAAAATGAAATAGTTTTAATTCGACATCCGAATCATCAATAAATGGTGGTTCGGATGTTTTTTGAAAGAGTAAACTTTCCTAATTTTAAAATGATTTTAGTTATATTCATCTTGATGATGAGTGCTTTGTTAAGTAACATCATTTAAACAAAGCCTTTCATTAAATAATATTAAAGTTTTCCGTAATGCGCTTAATTATGAACAATAGTTTATTATCTTTGCATTGAACAAATTGTTTTAGTTTATGAAATAAATATTATGCCAAGACCAAAAATAATAAGGAAGGTAGCGGATAAGCCACTGATATCCGGATTAAAGCCTTATGGAATGTCATATCCAGTAAAAAAATCAGAGGCTGTGTTTCTGTTGTATGAGGAGTATGAAGCCCTGCGACTTTGTGATTATGAGGGTCATAATCAATGTGATGCCTCAAAACTTATGGGCGTTTCCCGTCCCACACTCACACGTATCTGTATGTCTGCCCAGAATAAAGTGTCAATGGCGGTTGTTGAAGGGCGCCAGTTGATTATTGAAGGAGGGAAAGTTGAGATAGGCAATGAGTGGATGAAATGCAATAACTGCCATTGCTTTTTTGTTAAGTTTCAGCACGAGGATAGTTGTCCTCTGTGTGGCAGCAAGGAAATGAGCGAAGTTCAGAATGATGGTGAAGATGCTGACAATGAACTGTCATTAAAGGCCTGTTGCGGCCGTGGAAAAAGACACAGGTGTCAGGAATGTACAAATCATAAAATTTATCATATATGAAAGTAGCTATTAGTAGTAAGGGTAATACTATCGACAGTGAGATGGATTCCCGTTTTGGAAGGTGCAAATTCTTCGCCATTTATGATAGTGAGGATAAGTCAACCATGTTTATCGACAATACCGCAGCCTCTCTGACAGAAGGTGCCGGACCCGCTGCATTGCAATTATTGACAGCACAGGGAGTAAGTAAGCTTGTATCGGGAAATTTTGGTCTCAAAATAAAGACTTTGTCATCTGATCTTAACGTGCAGTTGATCGTCATGAGAGAGAACTATACGATAGAAAAAATAATAAATATACTTAATCATTAAATTAATATGGAAAAGAAAGTTGCAATACCTGTTGAAAATGGTATGTTATGTGCCCATTTTGGACATTGTGAGAAATTTTACATAGCCGTTATTGAAGGTGATAAGATCAAAAATGAACTCGAAATCATACCACCGGAACATCAGCCCGGTTTATATCCCAAATGGATAAAAGCACAGGGTGTAGCGTGCGTTATAGCCGGAGGCATGGGTGATAGTGCTCAAACTTTGTTTAAAAATGAAGGAGTGGAGCTATTTATAGGGGCACCTATTAAGCCTGCAGATGAATTGATAAAAGACTATATACATGGGATTTTAAAAAGAGGAGTCAACAGTTGTAGCCATCATGATGGTAATAAATGACTGGTAACCTTTAGGTGAATTTTGCTTGAATAAATATATTTAGTTGAAGAGAAGTGCCTCTCGTAATCACAATTGCCAAAAATGGTTATGAAGCACTTCTTGTTAAAGAATCATGGAACTGAAAATATTAATTGATAACAATCAGTCAAAATCCAATTCGAAGTTATTGTCGGAACACGGGCTGTCAATATATCTTGAAGACGGGCTGTTAAAATGCCTGCTCGATGTTGGAGCTTCATCACGTTGGTCGATAAACGCCCGTGAACTGGGCTTGAATGTAGAAGATATAGATCATCTGATACTCTCTCATGGGCATGCCGACCATACAGGTGGCTTATCTTCCTTTCTGATCCAGAATAGCAAGGCGAAGATATTTGCATCCGAAAAGGTTTCAAAATATAGTTATTCCTCCTATCGTCATGAGACCCCGGTAAATCTTAGCCCCCACAAGCGTGTTCTGGATGAATACCACTCCCGCTTTGTATATCTGAATGAAGACTATCAGCTCTCTCAGAATATAAGATTAGTCTTTAGCAGAGACGGATCTTATCCTCTTCCCGAAGGTGATAAGTTTCTTTTTGTTGATGAAGGTGAAGGTGAGGGTGAGAAACCTTATCTTGCGGACGATGAGCTATCATTGGCTATAACAGTAAACAAATCTCTAGTCATTGTTTCCTCATGCTCGCATCGGGGAATATTAAATATCATTGAATCCTGTATTCAGTCAACAGGCATCTCAAAAATCGCCGCGTTTATTGGCGGGTTACATCTTGTAGATATTGAGAACGGGCAACAGGATGATGTGAGAATGATTGCAGAGACTATCATGCATCATTATCCCGATATGGTTTTATATACCGGTCATTGTACAGGTAAAACAGCCTATCGTGAATTAAAAAGAGTCTTAGGGGATTCCGTTCATAAGATGTATAGTGGAATGCCATTAATCATAGGATAATACGATAGAAACCAGAAAAAATGATAATAGCTGTAGCAAGTGGTAAGGGAGGTACAGGTAAAACACTTGTCGCCTCCAATTTATTCCGTATTTTGTCAAAGAAGAATGAATCTGTTGCTTTAATTGATTGTGATGTAGAAGAGCCAAATGTTATGAATTTTATTTCTCACCGTTTACACAAGGAAATAGAAGTAAAAGAATATCGTCCGGCAATCAATACCGACCAATGTGTCTTTTGTGGGAAATGCGCAGAATATTGCAGTTATAATGCTATTTTCTGTGAACCGGGAGCACATTATATTAAAGTGATTGAAGACTTGTGCCATGGTTGTACCGCTTGCAGTTGGGCTTGTAAGTTTGGAGCGATAGACCCTTTATCTAAAAAAGTCGGGATGGTTTCACTCTATAGCCATCACGATAAAGTCTGTTTAGCTGAAGGTAGAATGGAAATTGGAAATCATTCGGCCATATCGACAATCAAAGCGGCAAAAGAAACATTTGATATCTCAAAATACCAATATATCATATATGATTCTCCTCCGGGCACCTCTTGTCCATTTATGCAGACAGTATTAAATTCTGATTATGTGATTCTTGTAACAGAACCTACTCCATTTGGTCTGAGTGATCTGAAACAAACAGTAGAGACTCTTCATATAATGAAAAAGCCTTTTGGCATTATCGTAAATCGCAGCGGATTAGGGGATAATGGAGTGTATGATTATATCAGTAATAATAAATACTGTTTGTTGACGGAAATACCTTATGATCAGAAAATAGCGGAACTTTATTCCAATGGGAAATTAGTCGTGGATCATCTTCCCGGAGTGAATAGCCTGTTTGAGAAACTGGTTAATGAGATGTCTAACTTAAATTTTTCACATTTTGATGGAAATAGCTGTAATTAGTGGAAAGGGTGGAAGCGGAAAATCAAGTATAAGTGCCGCATTTATCTCTATGTTATCTAATGTGGTGGCAATAGATTGTGATGTTGATGCGTCTAATTTACACTTGCTATTCAACCCGGTTTGGAAAAATGAATATCCATTTATATCGGGTAGCTATGCTGTAGTCAATAAAGATTTATGCATTAAATGTGGAAGATGCTCACAGGTATGTAGCTTTCATGCAATCAAAACAGAAAATGGTTTTCCGATAATTGATGAAATCAGTTGCGATGGTTGTCAGCTTTGTGTACGTGAATGTCCCGCTTCTGTCATCAAGATGAAAAATAATGATAAGAGCCGTATTTGTATTGGTCAATTCAAGTATGGTAGTATGATAAGTGGCCGATTGGCTCCCGGCGAAGAAAACTCCGGGAAAATGGTTAATGAGTTAAGACAACTTAGCCGTGATTTGGCGAATGGGCAGCATAGTGATACCGTAATACTTGACGGTCCTCCGGGTTTAGGATGTTCCGTCATTTCAACAATAACCGGGGTGGATAAGGTAGTGGTGGTTACAGAACCGTCAATATCCGGATTCTCAGATCTAAAAAGGGTTGTTATGTTACTGCATCATTATGACACTCCTGTATATGTAATTATTAACAAATGTACTTTAAATCATGAAATGACAGACCGTATCATTCATTGGTGTGAAGATCAGAATTTATCAGTAATTGCTACTTTGCCTTTTTCTGAGGAGATGGTAAGGTCTATTGTTGCCGGGCGAACTATTTTTGAGTATAACCCTAATTCTGAGATCTCGAAAAAACTTAAAATAGCTTTAACTCAGATCATAAATTAAATAATACGGGAATTTCATTCCCTTAAAACAATAATATAAATGAATAATAATATAGGTATTTATACATTTGTCGTTGATGATTTCTATGCCGATCAGACAGGTACTCTTGGATGGGGGGCATTGGGCAGATTTCTATTAAACTGCTCGAATTCGCATTCCATGAATATGGGGATCGGTATGGGGAAATATGACAATAACGTATATATGTGGGTTATAACACGTCTGATTGTTAATCTTCATGAGCCGATATACAAAGGTCAGACCTTCAAAATGGAAACATGGATTAGTAAAGTATACCATTCTTTTATGAATCGTGAATATGTAATGATGAACAATGATTCAAAGGTAATTGGTACTGCATTTGCTGTATGGGCCTTGATCGATGCAAAGACGCGTCAGACAGTTAATCTTATTAATATGTTTGGCTCAGATATGGAACAAATTGTATATGAAAAGACTAATGGACTTTCTTTTGATAAGAAACGTGTCAAATTAAGTGATTCTTTTGAGCATTCTAATCTTCGAGTCAAATTTGGAGATATAGACATTAATCAACATATGAACAGCATCCGGTACATAGAGCATGCTCTTGATTTATTTCCTTCAGAATTATATTTTCATCATTTTTTTAATAGGATCGAAGTTCAGTATGGCCAGGAAACCTCATTTAATGATCATCTGACACTTGTAAACAATAAGATGGATGATAACTCAATGTACGTGGAATTCCGTAAAGAAAGTGGTGAACCGGCATGTAAAATCCGGCTCTATTTTAGTTAATATAAAACGATGCAGATGAAAAATTTTAATAAAAGAAATAGGCGAATGCGTTCTTTTGTAGCAAAATGCGTTTGTCCCATTTGTGGTTATAGTGAAATTCACACAAGGGGTGTCCCTTGTCGGTTGTTGCGTTGTCCACATTGTGACGTACCTTTATTATCGAGTGACCTTGTTCAAGAACCAATATCCAACAAAACTCTCGAGATGAATATTTATCATGAAAAAGAAAAAGTTCCAGAAAATAAAGATCAATATCCAAAAGTTGACATAAGTAAATGTATAGGATGTGGTGCTTGTATAAATACTTGTCCCATGAATGCGATCAGTTTAAGTAATAATGTTGCTAAGATAGATGAAACAATATGTCGCAACTGTAGAAAATGCGTAAAAGTATGTCCGGTAAAGGCAATCGAATAAATTAACAAATGATAAGGTATGGAAGCAAAAGAGAAAATTAAGATTAAGGGAGTAAAACGGATAATCGTTATTGCATCAGGTAAAGGTGGAGTGGGAAAGTCAACTGTTGCTGCAGATTTGGCCATGACACTTGCCTCTCAAAAATATAAAGTGGCACTTGTTGATGCCGATATATACGGTCCGTCAGTTCCTAAAATATTTGATATAGAAAATGAACGTCCTTGTTTGAGTGACACTTCACTTGCTGGCAATATGATGGAACCTGTTGAGAAATATGGCGTTAAGATAAATTCTATTGGTTTCTTTATAGATAAGGATAAGTCTGTTATATGGCGTGGACCGATGGTTTCAAATGCTATAATCCAGCTGTTTACACAGACCAATTGGAATGATATAGATTATATGATAGTGGATTTTCCTCCGGGAACAGGAGATGCACAAATCACAATAGTGCAAAAATTTCAAATAGATGGGGCGCTTGTGGTAACGACCCCTCAGATATTGTCGCTGAATGATGCACGCAGAGGTACGGAAATGCTCGTAAATAATCAGATTAATGTCCCACTCATCGGTGTAGTTGAGAATATGTCATGGTTTACGCCATTGGAACATCCCGACGAGAAATATTATATCTTTGGTGAAAAAGGAGGGATGGCTTTGGCTGAAGAATTTAGTGTCCCGTTGTTGTGTCAGATTCCATTAATACAAGGAATTGGTAGGCAGGCAGAGAAAGGGGACTCGTTTGATTCCTTAGATAACTTGCAAGTTAAGGATATATTTAGTTCATTATCAGAGTCTGTTGTCTCATTCTTAAAATGATAGAAATAAATGGAGAAAGAAGATAGAGTGAGAAAGGCAGTTGAGTTATTTATGCAAGGATACAATTGTTCTCAATCTGTAGTAGGAGCATTTTCCGATTTATATGGAATTATTGCTGTCCGATAAAACTGGGAAAATCCTATTTTCCGTCTGTAACTTGCTGTAAATAAGTCTTGCTCTTTTGATTTTCACAATTAGGCCCCCTCATCTCTGGGAAAAGGCTTGGTTGATGATTTTCGTCATCTTTTTTCTGTCTCGCCTCAATGATTTTTATCCATCGCCCCTCTGGCAGGTTGAGAAAATCGTATAGTCCCATGTAGGAATTGAGTAGAATATGCACGGCAGTCATCATGTTGGACAGGCTCCACTTCCGCTTCACCTGCTTTTTGATAACCTGCATCAGCAACCAGGCTATCATACTTACCCAAATCTGAATCTGTATGGCGTTTTGATTGTCTCCAAGGAAGTATTTCAATGGGAAGTTCTGCTTCAGGCGTTTGAACAGCGTCTCTATCTGCCAACGTCTGCGGTACACCTCACACAGGATGCTTGCCGGAGTCTCGAAGTCATTGGCAAGAAAGGTTATAGTGCCTTCGTCCCTGTTGTCCTTCCACTTGGTTATGCGGCGGCATTTATGCTTTCCCGACTTGCTCTCGTTCACCAATACCACTCCGCTCTTAGGCCTGCGTCCGCGGCGATGGCTCAGTTCTTCCCTTGTCATTGGCCGCTTCCACCGCTTGCGCCAGGACAGCTCGACGATCTCGTCGCTTATTATGATATCCTTGTCCTCATCCGGAATTTCCCGCGTTTCAAGAACATCATACTTGCATTTCTTCTTCTCTCTGGTTACGTATGTAATGTTGTGGTCGGAGAACTCCTGCCACGCCATGTAGTTTACATATCCCATGTCGAACGTCACGCACGAACCTTCCGGCAGTTTCGTGTAAAGGCCTTTCAGAATGTCCTGGTCGCTGACCACGGCGTCGGTAATGTTCATGAAGGTCATCACTTCCTCGTCTGCCTTTATGACCGTGTGAGCCTTGGCACCACCCTTTTTCTGCCCATTTATGGCATTGCGCCCGGTTCCTCTAAATACCTGTGAGAAAAGCGATATGGTAGTGGAGTCCATTATAAAAAGAGGCCGTTTTAGCCCATTTACCGGCCGGGTGTCCGCTAAAACGGACGAATAACGCTTGTACAGGAGGTTGTAGACAGACTCGAAAAATGCAGGGCAGCGCCTGGCGTTGGCATCGGACAAGGTGCTGCGCCGCACCATGTAGTCAAGACCGAAATGGTTCAGGCATTGAGCAGATGAGTAGAACCCAAGCTCTATGTCTCTCAGGCTGTTGAACTGTCCGAGAACGGCATACAGCATGATGATGAGGTGCTGGTAAGCGTCAAGCCGCTTAGTGTATCTGTTCGCCTTGAGCTTTTCGGCTACCTTGCTTACTTCTTGTTTGTCTATCAACTTTACTATCTCCCCAAACACTGGAATTCCTGAATTTGTAGTAACTTTGCCCATGAGTTTATACATTTTTTGTTTTAGCAATGCAAAAGTACAAACTCTTTGGGGAGGTCAGTGGACTTCCCTTTTTTTTACTGTGGCAACCGTGTCAATATCATTTACTTGCCCTCATACTGTCAATCTTTTGGTTTTATCGGACAGCAATAGTAAATAACATCTATCTTCCCACGATGAGTATAGTTTAAGCAAGTTAATGCATGGTAATTATCTCCCTCAATAATTATATGAGTAGGTTTACCGTCATGATTAATGACGGCCTTATCCTTAATTTCTTCTAGGATTGGAATGGAGTTTTCACTCGCCTTTTCAAAGCCTTCTTTAACGTCTAGCCAAACAAGACCGTATTTCTGTTTTTTAATTTTTGACTGGAGCTTTTCTACTTCTTTTTCTAATTCTCGCACACGAAGCCTCAGTTCTTCATTTGTAATAGATTGCATTTGTGGTAGTTGCAGAGTAAAAAAAATAAAGCTCAGATTACTTCCATATTAACCTCTGCGGGCTACCACACCCCCGGCCGTCAATACAGTTTCACCTGCGCAAAGCACAGGCATAAACTTGTATTCAGTGACAGCTTATAAAAACGTGGTAGTTTCAGAGGTTCACGAATAAAGCTATGCTTTATCTTATGTATTAATTTTATTTAGCCAATTTCTTTTTTACTTAATTAAATGATTGTTATACAAAATGCGTTTTGTGTAAAGTTTTTAGCCCTAATTACATCCACGCATCACTCACAAAATTATAAAAAATAAACAGCTCTAACTATTTTTTCTGTCGAAATAAAAAATATTAACTTTGAACAACAGATGTGCGATATGTATTCTTTTACACCATGGGCACGCCTGCCATCTTCACTACTTTTTTCCGCTATTAAGTTTGTGAGGGAGATATGTGGGTTTGAATTTATATTTGTTGCATTGCACTGTGATTTTGTACGATGTTAACTTTTTAGTTATTAATAGAATACATGGAGATTATGAATTTGGAGGATTATTTATTTAGTGGCATAGAGACTCAAGTTGTTTCAATGCCTCGGCAGCTTAAAGCTGTGGGTGGAGCTGAGATAAAAGTCATGAGAGAAACCGGGATTAAGGCTGGGTCTGAGGCTGAAGCTGAAACTAAATTTGAAGTTAGGACTAAGGCATTAAAAAGTAAAGCAATTTCTGCCGCGACAGAAAACCAATACAGTTCTTATCATGTTTTGGTAAGAGGCACAAGAGGGCATAAAATTTTTTTCAAAAGAGAGGATTATTATAGATTTTTATTTTTGCTAAATAGGTTCTTACATAGCGCACATTCAAGTATTTATGGTTTTGTGTTAATGACAAATCATGCTCATATGTTAATCCATAGCGATTGCATTAATGATGTTGTTTGCAATTTAGTAAAGGGATATGAGGGTTATTTTTATTGTAAGTATCAAAGAGTTAAGCCAACTGAAGATTATTGCGGACCAAAATTGGTGAATGAGTCAAACCAGATCAATGTCAAGCGAACACCTCTGATTGAAATGCCAGTAAAAATTGTGGAGAAAATAAGTATTGATTATCAACTAGATAACTTATACTATATCATTAATAACCCCATCTTGTCAGGACTATGCATTAGGCCCGGAGGTTACTCTTATAGTTCATATCTATTTTATACAAAACATGGTACTTTTCTCTCACAATTTATTGATGTTGACACTAGCCTAATTTTTAAAAATGATAAAACATTACAGGCGTTTAATAAAAAAAGATCTAAAAGATTAGCTTATCAAATTAGTACTAAGGAGAGAAAAAAATGTGGTATAAAAGGAGACTGGAATGAGGTAGGTTGAGGCTGTCTGGTTTGCAGGTATGCTGCGAGTTGAGTTTTGTTGGTCCGCCGCTGATCTTGATAATCTGATTGTTAAAAAAGTTCCGTTTTATATGAAACAGAACTTTTTTAACATATTGATAATCAATGCCGATTGTAGCCCATCGATATCAGGAGGTTGCACCTTTGGTTTGACCGACATATATCTTGGATATTCAGCCTAGAATGTTGCCAGCGCAGACCTGTCATTTCCACAAAGAAACCGCCTTGCGCAATTGTTTGTCATTGCGGATGATAGAGCGAACACGGCCGGGTATATAGTAGTATTTCTGAACTATTTCCTCTTCAAGCAACGGTTTGATTTCTGTTTTTTTTACGTTGAGCATTTGCTCTTTTGTTAGCTTCAGCTTTTTAGAAAGTGAGTCATATTCAGCTTTATCTGCATTATACATGCCGTCTTTCTTTGCCTCTTCTATCATTTGCTCCAACAGAACTTCCGCTCCGGAGCGTTCGTCAAATTTTTTCTTTGAGGCAAATTTTACAAAATCCGCATACTCGGCAGCGGTTAAAGAGAATTTAT